>Ga0209648_10001249_pt1 | contig 20366 bp, 15 predicted proteins | sample GraSoi2013_115cm_FD_185830 | JGI IMG/M metagenome (GOLD analysis project Ga0209648, IMG submission 185830) | Grasslands soil microbial communities from the Angelo Coastal Reserve, California, USA - Sample 9_17_2013_115cm (SPAdes) (version 2) | ecosystem: Environmental > Terrestrial > Soil >...
CGTAGCAGCCAGGCTGCCATCCTCGGGTTTGCCAAATGGGAATGCGAAATCATCTATTGGGGCGCCGAGCCCGCGCTCGAAAAACTGCTTTGACGCAACAAGCTCCTCTTCCAAGGCTTGGGGACCGAGCTGACTCACAACCGGATGGGACATCGTATGCGATCCGAAGAACACTCCAGCACGATGCATCGTTCGCACTTGGCTCCAATCGAGCATGCGTCCTTCGAGCTCTTCCAGAGGCAAAGGGATTTGCTGCTCAAACGCAGCGCACCACTTTTGCCGATGAGTATCTGGTATCTTCCGAAGATAGCTCACTATTTCCCAGGCCGCTGCAGCCTGCACTGAAAAAGAGAAGATTTTGAACTTCCTCGGACGTTCTAGTTCAATCTCGAACGACTCTCCGGCCACGGCTTTCAGAGCAAGGAATATCTTGTCGTACCAAGGAACTTCCCCCGTTTCCATGCATCGGCCGATAAGGTAAATGGTCGCAGGAATCTGGTATTTCTGCAGTACCGGAAAAGCATGGGTGTAAAGGTCTCGATATCCGTCGTCAAAGGTAACGGCGAGAGTCGGCTCCACTGCGGCCCCATCCTGCAATTCGCGACAGAGCTGTCCGAGCGGAACGACCCTGTAGTGCTTCGTGACATAGCGCATCTGGGCTTCAAAGACCTTCGGCTCAAGGCGCGAAAACAGAGGGACACCCTCCGTGCCGACTCTGTGATAGCAAAGAATGCCAAACTTAGATCCAGCGCTCTTGCGTAAGCGTGGCAGGCGAGATCCCGCCACAGAACAGAATTCGTACGATCTCGCTAGCTGCTTTGCTGCATGCAATAACCCGAGGCGGTGCAGCCCGTGGCCAAACATCTGTCGGAACTTCTGCCTGAATCCACCCCGTTGGAGAACGTTGCATCGGCCGATGCTTTCACTCGTCGCCAAGGAATCGGTGGGGGGCTTAGTTAGCATGAACAATGTCCCGACTCCTTTCCACATGCTGGCGATGCCACAGCTCAAGTGCGACTAAATACCACACAATTTCGCCGTAGAAATTCGGCTGTTTTTTATGCAAGTCCATGAGCCCTAGAAGGAAGCTAGGGCGAAAATACCCACGCTGGCGAGTGCGTGGGTCGTGCATCAGATCCTGTATAAGTTCCCTCATGCGCGGATCCTGGAGCAGCCATTGCGCAAGCGGAACGCCGAAGCCATGCTTTTTCTTGTGCAACACCCTCTCAGGGAGAATGCCTTTCATAGCCTCCTTGAAGATGTACCTCTTCTGAAACCCTTTGAGTTTGAGCGACACAGGAATGCGACCAGAGAATTCGGCCAGCCTGTCATCGAGCAATGGGTAGCGGACGTTGACACCGGCGAGCTCGGCCGTGCCGGAAACCTTTCGTAGGTCGTTGTCTGCGAGCGTCATCTTCAAATCAAGGTACAAGAGACGATTCAGCTCGCTCGTTGCCCGCGCCTTCTGGAAATGTTCCTCTGGAATCGCAAGCCAATTATCCGGGCCGACCTGCTGGAGGAACCCGTCCTCGAAGATCTCCTCCGGGGGGAAGCTGAGGAAGAAACCGTAAGACAAGATGCGCCTAGGATTGGGGATATTTGCGCGGTGAACGTACTTGCGCGGAAGACTCAACTTACCCGCGTCCGGAGGCAGCAACGCGGCGAGCGGTTCTATAATACCGTGTCGGAGCCATATGGGAAGCAGGTGATATAACGCGAAACGCTTGTCGGTCGCATAGCGCTCATTGCCGCCAAAAAGCTCATCGCCGCCGTCGCCAGCGAGCAAGGTTGTGACACCGTTCTCACGCGCGAGCACCGCACAGTAAAAGGAGCCAATCGCCGAAGAATTGGCGAAAGGCTCATCGTAATACTCAATTATCTTGTCGAGCGCATCCGAAGCATTTCGCGGCGTAAGAAACACTTCGTGATGCCTTGTCTGAAAAGCGGCAGCCGTCGTGCGCGCAAACTCAATTTCGTTGAAGCCAGCCTCCTCAAAGGCAACGGAATATGATTGTGCCGGGTGGTGTTTTTCGCTGGTGAACGCCACTACAGAACTACTATCGGTTCCTCCGCTCAAGTAGCAGCCGGTCGTGGCTTGCTCGCAGCCTTCTAGATGCCGGCCAACAGCGGCGCGTATTTCCTCGCGCAGTTCCTGGGACCAATGCGCAACGTTGAGGTCTTCGGTTTCCGGGTATTGGAGGTCCCAATACTTCTGCTCCAGAACTTTGCCCGCTTCATACATAATCCATGTCCCAGGACGAAGCTTTTCCATGCCGCGGTCGATCGCCAAAGGCGCGGGCACTGCCGAGAACAGAAGGAACTGCAGGATTGCGGTCGGATTTACTTCGACGGGCCCATGTTGTGCTGCCCGAATAGACCCGGCACACGAGGCAAACAGCAGGCGTTCACCTTCACGACGCCAATATAGGCTCTTCATGCCTATGCGGTCGATTGCCAGAACGAGTCGCTGGCTTCTTCGATCCCAAAGTGCAATCGAAAAGGCACCGCGCAGCATCTTCAAGAAGTCCAAGCCTTGCTTAAGGTAAAGCCGGGCAATCAATTCCGACACCGGAACACTGTGAATCTCACCGATTGGGACAGATAGTGTGTCCGCCAGCTCTTTGAAACCCAAAATGTCCGCATCGGCAGCGACAAAAATGTCGTTTACGACAGAACACTGCTGAAAGCTCCAAAGCCGGCTCACGCCGAGGGCAACTGAGCAATCACCTCGCGCTTCACGCTCCGATTCTCCGCGCGTGGTCAGCACATCGAGCATCGGGGCAAGAACACCGGCGCTTAGCTCATGCCCTGGTTCGCAAATTCCGCAGATCCCGCTCATATCATCCTAACTAACAGCCGCAAAACATCTGGTTCCACTTGCGGAACATCAAGGTGGCCCAAAGAAGCGCCGACCTGTCATAGTAGCCCTTCTGATGCTGGTCCCAAATCTTTCTCAAGAAACGTCGGTCAAGAATTCCATCACTGGTTTCCACAATTACCTGGTATGCCATTTCTTTCAGCTCGCGCTTGAACCAGACATCGAGAGGAATTGCGAATCCCTGTTTCGGTCGATAAAGAATTTCCGCGGGGAGGACTGGCTCAAGCGCTTTCTTCAGAATATACTTCCCCATGCCGTTGCGCAGTTTGAGACCGCTCGGAATCGATGCAACGCATTCCAAAAACTTATGGTCAAGCATCGGGGCACGCACTTCGAGCGAGACGGCCATGCTAGCGCGGTCCACCTTCGTCAGAATGTCATCCGTGAGATACGTTTTAATGTCCACGTACTGAATCTTTGACAGTAAATCGTCAGTGTCCGCACGGTCGTAGTAGTGGCGGAAGACCTCCAATGAATCGTACCCGCCGAGACGCTTCTGAAAATCGGAGGTAAATAGGCGCGCTTTATCGTCCGGGCGGAAATACGAGATCGAATTGAAATAGCCTTCCAGTGGCGACCGTGACAGGCTTTGAAACGTAGCCTTCGCGCGGAAGACGCGTGGCGCCCAAGCCAATGGGGGATACCAGCGGCCGAGAGGACCGAAGATCTTGCGCCGCAGCATTGCGGGGACATGATTGCGCAGACGGTTCTCGTAGTAATCCAACTTATGCCGGCGATATCCTGCAAAACTCTCATCACCGCCGTCGCCACCAAGTGCCACGGTAACGTAGCGGCGCGCAATCTTCGAGACATAGAAGGTCGGAATCGCAGAAGAGTCTGCGAATGGCTCGTCATAATGCCAAGCGAGCTTGTCCACAATCTCGATCGCGTCAGGCTGTACGGTTTCCTCGTGATGGTCCGTCGAAAATAGCTGCGAAACCTGGCGAGCGAATTCTGCCTCGTTATACTTCTTCTCTTCAAAGCCGATCGAGCACGTGGTAACGGCGCGCTTCATCAGGTGGCTCATCATTGCTACCACAGCAGAGGAATCGATTCCGCCACTCAAGAAGGCGCCCAGTGGCACATCGCTCATCAGCCGGACCCGCGTCGCTTCACAAAGCTGGTGACACAACAACTCACTCCATTCCGCTTCGCTACGATGCTCGGTCTTGGCAAAGGAAAGATCCCAGTAGCATGTTTCGCGAATACCACTCGCTGACGCGACGAGATAGTGACCGGGCATCACTTTCCGGACGTCCCGATAGATTGTTTTTGGAGCAGGAATGTACCCGAACGAAAAGTAGTCGGACAGTGCATGCTCATCCATTTGCCGCGAGAGCAAGTCTCCCGCGAGGAGTGCCTTGAGCTCCGAGCCGAAGAGGATTCGCTTGCTGTCGGCTGCGTAAAATAGCGGCTTCTTTCCTACGCGGTCGCGGACCAAGACCAGCTTGCGGTTGCGGGAATCCCATAGCGCGATCGAGAACATTCCCCGGAGTTTCGCAAAGCATTCTTCGGCGTAATCTTCGTAAAGGTGAACGATTGCCTCGGTGTCGGATTTGGTTGTAAATTTGTGACCCCGCTTGAGCAATTCGGCGCGTAGCTCAGGGTAGTTGTAGATTTCTCCGTTCAGCAAGACCCAGATCGTGCCATCTTCGTTTGACATCGGCTGGTGCCCGCCAGCAAGGTCAATGATGCTTAACCGCCGGTGGCCCAAACCAATTCCAGGACCTACGAAGACGCCTCCGTCGTCTGGGCCACGGTGGATCATGGTCTGGTTCATGCGGTGAACGACTTCGGCTGGAGCATCGGTCCGCCGCCCGTATTCGAAGATTCCGCAGATGCCGCACATAGAATATCGTCACCCGTCCAGTTACTCTATTTCACCGATGTCAGGATGCCGCGACTGACAGCGGCATCGATATACAGACTGTAGTACTTCCCAATCATGACATCGAGACTAAATTCAGCTACTGCCCGTTTTCGTGCTGCCTCACCCATTGCATGCCTTGCTTCGGGGTCCGCTGCAAGCCGGGTAATGCGCTCCGCCAATTCAAGATCATCTCCGGAGGCGAAGAGGAATCCGGATTGGCCATCGGCAACTACTTCTGGATTTCCTCCTACACGCGTAGCGATAGCGGGCAAACCGCACGACATCGCTTCGAGGAGCGTGTTTGACATCCCCTCTCCGCGGGATGACAAAACAAAAATGTCCATTGCGTTCAAGAGTTCCGTGACGCAATCTGATGCACCTGCAAATATCACTCGGCCGCGAAGTGCGGAGGATTCCCACGCCTCACGCTTGAGTGATTCGACGACCGACCCGTTCCCAACCAGCAGCGCGTGCAGATTGATGCCACTTTCGACGAGGCGCCTCATGGCCCTCAGCATCGTGCTGTAGTCTTTGATTGGAACCATGCGCCCCACGCTTCCAATAAGAATGGCGTCCCGTGGAACGCCGAGATCACGCCGCACGCGATCGTGCGTCTCTGTAGAAGGAACGAAACGATGGGTGTCCACGCCATTGTGGATTATCCGAATACGATCGGGCCGCATCCAACCCTGTTTAGAATGGTAGTCGCGGAGCTCTTGTGTAACGGTGAAGACTCTGTCGACCATTGCATAGGACATCCGCCTGAAGATCCTCTGGCGGCGAGGAATCCCTGCCAGATTCTCTAGCTCGTAGCCGTGCTCGCTGTGGATCACGACGGGAACGCCCGCTATACGTGCAGCCAGAACCGCTTCCAGTCCACCCCAGTTTCGTGTATGAACGATGTGTGGCTTGTATTGTCGAAAGATCTTTCTCAGGCGAAATAGAGGGAATTGCAATCCCTCCCGTGCGCTTCCCGCGACATGAAGAATGGTCCCGAGATTATGGTTCCGCACGAAATCCGGATCCGACGTACGCGTCGCACAGAGACGATGCTCGAAGGGCTTGCTTCGCAGGCCTTCCATCAGCTTCAGAACGCCAAACTCGGTGCCACCACACCCTAAGTAGTTCACAACATGCATCACGCGCAAAGACCACCCCGGTTCTGCGGGTGAAGTTAGGCCGCCACTCTCTAAATGTGGCACCTCGAGTTGGAGTTGCGTTCGCATCGTTTGCATCGTCACACGGCCAGGAAGAAAGTTCGAATCACGTGGCTCTGATGTCTGCCAAAATTGTCAGGAACCACGCGGCACCGTGTGGGAATCAACAATCGCCATCGTCGCCTGCCTTCTTACGGGCAGCGAGCCGCAAGTGGTCCGAAGCTGCTTGGAGTGGGGCTGCCTCAAACCGTTCGAATAGCCAAGCCTCATCGACCTCGAGGTGGCTGGCTAAGAGTTTCCTCTGCGCGATGGTGGGGTCGCGGTAGCCATGAATGATCTTACTGAGAACTGTCTCATCAATGCCCACGGCTTTGGCCAATTGATTCTGATGGCTTCCTCGACGGAAGATCTGCAGTTTTAAATTGGGAAACATATCAGCTCTGCGCCATCTTCCTTTAAACCTAGGCTTCGAACCTCATCTCTAGACGCACCAAGAGTAAGATTCATTTCTCCCCGGCAACTACTCCGGAATGCTGGTAGCGGTATTCGTTTGCGCTGTGTTCGACCCCGTTGTAAACCACGCCCAGAAGTTTTTTTGAATCGATCTGGCTAGTGGACTTCTCAAGAAGGTCCCGCTTCGTGTGGAGCGCACGGACTACCATCAGGACGCCGTCGCAAGCAGCAGTCATGAGTTCGACATCGGCTAGATTCAGAACAGGGGGCGAGTCCACGATGACCAAATTGAACGAATCGCTGCTCCACGCAATCAAATCTTGCCAGCCCTGGCCCGCGAAGAGTTCTGCCGAGGGCTTCGAAGCAGAACCGCTGCTAATTACATAAAGATTCGGAATATCGGTGCCGAGAACAGCATTCTCGGGTTCGCACTTTCCCGCCAGAACGTCCGAGAGACCGGGGCCAGAGAGTGATCCGAGTTTTTGGCTCAAGCCACGGCTGCGAATGTCACCGTCAATCAAGAGCACGCGCATTTCATGAAGCTGTGCGCAGCACGCCGCCAAATTCAGGGAAGTAAACGTCTTGCCCTCACCCTGCGATGCACTTGTGATGATCACCGATCTTAGACCTAGATCCGAGCGCAAGCGCAGAAGTCGAGTGCGAAGTGCACGATAAGATTCCAGGACTGACTCGACTGAATCACTCCCCTTAAACTGCGCTTGCAGCAGGCCGGTGAGAGGGTTGTCGATTCTCGCGCACTCGTCTAGCCGGGTCGTCCCCAAGTCAACGGAAGGACCCACCAGAGACAACGCCGCTTTCACCAATTCCTGAAAGCCTGTTTGCTTCGATCCTTCTTCCTGAAGCGTGGTATTGCGCACTTTCAGAGTTTCATTGAAAAACTTGCTCATTGGTTGGCTCCCCGCGCGACCGCGCGATTCCGCTTCATGGATTCGATCAGTATGTCCACAGCGGACTTTTGTCCCACAGCGACACTCGAAGCGGCTTCCGAGGGTGCAGCCTTGCGTTCCGGAATCGGCACGGATTGCACGAGCCCGAGAGAGACACTCACTTCCTCCACCATGTCTGCTTGGATTGTCGGGCGTTGTGTACGGAATCCCAACGAGAGACATCCTTCGCAAACGAGGTTAATCAAACGAGGTACCCCACCAGAGTGGTGATGGACCGCTTCTATGGCCGGCATTGAGAACGGTGAGTTCCCCTCCAATCGGGCTGCTTGGAGTCGTTCGGTAACATACAGGCGTGTTTCCTTTTGGCTGAGTGGCCGAAGATGGGCGCGAGCTGCGATTCGCTGCTTCAGCGCACTCAACGCCGGCCCGTTCATCACGTCCAGCAGTTCCGGCTGGCCGCTTAAGACAATCTGGAGCAGCTTCTCATGGTGCATGTCGGCATTGCCCAGCAGGCGAATTTCCTCGAGCAATTCGGTACTCAGCAAGTGCGCTTCGTCAATGAAGAGTACTGCCGTCCCTCCGCGGCGCTGCGTGTCCAGCAGCATCTGGTGCAGGGCCATCAATCGACGCGGCTTGCTCTGGGAAGGGCACTTCACCTCAAACTCTTCAAGCATCATCTCCAAGAACTCGTCCCGCGTGAGCACGGGGTTAAACAACAGCGCACTCTTGACCGGCATCTTCCTGTCGGAGAACAACTGCAAGGCCGTGTGGACAATGGTGGTCTTCCCGGTCCCGATCGCCCCCGTGATCATCACCAGACCCTTCCGGTAGAAAATGCCTTCCAACACGGCGGTGAGCGCGAACTGGTGAGGCTCCGATAGATGCAAGTAACGCGGGTCCGGGGTTAGGCGAAATGGCTCGTCCCTAAGTTGAAAGAAAGACAGGTACACTTAGAAAATCCTTCCTGAAAGGAATGAAAGGACGGAGCCAAGGGCAGCCGAGCCAAGGACGGTCCCGGCCAACATTCCACCTGCACGCAAAAGCCTCGCGCGGCGCTCCCCATCAGACATGATTTGCGGGATGCCACTCAACACTGGCTTGCCAAGAATCCGCATGGCTTCATTTTCCGATCGGACTGATTCATCGTTCGTCTCGGCAATTGCAGCCAGGACTATGCCGCCCAACAGGCCTCCGATTAGTCCCGCCAAACTTAGCAGCAGCCGGTTTGGGGCTGAGGGTCTTTCAGGGGTAACGGCAGCGTCAAGAATCTCAAACTTTTCTCCCTTTTGATGTACTTCCAGCGCGTGGGAGATTTCCGCGGCCTTCTCCTTGTCCAGCAACCCCGTATACTGAGTCTTCAGGATTTCGTAGTCTTGCTGCAACCGTCCAATCTGCTGTTCAAAAACTGGAATCTGTTCAAGTTTGGATTCGTGAAAGTCCATCCGCGACTGCAGAGGCTGAATGAGCTTCGTCTGTTGTTGGATCTCCTCGTCCAGTTTTTCGATCTGTGCTTCCAAGACGGGATTCCTCGGCTTCTGCTTGGGTGTCGTCACCACCGCTCCCTGATCAGTATCCGCAGCGCTGCTCTGTCCTTCTTCAGCAGCCTTGGCTCTTAGCTGATCGATTTCGTTCTGCGTCTTCCGGATATCCGGATGGCCGGGCCCATAGCGCGATTTAAGCTGCGAGAGCTTTACTTCCAGTTTTTGAATTTCCGCTTGGTAGCCCCCTCCGCCTGTAGCAGTCGCGACGCCGTCCACATCCACAGTGGGCGCAGCCGCCCCGGACAGTATCATGGACTGCAACATCGCCTTATCGCGCTGGTCCTGCTGGATCTTGTCCTGGATGCCCTGCACTTGGGTGCGCAAGTTCGCAAGAGCCTCCAAGTGATAAGGTTTCGACTCGGGCATTTCCAGAATGTTGTGCGATTTTATTGCGCGGAGTTGCGCATCCTTTTCATCCAATTGACGCTTGGTCTCCTGCAGCTGATCCTGCAGAAACTGCGTGGTGTCTTCCGCTTGATCGACTCGCGCTCTAACGTTTTCTTCGATGAACATCTGGGCGAGTTGGTTCGCCATACGCGCCACTACTTCCCGCTTCGGGCCGTGGTACTCGATACGGAAGGCACTCATCTTGCCCGCACCCGGACTCACAACCTCTACAACAATAGACTTCTGGACCGAATGTACGACTTGCGCTTCGGTTTTCTTTTCGCTGGGATCCGGATAGAGCCCCTCAGATTCGACCAACTTTTTCAGCCTCGTGGGGGATAGAACCTGCTGTTGCAGCGTTGTGAGGCGTCCCGCGATGTCCCCCGTGCTCATGGTAGGCACATACTTATCCGGAACTTGGGCGGAGTCCACGAGAATAACCGTCTCGGCGCTGTACATATCCGGAAGCCGCTTTGCATATATGGTTATGGCACTGAAGACCCCAACACTGGTCAGGATGATCCACAATTTTCTCCTGCGAGCGATCTCCAGATACATGCCGAAGTTTGTGTCGCCCACCAGAGAATCAACTGCGCGCACTTGACTAAGAGGGTTTTCAACCAAAGTAAGGGACCTCCGCGGACTTGCCAATAAAATGTTGAACAATCCTTTTCGTGCACGTTCCTTGCCAGAGCATCTGCCTACGAATATAAATCTGTAGCACTTATCCCTTTTGAACTCAATGAATTAACACTTGTTGCGTTCCTCTTTGATTTGAGGAATCCGACCGCCGTACCTGCCGTGGGAAATCAATTCCCCAGTTCTGCCCTGGACTCGCTGTGAATCGCAGCCTCTGCCTTTGCCCTTGCAGGGAACGGCGTCGCTCACAGTTTGTTCAATCACGAACGCTTCAGCGGGATCAACTGGACGGAAGCAGCATTGCCTTAGTCCGGAAAAAGGAGGCGCAACCCATACGAAGGAATGATCTTGCATGACCGAGTCAGTGCTTGGCGGCGGGAGCAGGCTCCCATCGTATCCCCATTACGAATGTGTTTCGATCGCCGGAAAGGAGCAGCGGGTTCGAAGACTTCTGGAAAAAACGCCTATATGAGCCGAAGAGGGAAAAACCCATGGGAAGCTGATATGTCATCGTCGAAAGGCCATACTTGCCAACGTCTCGCGGCGCGGGTCCGATTGTTCGGAAATACCCAATGCCGTTGGTCCAGGCTAATTGGCGTGAGATTCGATATCCATAGGAAATGTCTGAATGCTCTGCCTGGCGGCTGTCGATGTAATTGGTCAGCGTGGCGCCTCGAAAGTACGCAATGGCTACGTCAGAATTCCCAAAAGTTTTCAACAAGTTAAGTGAGCCGGCCACACCCCAAGCCGCTCCACCAAATCCAGGAGCCTTTGCAGACTGGACCCCAAGTTGTCCGCTAATTCTCAAACTAGGTGAGAATTGTTCCGAATAGAATAATCCTGAAGTTTGGAACAAGCCATTCGTAGACACGGGTATCACTGGGTGCAAGAACTCCACCGATTCGACGAACCCGATGTTGCTCCGTTGTGATAGGGCGTAGGTTAGGGTAACCGTATTGAAGGAATCATGGAGAATGAAAAGGTTTTTAGCATTTTCGATATCTGAATAAACATAAGTGGAAACAGCACTTAATAAGAGTCTAGGACTCAACTTATAGTCGACGGCTGCAGAAAGCGAGTTTGTCAAAAGCGTACCGTTGGGTTCAAGGAGATAAGACTGAACCAGACCGCCGGTTTGTTTGTCAATTAGCAGTAAATCATCGGGAAAGAGCTGCCTGGTTCGGTGCCAGCCAAGATCATCTTTCAATGTCAGAGTGAGCCGCGGGGAGAGTGTGAAGACAGTTCCAAGAGATAGATCGCTGGTCGGGTCCGCATTCCCGCCTAATCGGCCGTTGAGGATGGCGAGAACGGGCGTGTACTGAAAAACAAAACGGCTCTTTCTAAAAACCTTGGCAAACGTGATGTTCGCGCGAAGCATGTTCAAACGAGCGATATCAGAAGATCCACCGCCCGAAGGGAAGAACTGATCGTAGATGGCGACGTAGTCGAGGCCGTCAATCGAGATGGGACCCCAATGCAGAGGTGCGACCGAACCGACCCATGGCACTGCCTTCCCCGCGGCTCGAATTCGTGAGTCCACCGGATAGGCGGGAGTTGGCACCACTTGGACTGTATCGCTTCCTGTCTGGGTATTGGCAGTCTGAATGGCTGGACTGGGTTTGTCCTGCTGATCCGGACTAGAAGGCTTGGACGAGGATTCTTCCTGCGCGACTGTGGCAAATGAAGCTGCTAGAAACATTGCCACGAGCCAACTCAGCCGTAACTTCCACTTCTTTGCGATCCTCATTTCTCTATTCCCCTCGTCTCAGTCTGGAGCGTGCCGAGGCTCTCCTGTTCGCTCTAGGGCACGACGACCATGTCACCGGAAAGCAATTCGGGATTCACACCCTTGCCGGAAAGCGCTTTCTTGTAGTTGAAGGGTAAGCGCACCTGTTTCCCATTTTCGCTGCGGAGAACGTAAATCGACTTCACCTTGGCAAAGGGGGTGAGCCCTCCGGCCTCGGCGAGCAACTCCATCACCGTCTTATGGCCGCCGAGTGGATAGACTCCCTGCTTCGCTACGTTGCCGAAAAGAAATACCTTCCGACTCTTGATAGCTTTGACACTCACAGTGACCTGTGGATCGTTGACGAACGGCTTCATCTTCTCGGTCAAGAGGACTTGCATTTCTTCACTCGTTAATCCCACCACTTGGACGTCGTTAAGCAGCGGCAGAGTGATCATCCCATCCGGACGAACTGCAACCCCTTGCGAAAGTTCTGGTTCATGCCAGACAGAAATCACCAGCTCATCATCTACCCCCACACGATATCCTTCGGGTAGCTTGATGGCTGCTGGCCCTCCGATTGGGGCGGCACTGCCTTTGGCTGCGGCATGCTCATCTTTGTTGGTGTTCGAGGCGACATACTCTTTTTTGTTTTTGTTTGATGAATCAGGGCTCTGGGCACTGTGCATCGAGGCGGCTCCCGAAAGCCCCAACAACACTACAAGCGCTATATGTAAAAGAAACTGCTTTGACACTACCGCCTCCCGCAGAGAGAACTTTGAGCAAGATTCTAGAAATGAGAAGCAATATAGCTGCCAGTAAAGACTAAGTCTAACTCATTGATCATCAAAGAGTTAATTCTCGTTTCCAGTGAAATTGAGCCGTTATTGGAAACAATATGCTTAAATATGGAAAAACCCTTCATGCGCGTGGGATTCGACCCTTGTAGCTCACCTCAAAGGTTATCTAGCCTCAACCAGCGGGCGGGAGCGTGATTAAAGCAAAATGTCAAACATTTTGAACGGTAGGGTCCATGGCAGCGGGTATAAGCCACCATCTCTAGCATTTGACAATCGTTCAAGAATTTAGGCCCGTTCTCTAGTAGGCGGCGACCCGGATGGACCTTCATGCAACTTAACTCATGGAAGCGGGTCACGCTCGCCGACGCTAACGTCCTTATCGCGATGGTCCTACGCTGCCCGGGGGCGCAGAGGGCGCCTGCGATGATTCAAATCTCCCCAGAATCCGGAAACACCACAAGAATACAATGTAGGAAAAAACCCAAGAACCTAGGAGCAGCTTGTCCAATAGGTTCACCCGCCATCTGTCCGCTTTGTCAAGCTCAGGGCGACTCGCCATGGGGAAGTGTCATCCTCACACAAATGAAGCAGTATTTGCATCAATGTCTATTTGGCACCCCTACCTGAAAGCATGACCTTCAGAGTTTCAAGCAATACGGCGAGATCCAACATGATCGAGAGGTGTTTAATATAAAAAAGATCATATTCGAGTTTCGTCTTTGTCTCCTCGACACTCGCACCGTACTGAAACTTGATTTGCGCCCAGCCAGTGATGCCAGGCCTAACCGAATGGCGCAGCCCGTAATAGGGAATCTGCTCTTCGAGCAGGGACACGAATTCCGGTCTCTCTGGCCGCGGACCGACTATGCTCATCTCGCCGCGAAGGACGTTGATAACCTGTGGCAATTCGTCAATCCGGAATTTGCGGATCCACGCTCCGACGCGAGTGATACGATGATCCCCGTCGGCAGCCCATTGAGGACCCGCTTCTTCGGCGTTCTTGTACATCGACCGGAACTTTAGGATCTGGAAGCACCGTCCCCGGAGTCCGGTACGCCGCTGCCGGAACAGGATCGGAAATCCAGACTCCAGCCAGATGGCCAGTGCGACACCCGCGAACAGAGGCAGGCAGAGAATAAACGCGACTAACGAGATGACGACATCGCTTATACGCTTAGTCCAAGTGAGGAGAGCGGACTTACGAAATCCATCGGACAGAATTAACCAACTTGGCGAAAGATGCTCAAGAATGATGCGGCCGCTCATCCGCTCATAAAAGCTATGCGCATCCTCGACGCGCACACCTGCAAACTTCAGATGTAAGAGTTGGCGTACTGGCATGCGCCCCCGGCGCTCCATCAGGGAAATCACGACATGGTCAATCCTTTCTTGACGAACGATGGATTCCACATCTGCGATTGCACCGATGATTCCTGGATTTACGAGTGATTTCCCTATGTTTTCACCCTTCTCGTCGAGGAACCCTACGACCTTCAACTGGAGTTCGGGGCGTGCCAGAATTCCCCTTGCAAGGGAAATGCCGGTTGGTCCTGTTCCCATAATGAGCATTCGTTCAGACCCACCCAGAGTGTGACCGCGCTCCGCTAACAGCAATCGCCAACCGAGCGTCAGCGTCAGGATCAAGGGGGTAGCCAATGCGGCGATGCCTCGGCCAAATCCGAGGTCTGGTGCGATGTAGTAGCCGACCGCCAACGCCAAACACGCCACGCCGTAGGCCTGGAATAGACGAACGAGGATTTCGCTGTGCCTCCGCATCAAACGGAAGTCGTATAGGTCGTAGAAGTAAAGAGCCACAATACAAACCAAAATTGCAAAGAGCAATCGGAATAAAGTTTGCCAAGAGGCTAGGTAGGATAAAACCGCGCCGTAGTCCTCGACCGCAAACCGGGCAATCGCTGCTATCAGAAGCCCAGTTGCGATAAGGACGCAGTCCGTTGCCACGAGCAATAGCAACGGAGTGGGAACTTTTTGGCCGCCGATTCTCAGCATCTAGATACCTTCTAGGGGTCCACGATCTTCATCAGAAGATCGGTCTCTGGAAATCGGCACGCGGACTAAATCCCATTGTCGAGAGTCACGAGAGAGCCGCAGAATAATCACCCGGCCGTGTTGCCGCGATGCACTTAGACGTGACCCTGAGTTGCACTTCGCGGACCAAATTATTTGATGGAGGAATTGTAGAATCTGACTTCAGTCCTAACCTCTTGAATTCAGGACGGTTCGAGGACTAGATTGGCAGTATTTTGAAGGTCTACACGACCGCGAGAGGCTCGATTGAACCACGAATGCGTTCATGTCTCGAATCGCTGCAAATCAATTCAAGACCAGCTAAACGTCAGGGAGCCTAGCTTTAAACCTAGTTTTCAGTCGGTCTCTTGACTGGCATTAAAGGCCATGTTATCAGTATTATGGGAGAGGGCTTTGTCCCACGGAAGATGTCCAGGAGTTCCCAAGATTCAAAGAGGTGAACCAAGAAAAGATTTTCCTACTATAGGCAGCCATAGTTACGGCTGGTGGGAGACGAGCCCGGGGATCAACCTGCGACGTGCAGTCCGACTCCCATATTCCAAACAATCTGCGACGTTTACGATAGAAAAAGAGACCTCGAAAACCGGGCGTCTGGCCCCGCTCTTGCTCTGCAATAGCCTGGAAATGCTACGTGGGAGATTTCAAGCGGAGCACCTGATCTTTTTTCGAATTTCAAGGGTTACCTTGCGGACTTCAAACTCCTCATGAGAGCTGCGGGAGAGACGCTGGGGCTCGAAAAAACTTTTCTTCGTCGCAAGGGCGCCGGGCAATCTCGGGCCGATCGGTGGTCTCAGAAGTGTCTGTCCGAATACGAAGAGCAAACTTGGTGTCTGACCGGGCGGCCCTGATTGAAATGTTCCGTCGTCATCTTACACCGAAGTCCGACGCACGAAGGTTTGAGTGGCTGTATTGCGATTCCCCGCACGGCGTGGGGCGCGCTTGGGTGGCCTGCGGTGATTCGAACGATGAAATCGCAGGCGCCGCGGCGGCGTTTCCCCGAAAATTGTATTACCAAGGTGATGAAAGGATCGGTTTTGTGCTCGGCGACTTTTGCATGAATGAGAAGTACAGGAGCTTGGGACCTGCATTGCAGTTGCAGCGCGCGTGCCTCGAAGGTACCGAGGAATCTCCGTTCGAATTTAGCTACGATTTTCCCAGTCAGAGCATGATGGCCGTCTACAAACGGCTCGGCGTGAAACAAGCAGGAACCCTCGTGCGCTGGGGCAAGCCATTGCGAGCCGAAAAGAAGTTGGAACGCATGACCGGCTCGAAATCGCTCGCCCGAGGGTTGGGTGCGATCGCAAACGGTGTGCTGGCGCGCCGTGGATGGAAAGGGGGGAACGCGTGCGACCTGGTGGTTCACCGAAGCCCCTGCGGCGAAGAATTCACAGCACTTGACATGCATCTTCGCGCGACTCCTGGAATACACACATTCCGGAGTGCGGACTATTTGAACTGGCGCTTCCTAGCACACCCTCTCATCAAGCATGAAATTCTGACTGCGCGGCGAAGGGGTGCACTGATTGGCTACGCCGTGTACACGCAAGATGCCGAGGATACAACGATTGTGGATATATGCTCGGTGGAGGAGCCGGCCGTGATTGCTCGATTGCTCGCCGGGGCAGTAGACCGGCTGGGCCGGCTCGGTGCGGCGACTGTTAGCTTACACGCCGGAGATGCACATCCGTGGAACACCCTTTTCGAACGCGCCAGCTTTCGCCGACGCGACTCATCGCCAATTGTCGCCTATACACGCGCCGGGGCAACAGTTTCAGGTGTGGATTTTCAGCGAAATTGGTACGTGATGCGCGGTGATAGAGACAGTTAATTTTATCGGGAGCGACCGTGGCCTTAGCGCAATCGATCGAAGAGCAGATTCAGGAATTTGTCCTAAGGTACTTCCCACTCACGCGGAAAAATGGAGTTAGGGCAGAGGAGAAATGGCTCGAAACCGGAATGCTGGATTCGCTCGGGATTCTTGACTTGGTTCACTTTCTTGAAGAGGTATTCTCCATTCGAGTCACCGACGATGAGCTGGTTCCGGAGAATTTCGAATCCTTTGCCGCAGTGGTCAAATTTGCGTGCAAGAAAGCGGCTTTACGCCTCAAGGCTCAAGGAAACCTGTGCACCTAACCATTGAATCTAAGAATACAAATTCATTCGTCCCCGGCTGCCTGCCCGCCCAAGCAAAGATTTACGAACGGCTTGAGGACCTGCCCGGGAAATACGAATCTCTGTTTGCTGAGAACGCCCAACGCAGCTTTTTCTTCAGCAAGCCATGGTTTCAGAATCTTGTTGACACGGCGTTGGACCCCGGTGATGTGGTCCGGATTTTTGCCCTTGAACTTGGAGACACCCCTGGAACACCGGCTGCGGCTCTTGTGACGCGGTATCAGTCTTCTCATGGACAAAACTATCGGCTGCGGAAGTTATCGAGTCTCTCGAACTTTTATACGTCCCTTTACGCTCCATTGCGTTCAGGCTCTTCCTATTCTTCATCCCACCTAGGGGTGCTGGCTACCGCGATTTCATCGGACAGCCTTGCATGGGATGCAGTGGATCTGAAATGGCTCGATCACGATGCGCCGGTTTTTTCCGAACTCCAGAGCGCCTTCCGAGAAGCCGGCCTCGTCGTCCAAACTTATTTCTGCGCTGGAAACTGGTACCTCCCAGTCAACGGCAGGTCTTTCAAAGAATATTTTGAAAGTCTTCGTTCCTCGGTTCGGAACATCGCGAAGAGCAAGAACAAGAAGATCGAACGTTCAGGCCGAGCCCGAATTGAAATCATATCGAGCCCGACGGGCCTCGGGCCAGCACTGGAAGCGTACCAGCGCATCTACGCCTCCAGTTGGAAAGTTCCAGAGCCGTATCCAGAGTTCGTCCCCGGATTAGTTCGGACATGTGCAGAACAAGGCTGGCTGCGCTTGGGACTGGTGTACGTTGACCAGGAACCGGCAGCCGCACAAATCTGGATCATCCACAATTGTACGGCATCAATCTATAAGGTCGCCTACGACAAGCGTTTCGCCGACTTATCGGTGGGATCGTTTCTTACAACACGCATGATGGAGTATGCCCTCGATGTGGATAAAGTGCGCGAGGTGGACTATCTCACTGGCGACGATAAGTACAAACAAGACTGGATGTCGCACCGGCGAGAACGCTGGGGCATTTTGGCCATGAATCCTCGGACCGTCCGAGGCGCGCTGGCGATCTTGCGGCACATTGGCGGGCGCGCCGTCAAACGCGCTGTACAATCGGCCATCAAGCGGTCCTTGAGATTGCAGAATGCTCACGCGCGCATTAAGAACGGTGGGTAGGCAGCTAACGAAGTCACGTCCGATTTGTTGAGAAAAAAGCGAATGGACTTTTTGATCTGGCACCTGTTACGAGACAGCTTCCGGCGGACGCCGGAGAAAGATGCGCTGGTCCATGGCGATCAGCGTCTGAGTTACCGCGATGTTTTCTGGCGGACTACGGGACTCGCGACGGGCCTGCGCTCAGCCGGCATGAGGCGTGGCGACCGCGTAGGTATTTATCTTGAGGCATCAGTACCGCAAGTGATCTCGATTTTCGGAGTTTCACAGGGCGATGGCGTATTTGTCCCAATCAACGCGCTGCTGCATGCCGAGCAGGTGATGCACATTGCCTGCGACTGTAGCATGAAGTGTTTGGTCACCACGCCTTCAAAACTAGTGGCGCTCGCTGAAGTTTTGCCGCTAATCCCTTCACTCGAGTTTTTGGTTGTCGCAGGTGAAGGCGAAATGCCGAATCTGAAGCTTCCTGCGTTTCGGTTTGGGGAGCTTTGTGAGACCGAGTCGCCGGCGGTTTGGCGCGAGGCAAGCATCGAAAAAGATCTCGCGGCCATCCTGTACACCTCAGGCTCGACGGGCAAGCCAAAAGGGGTGATGCTGAGTCACGCGAACATCGTCGCCGGTAGCCGAATTGTCTCAATGTATCTGGGGATCACGGACACAGAGCGAATCCTGGCAGTGCTTCCCTTCAGCTTTGATGCCGGCATGAACCAGCTCATGACCGCATTTGAAAGGGGCGGCACACTGGTGCTCATCAACTTCGTATTTGCGCGCGAGATCGTACAAACATTATTGAAAGAACGGATCACGGGTCTGGCGGGCGTGCCGACACTGTGGAGTCTATTGGCGCAGCCGAACTCCACACTCCACAGACAACCGCTCCCCGACCTACGCTATATCTCGAACACAGGCGGCGCGATGCCTCAAGCCGTTCTCAAAGTCTTGCGCGAATCGCTGCCGACGACAAATGCATTCATGATGTACGGGCTTACCGAGGCTTTCCGTTCTACGTACCTTTCCCCCGAGGAACTGGACCGGCGGCCCACATCCATGGGGAAGGCAATTCCAGACACCGAGATCCTCGTATTGAACGAACAGGGCCAACTCTGCAAGCCGGGTGAAATCGGGGAGTTGGTCCACCGCGGGCCGACAGTTTCTCTCGGATACTGGAATCGTCCGGAAGATACGGCGCGCGCCTTGCGCCCCAATCCGTTGCTGCCACCGGAGATGGGTGACTGTGAGAAGGTCTGTTACTCCGGCGATCTGGTGAAGACGGACGAGGATGGTTTTCTGTACTTCATAGGTCGCCGCGACACCATGATCAAGTCATCCGGTTTTCGAATCAGCCCGACAGAGGTTGAGGAAGTGTTATTCCAGACCGGCAAACTACGCGGTGCCGCAGTAATCGGAGTCCCGGACGATGTGCTAGGGCAAACGATAAAAGCGTTCGTGGTGCCGCGCGACGGCGAACCGATCGCCACCGAGGCACTGCAGGCGCATTGCGCAGAGAAAATGCCGCGGTACATGGTGCCCAAGACCATCGAGGTGCTGGGCGAGATGCCGAAAACGAGCAGCGGCAAAGTGGACTATCCGGCGCTGCGGCGCCGCGAAGGACTGTGATGAGCGACCCGGCCATAACTTTGGCTGAAAAATACTTCGGCGTCTTGCGCGGGGAACTGGCGGCAGGGGGGATTCCCGTCAGTGCTCTGGCAGAGACGTATGGAACACCGGCGTTTATCTATGACCGGAAAGTGCTCGATCTGAAACTCGACGCTCTGCGCGAGGCCTTACCCTGCGGGTTCAAGATTTGTTACTCGGTGAAAGCGAATCCAAACAAGACGATCCTCAGGCACTTTCTCTCGCGGGGTTGCGGCTTGGAAATCGCTTCGGGGGGTGAATTCTATCACGCGCTGCAAGCAGGCTGCGAACCCTCTCGGATGCTCTTTGCGGGGCCGGGGAAAACTGCGGCTGAAATCGAGCTTGTGCTGTCGCACGGCATTGGCGAAATCCATCTCGAATCTGTAACGGAAGCCAAACGGATAGGTTCAATCAGCCGCCGCCTTGGCGTGGTCGCAAATGTCGCTATCCGCGTCAACCCTGCCGGGGAGGCAGAAGGTGGCGCGATGAGGATGGGCGGACGTGCGTCACCGTTCGGCGTGGATGAAGAGATTTTCGAGCAGGTGTTCGATGTCGTACGAGAAGAAAACACACTCGCGTTTCGGGGGATTCACCTCTTTGCGGGCTCTCAGATTCTCGACGCAAATGTGCTCATCAACCAGTATCGCCACGGAATCGAAATCGCCCGGCGCGCGGCCATTCATTGCGGACGACCATTGCACGCTCTCGATTTCGGGGGTGGCTGGGGCATCCCATATTTTGGGCACGAGAAAGAACTCGACCTCCAACAGTTACGTACTGATCTTGGAGCACTCTTTGCTGAACTCCAATCTGATGCAGCGTTTAGCGGGACGCGCTTCCTCGTCGAACCGGGCCGATTCCTGGTGGGTGAAGCGGGAATCTATCTCGCCCGGGTGAACGATATTAAGGTTTCACGCGGAAAGAAATTCCTCATTCTTGACGGCGGGATGAACCATCACCTAGCGGCCTCGGGTAATCTCGGCCAGACAATCAAGCGGAACTACCC
>Ga0209648_10001250_pt1 | contig 20366 bp, 15 predicted proteins | sample GraSoi2013_115cm_FD_185830 | JGI IMG/M metagenome (GOLD analysis project Ga0209648, IMG submission 185830) | Grasslands soil microbial communities from the Angelo Coastal Reserve, California, USA - Sample 9_17_2013_115cm (SPAdes) (version 2) | ecosystem: Environmental > Terrestrial > Soil >...
GATCCGTTTGTTAACGGAGATGGCCAAGTGCAGCGAACAACAGCCGCCACCGCTGGCCAGGCAGCGCGCATCGAAGTGCCGCATCTGCACATTCCAGGCCATCTGCCCGATAGGACGAAACAAGTAGAGAGGGAACTTATGCCAAGCGAAGTAATTGAACTAAGTGGACACATCATCGATTCCTGGACGCTGCCGCGTGCCTGGGATGTTATTATGGATCGCGGCGGCAACTTTGTCGTGGAGGAGATGCGCGTCGGCACAAGCAAAACGGAGACAAGTTATGCTCGCTTGAAGGTGACTGCCCCCAACGACGAGACTTTAGAATTGATTCTATCTGAGCTACAGCAATTTGGCGCTGTCCTCTTGCACGGGAACGATGTGCAAACCGCCGTCGTTGAGCAGAACGGGGTACTGCCATCCAGGTTTTATTCGACTACCAATCTACCCACACAGGTGCGCCTGCATGGCCAGTGGGTGAACGTCGAAAATATCGAGATGGATGTTGCGATTGTGATCGATCAAGCTAATAACCGCGCCTACGGCAAACCAATGCACGAAGCGCGAGTTGGCGAGCAGGTCGTAACAGGTCATGACGGCATCCGCGTACAGCCATTTGAGCGGGCCAGGGAACGTGAGTCATTTGCTTTCATGCAAAGTAATGTTTCCTCTGAAAAAGCTAAAGTGCTGGTGATCCACGAAATTGCACGCCAGATGAAAGAGACGCGCGCCCAAAACGGCAAAATTCTCTTCGTGCTGGGGCCGGCAGTGATCCACACGGGAGCGGGGCGCTACATCGCGGACCTGATTCGTCGCGGCTACGTGCAGGTGATCTTCGGTGGCAACGCTATTATCACGCACGATATCGAGTCCGCGCTTTTCGGTACCTCGCTCGGCGTTGATCTACGCAGCGGCGAACAGGTCGAGGGTGGACACCGCAACCATCTACGCGCGATCAATGCTATCCGGGGTATCGGCTCCGTGGACCAAGCTATAGAAACAGGTTTGCTTAAAGAAGGCATCACTTATGAGGCCCTGAAACACAATGTGCGCGTGGTGCTGGCCGGTTCGATTCGGGATGATGGCCCTATGCCCGGTGTCATCAATGATATGCAGGAGGCCCAGAAAGAGATGCGCCAGGCTTTGAAAGGTGTGGAGATGGCGATTATGATCGCGTCGATGCTGCACGCTATTGCCACGGGCAACTTGCTTCCTGCGACGGTGCGCACAGTTGTGGTGGATATGAACCCGTCGGTTGTTACAAAGCTGGCAGACAGGGGAAGCTTTCAAGCGGCGGGGCTGATTACGGATGCGGAGCTGTTTTTAAGGGAATTGGCTGAGATATTATCTTAAAACAAAAAAGCGGTAGGTAAGAAGAGATTTTATGAGCCAATACGGATGGGCGGATTGTCCCGACAATGTGCGAACTCAAGTAAACACTTTTCTTGAAACTCTGCGAGAAATCTTGGAAGATAACCTCGTCGGCATATATCTGCATGGTTCCCTGGCAATGGGCTGCTTCAACCCGGAGCGAAGCGATATTGATCTGCTCATTGTCACCAGGCACGGTATGACAGTCGAGACCAAACGCACAATCGCAGAACTGCTTTTACGTTCCTCCATGGCTCCCAGCCCGATTGAGATTAGCTTCCTGGTCGAGCAGCAGATACGCCTATTCCAGCATCCCCTACCGTTTGACATGCACTACAGTGAGAGTTGGCGTGAAAAGTATCGGCAGGCATTGGCAAATGGCGAGTGGACGAGATGGAATGATGAAACAAAGAAAGATATTGATCTATCTGCTCATCTGATGGTCACACGCAAACGGGGCCTTTGTCTTTACGGCAAACCAGAAGTCCTTCCAGACGTTCCGGCACACTACTATAGTGCATCTATTACGTCGGATTATGAGGATGCGCGAGACGCAAAGGCAAAAATGCCCGTGTATTTTGTTCTCAACACGTGCCGGGTCTACGCCTATCTCTCGGAAGGCACCATCTTCTCAAAGGACGAGGGAGGGATTTGGGCGCTTCACTCACTGCCGGAGGAATTGCGAGGTGTTGTGGCACAAGCCCTGGAAATTTACCGGGGGAATCGCAAAGATGAAAATTTTGACGAAATTGCTCTAACAGGGTTCGCATTGTATATGGACGAGCATATAAAAGCGCTACATGATATCCGGGGCCAGGGCTAGCAACGCTCTAGCCCTCTACTCATCGATTGAAGAGCCCTTCTTACGAACATAATGCCGCCGGGCTTTAGCACGGTTGCCGCAGCTCTTCATATCACACCAGCGGCGGCTATGATTCTTACTGGTATCTAAGAAGAGCCAATCACAGTCATCAGATGCACAAATGCGTACTATATCCAGCTCATCTGAAGTCAGTAAATCTGCTGCTGACTGCACAACCGGCCACAGTATTCGATCAAGGTCACCCTCATTGACAGTCCAACCCCATGTGAAACCGGCTGCCCCTGGCACAACCTGTGCGTGAGTCATTGTATCAGCAATCGCGGCATTTAACAAAGCAAGAGCTTCACCTTCTGCTGAAGCGTCCTGCGCCACTGACTTGAAGAGCCGGTACATCGCCTCCCGTAAGACAACAGCTTGTTGGAGAACTATAGACGCTTCTGCCGGGCGACGTGCTGATTCTTCGAGGAGTTGCTGCGCTTCCTGGTCCTCCAATATACGTGCTTGCTGGCTCCATGACACCAGGTCACTGTAACTATTAAGAAGCTCCCGGGGATGGTCGCTGGGACGATCTTCCAAGGTATTGGCAAAGTCCAGGCATAGTAAACCACCCGTAAATTCAAAGATGCGCGCTTGCATTAGATTCTCAACCATGAAAAGTAACCCTCCTCTCATACTTTATCACATCCTATACTAACCAGCAAAATACACTTGACAGGTTACAATTTGTATAGTATAATCTAACTATCAAAAACAATTTTACTAGTTAATTTATTCCGATGTCAAGAGATGAGCTGCGCTGCTTGTAGCCAGTTGAAAGGAGAACGTTTCATGCATTCAATTGATCACTATGACACGCTGCGCAGGGGGCGCGAGGAACTGCTACGTCAAGCAGAGCAGGAGAGGATGGCCCGGGCAGCGCTGCTCAAGCGAAAAACGAACTGGACAGTTCGCTTGGCACTTATCCGTCTGACCAACGCCGCTGCGCGGCTAGTCCTGCGGACTCAGGTCAGACGAAAGGAGAAGGTTGCTAACTGGCTTGGTATTCACCTGGTTAGATGGGGTAAAAAGCTCGAGCGCTTTGGAACACTCGCGGAAGCGTGAGACATTCTATGAAACGGTTTAAAAACGCTCCATCAGGTACATTGTATGGTATGACGTGCATGATCTCTGATGCATGCAACGATAGTCACAAGAAGTGAGAGGAACACAGTGGAAACCATTATCATTTTGCTCATTGCACTGGCTGCATTCGATATAGCTTCTCTGCTCTGGGGCGTCAACAGTACAGATGATGTTGACTCACCCGAGTGGGAGAGGCGACGCAACTGGTTAGCGTTTCACTAAAAGCGACATTCGATCCTGGTAGATTCCGCCCTGGACTGGCGGAATCCACCGATTGGAAAGGAGCACGGCTATGATTGCGAGAATCTGGCGAGGTATAACGCCGGAGTCGAAAGCTGATGAGTATTTCGATTACTTAAAAGCAACTGGCATCAAGGATTACCGTGAGACTGAGGGCAATCAAGGCGTGTTTGTGTTACGCAGCATACGCGGAGGACGAGCAGAATTTCTACTTCTTACGCTCTGGGAATCATGGGATGCTATCCGGCAATTTGCCGGAGACGATGTTGAAAAAGCCGTTTATTATCCCGAGGACCAGGATTACCTCCTTTCACTCGATCCGAAGGTCGAGCATTACGATGTGCTGCTCCCGTAGAGTAATACAATGATGACTACCGGGTGCGAGCCGCCATTTCAGCAATCCTTGTAGCGAGTCGTTGCAGCTCATCGCGCAGTTCAGGGGGCTTCAGTACAATGAATGGGCACCGCATACCGGCGAGAAAATGAGCCATCCATTCAAGGTGGCCGACAGAGCAGCGCAGCATAATCCCGTCAGGAACTTGATCCAGGGTCGCGATAACGGGCGGCACATAGTGCTGAGCTTGATCTAGTGTCGTCTCGAGCAGCACTTCGATCTCCCAGGTGGTCGGCGTGTTCGCCAGTGAACGCAACACGTATGCCAGGCTATCAAAGTCAGGTGGGCGTGAAAATGTTTCTTCGCGCAACTCGGCCTCCAGGATGCGATCCAGCCGGAAGACTCGCAGCCCTGCACGCAAGTGGCAATAGCCCACGGCGTACCAAAAACCCGACCTGTACACAATACCGTAGAGATCGACGGCTCGCTCGGTTGTCTCGGATTGCCAGGAAGAGTAGTGCAGCCAGACACGGCGGCACTGTTGTGCGGCGGCACAAAGCGTGACCACCAGGTTAGTCCTGGGTGTTGAGCCGGAGTGGGTAAGATCAAGTATCAATGTTTCCTGTACTGCTTGCACCTGTTCGCGCAGGGCCAGGGGGAGCACGCGCTCGATCTTGGCAAGCGCACCTTCGACGGCTGGCGCAGCCGCGGTCAAACCTAGCCGGCGGGCGACCAGCAGTCCAAGGGTGAGAGCCAGCGCCTCATCTTCTGTAAACATCAACGGCGGCAACTTGAATCCAGGACGCAGACGATAGGAACCATGCCGCCCTCGCACGGCCTCAACGGGAAAACCCAGGTCTTGAAGCATGGTGATGTAGCGGCGGACGGTGCGGGCGTTGACTTCCAGGCGCTGGGCCAGTTCGGGTCCGCTGAGCTGCTGGCGCGATTGCAGCAGTTCGAGGATAGTCAGTACGCGGGTGGTTGGGAAGTACATGCTGATTCACCTTTCCTAGTGCATACTCAAGCGACCAGTTTGGGAATGAGAGGTATCCCCTAAAAACTTCTCCCTTTGATGCAACGGGTAACAAAGCGATACAACCGATACAACCGATACAAATGACACAAATGATACAAACCTGATTGGAAAGACACTAGAGACGAAAACCTTGAAATCAGGGCTGATTATAGCCGCTTTTTGTGTTAGACTCAAGAGGAGCGAAAACAACATCATACACACTATTGGTCAAGATTGGAGGATTCTCGATGAGTAAAGATACTGCTTTGGTGGTTATTGACATGCAGGTTGGCCTTATTGAGCCAGCCTACCGTGGTAAGGAAGTACTGGATGCGATTAACGCATTGCTCAGCAAAGCGCGTGCGAGCAGCACACCTGTTATTTATGTTCAACATGATGAACCTAAGGGGCATGAACTTGAGGTTGGCACACCTGCCTGGGAAATCCACCCGGCTATCACTCCCAAAGAGGATGAGTTGATCGTTCACAAACGGGCATCGGATTCTTTCTATGAGACATCACTGCAGCGAGAACTGGCGGCACGGGGGATCAAGCATCTCGTGGTTGTGGGAGCTCAGACGGAATACTGTGTAGACACCACTGTTCGCCGGGCGACTACTATGGGTTATAATGTGACGCTGGTCAAAGATGCCCATACGACGGATGACTATGAGGAAGCCGTGCTCACAGCCGCACAGAGGATAGATTATCACAACGAGGTGCTGAACGGCTTCAGGACAGACGAGCACGTTATCAGGGTGAAACCCGCGGACGAGGTTGTATTCTGAATGGAGGGATGACGTATGATGGCAGAACAGGTAGACAAAGCCAGCATACTCGACGAGCTGCGTTCAAAATATGTTGCACTGGAGGCAATACTGGCTCCGCTGGACGAGGCGCAAATGACCACACCAGGAGTCATTGGAGATTGGTCGATCAAAGATATTCTGGCTCATATTACCGCCTGGCAGCATCGCCTGCTGACCTGGCTGTATGCAGCCAGGCATAACGAGGAACCTACCATTTCTGGCCCGGATAGCGAGGAAGAAATGGATAGGCTTAACGAGCAATTTTACAAGGAGAATAAGTCTCGTCCTCTCGCGGATGTGCTGGGCGACTTCCGCAGCTCTTATCTGCAAATTGTGGAGGCGGTGCAGGCTATGCCTGAAGAGGACCTGATCGACCCTCGCCGGTTCGCCTGGTTGGATGGAGATTCGCTCCGGCAGCTTGTCGCAGGCGACACCTACGATCATTACGAGGAGCACAGACAGCAGATCGAGGAGTGGTTAGCCAGGCCCAATTAGCATAGCAATATAATAGGATAGCTTCACATGGTATTACAGATTTCACGCGAACAGGCACGGCGTTTTCTTGCACGCTACCACTTCTTAGCGACCGATTTACCGGGTGTTTTTGATCATTTGGGGACAGTGCAATACGATCCACTCAATCCTGTTGGGCGCAATCCTGATCTTGTATTCCAGGCACGCGTTCCAGGCTACCAGGTCGATGATTGGCAAAAAGCAGCGTACACTGATCGCCTTGTCTACGATGCCTGGGATAAGATGGCCTGTCTCGTTCCTGTGAGCGATTGGCCGATGCGTGCCTTGATTCGCGAAAAACACCGACCGTATCACGATAGGGAAATTTTACAGGCTGATCCTGAAGGCGCGGCGGCGGTACTGGCGACAATCGATGAACAAGGGCCACTTTCCTCGCTCGAGTTCGAGGACCGGTCGCATTTCGGAGAACCAGGTTCGTGGTATGGATCGACACGCACCAAGCGCCTGTTACGCTCATTGTGGGCCTGCGGTGAGTTGGTAACGCATCATCGCCAGGGCGGACGCCATTATTATGACCGCCCGCGGCGTGTAATACCCCCACAACATTTTGAGGCAACCCCGCTGGTGGATGAGGAGGCCTATTACCGCTGGATCATCATGCGCAGGTACCAGGCGGCTGGTATATTACGTCCAACTGCCGAGGCGGCTGTCTGGTGCGCGTGCGTAGAGGCAGCGAAACGCAAGCTGGCAATTACGCAACTGCTAGATGCGGGGCAATTGACTCAACTACAGGTTGGCGAACTGGCATGGCCCTATTATGTGCACTCCAGTGCACTCAACTTGCTCGACCAGCCTCTGCGAGATTCACGGGTAATATTCCTGGGGCCGCTTGATAGCCTGTTGTGGGATCGCAAATCCCTGCTGCACATTTTTAATTTCGACTACGCCTGGGAAGTCTATAAGCCTGCTAAACAGCGTAAATGGGGGTATTATGTGCTGCCCGTCTTCTACGGAGATCGCTTTATAGCACGCGTGGATTCTCGGCTGGAGAAAGGCGTCTGGACGATTTCGCAGTGGTGGTGGGAGCCTGATGTCACGCCTGGTGCAGAGTTGTTGGAGGCGTTACGCGCGGCTGCTGAGGGATTTTTGCACTATTTACGCGCCGACGGGGTGTGCGTGGGGGAAGATGTGGATGTGCTGGTGAAACAAACTTTATTATCGGCCCTCGGTGGATAGTATGATGTCCGTATGAAAAAGTTACTCCGCATTATCGTACCCCAAGTAGGCGCAATGAATTGCGCCCCTGCCAACCAACCATCCAGCACAATGTTGTATAATTGAGTAAGTATTGCTATGCGATACGCTGTATCCAGTTCGCCGGGGAGTTGGATACAACACAATTTACTGTTTTTGCCCAGTCCCTTAAGGATAGATCGTAGATGAATTCAATGGATTGGCATGATCGGCCCCACCGGCTCTCTGTTAACGAACAGCTTACGCTCAGCGCCCTTTGGTTTTCTATAAACTTCCAGAACTCAGCCCTGCTACCAATCGTGATTCCCATACAAATTTTATTGTTTGTCGCGCCGGGCCAGGTGGGGAGTGCCCAGCAAGCGACTTTCCTTGGGTGGATTACGGCAGCAGGTGCGATCCTGACATTGATCGTGCCTCCATTGATCGGCATGCTATCTGATCGCACTACCGGCCACTGGGGACGCCGGCGACCATATATCTTAAGTGGCGGGCTACTCATGTTCTTTGGTGCAATCTTCCTGGGATTTGCCAGAAATCTCGGCTTCTTTATAGTGGGTCTCATAGTTTTTCAACTTGCTACCAATGCTACCACTGCCGGATACCAGGGCTTGATACCGGATCGTGTGCCTGAAGATCAGCGTGGCAGAGCCTCGGGCTATATGGGACTTATGAGTATTCTCGGGAATGTTTGCAGCCTGGCCCTGGCCGCATGGCTACTCGGCCAGGTTAACCTGGTTTCAACCGGCAGTGACGCTATCCATAGCGGCGCCATTGCTTACTACATACTGAGCGGGATAGTCTTGCTCGCCGGCGTGTTGATAACAATAGTTGGTGTGCGCGAAGTACCGCACATCCTTTCGCCAGCGGAATCCAACCCGGTAGGGGAGAAAGCTATCCCCAGATTGCGTGCCTGGTTTGCACATAACTGGCTTGAGCCCTGGCATGATCGCAATTTTAGCTGGGTTTTCCTGACACGTTTCTTCGTCATGTTAGGGCTTACCCTGTTCATGACGTACATTGAATATTACTTTGCCAATGTCGCGCACGTCACCAATTTTGTGCAGGCAACGGCGGGAGTTGCAATACTTGCCTTGCTGGGCGCTGTCTGCAGCGCCTTTGTGCTCGGTGTGCTCTCTGACCACACCGGGCGGGTCAAGATAGTCTCCCTGGCCACAGTGTGCATGGCGCTGGCGGCGCTGGCGTTCGTCGTTTTACCCGATACCCGGGTGCTCTGGCCGCTGGGTCTACTCTTCGGATTGGGCTTTGGGGCCTACACCAGTGTAGACTGGGCCTTAACTATCGACTCACTGCCGTCACTGGACACGGTCGGCAAAGATATGGGGATCTGGAATGCCTCTGCGACGATACCGGCTATTGTCGCCCCTTTACTGGGTACTATGATCTTCGCTATCGTCAGTGTGTTTGGGCGAACCCAATTAGGCTACCGCATAATTTTCGCGCTTGCAGCTTTTGTACTGATATTGGGAGCCATCTTTATCCTGAAGGTACAGGAGAAGCAAGACAGCCGCACCATTTCTAAGCCTCAGACTCCTCACCGCTCTGTGAGTTTTGGATGGAGATTGGCATTTCGCACGCGAGGGGGGCGTGCACGTGGTTTTCTACGTTTCTGGCCTTTCTGGGAGTGGCTTACGCTGACCGTCTGGCGCGTCAAGCCGATTCCACATGCTCCTCATGGATTGCTGGAGGTGCATTTCATACGCTACCATGGACGATCAATAGACCTGCCTGATGGGACGCATATCGGCAAAGGGGACCTGGTCGGCGAACTCCATTTCCGTAATCGCGTCTTGCTGGAGGCTGCAAAACAGACGGGTCCCTGGGGATTTATTCAAATGGTCATGCAAGACTTAGGCGCCCTGGCAACATGGACACAAGCGCCGGATTTTCCAGCCGATCTGCGTGCGCTCTATGGATTGACACTGTTGAGTCGCGCATCTCGCCGCATTGGTTTTACGGTGCGCGAGCGTCCCAAGACTCTTCAAGCCCGGCTGGATCGCTTTTTCATGATGGGTTTGCTGGTACTCTACAATGAGAATGGGCTTGAACGGCTCTTGCAAGGGACTACCTATGGGTCATACCCACAAGAGGTATGGATGTCACGTGAAGAGCTGGTGAGGCGTTATGGCGGGAAGCAACAAGGTCAAGTAGAAGAACGTATGGTATAATGAACGAGAATTTTTACTGCCCGATAAGCGTTATTACTATTGATAGATAGCACCGCCAACGCCAATCATCAGGAGAACACACTACTATGCAGTTACTTGGGAAGATGCTGGGTGATCCCAACAAAAAAGACCTGAAGGCTATTCAGCCTACTATAGATGAAATTAATGCGCTCGAACCAACCATCGAAGAGCTGGGTGATGAAGAACTAGCTGCGAAGACCAAAGAATTTCGCTCACAACTCTCCCTCTATCTCAAAGGCGGCATGGTGCTTGAAGATGAACTGGTCAAACTGTTCGACGAGGCATTGGACAAAGTAGAACCGCTCGCGGCAAAATGCACCGATGCGCAACTACATGCAGCCATCAGAGAGCAGCGCCAGAAAATCGAGAGGGTGCGTGATCCAGAGCATATGCTCCGCGATAACCTGCAGGATACCCTCTCGGAATGCTTTGAGAACACCTATGAACAACTGAACCCGGCGCTCAACACGCGGAGAGTCACAGCAGCCATGGACGCGGCCGAGGAAACGCAAGTGTGGCCCGACGAGGCTAAAGATCCGCGCCAAGCAACTCTCGCGTTGCTCAAAAAGAGCGAGCCAGCTCTCGATGAGATAGACGACGATTACCTGGACGAAGCATTCGAAAAAGCATGGCCGCTCTTCGAAGAAGCTCGCCGCAGCGCGCCCAATCCGCAAGAGGGCGCAGATGAGCGGCTAGAGCAGCTATTCGGTGACATCTTGCAGTACCTGCAGGGTGAAATTGTTGCGCTTAAAGCCGAAGCGATGGACGAACTCATCCCGGAAATGGTGAAGCGCTATAAAACGGGCAAAACGCTTGAAGACCTGATTCCTGAAGCTTTCGCCGTTGTGCGAGAAGCGGGCCGGCGGACAATCCAGATGCGCCACTTCGATGTACAACTGATCGGCGGGGTTGTGCTTCACCAGGGCAAAATTTCCGAGATGAAAACCGGCGAAGGAAAAACGCTGGTCGCTACCCTGCCTGCTTACCTGAATGCCTTGACCGGCAAAGGCGTACACATCGTCACCGTCAACGACTACCTGGCACGTCGTGATGCCGAGTGGATGGGCAAGATCTACAAATTTCTGGGGCTGAGCGTTGGTGTCATTATCAACGCCGTCGAACCGCAGACGCCTGAACGCCGTGCAGCCTACGACGCCGATATCACCTACGGCACAAACAACGAGTTTGGCTTTGACTACCTGCGCGATAACATGGTTGTCTCACTGGACCAGATGGTGCAGCGAGATCTCAACTATGCCATCGTTGACGAGGTAGATAACATTCTGATCGACGAAGCGCGTACCCCGCTGATCATCTCGGGCCAGGGCCAGGAATCGACCGACCATTACGTGCGGTTCGCCGGCTGGGCCAAACGTTTGAATGCCGAAACCGACTATACCGTCGAGGAGAAAACACGTGCCGTCATCCTTACGGAGCCGGGCATCGAGAAGATCGAAAAGTTAGCAGGCGTCAAAAACATCTATGAGGAGGCCAACGCGGACCTGACGCGCTACATGGAGAATGCCATCAAAGCCGAGGTCATCTTCAAGCGTGACAAAGACTACATTGTGAAAGACGACGAGGTCATTATCGTTGATGAGTTCACAGGTCGCCAGATGCTGGGACGTCGCTACAGCGAGGGCCTGCACCAGGCTATCGAAGCTAAAGAGGGCGTCAAGGTGCAGCGCGAGAATCATACACTCGCAACGATCACCTTCCAGAATTTCTTCCGCCTTTATAAGAAACTGGCCGGTATGACAGGTACCGCGATGACCGAAGCGGAAGAGTTCCATAAGATCTATAAGCTGGATGTTGTATCTATCCCGACGCACAAAGCGATGATTCGCGAGGACATGCCTGACCTGATCTATCGCACAACAGATGCCAAATACAGGGCCGTAGTCGAGGAGATCAAGGAACTGAATGCACAGGGCCAGCCTGTCCTGGTAGGTACAACCTCGGTCGAGATTTCGGAACATCTCTCTGATCTACTAGAAAAGCAGGGTGTAGCGCACAACGTCCTGAATGCCAAGCACCACCAGCGCGAGGCGCAAATTGTTGCACAGGCAGGGCGCAGCGGGGCAGTGACTATTGCCACGAACATGGCCGGTCGTGGAACCGACATCGTGTTGGGAGGCAACCCGGAAGGCTTTCGAGATGCCACCCTGCGCAAACATGCTGAGCATGTAGACTTCATCCGTGAGATGCCGGTGCAGGACGAAGATGATCGCGCCGAGAAAGAGGAGGTGATCCAGCAATATATCGCCAACATGCCCGAGGAAGAGATAAACGAACTGCTCGAGCAGAAGAGGCGCGAGTGCGAAGAGGATCACAAATACGTCGTCGAGCTGGGCGGACTGCGTATCATCGGCACCGAACGACACGAGTCACGGCGTATCGATAACCAGTTGCGAGGTCGTTCCGGGCGCCAGGGGGATCCAGGCTCGTCACGCTTCTTCCTGGCACTGGACGATGAGCTGATGCGCCGCTTTGCCGCTGACCGCGTATCTAAAGTGATGCAGATGGTTGGGATGGACGAAGATATGCCGCTTGAGAGCGGCATGGTTTCGCGCTTTATCGAACAGGCACAAACCAGGGTTGAGGGATACAACTTCGATATCCGTAAGAACGTGGTCGATTATGACGATGTAATTGCCAAGCAGCGTGAAGTGATCTATGCTGATCGCCGCGCCGTGCTTGAACGCGTGGATATGCACGAGCGCGTGCTGGGAATGATGCGTGACGAAGTGGGCAGAATAGTGGAGATGCACATTCCAGGCCATATCATCACGGAAGAAGAGCAGTTAGAGAAGCTTTTTGCCGTCCTGGAAACATGGGTGCAAATCCCTGGTGAGGTTTTGCCGGAAAATATTCATGCCGTACGCAAAGACGATCTCAACAGAAAACTGATAGAGCTGGTGACAGACCACTACGAGGAACGCGGCCAGCAGCTTGATAAACTGGCGGCAGAGAATCCTGGTCTTGGTATCCCCACTATCCGCGACCTGGAGCGTTCCTACACCTTGCAGGTTATAGACCGCCTGTGGATGGATCATATTGATTCCCTGGACGTGATGCGTGCCAGTATTCATTTCCGTGCCATAGGACAGCGCGACCCGCTGGTCGAGTTCAAGAACGAAGCGTTCCGCATGTTCGAGAACTTGAAAGCGACCATCCAACACTACATAGTAGATGAGCTGCTCAAGTTGCTGCGCGGAAACATCACGATAACGGTACACCGGCCGGAGCCGAAGCGCAAGGCTCCACGCAACCTGCGCACGAATGTCGATGATATCGCAAGGACCAGCGGCCAGGCGAAGAGCGATGGTGCAGATAGGGGTACGGCCTCACAAAGGCAAGGCGCGGGCAATCGCCAGAATGGGCATGGACGCGCAGCAGTTGCGACCCCAGCGCCACGCGCAGTGACGGCAAACAAGATCGGGCGCAACGATCCATGTCCCTGTGGCAGTGGCAAGAAGTACAAGAAGTGCCACGGGGCGTAACGAGGCGCGAAATAAAAACAAGCTCACCTTTCCACAATACATAACCTTTTGCTTATGTATAGCTTCAGAATCTTCGAAGCGATTTGCTAGCCCTTTTTGGTGGTTACATGTTACCCTTTAGTCAGGGTAGGAAAGAAGGCGGCAGACAATGGGGTCCACCGCTTAGTATCTACCCACTAGTCCCGGAAGGGGAAAGGCCATCATCATGAGCGAACAACATGCTGCAAACGGAAACGGCAAACACACGGGCAACAGTAAACAAGGGCTGAGGAACCTCTATGCTGCGGAGCTTGAGAGAAATTGGAAAGGGAATCTGCGCTGGCAAGGGATTGAGCGGCCATACAGCGCAGAAGATGTAATCCGGCTGCGCGGGTCAATCAAAATTGAATATACACTGGCGCGACTTGGTGCTGAGCGGCTCTGGACTCTTTTGCACGCCGAACCTTACGTCGCTGCACTGGGCGCGTTGACAGGCAACCAGGCGGTACAGCAAGTCAAGGCTGGTTTAAAAGCTATCTACCTGAGCGGCTGGCAGGTCGCGGCAGACGCCAATCTTGCCGGGCAAATGTACCCTGACCAGAGCCTTTACCCGGCTAACAGCGTCCCGCATGTTGTACGCAGAATTAACCAGGCACTAGAGCGAGCCGACCAGATTCATTACGCGGAAGGCAAGGATGATACTTACTGGTTCGCGCCAATCGTGGCCGATGCAGAAGCAGGTTTTGGCGGACCCTTAAACGTCTTTGAACTGATGAAAGCGATGATTGAAGCAGGGGCGGCAGGCGTGCACTTTGAAGACCAGTTGTCATCGGAGAAAAAGTGCGGTCATATGGGCGGCAAAGTGCTCGTGCCAACTCAGACAGCGATTAAGCACCTCGTGGCTGCACGCTTAGCGGCCGATGTGATGGGCGTCCCAACGCTGATTGTTGCGCGGACCGATGCCAATAGCGCACATCTGATCACCAGCGACATCGACCCGGCAGACCACAAATTCCTCACCATGGAGCGCACAGCGGAGGGGTTCTACAGGATACATGGTGGACTGAGGGCGGCTATTGCCAGGGGACTCTCGTATGCCCCGTATTGCGACCTGATCTGGTGTGAAACAGCAGAACCAAACCTTAAAGAAGCGCAGCGATTTGCCGAGGAGATTCACGAGCAATATCCTGGCAAGATGCTGGCTTACAACTGCTCGCCATCATTCAACTGGCGCAAGAAGCTTGATCCAGAAACAATCGCAACGTTCCAGCAAGAGCTTGGGAGAATGGGTTATAAATTCCAATTTATCACACTAGCCGGTTTCCATGCCCTCAACTACAGTATGTTCAAGCTAGCGCTGGGGTATCGCGAGCATGGCATGTCAGCTTACTCCAAGCTCCAGCAGGCTGAGTTTGCAATGGAAACATATGGATACAGCGCGACCAAGCACCAGCGCGAGGTGGGTACGGGGTACTTCGACGAGGTGGCGCAGGTCATCTCCAGCGGCAATTCCTCAACTGTTGCGCTGGCAGGTTCGACCGAGGTGGAGCAGTTCCATTAATCGCCGGGATATAATTGATAGAGAGCCGAAGAGCGAAGCCGTATAGAGTAGGGGTGGGGCTGGCCCCCACCCTGGCAGCCACCACCGAAAGGACCTTTCCTCCAGATGACGAATCAGAAGACATATGTTGAAAGCATACAGATCACCGGCACAATTACTCCAGAGTTTGCCGAAATTTTGACACCGGAAGCTATGGATTTCGTGGCAACGCTGGCGCGCGCTTTTGCAGACAGGCGTGAAGAGCTGCTGCAAAGAAGGGAGCAGCGCCAGGCCGAGATCGACGCGGGCAAGCTACCCGATTTCCTGCCCGAAACAGCGCATATTCGCAACAGCGAATGGACTATAGCGCCCGTGCCTGCAGATCTTCAAGACAGGCGCGTAGAGATTACGGGTCCCGTTGAACGGAAAATGATTATCAACGCACTGAACTCGGGCGCCAAAGTTTTCATGGCCGACTTTGAAGATTCGTTTTCCCCAATGTGGGAGGGCACGATACAAGGCCAGATCAATGTTCGTGACGCGGTCAACCGCACCATCACGTATAACAGCCCTGAGGGCAAGCAATACGCGCTCGATGAAAAGACCGCGACGCTGCTGGTTCGCCCCCGTGGCTGGCACCTGGTGGAAAAGCATGTTTTGATCGATGGCAAGCCGGTATCAGGCGGCATCTTCGATTTTGGCCTGTACTTTTTCCACAACGTCAAAACACTGCTCGAAAAAGGTACAGGGCCTTACTTCTACCTGCCTAAACTTGAAAGCCACCTGGAAGCGCGTCTCTGGAACGATATATTCGTGCTGGCGCAGCGCGAACTGGGCATTCCCCAGGGCACGATTAAAGCCACGGTACTGATCGAGACTATCCTGGCAACCTTTGAGATGGATGAAATCCTGTACGAGCTGCGGGAACACTCGGGGGGTTTGAACTGTGGCCGCTGGGATTACATCTTCAGCACTATCAAGAAGTTCCGCGAGATTCCAGATTTTATTCTTCCTGACCGCGCACAGGTAACGATGACAACGCACTTTATGCGCTCCTACTCACTGCTCACCATTAAAACTTGCCACCGGCGCAATGCGCATGCGATTGGCGGTATGGCGGCCCAGATTCCTATCAAGAACGATGCAAAGGCGAACGAAGAGGCGCTCGCACGCGTGCGGGCAGATAAAAAACGCGAGGCTACCGACGGCCATGATGGCACATGGGTAGCTCATCCAGGGCTGGTGGCCATCGCACTGGAGGAATTCGACGCTGTCATGAAGGGACCCAACCAAATCGACAGGAAACGTGAAGACGTACACGCGACAGCTGCCGACCTGTTAAAGATACCCGATGGCACGATTACCGAAGCCGGGCTACGCAACAATATCAGCGTCAGCCTGCAATACCTGGAGTCCTGGCTACGCGGCTCGGGCTGCGTGCCTATTAACAACCTGATGGAAGATGCTGCCACGGTCGAGATTTCCAGGTCGCAGATCTGGCAGTGGATTCACCATCCCAAGGGCGTCCTCGATGACGGCAGAAAGGTGACGGTCGAATTGTTCCGCGAACTGGCCAAGGATGAACTTGAGAAAATCCGCTCGGCGGTCGGAGACCAGCAATTTGCCAGGCGGAAATTTCAGACCGCATCTGAGATTCTCGACAAGATCATTACTGATGACCAGTTCGTCGAATTCCTGACACTGCCCGCCTACCAGTACTTGAATTAGCGGAAAACTCCAGCTCTATGTGCGAAAATAGAGTTCTCAAAGGTTGATAGCCTCTGAGAACTCTATTTTTTTGATGGAGACGAATAATCGAAGGGGGCAGGAGATGGTAATGAGGACAGCAACCTCGGCAGGTGCTATCATCATGCGCGAAGTTGAGGGCAAGCTCAAGATCGCACTTGCGCAGCATCAAAGAGCAACAAAAACCTGGGTACTGCCGAAAGGCCATGTTGAGCAGGGTGAGTCGCTCGAGCAAGCCGCTTTGCGCGAGATTTACGAGGAGACCGGGTTGGACAATGTCCAATTAATCAGGCATCTTGGTGTTATCATGCGGGAATCTGTGAAGAGCAACGGTGATATAGAGCAGAAAACGATCCACTTCTACCTGGCTTATGCGGCGGGTAATCAGCAACCTCCAGCCCCTTCTGACGAGAGATTCATCGAAGTGGGCTGGTTTGCGCCCGGGGATGTAATCGACTTACTTCCTTACCAGGAGGAGAAGGGGTTTTTGAGGGAGCAACTGGGCTTGCTGTTCCAATAAGGGCGTTCTTGCGATAAAATGTGCAAAGCTACGCGCCAGAAGTGTCACCGCGAAAGCTTTCTTTTTTAAGGAGTACTGTTCTTGAGGAAACGTGTCAATGTGCTTTGTACGATTGTGCTGCTTGGCCTGGTTGTGAGCCTTGCGGTTTTTGTCTCTTCGCAACTGGTTAATTCCGCCAGCGTAATCCCTAACGCGGCACCGGGGGTCATCCCTGCTCTGCGGGAGTGGCAGGGGAGCACAGGATCATTCACGATGGTTTCAACTTCTAGCATTATTGTAGATCCATCTTATGCTGCGCAGCTGGATGACACGGCGAGGGTTTTTCAAGCAGATCTATTCGAGGTTACCGGGCGTACGCTGCCGGTTATTAACACCAGTCCTCCGGCACCGGGGGATTTTTTCTTGACGCTTAGTAACTCGGACCGTGGTATTGGAGACGAAGGGTATCTCTTCAAAGTGGGAGACGCGGTGGTGATCAGTGCGAATACAAGCAACGGCGTCTTTTATGGTACGCGAACAGCTTTGCAAATCCTGGTCCAGGATCCCGCACATATGCACATTATCAAAGGAACTGCAAGGGATTATCCAGCATACAAAGAGCGCGGCTTCCTGCTTGACGTTGGACGCAAGTTTTTCTCCCTCCAGCTCCTGGAAGACTATGTGAAATTTATGTCATGGTACAAGATGAATGACTTCCAGCTTCATTTCAACGACAATGAAATCGATGCTGGAATGAGTCAGGATTGGATGCAGAAATACGCGGCGTTCCGTCTCAATAGCAACCGCTTCCCGGGGCTGGCCGCCAAAGATGGATCCTACACCAAACAGGATATGCGCGATCTGCAGTCGATTGCGAAAGCATATGCTGTGACGATTACGCCAGAAATTGATGCGCCGGCGCATGCACTGGCGTTCACGCAATACCGGCCAGACCTTGCAAGTCAGAAATACTCGAAGGAGTTTCTTGACCTGGAGAATCCCAACACCTACACTTTTCTAAATGCCATCTGGGATGAGTTTCTTTCCTGGTTTGATACTACGCAGGTGCATATAGGAGCGGATGAATACTCGCAGGATGACGCGAACAAGTACAGGCAGTTTATTAACAAGTATGACGATTACCTGGGGCAGAAGGGGAAGAGCATAAGGGTGTGGGGGAGCCTGTCGGAGATGAAAAGCGCTGTGAAGGTAAATAGCGATATTGTGATGGATGTATGGGATAACAGGTGGGCCAACGCTGTGGATTTGGTGAACCAGGGATATCATATCATCAATGCAAATGACCGGCTCCTCTACATCGTCCCAAAGGCTGGATACTTTCATGACTATTTAGATACCAGGCTGCTGTACGAGAAATGGGAGCCGAATATCTTTGACTTTTCTAATCAGCGCCTGAATCTGAAGCCAGGCGACCCGAACCTGTCAGGTGGGATGTTTGCGGAATGGAACGACAAACTTGGAAGCGTGGTCAGCGATGCCGATGTTTATGAGAGGGTCAAGCCTGCTATGCAGACGCTGGGCGATAAAATGTGGAGCGGAACAACGGCAGATATGACATACGAGCAGTTCCAGCAGTTAGCCCAGAGGATCGGTGAGGCGCCGGGAACGCATTTGCTGCAAACGCTAAACTCGCAAGCGGGTTGAATGGCATTCAGTTGATGAAAGCTCTAATGGAGAAAGTGATATAAGATGTATTTCTTGACAATTTAATAGCAAAATGTTATATTATGAGGGACGGTTATCATTTAAAAAGTCAAGAGCATATACTACTTGAGAATTTTGTGGATTTTATAGGTGAGCAATGGTATGAAAGGCACAAGAGATGAGTGGTTTTTTCGAGTTGCTATTAGATGCCGCTGGTTTTTACTATGTAGAACGCCTCAAAAATCCGTTGATTATGGACCCTCTGATGATTCCTGAGAAATATCCGAGCAAACAAACGGTTAATGATTCTCTCACGAATGAGTCGAAGTATAAACGTCGTGCCCGAAGACGCCGTACCAGACGTCGTTTAAAACCCACGAATCGTAGTATATAACTTGAAACTTAAGTAGATGATATTGAGGGCATTTCCTGGCACGAGTTAGGAAATGCCCTCTAACAGTCATAAAAGCCCTTAGGCAAGGTTCAATTTGGACGAATTGTCCTTGACCGTTTGAACCGTCACACAGTGTCACGCCTCCGCGCAGCGAAGGGTCTGTCGCGAGCGGCAGCGAGATGCTTCGCTGCGCTCAGCATGACAGGGCTGGACCTTGCTGGTGATGAGGAACGGTCACGTTCCTTTGAACCTTGCCTTACAAGTCATTACTCCTCGCTTTGATAATCCCCGAAATGCGCTCGACGAAATCTGCAAGGGGTATGTGTCCCAGGTTCTTGTTCGTGCGCAGGCGCACGGAGACAGCATTGTCTGCCGCTTCTTTGTCGCCGACTACAAGCATATAGGGTATCTTCTGAAGCTGCGCTTCTCGTATCTTCGCGTTCATGCGCTCGCCGCGCGAGTCTACTTCGGCACGCACACTTGCTGCTTTGAGCGACTGCAAGACTTTGTCAGCGTATTCCAGGTGGCGATCGGCGATGGGAATGATCATGGCCTGCAGCGGGGCAAGCCAGGCAGGAAATGCGCCCGCGTAGTGCTCAATGACCATCGCAACGAAACGCTCGATTGAGCCAGGGGCACGATGAATCATGACCGGCCTGTGATGTTGACCATCCTCGCCTATATATGAGAGATCGAAACTTTCAGGCAGATTGTAGTCCACCTGTACCGTGCCAAGCTGCCACTCACGACCCAGGGGGTCATGGAAAACGAAATCGAGTTTGGGACCATAGAAACCTGCTTCACCCTCTTCCAGCGTGTAAGGAAAACCCAGCTTTTCCAGAGCACTGACGATAGACGATTGGGCCTTTTCCCAAACCTGGTCGCTTCCGACGTATTTGGAGCTTGCAGGATCGCGCAATCCAACACGCGCCCTGTAGTCGCTTATGCCCAGGGCTTTGAAGACAAAGAGCACCAGGTCAACGACGCTGATAAGCTCATCGTCAAGCTGTTCTGGCATGGCGAAAATGTGAGAGTCGTCTACCGCGAATGCGCGCGAACGCAGCAAGCCATTGAGCTCTCCAGCCTGTTCGAGGCGATAGACCATACCAAATTCAGCCAGACGCAGTGGCAAGTCACGGTAGGAACGCAACTCGTTCTTGTAAATCTGGATGTGGTGCGGGCAATTCATGGGCATGAGAACATAAACCTCTCCTTGCGGTTCACCCTCACCGGCCTGAGAGCCTGCCTGCGGTTTCACTACCATCGGCGGGTACATACTATCGCGATATTTGTACCAGTGACCACTCTTCCTGTAGAGGTCAAGCAGGCCAATTTGTGGCGTCATCACCGGCACATAGCCACGCTTAAGTTGTTCCTGGCGCAGAAAGCTTTCG
>Ga0209648_10001251_pt1 | contig 20351 bp, 15 predicted proteins | sample GraSoi2013_115cm_FD_185830 | JGI IMG/M metagenome (GOLD analysis project Ga0209648, IMG submission 185830) | Grasslands soil microbial communities from the Angelo Coastal Reserve, California, USA - Sample 9_17_2013_115cm (SPAdes) (version 2) | ecosystem: Environmental > Terrestrial > Soil >...
CAATCCTAAGCCGATTCTTTCCCTCGGCGAGCCGATGCCAGGGGTGGAACAATCACAACCTGCAGATGTGGTATTGGTCGACTGCTTTTACGAGCGTTCGGAAGAAGTTGAGAATAGGGTACGAACTGTTAGCGGAGACTTACGCCGTCAGTGCGAAAAGGGGCTGCTGGGCGAGGAGGAGGCGGGCCAGGAATTTGCTCAATTTACGGACGCGCTTGATTCTGACGCAATTAATAAAGAATTAGAAGCACGTTGGGAAGAGCAGTTGCCGAGACTCAAACTCCATCCCAATTCCTACGTGATCATGCTTGGCTGTAATACCTACCTTGAGTTGGCTCTTAAATTTGAGGAGATGTTCAGTAAGGTCATTCGTGGTAGGTACGTAAGGCCGTCGCTCGTCCAGAGAGCGAGGAGGGCATACCGGAAAGTGCAGATTCGCATGGCAGTCCTGGCCAAGCGATACGTTTTTCTTAAAGTTCTGATCGGTCTCCGTGTGCTGAAGCGGCGCCTTTTCCGCAGTGTTTTCGGGCACAATAGTATTGCGGGAATGTTGTATCTGCAATACATCAAGCGCAGGGTCGTACTGGTGCGGCGCATAATCGGTTTGAGAACTTTGTACGTGCACCATCGTCTCGTGATCATGCGGGTGGAAAGGGAAGATCTGTGAGCACAGTGCAAGAAGTGAAGGCATACTGGGACCATCGCCCCTGCAACATCCGGCACTCACCTAAACAGGTCGGCACAATCGAGTACTTTGACGAAGTCGAAGCAAGAAAGTATTTCGTCGAGCCGCATATCCCGGCTTTTGCTCAATTTGCCCGCTGGCGAGACAAAGACGTGCTGGAGATCGGTTGTGGGCTGGGGACGGATTCCTCCAACTTTGCTAAAAACGGCGCTCGTTTAGATATCGTGGAGCTCTCGAGTGAGAGTCTTGCACTGACACAAAGACGTTTTGAATTGTTGGGATTAAAAGCAAACTTCGTCAACGGGAATGCGGAAGAAATCGGCCAGCTCCTGCTCCCGGAGAAGAAGTATGATTTGATCTATTCCTTCGGAGTCATTCACCATACGCCTCACCCGGAAAAAGTGATTGCTGGACTCGTAGATCGCTTAAAGCCCGAAGGTGAACTGCATATCATGATGTATAGCCGGTACTGCTGGAAGGTTTTGTGGATGATCTTGAAATACTGGTGGCGCGAGCCCATGAGCGTTTCACGTCTGGTAGCAAAGTACTCTGAAGCGCAAACCGGTTGTCCGGTTACGTTCATCTACTCGGCCAAGCAGCTAAGAGACCTGTTGAAAGATTTTGAAGTAATCAGTATTTCGAAAGATCACATCTTCCCTTACCGAATTCAGGACTACGTGGAATACCGCTATGTGAAAGTCTGGTATTTCCGCTGGATGCCGAACTCCTGGTTCGGCTGGCTGGAAAGAAGATTGGGCTGGCACATGCTCGCGGTCGCCAAGCCACGGTCTGCACCCATGAGCAGGTAGTATGGCAGTTCTAGTTTTCGGTTCATTCTTAATCTGTGTCCCATGTCGAGTTTCGGGCCAGCGTAGTTAGTCAGTAGGCGGGCAAATCTAAAATGTCGTTTTTTGTGATTTTGACAGTTTAAGGGATTTTAGTGCTCTCATCGGGGATCTTGGAAGCCCTCGCCTTCTGAGGAGGCACTTTGGGTGAGGGGCTGCCTAGCGATCTTACAGGAGGGTCGTTTCGTTTTCGATTAGGTGCAATTACCGGACTAGGTCTTATGACGCAAACAGAAGAACAGCGCCCATTATTAATCAAAATCGTTTCGGCCTTGACCATTTTATCGGGACTCATTCTCGCTATTTATACGGTTACGGGTTTAGGACATGGTCCATTTCCGTTCGGCGCAGCAAAAATTCTTAAAATAGCTCTGGGGATTTCGCTTGCTTTGGCGGGATGGATTGCCGGTTCACGAGAGAGGCGGCACGCTGCTTATCGTGCACTCAAGCTTCTCCTATTAGTGCGCTCGCTAAGTTGCTCGTGGATTTTAGTGTCTGTGGGATTCATCTTTGCGTTGTATGCGGTTACGCGTTTAGGACATGGGCCATTTCCGTTTGGCACAGCAAAAATTCTCAAGATAGCTCTGGGGGTTTCGTTTGCTTGGGCGGCATGGATTGCCGGATCGTCAGAGAAGCGGCAGGCTGCTCGTCGCGTCCTGAAAGGCTTTCTTTTTCCAGCCCACGAACAAAGATACTCACCGAGCATCCTGGTGGTATTAACCGTTGTGATGTTCGCAGGAATGACCATGGTTGTTTGGGCCGTGTTGTCTCCGAGCTTACGCTGGCACGCCGAATTCTTACAGCGCTCGAGAGAGATGGGATTAGGTGGTGCCGCCTTAGCGCTTACCAGCGGACTCTTGCGGTACGGAAGAAGAAACCCTGAGCGAAATGTTGACTGGCCGAAACCGGCGGAAGTGCTTTCTCTATTCGCTCTAGCACTTCTGGTAACGGCGGTGGACATTTATTTCTCCCGCAGAGTCGGATCATTGGCGTATCCACCCTATTACGACGGTGTGGGATACCTGTTTGACGCAAAGAAGGCGTTTGTTCAACTTGGATTGTGGAAACTGAATCCTGCTGCTTTTGCGAACGTATTCTTTGGAAACCGCTATCCGTTGTGGCAGGGCCTCATGGTTCTAAACTTCAGGCTTTTTGGCGTAGGGGAATGGCAGGCCTATGCGGTTCGTTTTTGGCCTACCTTCCTAGTGCTCATGTCTATTTTCTGGATTGTCCGGCGACGAAAGGGGGCATGTGCAGGATACGCAGCAGCTCTCTTCACCGCACTCCTTCCTACGTTATGTCTTAATCTCCGTTCCGCTGCATTGGGGCACGAGGTTTCTTATCACGGATATTTAGCGGATTTGCGACCGGATATTTTGTTTGCTGCTTTTGTGATGTTGGCCGTGGTATTCATGATCGAACATGCACAAAGTTTCGATGAATGGACAAGCCTCTTGGCCGGAAGCGCCGCAGCTTTCGCCATGCTTACGAAATCAACTGCAATTTCTGCGGTTGTTCTGGCTTGCGGAAGCGCTGCACTTTATGTGCTATGGGTCAATCGAAAAAAGCCTTTGAGCACCTTAAGCACTATGCTATGGGCTCTCTTGGCTATGGCCATCTTGCTGATGCCCTGGATTTTGGCAGGTGGCATTGAGATGACGGTCACGTATGTGAAGCTCGTGTTCACAGATCAACTTGCTCGATATTCCAATCCTCATGCCACGTTTCAGAGTGAAATCACGCACTATTGGACTTGGCTTGTCCAGCACATGGGTCCGGAAACCGTGGTTCTTGCAATATTGAGTCCTGTTTTTCTTCTTTTGTCCCGTAAGAATAAAGGCTCTCTGCCATCACCCATACACCAGCAGATCGCATACTTCGTCATAGCTGCATCCCTTTATGTCTTAGTGTCCGCGACCCCTGCTAAGAATTTCTTCCTCGGTCTTCCCTGCTATTTGGTGCTTTGGATTTATTGTTGGGCCTCGTTTACATCGGTGCCATTGTCGAAGTTTTTGAACCAGAGGGTTGCTTGGGGACTTCTCTCTCTAGCGGTGCTGACTGTAAGTATCGTCGGAATAAGGGGAATGCAGAATCTTCGTTCCTGGCAAGGACATGAATTCGAAGAAGGCCGGCAGGATCGTGCAGTCATGCAGCAGGTCGCGTTGGATTTGCGACAAGTGCTTTCAAATCATGACAGCTTTGTGACGATGGCTGCCTATGGGTCCCCGAGCGCCCTTCTGTTTTATATGCCAGACGAACAAGGCGAGTTTCCGCACTCGTGGGTAGTTAACGGAACCAACGCACCTCCAGTGCCGGAGTATTTACAGCGGCTGGTCGAACCAGCCAAGGCCGTGCTTATCTATGCAGGCGGGAACGATAGGACTTCCTTCAAGGCATACGTCGAAGACGTGGATTATCCTTATTATCGAGCGATTGCTGCTTGGGTACAACGGCCCGGCAGCTCGTTCCGTTTAGTCAAGAGTTACAACTTCTATCGGGAGAGAGGCGGTAGCAATGCAGCACTCCAACTGTACGTGAAGGACGACCAGAATCCGCCGAAGCGCGATTCTAATGTATTCTCTTCTAATTCTCTGCCCTAACCAGGAATGGGGTTTCAATCTTTCCTGCTACAATGATCCGGTATACGTCTTCCTTTGGCACTCTCATGATTATGCAACGAGATAAGAAACTAGTTAGCTGGTTTTCGAAAATCGCCCAAGTGCGGCAAGTCAGGAAACATGAAGATGGGGTCGATCCAATACACTCTGTTGCTGTAGATTCCTTCCCAAATCAAGCTGTAGATCCAGTCGTAGAAAAACTGTGGCCGCTTCCCTTGCCGAAATTCAGCGTCAGCAACATGCGGAATTGGAGGCCCGATGATTTAAAGGCGCATCTCAACGGAGACCGGTTGTTCGACAACCTGATACTCAACAAGTATGAATTTTCAACGGGAGCTACGGAATTGAAAAGTTTCCCGTGGCGTTTGTCTGTACCGTTTGTGCTCTGCAATGCTCGTTGCGATTTCTGTTCGGCATGGCTGGTGAAAGGAAGTCCCATGCCGGCAGACCTGATCACACAACTGGTACCCGTGCTCAAGCACATTTATGAACTCGATCTCGTTGGCTGGGGCGAGCCTCTCATCCATCCGCAATTCGGAGAGATTCTGGAAAACATCAGAAGAGAGGTTGATCCGCGCGCAAGGATTGCGTTGACCACGAATGGCACGAAGCTTTTGGAATGGGCGGACCGTTTGCTCGAGGCCAATGTCACAGATTTCTCCATCAGTATTCACGCTGCAACGGCGCAGACGCACAATGACGTGATGGGTCTCGAGTTGTATCACTTCGACAGGATTATCGAAGGCATTCGTTATCTGGCCAAACAAAAAAAATCGTCCCGACATGAAAGAGTAAGAATTGGAACTGTATTTATTGTCATGCAGCAAAACATCGCCGAAATACCGCAATTCATCGAACTGTGCACACAATTGCAGGTAGACAATGTTTTTATCCGCACTCTCAAACCCATGGACGAACTGCCGAAAGGGCTTGACTACCATCGCTTGCCCCCGTATTTGCACCCGGAGTTTGAAAGACTGAAATCTGAAGCCATCGCAGCCATCGGCCGATCGAAAATAGCCGTGATTGCGGCTCCTGATACCTGGCCTGCGCCTATTTTTCCACGGGAGATTGAGGCCAAGCTTACGGTACTGCCAAACACTTCACGGGAAGAAAGGCTGCGCACCATCCCAAAAAGGACCGGGGCCGAATATAGCGAAGATTTGCCGGTTGGAGAGCTTGACGAAGAGCAATCTGAGCAAGCTTTCCCCCCACTTGATAATATTTATGCCCGTAAGGCTCCCATGAATTGCCCCTCGCCCTATACGGCGTTTTACATTAATGGATTTGACCGGCAAGTAAATCCATGTTGCTACATTAACCAAATTCCTGGGTACAAGAAAACCTATTTCAAGAAATCTATTCCCTTTGACAGAGTATGGAATTCTCCTGCAATGATCGGATTGCGCAAGAGTTTATTTAGCGGGCCGTTGATGGAACCGTGTTTGAAGTGCCCGTTTTATTGGTAACCTGATTGCCATGCGGTCCTAAGTAATGTATTCAATAAAGACCCTGTTGGCGATTCGTGACCACCACAATGCAAAATTGGGAATCCTTTAAAGATTAACAAATGGGTGTGACTCGTAACAAAACAGACATCGAAGTTCCGCACTCACAGAACGAGATCGGAAATCCAGAAGCAAGAGTGCATGCTCCGTCGCAAGGACCGCTGAAAACGTATTTTGGTTTTTCGTTACACATGTCTGCGGATGATTTCATCACCAAATTGTTGCAGCAGGATGGTGGGTTCGAATTTCCAGAAACAGACCTAGTAACCCGTCTGCTCAGGCCAGGGGATGTTTGCATTGACGCGGGTTCCCAGGTTGGTTATTACTCTTGCCTTTTAGCAAAGTGCGTTGGCACGTCCGGGAGGGTATATGCATTTGATGCCAATCCCGCCGCTTGTCAGACAACTCGCCGAAACGCCGACTTCAATGGTTTCAGTAACATAGAAGTGATTCATGCAGCTTTAGGGAATGATTATGGCAGCACGCCATTCTACGTGTCGACTGACGATCAGAGCGGATTGAGTTCGCTGGGAGCTTTGCCCGTCTATAAAGAAATAATCTCCGTTCCCTGGTTGCGTTTGGAGGACTTTCTCAACGAACGCAAACTCCAACGCATCCGGCTACTTAAGATAGATGTGGAAGGGGCTGAAGAAATCACACTGCGCGGTCTGGGGGTCCAACTCGCCGCTCACCGGATTGATTTTGTTTTGTTGGAATGTTTCGACGAAAGATTGCGTCTTTTGGACACCTCAACGGAAAAGGTCGCCGGCCTGCTGTCGAGTGCCGGCTACTTAGCCTGGGAGTTTGGAATGGCTTCGCCGAATACTTGGTCGAGAACCGATCAGATGATAAGCCGCGGGGACTGTAACTATCTTTTCGGCAGTCCTTCTTCATCTGATTCTGTGCCTGTCATTTCCATGGCCGGTGTCATAGCGGCAGCGCAGCGCAAGCAACCCGCCTTGAAAAATCAGCAGGAAGAGTTCTCAAAGCCCGGGTTTTCCCCCGCTCAGGCCCTGTGGAGCCACCGCGAGAAACTGGCGGCCATGCAGACGCGTATCCAGGAACTTTATAAAGCGGTGGACAGTCCCGGTGAAATGTCTTTATACCAATGGGCCCAGTTCACTGCCACTGTTCTGGAATTCCAGCCCGATTTGATTATCGAGCTCGGCCGCAGGGCGGGCAATTCGACAGCCTGTTTCCTGGAGGCAGCGTATCAGCTTGGGGGTGGACAGTGTAAAGTTGTCAGCCTTTGCCTGGATTCTACCTGGCGGCAGTTTACCTCTGAACGCTTGAAGAAAGTGGTATCCAAAGGCTGGTTTCTTCCTGGACAGATCGTAGAAGAGAATATTCTGACATTTGATTTTCAAGCAGCACTGGCGGGATCAAAGCGTTGCCTGGTATTTTGGGATGCGCATGGGTTTGAAGTTGCGGAATGTGTCCTCGGAGCCTTGCTTCCGCTCTTGCTGCCACGGCAGCACCTGGTTCTTATGCACGATCTCTCGGATCTGCGCTATTCCTCGCCGGACCCCAACTACGGAACAACCGGTCTTTGGAAGGGCGAGAACGCAGAGCAGCCGGCTTTGTGGTTGGGATGGATCTTTTCCCGGGTTGCTCAGTCAATTTCGATCCTGGATTTCACAACCAGAAATAACATCCCCCTTTACTCTGCCGACGAGAGTATCCACGAAGAACTGTCTTCGGTACCAGCAAAAGCCAGCGCCTTGCAAGCCCTGTTAGGGGCCGACATGGCCTCGATGCAATCGCATTGGTTTTGGTTTACGTTGAATGGAGCACCCCAGAGCCTCACGTTTCCATCTTTCTCGCCCCAAGCTTCGCTGGAAAGATTTGACCGCCTTGCTACCTTCGACGCCACGCTCAACTCAACAGGCTGGCAGCTCTTGCAGCGATGGAGGAAGGGAATGAACTCTTTGGTTCCCGTGGGTAGCAAGCGGCGGAAAGCGTACAATTCAGTGATGCGTCGCCTTCGGAGGAAATCAAATTCTTGATAGGAACGCATAGTATGGACCCCCAAACAGCCGTGCACCAATCGAATAATGAATTTGGTTCCCCAGTTGTGCTGAATGGCTCGCGGCATCACCCAATCTTCTCTCGGTTTTCTTGTTGGCAAGGCAAGGTGCCCGCTGGACAGTACGCAAATTTCTTGGGAATTAAGACCAAGGCAGAATTCGATAGCCTGAGCCCGGACTGTCCTGAAATACACTATTGCAAACCAGATTATCCTGTACACGATGAACAGTATTTTGAATGGATCGATCTGCTGCAGGCGGTCATCACAGCTGAAGAACATTTCACAATGATTGAACTGGGGGCGGGGTTCGGCCGCTGGATCTGCAACGCCGCGGCGGCTCTCAAGCAGGTGAATGATCTACCTTGCACGCTCATCGGGATGGAGGCAGAACCGACACATTTTGGATGGATGAAGGAACACTTGCAAGTTAATGGAGTCGATCCGAATTGCTGTCAGTTGATTCAAGCAGCCGTGGCCGCTCAGGACGGCGAAATTGGGTTTGAGGTCGGCCAACATCCTGTTTACGGGGGTCCGAAAGACTATTATGGGCAAGCCATTGGCGGCAAAACACTCGTCAAGGCGATAAGTTTGAATACTTTGCTGCAGCCGTTGAAAAAAGTAGACCTCATTGACCTTGATGTACAGGGCGCAGAATATGATGTCTTAAAGACCGCTGCCGACGTAGTGCATAAAAAAGTAAAGCGTATCCACATTGAAACCCACAATCGGTATGTCGAACTGGGGCTACGCGAGTTGTTCGCCCGAATGAGCTGGATAAACATAAATGACTATCCTTGCACGCTGCAGACTCCAGGGCTATGGGAATGTCAAACCGATTTCGGCTTGATTAAGTTTCAAGGAGGGGTGCAAACATGGGTAAATCCCAGGTTTACAGAACCTTCAGAACTATTCGATATTATTGCCCGCACAATCGTAGTCAACGAAAATGGGTACGGCTATGATTACTTTCACCAGAGGCTCCGTGAATTACAACAGAAACTTAGTGAATCAGAACAGAAACTTGGTAAGTCGGGACAGATGGTTCGTGAATTGGAGCAAAAGCTTGATGAATCTCTTATGCTTCAGCAACAAATCCGTAATTCTCCTGGTTGGCGGGTACTGGAGCGATTTCGGATCGCACGAGATCGACTTTTACCCCAAGCTAGTTTTCGTCGCCGTGTCTATGATGCCGCCATGGCCCCTTTTCGTCGTTAGCGCAATTTAGTGAGTGTTGTCTTGTACTCGCGACAATCGCCAGGGTAAAAACTCTGAAATCATAATTTCAGGTTGTAGTTGAATAAGGAGCAACTTCTTTGAGTGGAACTATTGATAAAGTTGGAGTTGTCGGGTTGGGGAAACTGGGCGCATGCGTGGCGGCGTGCCTAGCCAGCCGCGGCTTTGAGGTGATCGGTATTGATGCCGACCCGGCCAAAGTAGAAGCCCTGCAGAGTGGCCGGGCTCCGGTCGAAGAGCCCCGTTTGCAGGAGAAAGTCGATGAAGGCCGTTCCCGGCTACGGGCAACCACAAATTTTGCTCAAGTGGTGGCGCATTCCGACGCCTGTTTTTTCATAACTCCCACCCCGAGCTTGCCCGATGGCAGCTTCGATAACCAGTATTTAATGCGGGCATTACAATCGGTTGCTTCAGAAGTTCACAAACAAAAGAAGGCGAATTATCTTTTTAACGTGAATTCCACGGTAACGCCAGGAACCTGCGATTCCATCTTCAAACCCATGCTGGAAAAAATTCTGGGAGGGCAGTGCGGTAAGAATTTCGGTCTGGGCTATAACCCCGAGTTCATTGCTTTGGGCAATGTTGTGCATGGGCTGCTTGAACCAGACTTCATCCTGGTAGGAGAATCAGACGGGCGGACCGGCGAACGCCTTGAAGAGATTTATCGCCGTTTTTGTACGAACCGCGCCCCAGTAGAGCGGATGTCTTGCGCCAATGCAGAGCTGGCCAAAATTTCGGTGAACTGCGCCGTGACCATGAAGATCAGTTTCGTGAACCAACTCAGCGCAGTATGTGCCAAAATGCCCGGTACCGATCCCGGGATCATACTGGGCGCCATCGGCCGCGACCGGCGCATTGGCTCTGAGTATCTGAAGCCAGGGCTCGGATACGGAGGGCCCTGTTTCCCGCGTGACAACCGGCTCTTCCAGTACACCGCGAAATCTATAGGAGTTGAAGCCCCTCTGGCGCGGGCGACCGATCAGGTCAATGAACAAGTCAACGCGCGTTTGCTGCAAACAGTATTGGCCCATGCGCCCAATGGGAGTTCTGTGGCGGTGCTGGGTCTTGCCTACAAGCCGCTTTCAAATGTGATCGAGTGTTCAACTGGGATTTGGTTGTGCCAGCAGCTCGCAAGCCAAGGAGCTTCAGTATTCGCCCATGACTATGCGGCAAATAGAAATGCGGCTGCCAGTTTATCTGTTGGAAAAGTGCAAATCGTTGAAAACCCGATGAAGCTGTTGGATTGCGGTGTGTTCGTCATCACATGTCCTTGGCCGGAATACCGGGAGATATTCAAATCTGCGAGAAATGATCTCAAGCAGGGTTCTGTACTGATTGATCCCTGGGGCATGCTGAAGGATATTGCATCTATACTAAAGGTAACCTCCTACATTGACAGGCTAAATTGAAATATTTTTCCTTTTCATATCCTTAAAGTTTGATCGCTTGCCTAGAAGCCCTGATTCTGCTATCGTAGCCCCCTTGATTTATACTGGGCCGGAAGATCGGAAACTCCGAAGACTTGGCCTAAAACAAGTATTTAAACAGGTACTTTGGTAACTATAGCAACCGAATCATTTGGGGTTGACAACTGCTTCAGACCGGGCTATAAATGAAATTGCCTTCTCCCCAGTTGTTAAAAGCACCCCCACAGTTGTTTATGGTTTATATTTTTGAATTCCAAAAAAACGCCACACGGCGATTAGGAGGTTGATTTCTAACATGAAAAACAAATTTTGCCTGATTCTGGGGATGGTACTGCTTTCGTCGATGATGGCTTTTGCGCAAACCAGTTGCGCCAATCCCACTGTTGTTCAACCTAGCGGAGAACCCACGAACTTCGATTTTGTTGCGCCCACCAGCAGCAACTATTATCAGTTCGACGTTAGGCCAAACCGCTCTTACTCGGTTACGGTTCGGCAAAACTATGATCTCGTCAATACGGATCTGACGGCTGGCGGTGGCGGGGGAGTGTTCCTTTATACCGACGCAGCCTGCACAGTAGCCGTGCCGGGTACGAACGATACATCAGGTTCAGAGCCGCCCCTTCCTGCAAACGCGTTTAGGTCGGGCTTCGTAACGCCGAACTCCGTGGCTAACCAGAGCTACCGCATTAAAGTCACAAATGGGAATGGGGCCGCTGGCCGATATATTGAAGTAGTTGTATCGGAGACTACTCTATTTAGTCCTCTCTACACAACTTTCAGCGGCTTCAATACTTTCTACAGGGTGTTCAATACAACTGGTCAAACCATCACCGGGACAATGACGGCGTTTTCTGCCGCCGGCTCTGTGATTGGTACACCTGCGCCCGTCACGATCCCAGCATATTCCAGCACTCAGACGATCTACACTGGTCCACCTGCCGCTGGAAATACAGCCATGAACATACCTGCTAACAATGCTGGGCCTGTAGTCTTCGTTCACAACGGACCTGCTGGTGGGGTAGTAATTGACGGTTTCTCCGGGAGTTTCTCCAACGGAGTACAGACAATACCCATTAAATTTGTTTCTGTGCGTGAGTAAAGTCTCTGTGGGTAAAACAACAATGATTTCTCGTTCTTGGGCCCCGTTGCTCCTCATAGTGCTAGTCTTGTCATGTGGTGCAGGGGCCCAGCAGAGAAACCAAGAGGTTTTGCTTTCTCATTCCACTGATGGCCAGTTAGTTGTCCAGATCAGACAAGCGAGCAAGCTCTACCCCATTTTGCTGGAACTTTGCCAGCAGATACAAGCGGAGTGTGACATAACTGCTTCTTCCTCGAGCGAAGCGATGCTGGTTCCGATGACGGTCGTAGGCAACTGGACCCAAATCGTAGAAAAGCTGCTGGAAGGTACAGAATTCAATTTCGCAGCAATCAACCCCACGCACTCCCATGAGTCTGCTAGGCTCGTAATTCAAAATAAGCCGACAGGCATTGAGCCTCCTTCTCATAATCCGGTAGCCCCGGGATCTATGAGCAGCACGTCCATGACTGCGCCTGCCATGCCTAATTCGGCAAGTATGGAAACGACTCCTGCTGCGCAAGAAAATGGCCCGGACAATCCAACGGATTCAAGCACTCAGCAGCCTGTCGATGTCCTTGCCCGTTTTTTGAGCGGTGCAAATAATCCAGGCAATGAAGCTGTGAGCCAATCTCCGATCGGGCCACCGCTTCCAGGAATACCCCCTCAAGCCGCGGCTCCGCCTGGTCCTCCTCTGCCTGGCATTCCCGTTAATCAAACTCCTGAAGGTAGTGGCCCGTTAGGACCATTTCCTCGCACTCAGCGTTAACCTTACTAAACGAACTGAGCCTAGGTTTGTTAGTCTCCTGGTTTTTAGCAATGAATACGGCATAACAGTTTGAAGGGTCATGTTATACAGGCCCTTAATATATGCCGCATTTTTGGATAACAACAAAACAACAGATTGTCCACTTTAACAATAAACCTGTTTAACAAAAATTTAGAACAAGTATATTCTATTTCTAAATGTTATCGCGCTTGAGATAATGAAAAAATATATGGGGCAGACGCGTTACATTAGAGAGCAATCCGTTTACTTGTGATTTGTATCCACTGAAATCGGCGCGCGCGCTCATGCTAAAGGAAGTTATTGTAGCTGCATAACTTAAGATCTGAGGAGAACACTATAAGATGGAAACGCCAGATCTGCAAAGGTATCACTCAGAAGGATTTTTGGTTATCCGCAATTTATTTACAAATTCTGAAACAGAGTTATTCGACCAAGCCTGGAAGAACCTCAAAGAGCAACTGCAATCTAATACGAGCACCCTTCGGCGCGAGGCCCGTTTTGTCATTGGCACCCTGCCCGATCCTATCGGCAGCATCTACAAACACAGGTGTCTGGTCGAAACAGTGAGCCAGGTCATAGGAGAGGACTTGGCGCTGTATTACAACCGTTTGTTGGTGAAAGACGATGTGTGGACTGGCGCGGTTCAGGCGCACCAGGATATGCCATATTTTCACGGCTCGACAAACAAACTTTCGGTGTTTGTGCCGCTCAAACGGTTCGATGAAGCTACAGGAGGGTTGCAGATCTTGGTCGGTTCTCATAAATTTGGGAATTTGGGTATACGAGGCAATATCGATCTGGAGAGGTTTTCTGATTTACCTGTTGCGGTTCCTGCTCTGCAGCCCGGCGATATCTTGCTCATGGACTTCTTGACCTGGCACTATTCCGGAAAACCAACAATCGCAAGTGAGCGCCCCGTTATGCAAATTGTTTATCAGTCATCTCTTGACGGCTCATATTTTAAAGACGGGTTGGAAGGACCTACTTTGGTTTCTGGCCAGTGGAAGACACAGCACTTTTATCGCTATGGGGACGGAGTAACCCCGGATGTGGCTCCATCTCCCCCCTCGACGGGTTTCGAGGAACGGATTCGTGAACTTGAAACCAAACTTCAGGCCATCGAAAGTTCGAAGCAGGAACGGATTCACGAACTCGAAGTGAAACTCCAGGCAATCGAAGGCTCAAAGGGTTGGCGGCTTCTGAATAGCTATCGAGGATTAAAAAAACGCATCGTAAGCTGAAAATCAAAGCGCCGTTCGGAAACCGTTTGTGACTGATCTTAATTCTCTAACTCGAGCGGTACGCTTCGTGCGCTCACAGGGGGCAAAACACATAGCCTTGTGCTATTGGGATAAGCTCCCATTCGCCGTAAAATTGCGGATGCAACTCTCGGACTGGGGGGTGACCGCCGTCATCCAGGCCGATGGCCGTGCTTCAACTTTTGAGCAAAAGCGGAAAAGCGTTGTCGTGCTGACTCCTGAACAGGCCTGCGGCTTCGAGCCTTTGGACGCAATCATCGTCGTTGATCAATCCCAATTTGCGTGGATCCTGCGGTGCATTGAGAATGTGCTGCAACGCGATGTCTTAGTGATACCGGCGAACAAAGATTGGATTGTACCCGAAAGCTTACCCAAGCTTACTCTGCAGGAAGCCTTGCAAGAATCAATTCCGGTGGAATATGTCGCTCGTTCGGGTTTGTCAGGCCATTATCTGGAATTCGGAACCTATTGGGGCCGGTCGTTCTTTCCTGCGTACTTTCGTTTTCGGCACTCTCTGAAGGGCAGTTTTTACGCCTTCGATTCGTTCGCCGGCCTTTCTGAGCCAATGAAAGAAGAGACCATGTACACTGGGGGCGATTTTCAGCATCACACCTATAATTTTGGTCTTCGATCTTTCCAGTCTATTGCCAAGCTGCTTGACGTGGATGCAGCTCGCCTGAAAGTGGTGTCAGGTTACTATGCACAAACTCTGACGAATCACGAGCCCACCGAGTACGGACTGGAGCCCGGTTCGGTCTCCGTCTGCGTAATCGACTGTGATCTCTACGAACCAACCTCGCAGGTTCTTGACTTCATAACGCCCCTGCTGCAACCGGGGAGCTTGCTGTATTTTGACGATTGGCGTCTATGCCGCGCCAGCCCCAAGGTCGGTGAACGGGCCGCAGCCCTGGCTTGGCTCAAAGCGCACCCTGAGATTGAGCTGACCGAACTGCACAGGTCGCATTGGCAAAATCAGTGGTTTATTTTTAATAACAACGCTGGTTAGAAATTACTCGGGCAGCTCAACTTCTACTCCTATATTTTCGGTGCGCTTCGCATTTAGCAAGTCTTCTGCATCTCTTCTCAGGCGAGCACGCCGAAGGCATCCATTGCCATCTCCCGAATCTGCCGGCCGATGATAATAGAAGCAGTCGCCGCTGGCGAAGGCACGTTACACACGTGAATGACATTACCAGTGCGCAGGATATGAAAGTCATCCAGCAGCTTGCCCTGGCGGTCGAGGGCCTGCGCACGCACGCCGGAGCCGCCAGGACGTATATCATGTGCTCGTAGCTCTGGAAGCAATCGCTGCAGCGAACGCAGGAACGCCGCTTTGCTGAGCGAGCGGTAGTATTCTGCCATTCCCTGCCGCCAGTACTTTGCCGCCATGCGCCAGAAACCAGGGAAAGCGAGCGTTGTCAGTGTGTCGCGCAAACTGAAATCAAACTTGAGGTAACCCTCGCGTTTCAATGCGAGCACGGCATTCGGGCCAGCTTCCACACCGCCATGCACCATGCGGGTGAAATGCACCCCCAAGAAAGGGAAATTCGGGTCCGGAACGGGATAGATCAGTCCATTCACCAGGTGCTGCCTCTCCGGCACAATATCGTAATACTCACCACGAAAGGGCGCGATGATGAGATCAGTCTTGGCGCCTGCAAGCTTGCTCACGCGGTCATTATGCAGACCGGTGCAGTTCACAACGTACTTGCCGGCAAATTCTTCCTGAGTGCTTTGCACAACAGTTTCATCTAACCGCGCGGTAATGCCAGTGACACGCGCCCGGGTACGAACCCATCCTCCCTGCTTGGCCACGATTTCTGCGAACTTTTTCGCCACAGCGGCGTAATCTGTAATGCAAGTTCCGGGGACATGGATGGCCTTGATTCCGCTGCTGTGCGGCTCTAATTCACGCAAGCGTTCAGGGCCAATCATGGCCAGACCAGGCACGCCATTGGCGATTCCTCGCTGATACAGCATCTCCAGTTGTGGAAGCTCTGCCTCGGATGTTGCCACCACAACTTTTCCGCAACACTGGTAGGGAATATTGTTCGTTTGGCAGAACTCAACCATCGCAGCCGCACCTTCCACACAGGTCTTCGCTTTCATGGAACCCGGCTTGTAGTACAAGCCGGAGTGGATAACACCACTATTGTGTCCTGTTTGGTGCGTGCCAACTTCACCCTCTTTCTCCAGAACCAGCAAACGCTGCCGAGGGAGGCGCTGTGTGATCGCCATGGCGGTAGCTAGGCCCACAATGCCGCCGCCAATCACGATGAAATCAAAGTTGTTTTCTGACATGCTGATCGAAGAATTGTCCCTGAGAGTTACGCAGCTTTGTAAGGGCGTGTCTTCAAATCTTATCTTGCGCGTGTGCATTGCGCAACGCGGCTACCGACCAAGGATTTTAATCAGAACACGAAACGGCAGGAGCCGATCACCCAGCGAGTAGAACTGAGAGGTACAGCGAAAGTTAGCTGCCGCACGAAGGCAAAGAAAGCCCTCAACTCTCTGATATGACGGGGTTTATGATAATCTTGGAGCGGTTTTAACAGAGGGCCATCTCAAGGGGGCGAAGTTTGCCGAGAACAAGCCATCGAAAAGTTAACAGGTTAGAATGTCCGTTGACATTTCTCGGATGGCTTTTGTCGTACTGAGCCCCAAAGGGATACTTATGAAGACGATTATTCTCGCTGGCGGGCTGGGCACCCGGCTGGCGGAAGAAACCTCCCTGCGTCCTAAACCGATGGTAGAAATCGGAGGCAAACCGATCTTATGGCACATCATGAACATTTATTCTGCCCATGGATACAAAGATTTCATCATCGCCTGTGGTTATAAAGCCGAAATCATTAAAGAATATTTTGCGAATTTCGTGCTCCACAACAGCGACCTGCAGATCGACTTGAAGAGTGGACGCCAACAGATCATCAATGCCGCAGCTCCCGATTGGAAAGTCGCGGTCATCGATACCGGAGTCGACACTTTGACCGGCGGCCGTTTGCGCCGCTTGCGGACCTGGATCGGGAACCAAACCTTCATGGTGACTTATGGAGATGGCGTGGCGAACATCGACATAAAGGCCCTGGTTTCGTTTCATCGCCGCCATGGAAAAAAAGCGACTGTAACGGCGGTGACGCCTCCCCCACGCTTCGGTGGACTTGAGCTAAGCGGGGATTCGGTCTCGCGTTTTTCCGAAAAACCGCACAACCCCGACGGATGGATTAACGGAGGCTTTTTTGTCTTTGAGCCTTCGGTGCTGGAATACATCGCCGGCGATTCCGTTTCCCTGGAGCGCGAGCCGCTGGAGCGCTTGGCCGCAAATGGAGAGTTGATGGCCTTTCGCCACATGCAATTCTGGCACCCGATGGATACGTTGCGTGACAAACACCATCTTGACACTCTTTGGAACAATGGAGCGCCCTGGAAGATATGGCAGTAAATATCACCCTACAAAATTTTTATAAGAACAAGTCAGTTCTGATCACCGGCCACACCGGTTTTAAGGGAGGATGGCTGGCGACTTGGCTGAAGATGATGGGAAGCCAGGTCAGCGGTCTGGCGCTGCCGCCGGAGAACGGAGGCGCGAGCTTTTTTACTCATGCCCATGTCGAGAAAGGGATGAACTCTACCCTCGGGGACATCCGTGATTTCTGGTCTGTTCTAAAAGCGTTTCAACAATGTAAGCCAGGGATTGTTTTTCACAACGCCGCGCAAGCACTGGTATTGCGCTCCTACCAGGAACCTATCGGGACGTATGCGACCAACGTCATGGGAACAGTACATGTACTCGAGGCCGCGCGCCAGACCCCATCCGTGCGCGCCGTGGTAATCGTTACTAGTGATAAATGCTATGAGAACCGCGAATGGATATGGGGATACCGCGAGCACGACCCCATGGGTGGCCACGATCCTTATAGCTCGAGCAAGGGCTGCGCTGAATTGGTTGCTGCGGCTTATCGCCGCTCTTTTTTCCAGGAGAATGCTAGTCCCGCAGTTGCTACGGCGCGCGCAGGAAATGTGATCGGGGGAGGCGACTGGGCAAAAGACAGGCTGGTTCCGGATTTAATCCGAGGAATCATGAAAAAGTCGGTTATTCCCATCCGCAATCCGCGTGCCTTGCGTCCGTGGCAACACGTTCTGGAGCCGCTCCGCGGTTACCTCATGCTGGGGCAGCGTTTATGGCAGAGAGAACCAGGCTTCGCCGAGGCTTGGAACTTTGGCCCCCACGAAAACGCCATCTCCGTGGAAGCGGTCGCTCGGTATCTGATCCAGCTTTGGGGAGCCGGAAAGTTGAAGATTGAAAAAAGGTCCTCCCAGCCACATGAAGCACACTATCTCAAGCTGGATTGCACCAAAGCCCGCGATTTGTTGGGCTGGCGCTCGTTGCTCATGATTGAAGACGCTCTGCGCCTGACGGTGGAGTGGTATCACACCGTCGCCAACGACAAGAAAAGCGCGGCGGCCATCACTCACACACAGATCCAAAGGTATATGGATCTGCCATGCTAAAAAATGTTGGCTCTGCTTTGGTGACCGGCGGAACTGGATTCATCGGCTCTGCCCTGGTCCAGCGCCTTTGTGCAGAAGGCGTCTCTGTGGTTTGTCTGGTGCGCCCTGGGTCCCCCGGATGTTCACGTATTCGTAATCTTCCCGGAGTGGAACTGATCGAGGCAGAGAACTACGAAAGCTCTGGGTTAAGCCAGAAGCTCCCTGGAATTCAGACGGATGTTGTCTTTAATCTCGCCTCCACCGGCGTATCGCCAGACAATCGCGACCCGCAGGGGCTGCTTGCCGGAAATTTGAATGTTGTCGCAGGTTTGATCTCCATGACCGCAGCCTGGCCTTTGAAGAGATTTATTCACGTGGGTAGCTGCTCGGAATACGCGCCCGCGCCCGAAGGTCACAAGCTGACGGAACAAGATTCTCTCCAGCCCGTCTCTCTTTATGGCGCGGCCAAAGCCTGCGCTTATATTTATGGGGCCGCTCTCGCACTCTCAAGAGGAGTGCCTTTTGTGACATTGCGCTTGTTCGGGGTTTTTGGCGTGGGTGAGGCATCCCATCGCCTGGTGCCATATCTTATTAGCCATTTACAACGCGACATTGCGGTCGACCTCACGCTTGGCGAACAGGTTCGCGACCTGCTGTATGTGGATGATATTGTAGAAGCGCTCTTGCAAGGCGTGACGAACGACCAGTTGGCCGCCGGATCTGCCTACAACGTATGCTCAGGCAAAGGCGTTAGGATCCGCGAGTTGGCCGAAGAGGTAGCCAAGGTGATGAACAAGCCAAAAAGTCTATTGTGCTTTGGCGATCGCCCCTATCGGGCAGATGAATCCATGTGGATCGTAGGCGATAATAGGCAGTTCACCGCGCGCAGCGACTGGGCTCCTAAAATTTCCATTCAAGAAGGTATCCGCAAGATAGTCACGGCGTTAGGTAAACCATGAACTCCACCAACTTCGACCATTTCTCGAATAATTACAAGAAGCTGCTCGATCGTTCGACTGCCCTTTCGGGTGAAGGCGCGGAATATTTTTCCGAGTACAAGGCCTGCTATGTTGCACGAATAGTAGGAGCAGCTTTTCGCGGCAAGATTCTGGACTATGGCTGTGGGGTCGGTCTGCTTTCGGTCCTGTTGAAAAGACGCCTGCCGAATGCAAGTATTCATGGTTACGATGTCTCCGCCGAGAGCGTGAAAATGATCCCGGCCGGCCTGACCGCGGAGGGTGTCTTTTCCTGTGACATTTCACGCTTGCATTGCGATTACCAAGTGGCCATCATCTCCAATGTTATGCATCATGTGCCTCCCAAAGACCGGCAGCAGACGATCTCTGAAATCGCGAATCGCCTCAATCCTCATGGCCGGCTGGTCTTGTTTGAGCACAATCCCCTGAATCCGTTGACGCAGTGGGTGGTGAAGCACTGTCCGTTTGATGATGATGCGATTCTGCTTCCTCCCAGGGAAGCACGAAAATATATGTCAGCCGCGAAGTTGGCTGTCGAACGGCGCGACTATGTCGTTTTTTTCCCTCGCATGCTTTCTCTTCTCCGGCCTCTGGAACCGATGCTCGGTTGGCTTCCCGCTGGCGGCCAATATGCCATGATTGGAGAAAAGCATGGCTAATAACCGAAAGCTCATCTCGATCGTCGTTCCGGTTTTCAATGAGGAAGCGAACATTGAGCCGCTCTACACTGCTCTGACCCCGGTTCTCGAGCAGTTGAAGGCGCAATACGATTTTGAGCTGCTTTTTACTGATAACCACAGCACCGACCAGACGTTTGAAATTCTGCGCCGCCTGAGCTTGAAAGACAATCGCCTTCGCGTTCTGCGTTTTTCACGGAACTTTGGCTTCCAGCGTTCCATTTACACAGGCTACATCCATGCACGAGGCGATGCCGCTGTTCAGATTGACTGCGATCTTCAGGACCCTCCTGAAATGATCACCGAGTTTGTCAGGAAATGGGAAGAAGGCTATCAGGTAGTTTATGGTGAGCGTTCACAGCGCCAGGAATCGTGGACTATGAACGTCATCCGGAAGATTTTCTATCGCTTAATTGATTTCCTGAGTGAAGACCAACTCCCCTATGACGCTGGCGACTTCCGGCTTGTGGACAGGCGGGTGCTGGATGTATTGAAGCAGATTGACGACTACCAACCCTACCTGCGCGGCACCATCGCCACCCTAGGATTTAACCAGATTGGGATACCTTACAACCGTAACGAGCGCAAATTAGGGGTCAGCAAGTTCAGTGTGGCCCAATTGTTTGGCCTTGCTCTCGATGGCATTCTGAACCATTCTGTAGTGCCCTTGCGTCTCGCCACGATGATTGGCTTTATTGTGTCTGTCACTACCTTCATAGGAACTGCTGTTTACCTGC
>Ga0209648_10001252_pt1 | contig 20334 bp, 22 predicted proteins | sample GraSoi2013_115cm_FD_185830 | JGI IMG/M metagenome (GOLD analysis project Ga0209648, IMG submission 185830) | Grasslands soil microbial communities from the Angelo Coastal Reserve, California, USA - Sample 9_17_2013_115cm (SPAdes) (version 2) | ecosystem: Environmental > Terrestrial > Soil >...
GATTCAGCGAACCAGAGATTAAATTTCTGAAATCTCGTCCTTCCAGCTTCGTGCCAGTCGATTCACAAATGACTGTCGATTGGCAGGCGTATCAAAACCGCAGCAATGCTAACCTCGAACCAATGTGCTTATGTGATTGAACACGCAGTGCTTGCGAGAAACACTGGTGTCGTACAATTGGTAGACATGTTGCTTTCAGGTAATGCAGAGTCCATTACAGGAAGAATTATGACTGATCGTCCCATTTCATCCCTACCCCCGGTCTTTACATCTCTTCGGTTTGAGTGTGCATTGACATTACTCATTCTCTGGCCATGGCTGAGCACGACCGCGATCGGCCAAGGTCAAACCGAAGAGAGCCTAGCGACAAAATCTTCCATCCACGCCACTCATGTGCTGGGATTTGAGGGTGAGCGGCGCAACGCCAGCGGAGAGCTTTCAATTCAAGATGGTGTCGTGCGCTTTCATCGAGATAGAGGCCAGCCAGTACAGTTGAGCATAAATGCGATTCAGAACATCTCTCTCAGCGAAGAGGATAACCAGGTTGGAGGTATCCCGATGACTTTGGGCAAGGCCGCAGTTCCATATGGTGGAGGACGCGTCGTAAGTCTCTTTTCGCATAAAAAATATGACACCCTGACCATCGAATACCTCGATAACGATGCTGGCTTCCACGGAGCTATATTCCGTATGGCCAAGGGGCAAGCTCAAGCCTTCAAAAGCAACCTCCTGTCCAACGGGGCCGGCATCGGGCAATCTGTGGATTCAGCTGCTCAGCAAAGCACCCCGGAAAAATCTTCCAACGCTTCACAACCATGGAACGTGCAGCTCGAGAGAGTCGACGCCGGCGCGACAACGCTCGATCCGTGTTTCTCCGATGCCATTTACGAAAACCTTCTCGAGGAGCTTGCTAAAACCTCCTCGTTCAAACACGTGTTCCGCAGTGGTGATCGGAACGCGAATGACGCCCCGGGTCTACTTGTGCTCAAGCTAGTGGTCCAGAAGTACACGCCCGGCAGCGAAACACGGCGCGCCGTGACCACTGTTACCGGGGCAACCAAATTGAACGTTCGCGTCCAGTTGGTCGCTGGCGACGGGCATTTGCTCTTGGACCGTCCTGTAGAAGGCGACGTGCGCTTTTTCGGCGACAATTTGCGAGCGACCCACAACCTGGCACACAACATTGCAAAGACCTTGAAACGGTCACACTTGTCCGCGACGCCGGCAACCATCGCAGCCGAGAGAACTTATGAGCGGAACATCACAACTCTTCGGTTTCTAAGGAGTCGGTTTTGGTCATTGTCAGCCTGCGAGAGCAACGACATGAGCTGCGGCGTGTGATAGAAACGATTGCAAAGGAAATAGGCGCGTTCCATCGTTCAGGCAGTGGCGATGGTCGAGGGGCTAATACCACTGTTCTCATCTATGCCGTCGGTGCATGATCCCGCCGAATGCAGCGCTAACAAGAGCTTTGGCATGAGGTCAAAAAAAATGGTGAAGGGGAGCCGAACGGCCCAGTCGACTTTATGGAATGTCCGGTTGCTGTTGTGATGGGTCAAAGTCCCAGGTGTCCGACCCTTCCTGCGCATTCTGTTTCGCCTTAATAGAACGAATTCGCCCGTTGGGCCTTCGAGATTAGAAGGAATTCTCTCGCGTTGAGGGCACGCTGCATCGTAAGGTTATAGCGAAAATAAGGCGAACCTGCCGGCGGGATGGATAGAAGTTTTGTGAAGGGAGCGAAGAATGAGCGAAAAAATTGTACCGTTTTTGTACCGCCGAACCGGCATACTAGACCTTTTAGGCCTTCTCGCACTTCGGAGAATCAATAAGTTACGTGTTATCAATGCCTTGAGGTGGCACAAATCACCCCCAGCAACCAAGCGCTTGCTATATGCCGCGCTGCCCGATGGCATTTTTGGTCCAATTATGGCGAATCTCTCATTCCCAAAACGTTATGAAGCGACTTTCAAATTTCTGGTCGTAGCCATTCGTATCGGCAATTTTCAATAAGTTACCATTTGCAGCGCTTCTTTCATGGCGGTGACTTTAGGATGAAGTAGCCACCCAAGTTCTCCGGAAACAAATTGGCTTGGTGTCCAAGATTTGCGAAGTACGTATCGACCGTGGTGTCCCTCCGCGTGGGAAATCTGTACTACACAAATGAAGATGTTGAATTGGTTGAAACTATTGAAAAACCGGCAACTTTAGTGTATTCAACAGATAGCGGTATCCTCCTGAGCCTAAAGGAAGTGCAAAAATCGCGGGGTTCGAGTCCCTTCTTTTACACCTACACATTTGCTTTCGTCCTAACCGCAAGAAGGGCTAAAGTCCTACATTTAAAGATTACCGCCTCTTCCCTTTCTGTTTTTGTATGGACGTCTGACGCTCCATCCAAGCGTCCAATACGGTTTTCTTGAACTTCCACCGGTTTCCCCAATTTGAATGCCGGAACGCTGTTCTCAGAAACGTACTTATAGAGCGTGTCCGGACTCATTCCCAAGTATCGTGATGCCTGTCGTACATTCATCACTTCGGGTTCTTCGGCCATTGGCATTTTTGCTCCCGTAGATGCTCGGTCGAAATTCTACAGGAATCGAGTTCCTGGCCTATATGATGCCGGCCAAAACCGCTGGCTGAGATGCAGAAAAATCACCCGTTATCATCACCCGTTTTCAACCCGTGTTGCACGTACTTACAAGTACTTAGGCAGCCCTCCAGGACCTTGTAAGTTGTTGAAAGTACTTGAAAGTTCCGTTCTGAAAAGGCTGGCGGCGGCGGTTCGATTCCGTCCCTGGCCACCATATAACCCATTGTGAATCAGCACCGTACGGATGCCTCTTGCTTTTCGTACGCTGATCGTACGTTCAGCCATAATCCTCTTAGCCTCCCCGAATCCTTATCTCTTGGGGGAATCCACGTGCTTTCGGTCTACACACGCCACTGTCCGCCGTGTCTGCGAAATGATATCCACTATCGTCGCTGCCGCTGTCCAAAATGGATTCAAGGCACTTTGGAGCACCAAAACTACTTCCGGGTGAGCGGTCACACGCGAAATTGGAAAATGGCCGAACAGAAAGCCCGCGAGATGGAGAGGCTCGATCTAGAAGCAAACAAGCCTCGGCCGGTGGCCATCAAAACTGCAATTCAGGCCTATGTTGCAGATCAAGTGGCGCGCCGGCTCCTGGCGCAGTCCATCAATAAGAGCCGGCTCTTGCTGGAAGCGGAATTTGGCTCTTGGTGCGAGAAGCGCTCTCTAGAGACTCTGCAACAGCTCGGCCCCGCAGAGATGAGAGAATTCCGCTGTGTCTGGGACAGTAGCCCAAAATCTGCTCATCGAAAGCATGAGCGAATGCGGAGTTTCTTTGTGTTCTGCATAAGCAACGGTTGGTTGCAAAACAATCCGATGAACGTGCTAAAAAAGCCTCGTGCTCCGGACGTTGCGCCAACCAATTACTTCACGCGAACTGACTTCCAACAGATTGTTAACGCCACATGCCGTTACACCTACGGAGGCGGAAACGACTGTCATCACCGAGCCGAACGGCTACGTGCGCTTGTGCTGCTCATGCGCTGGAGCGGCCTAGCAATCAAGGACGCGGTAATATTGGAACGAAATCGTCTCAACGAGAACGGCTTTATATTCTTGCGCCGGGCAAAAACCGGAGTACCCGTGTTCGTGCCTTTGCCACCAATACTCGCTTCTCGCCTGCGTTCCTTACCCTCAAGTGATCAGCGCTATTTCTTTTGGAGCGCCAATGGTGATCCGCGGAGTGCCGTTAAGGGTTATCAACGCAGCTTTTGGAAACTGTTCCGACTGGCGGATATCAAAAATCCCGACGGAACACGAAAGCGATGCCACTCTCACATGTTTCGCGACACGTTTGCAGTCGAACTCTTGCTGGCTGGAATTTCGATTGACCAAGTCTCCGTCTTACTGGGACATCGCAGCGTGAAGATGACGGAGAAGCACTATCTGCCATGGGTGAAGGCACGGCAGGAGCTACTGACTGCAAGTGTTCAACGTGCATGGTCCCGTGGAATGGAAGTAATGTTCCCTTCATTTTGAAAAATAGTCGAGTAAGCCCTAAAACGGCTCTCCCACGAGTTCTTCACTCTTCTTCCACAGTGCCTCAGCATTCTTTGGATCGAGCGCGTAGCCGCGGACTCCTTCGCTGATAGCGCTGATGGTTACGTCGTCCGACACGATGCGGTCACATAGAGGACGTGGTGGGCCGCGATCGAATTGTCAGTGACGTCGTCCGCTTGTCTGCGTGTGCTAATAGGCTAGTAACCGATAATCCGTTACCAGCACCCTTACCACGCTCAGTTTAGACGGGTAAATACTGTCTGCCTCATTTGCCTTGAGAGTCAATTACTTGCGACATCCCAGGCGGCATTCTGCGGTCGGCCCGCGGATTGCATTTAAAGCCAGCGGACGAATTGAGTGTCGCTTTTCTGAATGAGCGAGAGGTCTTTGTGAGCGAACCATGGAGGGTGGTCATCGTCGGGGGCGGTTTTGGGGGGCTTCGTGCGGCCCAAGGATTGAAATCGCATGCTGTAGACGTGACCCTGATTGATCGCCGCAACTATCACCTGTTTCAACCTCTTTTATACCAGGTTGCGACCGGTTCACTCTCCGCGGGAGAAATCGCGGCTCCCCTGCGCAGTGTATTGAGCCGTCATAAGAATACCCGTGTGCTGCTGGGCACAGTGGTAGATGTCGATCCGGAATCGAAACACGTCCTCCTTGCCGATGGTGCAAGCTTTCCATACGATTCGTTGATCGTTGGCACTGGCACTCAAAGTTCCTACTTCGGCCATGACGAATGGCGGGAGTGGGCTCCCGGACTGAAAAGCATTGAAGAGGCAGTCACCATTCGGCACAAGATCCTGTATGCGTTCGAAGTGGCGGAGCGGATACTGGACCCGATCCAGCGGCGTGCCTGGCTCACGTTTGTCATCGTGGGCGCCGGCCCAACGGGCGTAGAACTCGCCGGGGCTATTGGCGAGATTGCGCGGCAAACGCTAAAGAAAGACTTTCGTTCGATACATCCGGAAGAAGCACGGATCATCCTGTTGGACGGGGCCTCTCGGGTGCTTATGTCATTTCCCGAGGACCTGGCCCAGAAAGCGGAACGCTCGCTGGCAAAGCTCGGTGTGCAGGTGAGATGTGGCGCAATGGTCAAAGACGTTGACAGTGAAGGCTTGGCTATTGAAGTAGATAAACATCCTGATCGCATCAAAGGAAAGACAGTGATTTGGGCTGGAGGCATAACGGCCTCTCCGCTCGGAAAGATTGTGGCGAACCGTACAAAGGCCGAAACCGACAAGGGAGGGAGAGTCAAGGTAAAACCTGACCTGACTGTTCCCAACTATCCGGACATCTACGTGGTTGGCGATCTCGCCGCGGCCGTAGACGCCGATGGAAAACCTCTGCCGGGATTGGCGCAAGTGGCCATGCAGGGAGGAAGCTATGCCGCAAAGGCGATCTTACGAAAAATCAAAGGCCAAGCGGAGCTGCCTCCCTTTCAATATTTCGACAAGGGCTCGCTAGCGGTGATTGGGCGGGCCGCTGCAGTGGCCAACGTCTTTGGCCTCCATATTTCGGGACTGGCAGCCTGGCTGGTGTGGGCGTTCATACACCTGACCTACATAGTCACATTCCAGAATCGTGTTCTGGTTTTTATCCAGTGGGCAATTCAGGACCTGACTTTCAATCGCGGAGCACGGCTCATTACCGGTGCTGCCCCAACGGACTTCAATTTCAACAAAGAGGTTGCCAGCCAGAGGAGTACAACAGAAATTAAAGCCCCAGAAGTCGCTGTCCCGCGCTGACCGGGAGAATATTCGCGTTGGTAAGCACTCTTGAAGTTTTTTGCTTCCAGATATTTCAAATGGGAATACTCATGCAAAGCACGCTTAACAATCCGGCAAAACGACCTCTGTTGAAGGTGCTACCAATCTTGTTTTGCCTGGCTCCCGACTGTTTCGCTGAGGCTGGAGTCTTCTCAAGCCCGACAAACATCTTTGCGCCAGCGTCGACGCCCGCCAATTCCATCTTCGGCCTGTCTCTTTTTGTGCTCGCGATCACGGCGACCATATTCATGATCGTTGTCAGTCTATTGACTTACGCTGCTGTGAAATTCAGGAAGCGGACAGACGACGACGGCCGCGAGCCGGCCCAGGTGTATGGCAGCAATCAAGTGGAAATCGCGTGGACTGTCATTCCGGTCCTGATCGTCGTCGTCTTGTTTATGGCGACGGCAAGGGTGATCGCCAGCGTGCAAAGGACTGTTCCGGCCAATGCCCTTCAGGTGGTCGTCGTGGGCCACCAATTCTGGTGGGAATATCGGTATCCCGGTCTGAAGGTTGTGACTGCGAATGAATTGCACGTGCCGGTCGGAAGCCCAACTGCGCTCAAATTGCTCTCCGCAGATACAGACCATAGCTTCTGGGTGCCGCGACTTGCCGGCAAGACCGACCTGATTCCCAACCTTACAAACGGTACGTGGATCGACCCGCAGGAGACTGGGCTTTACCTCGGGCAATGCGCGCAGTATTGCGGAACGCAACACGCAAAGATGCTTCTCCGTGTCTACGTGCAATCTCCGAATGATTTCGAGCGCTGGATACAGGAGCAGAGCCAACCGGCACACTTAAGTGCCGCCGTTTCCGAGGGGCGGCGCATCTTTGAAGCCACTGCCTGCATGAATTGCCACACAGTGGCGGGCACTCCGGCAGACGGACGATTCGGCCCGGACCTGACGCACCTGATGAGCCGCGACACGATTGGCGCCGGTGTAGCCACTAACAACCACGAGAACCTCCGTCTTTGGATTCAGGATCCCAGTGCTTTCAAACCCGGCGCTCTCATGCCAGCAATGGGATTAAACGACCGTGAACTGAACGCGGTGACGGCTTACCTGGAAACGCTTCGCTAACGCCTGGAGGAGAACGTACTGATGTCGACTGAAGTGATTGCATGGCCGAGAACCGAGGAGTCGTCCCGCCCACTGGTTGACAGGCTTCACGCATGGGTCACAACTGTTGACCACAAGCGGCTCGGCCTCATGTACATCCTGTACGCACTGGTCTTCCTTGTGATTGGCGGAATTGAAGCCACGATCATGCGCATCCAGCTCAGTGCAGCGCACAAGGCCTTCGTTTCGCCCCAGGTTTTCAATCGGATGTTCACGATGCATGGGACCACAATGATTTTCTTTGTGGTCATGCCGCTGGTTTTTGGCTTGGCGAACTATCTGGTCCCGCTGATGATTGGAGCGAGGGACATGGCGTTTCCCCGGCTCAATGCCTTCAGTTTCTGGCTTACGGCGTTCGGAGGCATTCTTCTTTACTTCAGTTTCATCGGAGCGAATGGCCTCTACGGAGCTGGCAATGCCCCCGACGTGGGATGGTTCGCCTATGCACCTTTGACTTCCAGCACATTTTCGCCGGGGCATAGTACCGATTTCTGGACCCTGGGTTTGCTGGTCTCCGGGTTCGGCAGCATCGGAACTGCAATCAACATCATTGTGACGATCCTGTGCATGCGTTGTCCCGGCATGAAACTTGGGAAAATGCCGCTTCTGGTCTGGCTGAACCTTGTAATGGGAGGGCTAGTGATTCTGGCAGTGAGTCCGCTCTCCGCAGCGCAGATCATGCTGCTCATAGATCGCTACCTCGGTGGACATTTCTTCGACACGCAAGCTGGTGGCTCGGCAGTGATCTGGATGCACTTTTTCTGGATCTTCGGGCACCCCGAGGTCTATGTCTTAGTGATTCCGGCATTCGCCGCTGCCTCAGAAATCATCCCCGTGTTTTCGCGCAAGGCGATCTTCGGTTATCCGGTCATGGTTGCGGCAACGGTTTGCATTGGATTTATCGGGATGAGCGTCTGGGCGCACCACATGTTCACTGTGGGCATGAGTTCCAACGCCAATACTTTCTTCGTGCTGACGACCATGGCGATTGCGGTTCCGACGGGGATCAAGATCTTCAACTGGCTCGCCACTATGTGGGGAGGAAAGATCGAGTTCAAGTCGCCCATGCTGTTCTGCACCGGATTTCTATTCCAATTCCTCGTTGCCGGATTAACGGGGATCATGCTGGGCGCCGCACCGTTCGATTGGCAGCTCGGGAACTCCTATTTTGTTGTCGCGCATTTTCACTACGTGATCGTGGGCGGAATCATGTTCTGCTTGTTCGGCGCTTTCTATTACTGGTTCCCGAAGATGTCAGGAAGAATGTACAACGAGGCGCTGGGGAGACTGCATTTCTGGCTGTTTCTTATTGGCTTTCATCTCACATTCGATTTCATGCACATTCCCGGCATGCTCGGGATGCCACGGCGAATTTACACCTATGAGCCAGGTCGCGGATGGGACACATGGAATTTGATCGTGACCATTGGTGTCTTCTTCCAAGGACTGGGCATCCTGGTCTTCGCAGTCAATCTGCTCTTGTCTTCTGTCAGAGGCAAGATTGCCGGCAATGATCCATGGGACGCATGGACTCTGGAATGGGCTACCAGCTCACCACCGCCGGCATATAACTTCGCCGTGATTCCGTCTGTCAAGAGCCGCCGTCCGCTCTGGGACCTCAAGCACCCGGAAGATCCGGACTGGGAGTACGAGTAGAAGGAATTCCAATGAGTGCAGCGCCAGTTACGATGCTCGAATCCGAAATCCGGTGGACTCCCTCCGCGCGTGGGCGGCTCGGAATGTATTGCTTGATTGCGGCCGAGGCGGCAATCTTCACCATCTTCGTCGTCGCCTATTTGTTTTATGTGGGCAAGAGCCTCTCTGGTCCAAGACCCCAAGAGGTTCTCCATGTTCCCATCTTCTTTACCATCTGCTTGCTTTCGAGCAGTGCGACCATTCATTTCGCCGTGCGCTCCCTGAGGAACGGAAAGGCCGGCGCTTTCACGCGGTGGTGGTTTCTGACGCTTGCTCTCGGGGCAGCATTCCTGCTTGGGACGGCGCTTGAGTGGCGACATTTGATTTATGACGAGGGGCTGACGATACAAACCAATCTGTTTGGCACTACTTACTATTCCCTCGTCGGATTGCATGCTTTCCACGTGGTCATGGGTCTCCTTGCACTCTCTACGGTCTTGTCACTCGCGCTGCTTGGAAAGGTGAAGCGAGAACATACGGAGCGCTTGGATACTCTGGCCCTGTACTGGCATTTTGTAGACACGGTGTGGGTTGTGGTTTTCCTGGTGGTCTATGTCATCGGACGCTGAAGGTGAAAGAGGAATGATTTCCGATTCGACAGCAAACACGGACGTAAAGGTGGCTGGCAATGTGCAATTGCCGGCGCCAACCACTTGGCCTATCGTGCTTGCATTCGGCATTACGTTAGCGTTTGCGGGTTTGGTCACGAGTTGGTCTGTCAGTGTCCTTGGAGCCATCTTGGCCATAAGCGGCGCGGTCGGATGGTTTCGCAATGTTCTGCCGCACGAAGCGCACGAATCTGTTTCAGTTCTGCAAGAGAAACTGGTGATCGAGACAAGGCGGCGTGAAGTTGCTCGAGTCGCGCTAGTGCCTGACTTGAAGCGGGCGTGGCTGCCGCTTGAGATCTATCCAGTTTCAGCGGGAATCAAGGGCGGACTGGCGGGAAGCGTCCCCATGGCCGCTTTGGCTATGCTCTACGGACTGCTGAACCAGAAGAGCGTGTGGTACCCGATCAATCTATTGGTCGCCGGTTTCTTCCCGGCTGCGATCAACGCGACTACTGCTCAAATCGCTGAATTTCATCTAAGTGCATTGCTCATTGCCATTCCCATCCATCTGATCACGTCTCTTTTGGTGGGTTTGCTCTATGGCGCTGTGCTCCCCATGTTTCCCCGGCGTCCGATTCTGCTGGGAGGCCTGCTGGCGCCCATCATGTGGTCGGGCCTGCTCTTCACCACGCTGGACATTATCAATCCTGTGCTGAATCAGCGGATCAGTTGGCGATGGTTTGTTCTTTCGCAGGTCGGGTTTGGAATCGTGGCAGGACTTGTGGTTTCGCGCCAGGAACGAATTCGCACGTGGCAAGGCCTGCCCTTTGCCCTGCGTGCCGGAATCGAAGCGCCAGGCGTCATAGCAGGAAAGCATGAGGAGCACGAACAGCAATGAGAAACTCCATCATTCTTCTCCTCGCAGCGGCGCTGGCTCTCGCGTCTGGCGCCTGCAACAGCGCCCCGGGGCGGCCTGCGCTCGATTCGCAAGTGCTTCCACCCGATAAGGTTCTGAACTTCGACATTCTCTATCAACAGAACTGCGCGGGATGTCACGGTGCGCAGGGTAAGGGCGGAGCGGCAGTTGGGTTGGCCAGTCCGGTTTACCTGGCGATTGCGGATGATGCCACGATTCGCCGGGTCACTGTTGAGGGAGTTCCTGGAACTGCCATGCCGGCGTTTGGTCAAAGCTCCGGCGGCATGCTGACCGATGAGCAAGTCAATGCCATCGCCAGCGGAATCCGGTCACGCTGGGCCACGCCGCATCTTCTTGACGTCGTACCACCATCCTATTCTGCGCTTGCCCCCGGTGTTCTAGCCCGCGGCTTCGAGGCATACAACACGTACTGCTTGTCTTGCCATGGCGCGGCGGGTCGTGGCGGACCTCGGGCTGGTTCGATTGTGGATGAGTCCTATCTGACACTGGTGAGCGACCAATATCTCCGGACCATTGTGATCACGGGACGGCCAGAAATGGGCGCTCCGGATTGGCGCGGCAACGTGCCCGGCAAGCCCATGTCACAACAGGATGTTTCCGATGTTGTTGCCTGGCTGTCAGTGCAACGCCCCAAAGCCCACAACCACCTCAATTCGCTCGCAAATCCCGGAGCAGGAGGGACCCAATGACAAGACCCGATGGAGTCACGAGACGGGGATTCTTGATGAAGATCGGATTGTTGTTCAATGGCGCCGTCGGCATGGCTCTTGCCGTTCCAGTCCTGCGCTACGTTCTTTCTCCCGTCAGCCGCCAACAGAAGTCGGGATATGACTCCTGGCTCTCGCTTGGTGCGCTTGATCAGTTTCCCGCTGGCCAAACGCGGCTCGCCAAATATCGCAATCCCGTCATGAATTCCTGGGACGGAGAAACAGCGGACATCGCCTGCTGGGTACGGAATGTTGACGGCGAGAAGTTCCAGGTCTTCGCGATCAATTGCGCGCACCTCGGATGTCCAGTTCGCTGGTTCGCACAATCGAATCTGTTCATGTGCCCGTGCCATGGCGGCGCTTACTACCAGGACGGTTCCCGCGCGTCGGGACCTCCAGAACGTGGCCTGTTTGAATATCCCTACAAGGTTGAGTCGGGCAGACTCTTGATTCAAGCGGGCGAGCTGCCTACGCCTGGTCGTGCCGCCAGCGGCTTGAGAGGAGGGTCCGGATGCGTGCAGTTCGTGCAATTCAACGGCTGAGTGAATGGTTCGATCAACGCCTTCAGCTCGGACGGTCGATCCGAGAGGTAATGGAGCATCCCGTACCGCGGCAAACGGCGAGCTGGTGGTACGTGTTTGGCAGCGCGGCTCTCACCGTATTCCTCTTTCAAATTGTGACAGGCATTCTCCTGGCCCTGGTCTATGTGCCGTCGGCGGGCGAGGCATGGAACAGCTTGCAAACTCTCAATCACGAAATCGCCCTTGGATGGTTCATTCGAGCGTTACATGGCTGGGGCTCGAATTTCATGCTGGCCATTGTTCTCATCCACATGGTGCAGGTCTTCTTCTTTGGGGCTTATAAATTTCCCAGAGAGCTCACCTGGATTGTCGGCGTTTTTCTTCTCCTTATGACGCTGGGCATGGCATTCACAGGCCAGGTGCTTCGATTCGACCAGGACGCCTACTGGGGTTTGGGGATCGGGGCATCGATTTCCAGCCGCGTTCCTATGTTGGGGCCGGCGCTGGTTAAGCTCCTGCTGGGAGGGCCGATCATCGCCGGCGCGACTCTTTCGCGCTTTTTCGCATTGCACGTCTTTGTGATCCCAGGGCTCTTGCTCGCATTTGTTGGCTTGCATGTGCTCATGGTGCTGAAATTGGGAGTCAACGAATGGCCGATGCCGGGGCGTATCGTCCGGCGCGCAACTTATGTGCGTGAGTATCACGAACTGACGGCAACGGACGGAGTGCCGTTTGTACCTAACGCTATTTGGAAGGACATCGTCTTCTCCGGCTTCATCCTGTTGTCCATTGCTGTATGCGCTGTTCTTCTTGGCCCGTTCGGGCCGGGTGGTCAACCAGATCCCACAATCATTCAAACGGCTCCTCGGCCTGATGCATTCTTTCTGTGGATATATGCCGTGCTTTCCTTCCTCCCGCCAGCAGCCGAGACGCCAATATTGTTAATTGGACCGGTGATTGGAATTCTCGTGCTGCTGGCGCTCCCTTTTGTTGCCGGTGAAGGTGAGAAGAGTTGGAAGCGTAGACCCATTGCCGTCCTTGTAATCCTCCTGGCCGCGGTAGCTCTCGGCACCTTGACGCATCTGGGTGAGCACACACCATGGAGTCCTGTGATGGATGCCTGGAGTAGCCAGCCTATTCCCGCAGAGTACCTGAAAGGCCGTACGCCGCTCGAGCACCAGGGCGCGCTCGTTTTTCAGGCCAAGCAGTGTCACAACTGCCATTCCCTGGGCGGAGATGGAGGGAAGCGGGGACCTTCACTCGACCAGGTTGCTCTGCGTCTCACGCCAGACCAGCTCATCCGCCAGGTGATCCAAGGCGGCGGAAATATGCCGGCGTATGGGAAAAACTTGAGTCCGGCAGAGACGGTCGCGCTTGTGAAATTCCTTGAAACACTGCATCCGTCCGGGCTGGCACCGGCGCGGGATGCTTCCCGCAGCGTCGCGCTGCGCTAGATCGCAAATGCCATTCCAGGAGGAAGCCGCTTTGGAAGCTTGGTCTTTTCCCATAACGCTGACTCTGTTTCTAGCACTCGCGTCATTCCTTTATGCGCGAGGCTGGCTTCGTCTTCGGGCGGCATTCCCGCATTTCATTTCAGCTGGACAGATGGCAGCCTTCATTAGCGGAATCTTCTCAGTATGGCTCGCTTTGGGCTCACCTCTCGCCGTTCTTGATGACGAACTGCTTTCGGTCCACATGACCCAGCACCTTCTCCTGATGGCGGTCGCTCCTGCCCTGATCTTGCTTGGAGCGCCAGCCTTGCCGCTCTTGCACGGAGTGCCGAAACGCTTTGTTCAGAGTGTCCTTGGGCCCTTGCTTCGTTGGTCTCCGGTGCGCTGGGCAGGCAGGACTCTCACCCATCCTGTCTTCTGCTGGTTGGCTGCGACGATTACGATAATTGGGTGGCATGTTCCTGCGGTGTTTGAACTCGGGCTGCACTCAGACAGCTGGCATGAAATCCAGCATGCGTCTTTCCTCTTGGCCGGACTGTTGTTTTGGTGGCCGGTCATCCAGCCCTGGCCGAGCGTTTCAAGGTGGCCCAGATGGTCAATTCCCGTCTACCTGTTTCTTGCTACTTTGCCGTGCGATGCGCTTTCGGCGTTCCTCACGTTCTGTGATCGTGTCGTCTACCAGTCTTATCTGTTCGCTCCTCGTCCCCTGCATATTTCAGCTGTTCAGGACCAGGAGTGGGCTGGAGTACTCATGTGGGTATCCATAACCTTTATATATGTGGCGCCTGCCGTGGTGATCACGGTCCAGACCCTCGCACCTGTGAGGATTCAACCCGACCTAAAGCCGTCTTTTGAGGCTAGCAAGATCGAGGCTGCCTGATATGCCGGCTGAACGCATCGCAGATCTGACGACCCCTGCGCTGCAGCAAAGTGCACTCGCGCGCTCCAGTGTCTTGGCCGACTACTGGGCGCTCACTAAACCTGACGTAAACCTTTTGATTCTAATTACAACGTTTGCGGGCTTCTGCCTGGCTCGTCCAATCCAATCTGTTGACTTTCCAATCCTCCTGCTTTTTCACACCTTGCTAGGCACACTGCTTCTAGCCAGCGGCACCGGGACACTGAACCAATTTGTCGAGCGGCGGTTTGATGCTCAAATGCGCCGCACGAAACGACGGCCCCTCGCAGCCGGCAGAATAGAACCTTCACGCGCTCTCTGGTTTGGAATCTCACTCTCAGTCTCCGGCGCCATCTACCTGGCGGCGGCCGTGAATTTCCTGGCCAGCCTGATCGCGGTACTCACGTGGCTGAGCTACTTACTGCTGTACACTCCGCTCAAACGAAAAACGCCGCTATGCACAATGGCCGGGGCCTTTCCCGGCGCCGCGCCGCCTCTGATTGGATGGGCTGCGGCATCGGGAAAATTGAGCCTTGAGGCATGGGTGCTGTATGGCATGGTCTTCTTGTGGCAATTCCCCCACTTCATGGCCATTGCATGGATGTACCGGGAAGACTACGAGCGGGCCGGGTACCTTGTTGTTCCTTGCGGGGAGCGAAGAGACAGTTTCATGGCGTGGCAAACGGTGCTGCCCTCTCTCGGCCTGATTGTGTTGAGCCTTGCCCCAATGCTGCTAGGAAAGGAAGGTTTGGTCTTCACGGTGGGCGCCCTGTTGTTCAGCGTGTGTTTTCTGTATTACGGAGGACAACTAGCACTTCGTAAGACCAATATTGTGGCACGCCGTCTGCTTCTTGCATCGATTTTCTATCTGCCGCTGGTGTTTGTTTTGATGATGCTGGATAAAATGTGAACGTCATCCGAAACCGCTCGCTCCGACGGGGTGATTGGAAGTTGTCTCGATGGGCTGGCACCAAGTCTTAGTTCCAAAGAGGGCCGGGGAAATCGAATTTATTCAGGGTCTCGTCTACTGCTGCTGGCCGATAGACCGCGGGAAAGAGGATTTATGTCAAAAGTTTGGCTCATTACCGGTGCCTCTCGTGGTCTCGGCCGTGTGTTCACAGAAACCGTGCTTAAGGCAGGAGATCGCGTGGTGGCGACAGCCCGCAATCCAGAGCAACTTGTCGAGCTTGAGAGCAGGTACGTTGAGACCATTCGTACTGTCCCGCTCGATGTCACCAACGAAGCGCAAGCGAAAGCTGCCTTTGAGGCGGCGATTGCAAGCTTCGGCGGCCTGGACGTGCTCGTGAACAATGCCGGCTACGGTAATGTTAGTCCTGTCAAAGATACGTCACTCGCCGACTTTCGGGCGCAGGTTGAAACCAACCTATTCGGTGTCATCATCATGACCAAGGCCGTGCTCCCCTATTTCCGTGAGCGGAGGGCCGGACACATCATCCAGGTGACGTCGATCGCCGGACGTATCGGGCCCGCAGGGCGCGCACCCTACGCGGCCGCGAAGTTCGGGGTTGAGGGATTCTCGGAGTCGCTGTCGAAAGAAATCGGTCCCCTTGGCGTCAAGGTCACGATCATTGAACCCGGCGGCTTTCGCACAGACTTTGCCGGTTCCTCCACGGAACTGAGGGAAGGCCGTCCGGAGTACGATTCCACCGTCGGCGCTGCTGTCCGCTTCCAGAGAAGTTATGACGGGAAACAGCCGGGCGATCCGGCGAAGGTAGCGGCAGTGCTGCTGCACATCGCCTCCCTCGCCGAGCCGCCGCTTCGGCTGTTGCTCGGAAGCGATTCTTACGCAGCCGCTGAGAAGAGCGCTCTTGAAAGGCTTGAATCTGACAGGCGGTGGAAGGATCTCAGCCTCTCGACTGACTACTCGTCCGAGGAGACGCGTATCTAAGAAGGGTGGCGGGGTTTTGCTGTCACCGCAGGGACGATCCGATAGTCCGCGCGATAGACCAAATTGTGTAAGTCGCTGGACGCGATGGCCCGGAGTATACATAGCTGGGCCGCGGCGTCCTCTTCGCTGAAAATGTTCAGCGGCCAGTCTCCGACTGTGGTCCCTCGAAGATGAGGGTGGTGGAAGCCGACTCCGAAATAGGCTTGGAGCACCATTGACTGGACCCGGGCTGCGCGCTGTTCAGGCCAACTCAAAACCCAGGACGCATTCAGCCCTCCATCCGTTGTGGGTCGGAGTCCCGTCTCAGTGAGATCTCCGGTGTCGAGCAGTAAGTTGGTGTTGATTTCGGTGAGAACCTGGCTGGCGACCGGGGCCAGCAGTCGCACGGCTCTCTTGAAGTGAGCCTCCTTGTCCTCTCGGCTCACAGAGCCGCCATGTGTGCCGTCCCGAAGATCCTCAAAATGGCGGATTAGGCTGGTTATATATGCGGGCATTGTGTTCTCTGGCATTGCCTACCTCCTACTACAAATTAGATGTGCCGTGGCGCCGTAATTGTGCAGGCCGACAGCTCTTATTGCGGCGCCGTTGTCGCTGTCCCAAGGGCAAGAGGCTTCAGGAGTTTCTCGATTGTGCGATCGGCCAGGCTACTCATTTCCGCTACAATAGCGGGTATATTTCGCCTGTCGACTTCCGCCGTTTCGGAAGCGGAGTTCGTCCAAACTGTTTTGCCCGTATGAAGGTCTGTGATCTGGGCGGAAAGTTCAACCTCGACTCGCACGCCGCCTCGGTAGTCGACCTCATCCAGTTTCTCCAGTCGTCCATTGAGAATGTAATCCACATCAGCGTGTCCATCATAGATTTTCACCACGGCGAAGCTGCCGCTCGCGCGCAGGCGCTCGGTCACCGCGTTCGTTATGGATTGTCGAGGGTCGGCCGCCCAGCGATGGTACTCATAAAAGCCAATCTGCTCCGGTGACGTGCGATAAACGATCGGACCCTGGCGCAGATATCCTGGCGCACGGAACTCGCGGACGGCGATAGATGAGAGCGCACCGTTCTTGGCTGGCGGATCTGCCGCAGTCGGGAGATTGAGGGTGTAGTAACTGGGATACTTTATCCTGCTGATGCAGCCGGTCATCAGAGTCGCAACAAGCGCGACCATAAACAGAAACGCTCGCGGATAAGTTTTCATGTTCGTGTTCCTATTCCGGAACTTTGCGTTCCTTCGGCTGCTTGATGCGTATCAAACTCCAGGGCCGTTGCTTCGCCGAGTCGGTTAGATCGCTCAAGTTCTGGGTTGTCACTCGCAGGTTTTCCAAGGTGTCTTCGATCCTGGAATCGTTGGCCCGCACCATGACCTGCATATCGGCCAGCAAGCCCTTGGCTTCCTGCAATGTGACTTGTAGTTCGGTCAAATCCTTGCGCAGCGGATCGCGTATGTCAGTCACTGTGCCGTTCAGGTTCTGAATGGTGCCATCAGCATGGTCTACCACGGGGCCGAGTTTTGCACTCACACGTGAAAGTTCACCGAGCATGCGATCGATCTTGGGACGCGCGTCTGTCACCAGCCGGTTCGTCTGCTCCAGCGTGGCGCTGATTCGCTCCTGGTTGGGCCGGCCGGTCAAGGAATTCAGATTGGCGAGAACCGTTCGCGCATCACTGCTGATGCCGTCAAGCTCTCCCTGCACCTGAGTTATCAATGCGTTGGCACTGTCTGCCACCGTAGATACCTTGGCGATGATCTCATCCATGCTGGCAGCCTCCTGAGATGGAATCGACTCGCCGGGAGCAATGCGATGGGCGTCGTTGCTACCTGTGCTCACCAGCAGCGCAGGACCGCTCATGAGACTCACTGATCCGAGCTTCGCTACAGATTTCTCATTGACCGGCGTTCCTTTTTTCAAGTCCACGAGAATCTCAATGCGGGTGGGGTCGGATGCCCAAGGCCGGACGCCGGTAACTCTGCCGGCGTTGATCCCACCGAATAGGACCGGAGCACCTGGTTCGAGTCCACCCGCATAGCGAAGGTACGTGCGATAGGGCACGCTCCCGGTATGGGAACCGGTGGTCATCAAATACACGAGGGTGAGCGTCAGGATTGAGAGAGAAGCGAGAACGAACGCGCCAACTTTTGCTTCGGTTGTCAACGGATTGCCTCCTGGCCTTGCAAATAGTTTTCCAGGTATTTTTCCGCAGATTGGACATGAGCAGAGGTGCCAGGTATTCGGTCGAGGAACTGCCTGATGCGAGGATCCTTGCTGCTGCCGATCTCATCCTTGGTTCCCACGGCAAGAAATGAGCCGTTGTAGAGCATGGCAATTCGATCGGCAATTCGAAATGCGCTGGTCAGCTCGTGAGTTACTACGATCACGGTCATCTGGAAAGCCTGCTTGAGGAGCAGAATGAGTTCGTCCATCTCCGCGGCAACGATCGGATCGAGGCCGGCGGAGGGCTCATCGAATACCAGGATTTGAGGATCAAGAGCAAGGGCCCGGGCGACTGCAGCGCGCTTCTTCATGCCACCGGAGAGTTCCTGCGGACGAAGTTTGCCGAATTCCGCCAGTCCAACCAAAGCGAGGTTCATCCACACCACAAGCTCAATGATGGATGGAGCCAGCGTAGTATGTTCACGCAACGGTAAGGCGACGTTGTCCTCCACCGAGAATGAATTGAACAATGCCCCGCTTTGAAACGCGACTCCAATGGAGCGCCGGACCAGGTTCAACTCCGCCGGTGTGCAGCAAGTGATATCAATCTCTTTCACCGTGAGCTGGCCTGAGCGGGGTCGTTCGAGCCCAAGGATGTGCCGCAACAGTGTGCTTTTACCTGAACCGCTGCCACCAAGCAAGACGATGGTCTCGCCCTGCTCGATGTCCAGGTTGAGTCGATCCAGTATGCGCCGCCCTTCGTACTCAACCACCAAATCGCGTATCGAAATGAGCGGCATCAGGAAATCCCCGTGAGGTAAAAGAACCCGGTGAAAATCGCGTCGGCAACAATCACAAGAAATGTCGACTTGACCACGGCGGCGGTAGTCGAGCGGCCCACGGCTTCGGGCCCTCCGCGGACACGAAATCCTTCAAGGCAGCCTACTTGCACGATGATGGTCGCGAACACCAGGCTCTTGATGAGTCCGCCAATTACATCGTGTATCGCAATCGAATTCATTGCGTATTTCAGATAAAGGCCGAGTCCAAGATGCGTGCTGAAAAACATGAATACCCATCCCGAGAAGATTCCGCAGACGTTGGCGAGGATGCTGAGACAGGGAACCATGACCAGCGCCGCGAGATACTTGGGCGCAAGTACAAATTCAACCGGGTCGAATGCCATCACCCGCAGGGCATCAATTTCTTCGGTCACCGTCATGGTCCCGATTTCGGCAGAGAATGCCGAACCCGATCTTCCGCTGACAGCGATAGCAGTGAGCAACGGGCCCATTTCACGTGTAAATCCGACGGCAACGAGGTCGATTACGTAGCGCATGGCGCCGAAGCGCCGCAATTCGGAGGCGCCCTGCATGGCGAGAATAAAGCCCGTGCAAATCGACATGAGGCCCACCATCGGTAAAGCGTGAACGCCAATCTGCAACATCTGGCGAACGGATGACTTCCAACGATGCGGATTCCCTGTAAATGGCAAGACTGTTCCAAGCGCTCGCAGGGCTGCCCATGATTGGAGACTCACCCCTCCCACATAGTCGAAAAGGCCAAGGGTCGCTCTTCCAACGTCCTCAAGCAGGGCTACCATCGATCGTCCTTGGGAACAGTGTCACCGTTTGTATCGTGCGGCGGCTCGAAAAGAGCCAGCAAACCAGTTACCTCCATCAGGTATCGCGGCCGGTCATGTAAATTCAACCGCAATGTGGTTTTGCTGGCGCGAGCAATCTTGAGCCCTTCGACCAACGTAGCTAAGCCGGAGCAGTCAATATAGGGAACAGCCGTCAGGTCGATGGTCAATGCCGGCGGCGATTCCTGGCGCAGGATCGCAAGCAACTGGTCACGCAAGGCTGGAGAGGAGTCGATCGTAACCCGGCCCTTCACGGTCAGGAGTGTGCCCCCTTGGGTGGCGCTCACGGCGATGCTCAATGGTTCGACCCTGGATTTCACGGATCAACTCCGGCTTATATCTGGAAAGCAAAATTTGCCGCGGAGGGCTTTTCCTCATCCACGCGGACCAGCGGGATGTCTACCAGGTGCTCTGCAACAAACCAAACTTGAAGTTCGTTCGTACGAATCACTCTGGAGACCAGCAAATCATTGGTTACGTCGTCCCCCTTTTCGCTCGCTTGCCTGGCCATTGCACGAGCTTCTTTCAACACAATTTCGTGCGCCTCCAACAGACGTGAGATCTGGACAGGCACTGCTTCTTTACCGCGGGGAGGGCGTGGGATCCCAGTTCTCTCTGCGACATCAGCACCCATGGCGAGGCTGACGCCGCCGAGCAGTTGAACGCGCTCGGCAATTTCATCCACCATGTCATCCTGCTCTGTGTGGTGCTTGTCGAACAGCAGATGCAATTGGTAGAAAGTGTGGCCGGTTACCTGCCAGTGATGCTTCTTGTAGAGATCCCGGAGGGTCATCGTATCGGCCAGAAGCTGATTGAGGTTCTCGATGCTGGCTGCGCAGACCTGCAAATCCAAAGCGATGGGCAATCTGGCGATCTTGCCGAAGGGCTGAATTTCTTGA
>Ga0209648_10001253_pt1 | contig 20328 bp, 18 predicted proteins | sample GraSoi2013_115cm_FD_185830 | JGI IMG/M metagenome (GOLD analysis project Ga0209648, IMG submission 185830) | Grasslands soil microbial communities from the Angelo Coastal Reserve, California, USA - Sample 9_17_2013_115cm (SPAdes) (version 2) | ecosystem: Environmental > Terrestrial > Soil >...
ATTTCCTTTCCCGCCTCCTTCTTTTTCAGGCCCAGGACCGCATCCCCCCGCGCCGCGCTGCCGTCATGGCCTATACCTGCAACCTCCTCCTCCGCACCCTCCCCGCCATCCAGCAGGAAAAAGCCGGCCAGCCACAGAGAATCATCATCGACATGCCTGAACCCGACCGCGACTGACGAGGAAGCACCATGAATTTTTCTTGTCATCACGGTTTTCTTGGTCTAGCGAAAGGGGCGCTGCAAGTGTCTGGCGGGTCTCGTCTCTATCGTCAATCACTCCGCGCGGAGGCGGGCTATGACGAGGCGAATTTCCTCGTAGGGAATTTCGGCCGGGAGGGCTTCCTTGAGAGGCTTGAGACGGTCCATTCCAAGCTGCTGGCACGCCGTGGCGATCAGGTCGTAACGTTCGGGCGCCAGCCAGCCGGACTGGAATTCGGCCTCGCCTCTCTCGATCAGATCGGCGACCAGCGAAACCACAGCCCGCAGGGTTCTCTGGCGAATCTGAGCAATCTCGTCAAAAGTGTGCCCCTCCTCCAGCAGCCTAAGCGTCTCCTCCGCCGGGCGGGAGGGTTTTGCCTTCCAACTGGGATCTGCGCGTTGCCCTTGCCGGAAATTTTGAATCGCCTCGAGGATTTGCTTCCCGTACATTTGAACCTTTTTATCGCCGAAGCCAGACATGCGCCGCAGTTCCTGAAGATTCGATGGTTCCACGAGGCACAAGTCCTCCAGCGCCGAATCGTGCAAGACCACGAATGCAGCAACACCCTTTTCCTTTGCGGTGTTTCGCCGCCACTCCCCCAAAAACTCATTCAACTCTCTATCCACCGATGGTTTAGCGATTGCACCAGAAACTCGCGGTTTCGCCGGACGTGCCGGCGGTGGCGCGTTAGGTCTAGCACGGCTTCGCTTGCGCTGCTCCATTTCAATTTTCAGCCAGTCTGGTGTGTCCGCGCAGGCGTCGCAGATGCCGCAGCCATCCCAGCGAGGCGATTCTCCAAAATGGCGACAGATGAGTGTTTGGCGGCAGTCGCAAGAGTCCACAAAGCGCTGCACTTCGGCGGTGCGCTCTTTGGCGCGCTGTTGTTCAGCGGGGTCGGACATCTTGCCGATGAAATACTCATGAATGTTGACATCCTTGTATTGCCAGAACATAAAGCAATCCGCCCTGAGGCCGTCGCGCCCGGCGCGGCCTGCTTCCTGGTAATACTGCTCGACGCTCTTCGGGAGCGAAAGATGAATCACCGCTCGCACGGCCGCCTTATTGATGCCCAAGCCGAAGGCCATCGTGCCGACCATGACGCGCACTTCATCGGCCATCCATTTTTCCTGGTTCTCGCGCCGCGCCGCGCTTTCCATCTGCCCGTGATAACCGATGGCGGCGACCCCGTTTTCCTCCAGGAAATCGACGGTCTCCCCCACGCGGGTAATCGTTGGCGCATAGACGATGATGCTTCCATCCGTGACTTGCTTGACGGCGCGAAGGAGCAATGCATTTTGCGTTCGCGCGTCGCATTGTCGAACGATATAGCGCAGATTCGGGCGGCGAAAGCTGGCGATATGCTTGTACGGATCGCGCAGGCGAAGCTGTTCGATGATGTCGTGGCGAACGCGCTGCGTGGCGCTGGCAGTGAACGCCGCGGTGGGGCGGTCAGGAAAAAGCTCGCGCAGGCGGCTAAGCTGCCGATATTCGGGGCGGAAGTCGTGTCCCCATTCGGAGATACAATGGGCTTCGTCGATGGCAAAGAAGGAGACCGGCACGCGGCCGAGCCAGGCGGGAGTTCCGTCGAGGGCGATGCGCTCTGGCGAGAGATAGAGAAGGCGGTAGTGGCCTTCGCTGGCGCGGCGAAGGGTGACGCTGCGCGCGTCGCTGGAAAGGGAGCTGTTGAGAAAACCGGCGGCGATGCCCATTTGCTCGAGTTGCGCGACCTGATCCTGCATGAGAGCGATAAGCGGGGAAACGACCACCACGGTGCGCTGCGCGTCAAGCACCGCCGGCAACTGGTAGCAGAGCGATTTGCCGCCGCCTGTGGGCATGACGACGCAAGCGTCCCGGCCCGCGGCAATGCTCGTTACGATGTTTTCCTGGCCGGGGCGGAACGATTCATAGCCCCAGTACCGGTGCAGCGCCTCGAAGAAGCGGGCCTGCGCGTGCTCCGGAAGGTTCCGATCGGCCATTGTTGCTGCCAAAGCCGCCATTGCTGTGATTCGCTCCTAGGACCGCCACTGCGACGCACCCAAGGGCGCCGCGAGCCGCAATTTTCGCTTTTGTTTCGCCATATGTCAAGTACAAATTTTACTATGGCGCGAAAAAGTGCCGATCTGCTTTATCAACGAGGGAGGGAACTAAGCGCCGGGCTTAAGCCCGGCTTCCACAAAACAAAGTATAATTCTGCCCCCCATGAGCGATTTGAAAAAACCACAGCCGATGCCAACAGGTCCGGAGCGGGAGCTGCAGATTTATACGCTCGGGCTCAGCGGCGGAAAACCGTCGGTACCGGTGCCGCTGGATTTGCTGGAGCAGAAGGCGAAGGAAATTCTTGCGCCGCGGGCGTACGACTATGTAGCAGGCGGAGCGGGCGGCGAAGACACCATGCGCGCGAATCGCGAAGCCTTCTACGGCTGGCGCATCGTGCCGCGGATGCTGCGGGACGTTTCAAAGCGCGATTTGAGCGTCGAGCTGTTCGGTGCGCGCTTGCCGGCGCCGGTTTTGCTCGCGCCTGTTGGCGTGCAGGAAATTGTTCATCAAGACGCCGACGTGGCGAGCGCTCGTGCTGCAACGTCGCTGGGACTGCCGTTTGTGTTGAGCACGATGTCGAGCCGCACAATCGAAGAAGTTGCGCAATCGGCGGCGAAAGTGGCGGATTCGCCGCGCTGGTTCCAATTGTATTGGGGGAAAAATCCGGAGTTGACGGCCAGCATGTTGCAGCGCGCGGAACGCGCGGGATATTCGGCGCTGGTAGTGACGCTGGACACGCATTCATTGGGTTGGCGAGAGCGCGACCTGCATCATGGCTACTTGCCCTTCATGCTGGGGCAGGGGCTGGCGAACTATTTCAGCGATCCGGTTTTTCGCGGGCTGCTGCCGCAACCGCCGGAACAGAATCCTATGGCCGCAATTCAACTTTGGGGAAGCTTGTTTTCGAACCCGGCGCTCACTTGGACGGACATTGGGTTTTTGCGAAAGCACACGCGTGTGCCGATCATTCTGAAGGGAATTCTGCATGCGAACGATGCGGCACAGGCGCTGGACGCAGGCGTGGACGGGCTGATTGTTTCAAATCACGGCGGTCGGCAAGTGGATGGCGGAATCGGCGCGCTGGATGCTCTTCCGAGTGTGGTGCGTGAGGTGAATGGACGCGTGCCGGTTTTGTTCGACAGCGGCATTCGCCGCGGCGCGGACGTTTTCAAGGCGCTGGCACTCGGAGCACGCGCCGTGCTGATTGGGCGGCTGTACATGTGGGGCCTAGCAGTGGCTGGCGAAGCGGGTGTACGTGATGTTTTGCTGAATCTGGTAGCTGATCTGGACTTGACGATGGCCCTCAGCGGCTACACCTGCTGCCGCGAGCTGGACTCTACAGTGCTAGCAACGAGTGTAAGTGGGACGTGAGCCATGAAATCTTTACGGTTTGCATGTTTCAAGAAGCATACCAGGTTCGTTGATTCGCACGCTTGGGCAACGTTTGCCGCTGCTGCGGCTTTTCTGTTTGTTGCACCGGTGTACGGGGAGACGGATTACTACCGCCACGTTTTTTTCGACAATAGCCTGACCTCAGATTTTTACTTTTACAGTTCGGCTAACGCGTCGGCGCCCAGCACCCTGGTGCAGAAGAACTCCAGGCTGCCGGTGGAGACAAAGACTTTTCTTACGCCGCCGAATGCGCTGCGCCTGGAATGGCGATCGAATCCGGGGGGAGGATGGGAAGCGGAATTGCATGTGGTGAACTTCCGCAACCGCTTTCCAGGATTCGAGGGAAGCCATCTTTCCTTCTGGTGTTTTGCCCCACAAGGGATTTCTGCGGCCGATCTTCCCTTCATCACGCTGTCCAACACCGGCGAGGGCCTCCAGGTAGCGGAGTTTCCCGGAAGTTTTACCGAGTCTTTGCCGCTCAGCAAGTTTTCAGGGAATTTGCCCGCAAGACGCTGGGTGCAAATTCGCATGCCGCTTTCTGCGTTTCACAGCGGGTCCATCTACGAGTTCCAGGCCAAGTATTTGCAGAACATCATTTTTCATCAGGGGCGGACCGACGGCGCGCCGCACACGCTAATCCTCGATGAGATTCGTATTGATGACCCTACCGCAGCGGAAAGGGCCCAGGAGCCGCTGCCCGCTCCGCAGAACGTTCGAGCAATCGGCTACGACCGCCATGTTGAAATTCGATGGAGCGAAGTGAAGAGTCCCCGGCTGGCGCGCTACGTGATTTATCGATCGCTCGATGGGAAAGAGTTCGTGCCGATGGGGATTCAACTTCCGGGAACCCAGCGTTACGAAGACTTTCTGGGAAAGGCAGGCGTGACAGCGCAATACAAAGTGGCCGCTGCGGACCGCGACAATCGGCCGTCGGCTCTCTCCAATGCGGCGAGCGGATCCACCCGGGAATTCACCGACGATGAATTGCTGACCATGCTGCAAGAAGCCTGCTTTCACTACTACTGGGAAGGCGCGGACCCGAACTCCGGGATGGCCCGCGAGAACATTCCCGGGGACGACCGGATTGTCGCGACAGGGGCGAGCGGCTTCGGAATCAGCGCGCTGATTGTCGGTGTGCACCGCGGGTTTATTACGCGCCAAGAAGGCTTGGAGCGTCTGGCAAAGATTGTGGAGTTTCTGGAAAAAGCAGATCGCTACCACGGCGTTTGGTCACACTATATGAACGGCAACACCGGGAAAACCATGCCGGTTTTTGGGATGTTCGATGACGGCGGCGATCTGGTGGAGACGTCGTTCCTGATGCAGGGGCTGCTGACGGCGAGGCAGTATTTCCGGGGCAGCCGTGAAGAAGAAACTTCTCTCTATCGCCGGATCACGCGTTTGTGGGAGACCGTCGAATGGGACTGGTACCGCGAGAATCCAAAGAGCGACTTTTTGTATTGGCATTGGTCACCGCGATGGGGCTGGCGGATCCATCACAACTTGATCGGATTCAACGAGGTGATGATTACCTATCTACTGGCCATGTCGTCGCCAACGCATGGTGTGCCGGCGGGAATGTATTATTCCGGGTGGGCGAATCAATCGCCGACGGGAATCAGCTATCGCGCAGGCTGGTCAGGCACGCAAGACGGAAGTCACTATGCCAATGGGAACACCTACTACGGGATTAAGCTCGACGTAGGAGTGGGAACGGGTGGCCCGCTTTTCTTCACGCATTATTCTTACATCGGGTTTGACCCGCACAGCTTGCACGACCGCTACACGTCTTCGTATTTCGAGAACAACCGGAACATCGCGCTTATCAATCGCGCGTATTCGATGGCCAATCCCAAACACTTTGAGGGCTACGGTGCCAACGCCTGGGGGCTCACGGCAAGCGACGGCCCGTGGGGCTACGTCCCGCACGCTCCGGATGAGAGAAATGATTTTGGCACTCTGACTCCCACGGGCGCGCTGGCTTCCTTTCCGTACGCGCTGGAAGGATCGATGGAAGCGTTCAAGCACTATTACCGCGACCTGGGTGCGCAGCTGTGGGATATTTACGGCCCGCGCGATGCCTTCAACCTAGGTCAGGACTGGATTTCGCCCATCTACATGGGGCTGAACCAGGCGCCAATTGCGGCGATGACAGAGAATTACCGGAGCGGCTTGGTGTGGAAGAACTTCATGGCCAACCCGGAGATCGGGGAAATGCTGCGGAAACTCGAGGCCGCCGGCGAACAATAATAAATCGAGTGGGTTGCAGGCAAGTTGCGGCACTGCATGCGGGGTGCCATAATTCGTGCTTTAGAGCGAGGACTGACTGGCGACTCGTAATTTGGGAGTGGTAATCAGGGAAGTGCGTGGTGCGCCAGTCACTCGCAAGCGGGGTTTCATGGGGGAATTATGAGCGTTCGGGAACAGTGGATTGAAAAGCGGGAAGCGGCGGCTGCCGGAGCGAACGGAAACAGGAACGTTTCGCAAATGCATTTTGCGCGGCAGGGCGTGATCACGGAAGAGATGGAATACGTCGCCAAGCGCGAAAAGCTGGAGGCGGAACTGATTCGCAGCGAAGTGGCGCGCGGGCGGATGATCATTCCCGCGAACGTCAATCACCGCAACCTGGAGCCAATGGCCATTGGCATCGCCAGCAAGTGCAAAATCAACGCGAACATCGGGAACTCCTCAACGAGTTCGAACATTGATGAAGAATTGAAGAAGCTGCATCACGCCGTGCATTACGGCGCGGACACGGTGATGGACCTTTCGACCGGCGGAGACATTCCGGTAATTCGCAAGGCGATCATTGACGCGTCGCCCGTGCCGGTGGGAACCGTGCCGGTGTATGAAGCGATTTCACGGGTGCGACGGCCGGAGGATTTGACCATCGAGCTGATGCTGGAAGTGATTGAAGAGCAGGCCGAGCAGGGCGTGGATTACATGACCATTCACGCCGGCGTATTGCGCGAGCATGTGCCGCTGGTACGCAAGCGCATTACCGGGATTGTGAGCCGCGGCGGCTCATTGATGGCGCACTGGATGGAGCATCACAAGAAGCAAAATTTTCTGTACGAAAACATCGAGGAAATTTGCAAGATTTTCAAGAAGCACGATGTGAGCTTTTCGTTTGGCGACGGATTGCGCCCAGGGTGCATCGCGGATGCCAGCGACGAGGCGCAATTCGCGGAGCTGAAGGTGCTTGGCGAGCTAACGAAAAAGGCGTGGGAGCACGACGTGCAGGTGATGATCGAAGGCCCGGGGCACGTGCCGCTGGACAAGATCAAGGAGCAGGTAGACAAAGAGATGGAATGGTGCCACGAAGCGCCATTCTACACGCTGGGGCCGTTGGTGATCGATATCGCGCCGGGATACGACCACATCACCAGCGCGATTGGCGCAGCAATGATCGGCTGGCATGGCGCGTCGATGCTGTGTTACGTGACGCCCAAGGAGCATCTCGGTTTGCCGAATCCGGAAGACGTGAAGCAGGGCGTGATCGCGTACAAGATCGCGGCGCACGCGGCGGACGTGGCGCGGCACCGGCCCGGGGCTCGGGATCGCGACGACGCGCTGAGCTATGCCCGTTTTTTGTTCGATTGGAACAAACAATTCGAGCTTTCGCTCGATCCGCCGACCGCGAGAGCTATGCACGACGAAAATCTTCCCGATGATTTCTACAAAGAAGCCAAGTTCTGCTCGATGTGCGGGCCAAAGTTCTGCTCCATGAACATTACGCAAATGGCGGAAGCCGAGTCCGGCCAGGACCAGTCCGAGCGCAAACAGAAATTCGTCGAGCTGCTGGCGAAGGTACAAGGAGCTTAGCTCAAGGTGCCAGTCAAAGTGAAGGAACAAAAGGGAACATCGCAGTGGATTCGAGCGTATTTATCCGTAGAGGCAAGCGGAGAGCTTTGCTCGGACGCGCGTACCAAGAGAAAGGGGTGAGAACATGACATTTATCATTCTCTCGGCGCTCCTGTATTTCCTTCCCACCATAATTGGGCGACACAGTCACGATTCCGTGAGCATTTTCATTGTGAACTTGCTTTTCGGCTGGACAGTTATCGGCTGGTTTGTTGCGTTGATTTGGGCGTGCTCTGCGGAGCGATACGTTCCCGTGAGGATGGTTCCCGTGAGCGGCGGGCGGTTTTGTAGCCAGTGCGGCGTGCTTTCGCATTACGAGGCCCATTTTTGCAGCGCGTGTGGCAGAGCCGTTTAGCGGACCGCCTCCCTGAGCAGACCAGTGACGGAATACCCATCTGAAGAAACCCTGCGAGAAGAGTTTAACCGCTGGGCGGAGGCGGGGCGCGGCGAGGGAATGGAGCAAGACCACCTGCCCATCACGCTGCCAGTGCTGGAGAAAATGCAGCTCGCCCCCACGGACAATGTGCTGGACCTGGGTTGCGGAGCGGGCTGGCTGTCGCGGCGTCTGGCGAAATTGGTGCACGAGGGCCGCGTGGTGGGGATGGACATTTCGGATGAGATGATCCGTCACGCACGGCGCGCCAGCGTGGACTTTGACAACCTGATGTTCGTCGCGGGAGAAGTGGCGCAAATTCCCTGGCAACCGCACTTTTTTTCGCACGTCATTTCAGTGGAGTCTTCGTATTACTGGCCTGATCCCGCCGCCGGCCTCAGAGATATTTTTCGAGTCCTCCGCGAAGGCGGCTCGGCGTGGATTCTTATCAACTACTACCGCGACAATCCGCACTGCCACCAATGGGGAAATCTTCTCGCGGTGCCGACGCATCTTCTGTCCGCTGAGGAATGGGCAGAGCAGTTTCGGGACACGGGTTTCGCGAACGTAGCGCACGAACGTGTCGTTGATCCGTCGCCCTCGCCGGAGGTTTACACGGGCCGCTGGTTCCGCGACGTCGAACAACTGCGCGCGTTCAAGGCCGAAGGCGCGCTCTTGGTTCACGGCACGAAGTAGGAAGGCCAGGTTACTGTTTTGAACCAAATGGCGCCGGCACAGGTTTTGGGCCGGCGAGTGCTGCTAATATTAGTCACAGGTTTCCCCCTTCCATCGGCCCGACTAAGAAGTCCATTCAGGTTGGGTTTCGCTCGTGAGCGCGTATGACTGAAACTATAGCCAAATTGCCTGTACTCGTGGTGGAAGATTCGCCCTTTTCGCGGAAGCTTCTCGAATACGCGCTTTCGGGAGACTCCTATTCGCTGCTGATCGCGGAAAATGGAAAGGAAGCTCTGCAGCTCTTTAAGGAGCACCGGCCCGCGATGGTGATCACCGACTGGATGCTGCCGGATTCCTCGGGCCCCGAGCTCTGTGAGCGAATTCGAGCAGAGTCTCCTGAATCCTATACCTACATCATTTTACTCACCAGCATGACAGAGAAAGAAGACATCGTCAGAGGCCTTTCTTCGGGAGCGGACGATTACCTGACCAAGCCGTTTGATCGCGGCGAATTGCTGGCGCGCATCGGAGTGGGGCGCCGCATCATCGGCCTCCACCGCGAAATCGACGCCAAGAATAAACTGCTCCTGGAAATGGCCCACACGGATTCGCTCACGGGTCTGCCAAACCGCCGCGCGATCGAGGAGTGGGCGAAGCGGCAACTGCGAGGAGCAGCGCGTCACGGTTATTCGCTGTGGGTGGTGCATGTGGACTTGGATGGCTTCAAGAATATCAACGACAGCCATGGCCATGAAGCCGGTGATCAGGTCCTGCGCGGAGTCGCAAGGATACTGAAGGAACATACGCGCGCTTCGGATCTCAGCGGGCGGATGGGCGGCGATGAATTCCTTCTGGTGATGACGCATGTGGAGAAGGCGAATATCCCAATGACAGTGGAACGCCTGCGCGAAAAAATTGCCTCGCTAAAGTTTTCCTTTGGCAGCGAAAGCATCTCCGTGACCGCGAGCTTCGGAATTTGTGGATTCCAGGGCAAGGAACCGCCGGAATTCTCCGTGCTGGTGCGCCAGGCGGATAATGCGCTGTATGGCGCGAAGCGCGGCGGCCGCAACCAGGTCAAGATAGAATCCTATGGAGTTTTGGTCCCTTAACCCCAAGCATTTCGCTCATTCTGGTGGCATCATTCGAACTGTGATATGAGTGCCCCGGGCAGAGGTCTTTTCCGCGGGCCTAGCCATCAATTTGCGCGTCGAGGTCTCGCAATGTCATTTCTGAGCAATGGAGTAGCCGTGGTGACCGGGGCAGGATCCGGAATTGGCCGCGCGCTGGCGCAGCAACTGGCGGCCCTGGGCTCGGCGCTGGCGCTTGCGGACATTGATGAGCCGGGACTTCTGGAGACAACGCAATCGTTAGAAAAGAAGAACGCGTTGATTACGACTCACGTCGTGGACGTTGCCGATGAGGCGGGCATGCGGTCCTTCGCGGAGGACGTCAGCAAGCGGCATGGGCGCGTAACGCTGCTGATCAATAATGCCGGGATTGCGCTGCATGGCAATTTCGAAGAAGTTTCACTGGATGATTTTCGGTTGCTGATGAATATCAATTTCTGGGGCACGGTGTACGGCGTAAAATTCTTTTTGCCGGTATTGAAGGGGGAGAAGCGCGCGCATATCGCGAACATTTCGAGCGTCTTCGGAATGATCGCACCGGCGGGACAGTGCGCTTACGCCGCGAGCAAGTTTGCGGTGCGCGGATTCACCGAGGCGCTGCGCCACGAACTCGATGGCGGCAACGTGTGCGTATCGTGCGTGCACCCCGCCGGGATTCGAACGCAGATTGCGCGGGGCGCGCGCGTCGGCGCCGGTGTTACAGGAACGGGACATCAGGAGAAGGCTGCCCAGTTTGAGAAGCTTCTTCGGATACCTCCCGAGGCAGCTGCGGAGCGGATTCTGCGCGGCGTGGAACGACGCGAGCCGCGAATCCTGATCGGCGCGGATGCGTATCAGATCGATGTTCTCCTGCGTTTCCGGCCCGCAACGTATTGGAAGACCCTTTCGCGGAGACTCGAAAAGCTAGCGGGAGAATCGAGATAGAACAGGTCCGGTTGCTCCGTCTCTCAGAGAGTTTTTGACTCCGAGGCGAACGGTGAATATACTCGGCGTCATCAGGGAAGGACTGACTAATGGGTGTCCTGGACCAACGGTTCGAAAAGAACTTCATGATTACCTCAGTGGACTATGTGTTCAACTGGGCGCGCAAGAGCGCCATTTGGCCGCTGACGTTTGGACTGGCGTGTTGCGCGATTGAAATGATCGCCTCGACGACTTCGCGGTTCGACATGGCGAGGTTCGGCGCGGAAGTGTTCCGCCCATCGCCGCGCCAGGCCGACTTGATGATTGTTGCAGGGACCGTGACGCTGAAGATGGCGCCGGTGCTGAAGCGTGTGTGGGAGCAGATGCCGGACCCCAAGTGGTGCATCTCGATGGGAGCATGCTCGAGTGTAGGCGGGCCGTTCAATGCGTATTCGGTTTTGCAAGGAGTGGATCGCATCGTACCGGTAGATGTGTACGTCGTAGGATGCCCACCGCGGCCCGAAGGGCTGTTTTTTGCGCTGCTGAAGCTGCAGGACAAGATCGACCAGATGACGCTGGCGAAGCGGCCCACGGAAGTGCGCCTGAAGCCTCAAATGGTGGAAGAATTTAAAAAGGGAGTGATGGTGGCGCAGACGCCAGAACCGAAATAAGAAGCAAATGAGGTAAATGAAGTAAAGGATGTAAAGGAAAAGAGGGTTTCACCGCATCGCTTCGGCCGCGAGGGGTTTGAAGCGTAAGTCGTGGCGGAATTACAAGCGAAAGCACAGGAGAGAGAAAACCAGATGGCGTTCGCGAGAGCAGCGAAGACGAATGAAATCACGCCGGGAACGATCCGGGAGTTTCAGATCGAGGGCAAAGCCATTGCGCTGGCCAACGTGGGTGGCAAGTTTTACGCCATCAATAATACTTGCTTGCACCGGGGGGGACCGCTGGGCCAAGGCGTCATGGACGGAAAGATTGTGACCTGCCCATGGCACGGGTGGCAATACGACGTGACCACCGGCAAGGTCGGGCAGAATCCCACGGTGGGGGTGGATTGCTACGCTCTAGAGGTTCGTGGGGAAGATATTTTTGTGGATGCGGGATAGACTCCTGTAAAGTATTGATAATAAAACGTTTAGATTGATTCTGCCGAAATGTGGCCACATCAGCCCTTTCCCGCTAAAGGGGCCTCACTTTCTCTAACCCTCATATTTTGTTTCGCTTTTTGAGTGTCAGCGTGTATATTGCTGCCGACTCGAAGCCTCGATGGCGATACCGACTGCGCAACGACACTACTGGATCTTCAGCGCCGACCCACACCAATACCATTGGGACACTCTTTTCGTAAAGGGCAAGGAAATGTGGCATGGCGCCGGGTCAAAACCCGACGCGATTCGCGCGCTGAAACAGGTGCGCAAGGGCGACCGGGTATTGTGCTATCACGCGGCCCCGGAACGCACTCTGTATTCGATCGCGGAAGTCACGCGAGATCCGTATCCGGACCCGCACGATTACAAGGGCAAGAACCTGGTAGCAGACCTGCGGGCCTTTGAAAAGCTTCCACGGCAGGTGTCCCTCGCAGAGATGCGCGCCAATCCTGCGCTGAGGAAAATGAAGTTGCTGAAGAATGTCAGGCTGATCGTTTCGCTGCTGACGGACATGGAATATCAGGAAATTTTGCGTATGGCGGGGATTGTCGCGTCGCCGGGAATTCCGTTGCCCTGATACCAAGCGCGGGCCGTCTGGCGAAAGCTGAATTGAGGTGAGAGATGGCTGTGATTGGCCGCTCAGGACTCCTTGTCTTTTGTTTGGCTGCCCTTTCGACGCTTTTCCTACAGAATATGCACCGCGATTCGATGCTTGAGGGCGTACCTTCCGGGAAGACGCGGGTGCTGGACCTAAGCTACGCCATAAATGACAAACTTGTGGCGTGGCCCGGAGATGAAAAAGTCTTTGAAGCGAAGGTCAACGCCACCATCGAGAAAAACGGCTACTTCACGCGCAGCTTCTGGATGCTAGAGCACTATGGGACGCATCTCGATGCGCCAGCGCATTTCCCGCCTGGTAAGACGACCATCGATCAAATCCCCGCGAAACAACTGTTCGGGCCGGCGGCGGTGATCGATGTCCGCGCCGAGAGCAGCAAGGATGCGGATCATCAGCTGGGTGCCGCGGGCGTCGAAGAGTGGGAGAAGAAGCACGGGCGGGTTCCCGAAGGCGCGATTGTGTTGCTGAGGACGGGCTGGGCATCACGATGGCCGGACGTGCAGAAATACCGGAATCAGGATGCGAAGGGCAAGATGCATTTTCCAGGATTTTCGGTGGAGGCCGCGAAGCTGCTGATTGCGCGCAAGGTCAGCGGGCTTGGGTGCGATACGCTAAGTATCGACTACGGTGGGTCGGAGGATTTCGCGGTGCACCACGTGTCGCTGGGAGCGGGTCTCTATCATCTCGAAAATCTTGCCGACCTGAGCGAATTGCCGGAAACGGGCGCGTTTTTGATCGTGGCGCCGATCAAGCTGGAGGGCGGTTCGGGTGGAGCAGTGCGGGTATTCGCGCTGTTGCCTTGAATAAGCCTTGTTTCTTGTAAACATTATCGGCGCCTCTTGCGTCTGACAAGGTGAGTTCCGCGTGGTGGCGGCTCCCAACGAACAAGATGGTCTGAAGTAAAGCCACTTTGCTGGCTTGCATCATTCTCAAGTTACGATTGAACCTTTTCCGGGAGGAAACATGCGCTTTCGAATCGCGATTCTGAGTGGTCTTATGCTGGCTTTTGCATCGGTGGCCGGAGCCGCGGAGGAACCGCCACTGCTTGCGCACTCGCCGACGGTAAATAAGACCCATCTCGTTTTTGCTTGCGGCGGCTACCTTTGGAGCGTGCCGCGCGACGGCGGCGATGCCCGTCAGTTGACTACCGGCGGACATGAGGGGTTGCCGGTGTTTTCGCCGGATGGAAAATGGATCGCGTTCACGGGCCAGTACGATGGAAATATTGATGTGTTCGTGATGCCGGCGGAAGGGGGCGAACCGCGGCGGCTGACGTGGCATCCCGCGGCCGATGTCGCCGTCGGCTGGACGCCGGACGGAAAGCGCGTTTTGTTTCATTCCGGACGCGAAGCCTATGCGGACTTCGATCGTCTGTACACGGTTGCCGCCGAGGGCGGCCCAGCCGAAGTCTTGCCCATGTGGCGCGGAGAAGAAGCGTGGTTCTCCCCAGATGCGGCGCGAATCGCTTATGTGCCCAACGAAGTCTGGCAGACGTCCTGGAAGCGCTATCGCGGCGGGCAAACCACGCCGATTTACATCGTGCGCTTGAGCGACCTGGTGCTGGAAAAAGTGCCGCGCGAGAATTCGAACGACAAGAATCCCGTGTGGTTTGGCGACACTGTGTACTTTCTCTCCGACCGCAACGGCGCGGTCACTCTATTTGCATACGACACGAAGACCAAGACCGTGAAACAGGTGATCGAGAACAACGGGCTCGATTTCAAGTCGCTTTCCCCGGGGCCGGACATGCTGGTCTACGAGCAGTTCGGGGGAATTTATTTGTTCGATCCCGCGAGCGGCAAATCGAAGAAGGTTAGTATTCGAATCGCCGGAGATTTGCCCGCGACCCGGCCGCACTACGAAAAAGTCGGCGAAAAGATTCAGAATGCGGCGATTTCGCCGACGGGCGCGCGGGCCGTGTTTGAGGCACGCGGTGAAATTCTCACCGTTCCGGGAGAAAAGGGCGATATCCGCAATTTGACGCGGACGCCGGCAGTGGCCGAACGCGACCCGTCGTGGTCGCCGGATGGGAAATCGATCGCTTATTTTTCGGATGAGTCCGGCGAGTACGCGCTGCACATCGCCGATCAATCGAGCTCCAAGATCGTAAAGAAGATCAATCTGGGCAATCCGCCGTCGTATTTTTATTCACCGTTGTGGTCGCCGGACAGCAAGAAGATTGCATATACGGACAAGCGCCTGAACCTGTGGTACGTGGACGTGGAAAAAGGCGCGCCGGTCAAGGTGACAACGGACCGTTACGACGATCCGACGTCTGGTGTTGCTGAGACGTGGTCGCCGGACAGCAAGTGGCTGACGTACGCAAAACTTCTCGAGAATCACCAGCGAGCCGTTTTCGTGTACTCGGTGGAATCTGGCAAAGAATCGCAAATCACGGATGGGATCAGCGACGCGCGCTATCCCGTATTCGACAAGGGCGGGAAATCGCTGTTCTTTGCCGTAAGCACGGATGTGGGACTTTCCGCGGGCTGGCTGGATTTGTCCAGCTTCCAGCACCCGGTGCTGAGAAGCATTTACGCGGCGGTGCTTAAGAAGGGCGATCCGTCGCCGGTCGAGCCGCAGAGCGACGAAGAAAAAGCGGCTGACGAAAAGAAAGATTCTGCAGGAGGAGACAAAGGCAAAGAAGCGGACAAGAGCAAAGAAGGAGAAAAGGGCAAGGAAGGCGACAAAGCGAAAGAAGGCGAAAAGAAGAAGGAGGAGCCAGTCAAGGTCACTATTGATCTCGACGGCATCGGGCAGCGGATCGTCTCTCTGCCGATCAAGGCCGCCAACTATGTGAGCCTGGATACCGGCAAGGCCGGGACGCTGTTCCTCTCCGAGATCGTTGATGTGCCGCGATTTGAAGAACGGAGTCCGGCGGTAACCGTCTCAAAGTTTGATCTGACGACGCGGAAGACCGAGCCGTTCCTCAGCGGGATCAACGGATTCGCAGTTTCCGCCAATGGCGAAAAAGTTCTGTACCGCCAAGGGCCCGGATGGTTCATCGCTAAAACGGACGCTGCGCCGAAGCCAGGTGACGGCGCCCTGAAGCTGGATGAAATGGAAGTCTACGTCGACCCGCGGGCTGAATGGAACCAGATGTATCACGAAGTTTGGCGCATCCAGCGCGACTTCCTTTACGACCCGCATCACCACGGATTGGACCTGAATGCTGCCGAAAAAAAATATGCTCCTTATCTGAAAGGTTTGGCAGGACGCGGAGACTTGAACTATCTCTTCGACGAAATGTTGGGAGAGGTCACCATCGGCCACATGTTCATTGGCGGCGGAGATGTACCTCAACCGAAGAGAGTGAAGGGCGGATTGCTCGGCGCAGATTACAAGATCGAAAACGGCCGCTACCGCTTTGCTCGCGTTTACAACGGAGAAAATTGGAATCCGGAGCTGCGCGCACCGCTGACACAGCCGGGTGTCGACGTAAAGGTGGGCGACTATTTGCTGGAAGTGGAAGGCCGCGACGTTCGGCCACCGGCGGAGGTCTACAGCTTCTTTGAGAACACGGCGGGGAAGCAGATCAAAATCAAAGTAGGCGCGAACGCGGACGGCAAAGACGCGCGGGACGTTACTGTCGTCCCACTGCCGAGCGAATTCGCGCTGCGCAACCGCGCTTGGGAAGAGGATAACCGGCGGAGGGTGGACGAGCTGAGCGGAGGAAAGTTGGCTTACGTTCACGTTCCTGACACCGCCGTCGGCGGATGGCTCAATTTCAATCGATTCTACTTTGCGCAAGTCGGGAAGCAGGGCGCGGTTATCGACGAGCGCTACAATCATGGCGGGGACATCGCGGACTACATCGTCGACATGCTGAAGCGGCCACTGCGGAACTGCGCCATTTCCCGCGAAGGCGAAGCGTTTTGCTCGCCGCTCGAGCAAATCTACGGGCCGAAAACAATGGTCATCAACGAAATGTCCGGGTCGGGCGGCGATGCGCTGCCGTGGATGTTCAAGCAGGACAAAATCGGGCCGTTGGTCGGCACGCGCACCTGGGGCGGGCTGGTGGGAATTTATGGCTATCCGCCGTTGCTGGACGGAGGATTCGTAACGGCGCCGCGCGTGGCCATCTACGGTCTGCACGGCGAATGGGAAGTGGAGAACCGCGGCATCGCGCCGGATATCGAAGTCGAAAATGACCCGACGTCGGTTGCGGCGGGGCACGACCGGCAACTCGAGAAAGCAGTGGAGGTCACGCTGGAAGCGCTGAAGAAGAATCCGGTGGTGATTCCGGAGCATCCGCCGTATCCGAATTATCACAAAAAGCAGCCCTAGCGCGATTTTCCTTGTAGTGGCGCAGCATGCTGCGCCACTAGCGTCGCAGCTTCTTATGCGCGCGCCGCATTTTTTTCCTAAAAGTTTCCGAAAAACTGCGGAAACTGAAAGCACTTTGCCGCGAGAAGAGCATTGAATGTGGCGCTGTGCTATTTTGAAGAGTCGCTCTTCTTATGCCGGAACTTCCTGAAGTCGAAACAGTAGCGCGAGGATTGCGCCAAACGATTCTTGGACGGCGGATCGTTTCTGTCACGCTGGGTAAGACGGATTTCATCGACGATCCCGCCGCACTGGAGCATCACTTGCCGGGACGGCAGATCGAAGCGGTGGAGCGTTACGGCAAATTCATGCTGTTGCGGCTGTCGGCGGCAGGTGAAGAAACGCGCGTTGCCACGAATGGCGATGCGGCGCCGGCGTCGCTGCTTGTGCATCTCGGGATGACCGGGCAAATCGCTCCGGCTCCGGCCGCTCAGCCTCTCGAAAAACATACTCACGTTTGCATGCTGCTGGACGATGGGCGCGAACTGCGCTACACGGACGCTCGCCGTTTCGGGCGTATCGCCTACCTGACTAAAGCGCTCCTTGCCGAAGAGCTGACGGGATTCGGCGCCGATCCGCTCGAAGTGAGCAAGCAAGAATTCGCGGACAGAATTTGCGAACGGCGCGCGCGGATCAAGGCGCTGCTGCTGGACCAGAGCGTACTGCGGGGCGTCGGGAACATCTATGCGGATGAAAGCCTCTGGAGAGCGAAGATTCATCCGGCGCGGCGGGGGGCGAACTTGAACAAGAAGCAAGCAGAGACACTGCGCCGCGCGCTGCAGGATATTTTGAAGAAGGCCATTGTGTTGCGCGGGTCCTCGATTTCCGATTTTCTTGACGCCGAAGGCGAGCCGGGAGAATATCAGCGCCACCATCGGGTGTACGGACGCGAGGGGAAAAACTGTTACCGCTGCAAAACGCGCATCCGGCGCGCGATTGTCGCGGGGCGAAGCAGCTATTATTGTCCGAGGTGCCAGCCGTCGCCGCGCGGCTTTGCGGCGTTGCCTTTGCCACAGCGCGCGAAAGAAAGAAAAAGATAGCGCAGAGACGCAGAGAACGCAGAGAAATCGCAGAGAAGCAGGGAATCTGAGTGCGAGCGGTTCTCCAGAGAGTCAGCCGCGCGAAAGTGACGGTTGAAGGGCGCGTGACGGGTGAAATTGGCGCCGGGCTGATGATCCTGCTCGGCGTGGGCCGCGAAGATTCATCGACAGTCGCCGCATCGATGGCGGAAAAATGCGCGAACCTGCGTATCTTCGAAGACGATCAAGGTAAGATGAACCGCTCGCTGCTGGATGTGAAGGGCAGCGCGCTGGTCGTTTCGCAGTTTACGCTTTACGGCGATGCGCGCGGGCAGCGGCGGCCCAGTTTTATTGCCGCGGGGCCTCCGGAATTAGGAAAAGCACTCTACGAAGAATTCTGCGAAGCGCTTCGCAAGCTGGGCGTGAACGTCGCCACGGGAATTTTTCAGGCGATGATGTCCGTGGAGCTGGTCAATGAAGGCCCGGTCACAATCCTCCTCGACTCCGACAAAACGTTTTAATCGCGGCAGCGCACAAAAACGGGCTTAAGAGTGCAGCCGAGAAAGCGCAGCTGCAACGGAAAGCAGGTTGAATAATGGCCGCTATTGTCCAGGACAAAGAGCTGAAAATCCGGCGAGCGAAGAGCGCCGATGCTGCACAGATCGCCGCGCTCTGCGGTCAACTTGGCTATCCGGCGACGGCAGCAAAAATGCGCCCGCGATTGCGGAGAATCGCGCCCGCTTCTCAAAACGCGGTATTTGTCGCGGATTCAAAGAAAGACGGAGTGATTGGCTGGGTGCACGTGAGCAAAGAGCCGCTTCTTGAATCGGACATGCGCGCGGAAGTGAACGGACTGGTCGTCGCTGAAGGGCAGCGCAGCCTGGGAGCGGGCGCGCAGTTGCTGGCCGCCGCGGAAGATTGGGCGCGCAAGCACGGCTGCAAAAACATGTCTGTCCGTTCCAATGTAATCCGCGAGCGCGCACACAAATTCTACGAGCGCAACGGCTACGAGCATTACAAGACGCAGAAATCATTCCGCAAGCCGCTCTGACCCCGGCGAGCAACTTTGCTGATTACCCTCAAGTTGAGATCGCCGGATTCAGCCTTGAGCGCGCTATCAGACCTATGAAGGGGGAACCTGAGTGTTGCTATTTAGCCGGGGCGTCGGAGGCTGGCTTTAACCAGGTCTTGTTGCCTCCCTTCTTTAGCGTCCAACCTTCCGCTGGCATCCAGTCGCAGTAGAGGATCCTCCTCCACAGAAAGTCCTTTGGTGGATCCCATGAACAGTGCGAATTGGGTGCGTCTTTCTTCTCCCGGACTTCGACTAGGGTGTTAACTTTGCTCCTGGAATCCTTCTTGGTCGCCTCGTGGCCCATTCGGACTACTACGATGTCGCCAACCTGCACTGGCGCGTCCGGCGGAACATAGAACCAAATGGCCATCCCTTCCTCAAGGGAAGGGTGGCAACAGAAAACGCGGCCTATGGCCAGGCTGCCGTCCTTGAAGTCAGAATCTTGCAATCCCGATGCAAGCAGATGCTCCCGCTGGGTTGTGAGCTTGAGGATGTCCTCGCGGGTGGCTGTAGTCATAACCTGCGCGAGCCGCAACGCGCCAGCTTGGTCCTTGCTGGGTGGATACAATTTTGAGGTTCCCGCGCTGGAGACGGCGCAAGCAAAAAGACAGATCATCAGGAACAAGACCGCCGACCGCAGTTTGCGGAGCGGGCAGCGTGACGCTCGCGAATTCGATTGGTCCAACAACCATTTCAACGGTAGATGCTGAATCATGGCCAACCCTTGCCGCGACGGCGCCGCGGACATCAAGCCGATCTTGCAGGTTTTAACTTTACCTTTGCGCAAACCATACGCCCGCGGGTCTCTCTCGTCAAGCTCACATCGCCCTGGCAGTTGGGTGGCAATCGCGTTGCGTTTAGGCGTTCTGCTCAAGAATCAACAGTGGCGCGCGAGTGGCAGCATATATCGCATTACGATATACTCATAATATGGCGGGGGAAATCACAGCGGCCGAGTACCGCGCGTTGGCGGAACTGCGCTACCGCATTCGCAAATTCGTCGGCGAAGGAGACGCGGTGGCGCGCGCCGCGGGCCTTGAGCCGCAGCAATATCTTCTCTTGTTGGCGCTGCGCGGGCTCCCGGAGGGCGAGGAAGCGACGATTCGCACGCTGGCGGACCGGCTGGCGCTAAAGCATCACAGCGCCGTGGAGCTGATCGACCGGCTGGAGGTCCATGGCTACGTGCGGCGGAGCCGCAACCGGGACGACCGCAGGCAAGTCCTGGTGACGCTCCTGCCACGAGGCGAAAAACTGCTCGAACAAGTGGCCCGGGATCGCATCAGTGAATTGCGGGCCAGCGGCGCGGCGCTTGTGAATGCCATCAGCGCTTTGCTGGAAAACGGCCGTCTGTCGCCGGGGAAGAAACAAACCGGCGGATCTTCCAAGAAGCGCGGGGAAAAGCCGCAGTGACTGAACTTCCCGAAAAAGAATTGAACGAGGCCCGAGAACCCTCCCGGAGAAATTGGTGGGATTCTTCGTCGCGGCAGTGGGCCGCCTTTCTCCGGAATCGCGAGGAACAGGTTTTTCTCGTTCTGACGCTGCTCATCGGCGCGCTGGTTGGAATCGTAGTTG
>Ga0209648_10001254_pt1 | contig 20321 bp, 20 predicted proteins | sample GraSoi2013_115cm_FD_185830 | JGI IMG/M metagenome (GOLD analysis project Ga0209648, IMG submission 185830) | Grasslands soil microbial communities from the Angelo Coastal Reserve, California, USA - Sample 9_17_2013_115cm (SPAdes) (version 2) | ecosystem: Environmental > Terrestrial > Soil >...
CATCCAGGGAAGTATTGATGGGTTCGCTGGCATTGCTGAGCACATCAAAGAGTAAGAACATGAGAATCCCAGTGGCGAGCATAGTCAAAAATACCTTGAGCGACTGGGGGAGTTGCTTGAGGAAGACCAGAGGTCATCCCAGAAAAATCGTCAGTCCAGCGAAAGCACCAAGAAGGAGAATGGTTCCAGTAGGCATAGATCAGTCCTCTTTCACGTCCATTCTGTTATGAGAAAGAGCAATGACATGAGGGTGCCCTCATATCTCACTTCTGTCTTATACCAATTCGCACTCAGTGATAGAATAAGGAGGTGATATTTCAAGATAAAGGGGGAACGCATGGCAAGAATCACACGCGCAGCCGCTCACGTATCCCTTGAGGAAGTGAAAAGCCGGTTGCAAAACGATCCACGTCCCTGGTGCCGAAAGCGCTGGCTCATTATCTATAACGCCCTGGTCGATCCGCGCAAAGCGGAAGAGATTGCCAAACATTGCGGTGTGTCCAAAGCGATGGTGCATCAAGTCATCTCGCTCTACAATCGCTTTGGAGTGAGTGCGGTTGAAACACCTGGCAAGGGAGGCCGTCGGAGCGTCTATCTGAGCTTGGAAGAAGAACAGCACTTCTTGGCACCGTTCTTCGCGCGTGCCCAGACCGGAGAAATTGCCACGGCAGCGGAAATCCAGCGGGCGTTTGAGGCGCGAGTCGGCCACGAGGTCGATGACAGTACGATTTACCGCTTGCTGGGTCGCCATGGCTGGCGTAAGCTGCTGCCGCGTTCCACCCATCCCAAAGCGAGCAAAGAAGCACAGGAGCAGTTTAAAAAAACTTTGCGACGCAGGTTCAGGCGGCGGTCGCAACACGTCCAGCAGAAGATGAGCGACCGGTCCTCATAATGGGTCAAGATGAGGGACGCTTTGGCCGCATCAGTCGCCTCAAACACTGCTGGGCTCCGCCTGGCATGCGACCTCAGGTGCCTTCACAAGTGGTGCGCGAGTCGGTCTATGTCTTCGCTGCGGTTGCGCCTGGAGCGGGTTTGATGACCTCGTTAGTCTTGCCTTCTGCCAACACGGCCATGATGAATCTCTTCCTGGAGCAGGTGAGCCAGAGCTTCGAGAACTATTTCATCGTGATGCAAGTCGATCAAGCCGGCTGGCATCGCTCCAAAGAGTTGCTCGTGCCGGCCAACATCCGCCTGATTGAGCAACCTGCTTACAGTCCAGAAGTGAACCCTGTTGAACACTTGTGGGAGGAACTGCGAGAAAAATATCTGCACAACCGGCTCTTCTCATCACTTGATTCTTTGGTTGAAGTCCTCTGTCAGGGTCTCAATGAGCTGGCTGATGACAAAGAACGGCTGAGTTCCATGATGAGTTTCCCTCATCTCAATGTTAGTCTTTAGAATGCGATTTGGTATAATGCACCCACCGTGAGGGTAATGATCTGGTCAATTGACTGACTGAAGAGCAGTTCTTCGAAACGACCAGATACTTTCTCCCATTCCTTCTGAGTAGATTGAGAAAGCTGATCAGTATAGGCATGAAAGCTCTGATGGAGTAGACCGATAACGAGAAGCGGACGCTTTCCACTTCGAGCAGCAGTTTCGGCAAGCCTCTGCAGCAGATAGATATCTTGACGATCGGGATGTAAGGCGGCAAATTCTAGGAATTTGCCCAGTTCGTCTAAGACAATAAGTACACCAGCAGCTTTATCTGTATTTATTAAACATTCAATCGCTTCCTGTAGAAGCGTTAATGTTGTTGCATCAGCAACATCAGCATCTGATTCGGTTGCAAGGTATTCCCGAATGTGCTTAAGAATATTCGGCTCTCTCCCTCTTTCATAGACATCTAGGAGTGCATCGTATAATGATTGAATCAGTGCAGTTGAAAGGGCTGTGCGTGTCCCAGTCACCAATACTGGAAGTAGGCGAGGAGTTGATATACCAAGCTTATCGAAATCGACGGCATTTCGCAGTGGAGTAGGAAGGCTCAATTGCTTATTTGAAAACAGATGAGCCAAAACGAGGGCAAAAGAAGACTTTCCCGAACCGTAGTCTCCAGTGATACGCCACGCACGTTGTCCGGAGTTTGGAGTTAATCCTCTAGCTATACGCATCAATACAGATTGGATTCGTTCAGTGAGGACATAGCTCTCGAGGACAGAGGGGTCCTTGAAATCACGACTAAGGTGGATTGATCGTAAAAAGCGATGCTGAATCTCCAGGAAGTCGGAAATCTTTGTATCAAGCATACAGAGACTCCGATCTCGCATGAGATGAATACACAGTTTCAAGGGAAATATCTGAAAGTAAGGCCAAGCGACTTATACGCTCAAACGCAGCTGATTCTCGATACTGATATACCCCCTGAGAATCCTCTTCTAATGTTTCAAGTCTTTCACGAATCTCCCACTCTGGTATTTTGAACACTTGTCCTGGACTTCCCGGAGTGAGGGCTACATCTCGAAAGCTTAAGGTCTCTTCGTGAGGACGCCTGGTCGCCCAAAAATCTGCTAAGCAATAAATAAAAAGACCAGAGGTGATCTCCGGCTTCGGCTCACGACGAAAAGCATAGACTGTTTCGCTCTTGCCTGAACTATCCAGCTTTCGCTCACCGATTCGTTGAATGAGATTCAATTCTACAAGTGGGCAATCTAACGTATCTTCTTGAATAATACTTTTGGAGCTACGTGTAGGCACATAGGTGTGGAGAAAGGTATCAAAGTGCTGTTCAAGCGTGATATCGGCGAGTGTTCGATCCAATCGATTTGCTTCTTGGCGAAAAGCACGCAGAGCTTCTGTTCGGCTAATCTCAGGGTGATGCCAATGGTTCAGCAAGTAATCCCAAGCAAATAAGGGTTCATCGATATGAGTTGATAATTTCCAGTGAATAAGCCATAGAGTTCGAACATCTTCGAGAAATGGATCAAATCCCTGTGCGGAGAGGAGTTGCTGACCAAAGCTAGTAACTGAGAAGCCTTCTTTACTCGACACAACCACACCTGTGACCTGCACCCAAAAACGGATAGCATGTACCATATTCTTGCCAACGCCTAACTCGACCATTGCACGTTCATCATCTGCAAAGACTTTTGCGTCATTTGTGATAGCAAGGAAGGCTTTGGGCAGCCATGCATAGCGACATGGGAATGTCTCATGGCCAGTAAATCTGTAATTCATCTCTTGCTTTCTAGATATACAAGGTAAGAATGGATCGCCTTGCATCAGGCATGTTAAAAAAGTAGACCACCAAATTATAATGGGCTAATCCTAAGGTGTCTAGTAGTAACGCGGGAAATGGTATTATTGTTCTGATTTCTTGGATATGACTTCTATCTGTAGCGAACCATTTACTTGAGTTGGAAAAGTTCAACCAGCTATTGGAAAGGTCGGACCAGCAATATGAGCGAATGAGACGTGAATTCACTCGCCTTTGGAATCAGAAGGAAGCCATCTGTCCAAATATCTTTTTCCTCACTCGCGGTAGTGAAAGCCATTTCGACCCGAAGGATTGGGTGAGCGAAGAGTATAGGCTCTACCTACTTTGCCAACATCCCACGCATCCTCATCACATTGGCAATGGTTACTCTTTACGACAGGACAAAGAACGGTGGATTGATGTTGGCCCATGGCTCAATCGTCTCATCAAATTTCTCAGGCTTGGTATACCGATGGGCAAAACGCTAGAAGGCGTGTATAACGCAGTGGCAATGCAAGCGCTACAACCCGGTACCGATCTGATGGAGGAGATTATCAACAACATACCGATGCTTGCAACTTCCGAATCGATGGAAACCATTGTGTCTAAACCTCACATGGGAGAAGATATAGAAGCTGTTGGGCCAGCGCTACGAGCTCTCGATAACTTCCTCAAACAGGCTGATCCCAGCCAGAAATGGGGTGGCCTCAATAAGACATCCACCCCCGACGGTAACATCTTGTGGCTGTGCGGGGAACACTGGCAGGAATATCAATCGAAGCCATTAAACTTGGATATATAATTCGTACCAGCGCTACAAAGCTTGTTTTAATGTGAGTTTGACAAAAGAATATACCTATGCTCAACAGTATTCTACAAAAAACAAGTGTATCCAGATATATGACAATATTGCATGGTTCAAATCAATGTGACAGTTTGCAAAAAACATGTGGCGCTACAAGGCCTTTTATAGCCACACGACATTATAATTTGACTGTTCAAACTGTCACATTCGTTTAAGCTTTCTCTGAACCATGCCTGAAATAAACAATTCTATTTGGGGGAATAGGCAATATGATAGATCAATTAGTGCAACGAGGTACAACGCTTACGCCGGAACCGTTACTGATTAGTGAACTGCAGGTAAGGGCCAATATATATGGCTGGTTACTTGCTGTGGAGGTGCAAACACGCCCGGCTAAAAATGGCAAACTTTTTCGTCAACTCAAATTGCGTGATCAGCGGGGTAACGAAATCAAGGCATACCAATTTGACCTTCCACGCATAGAAACCCTCTCGCCACAAGCTGGCAAGGTTGTTCTGCTAGAAGGAGTAGTCGAAGAATACCACAATGAGACGCAAATCAAGCTGATGCTGGCAGAATTAGATGAATCTACTTCGCCTGATCTTTTTGTAGTAGGTACACGCCACAGGATAGAGCTTCTCGATGATCAATTTCATGAACTGATGATTAAGGTATGTCATCCAGGGCTTCGAACACTTCTTCATGATTGTTTTACTGTCCAGGTGATGGAGCGCTTTCGTCGCTGGCCTGCTGCTGTGAGACATCACGGAGCAGTTGTTGGCGGTCTACTCGAACACACAGTGAATGTTACCCTTATTGCCGATAGATTGACGCAGTTGTATGCTTCCAATCAAAACCTCGTGCTAGCAGGTGCTCTATTACATGATATTGGCAAATTGGAAGAACTGGAAGAGCAGGTCGGAGTTGGGTTTACCCCTGCAGGCCGTATGTTTGGCCATATCATACTGGGTACGCAGTATGTGCAGGAACATGCCCGGCACGTACCTGAGCTTGAGGAAGCGACATGCCAGGACTTGCTTCATATTATCCTGGCACATCATGGCACCCAGGAGTTCGGTTCACCAGTATGTCCTGCAACAATCGAAGCGCTAATTGTCCATCAAGCGGATGCAACAGAGGCAAAACTGACAGGCTTTCTTGATCACTGTGACCGGACTTCCAATTCGGAAGGCTGGTCGTCCTACAGTTCGGCATTTGGAGGGCACCTACGTGTTCCGTAAGCTCGATTTGAGCTAAAGAAACGCTAAAAGTTTCAGTTATGTCTACTTGCCGCTTTTATGAAACTCTATCGCGTTCCGGTAGACTTCGACGTAGCGTATGGCTGAAGCCTGCCAGGAATGGTCAGCGGCCATGCCTCGTAGTTGCAGGGTACGCCAGACGTCTTTGAAGCGATAGAGTTCCAGAGCGCGTACGATAGCTGCAAATAATTCCCAGGGATCATAGTTGGTAAAGGAGAAACCATTGCCTCCACCAGTACGCGGATCATACTCCTGCACGGTATCGGCCAGGCCACCAACACTGCGCACGATCGGTACACTGCCATATCTCATGGCAATCAACTGACCAAGACCACAGGGCTCAAAACGCGATGGCATCAAAAACATGTCACTGCCGGCATAGATGGCCTGGGCCAATTCGGTATTGAAGGTAAGAAAAATGGCAACTTGATCCGGGTAACGGGCAGCCAGGTTCTGGAACATCTCGTGATAGTGCTGGTCGCCAATGCCCAGGACGACTAACTGGATGCCCTGAGCCAGCAACGGCTGGATGATCTGGGCAAGGAGATCAAAGCCTTTCTGATCTGCCAATCGCGAGATCATGGCGATGAGCGGGACGCCTGACTTTACAGGGAGATGTGCCCGCTCCTGTAATACTCGTTTATTTTCAGCGCGTTTATCGAGAGTCTCCCGATCAAAGCATGTGTGAATATAGCGATCGGTTGCAGGGTTCATTTCCTGGTAATCGATACCATTGAGAATGCCAAACAAACGCTCGCGGCGTGAACGTAAGAGTTGATCTAATTTCTCACCGAACGTAGGTGTGAGTATCTCCTGGGCATAGCGCTCACTGACGGTCGTTATAGCATCGGCAAAAAGGATACCGCGCCCCATAATATCTACGACGTTGGCGAGTTCGACGATCTGAGGATAGAGGAATCCACCTGCAGCAACTCCCGCCACTTCCAGGATGCGGTAACCGAAAATACCCTGGTAGGCAAGATTATGAATTGTATAGGCCGTGGCTGTGTTGGCAAAGAACGGATCATCGCGATAAACAGTATGCATCCAGTTCGGAACGATACCGGTTTGCCAATCATTACAATGTATGATATCAGGAGCCCAGTCAAGTGTGCGCATCGCTTCAAGTGCAGCGCGGCAGAACAAGATGAAACGCTCACCATCATCAGTGTAGCCGTAGATATTCTCACGATCAAAATAGCGAGGGGCATCGATCATATAGACCGGTATCCCCTCACCAATTGTGCCCTGGCAAATGCATACCTGCTCCTGGAAACTCGCCATATCGACTTTGACAGAGTTCAATATGGTCGTCAATTCGAACCGTTCAGGCTTAATCTGTCCATAGCGTGGCATAACTAAGCGGACATCATGCCCAAGTTCCAGTAGTGCCTTTGGTAAGGCACCTACAACATCAGCCAATCCCCCGACTTTTGCAAATGGTACTGCTTCAGCGGCGAGGATTAATATTTTAAGTGACGAGGGCATATCAGATTGGGCCCCTACATCCTGCATATTCATTTCCCCATGCTCTATGAGCACTCTCATTCAACGTAGTTTTCTTCCGCAAAATGTGAAAGGAAGGTTACCTTAAGTATAGCATTGGGCAACAAAATGGCGAAAGGGGGTTTGAACCTTTCGCCACTATCTTTTTGAATCTATCTTCCATGTGGAGATATTTGCAACAATTTCTGCTAGACGCGATATCGATTGCGTACAAGGAAGTAGAACTGAATGCCTGCTAGCACTCCTATGAGCACGAATACTACGACGGCGCTAACGCCTCCTCTGATCCCAGCGTTGAGTCCGCCACCAGGAACGAATGGGATATTTGGTTCTGTCTCCCTAAATCCCGGTATCGAGAAGAAGCCGAATGCTGCGATGTAGATCAATAGACAGGTGCCCACAACTAGCCACTGACCAACACAGCCCAGGTTTCTTTCACCAACAACCGCGAACTCGCGACGCGCGACGCTCGTCCAGATTGCCGCAAGTACCAGGCCGCCGCCACACAATAATTCAGCAATAAAGATCTCATCTGGGTGCATATGCACCACCAGTGTCGCCAATGCGAGTACGGCTACTACAGTCAGGCTACTAACAACAACAAGATTGCGCCTCTTCCTCCAGACTACAACAGCCGCCATCAAAAGGACAAAGAAGGTCGTAGTGACAACGGCATCGATGATATATCCCGCTTGCTGTGAGAACGCGCAGCTAGCCGGAATAGCAGATAATCTCCCGCAGATGGTCAGATAGCTACCCAGGCCGATTAATGACCAGGAGTGGATCCAGGCAATCGCCGGATAGACAACAAACCAGACTAGCAGGAAAACCACGCCTACCTGCGCTAAATTGATACCGACCAGGTAGAGGCCGGACATGGTACGCTTGCGCACCGGGCGCAACAAGTAGTGAAAACGAAGCGTAAAAGCCCCCAACGTACAGAAGATAGCAATCCCAAGGAAGACATTGAAAATCGTGTTAGCAATTATCAGACCTGTAAAAGGGCCAGGGCAGCCGTTGGCGGGATTGATCGCCGCCGGGCATTGCGGATAGATAGTGGAAGCCAGGCTTTGCGGAGTTACAAATGTATAGAAGAACATGAAAACAATCAGCATTGTGATTCCAATGCTGATCAAAGCACGGATGGTAGGAGTTGTGCCCGGATCACCGCGATCAGGGTTACGTTGTTCACGTAAAGCGAGGGCACTGAAGAAGACCATAGCAACGCCGACGCCCATGATTACGGCGCCAAGCATGATGAGATCAACTGCTTGAGGCGGAAACCAGAGTATATTTCCACCCAATACAGGATTCCATGTTACACTTGCGGCCGGAAAGTACTGGTTATTTGTAAAAGCGGCAGCGAGTATGATTACAAGGCCAACAAGGGCAATAGGCAAGCCCAGCACGCTGAAGACGATGGGCGGCACGACCGGCTTGGGATCAAAGAGCAATACGACGACTTGAATAACAATGAAGCCAGCAATACAGATGGCAGCCAATGCAAGAGTGCCCTGCTCCAGGCCAACTAGCGAAGATGCAGTCATCTCATCAAAAATATAACCAGGGAGCTGCCCAATAAGAAGGGCTCCTAGAAAAAAGAAGCCGACAGCGAATATCATCGCACGCGCCCATGAGATGCGCTCTGCTTGTATGGGTGCCCCGGATCCATTAGTGCGTTGATGTGCTTGTTGCATGGATCGCAATCCCTTTCAACATATCGCGAATGCTGTTGTGCGATATGCATGAGAACAAGTATCAAAATAGATAGGGGATCGCGTCCCGAGCAAGCCAGGACGCGATCCCGAAACCATTATGGAACGATAGTCAGTTCGGCAGTCATAACAGGGTGAATCTGGCAGAAGTAGACGACTGCATGATCTTTGTTAAAGTTGTAGGCAGCCATCGTTACTGTATAGGTGAATGACTGACCGGGCATAATCAACTTGCTTACACCAGAGTCGAATATCTTCGACGCAGGAGTGGGGGCACCTGGATTCTCTCCCACAATCGCCGTCACCGTGTGAGGTGTTGTACTCTTATTGACCCAGGTAATGGTCGTTCCTACTTTGACCTTAACATTTGGAGGTGCAAAGCAGGCAGGGGTACACGCAGCACCCGGGGGCGGTTGCGCTATGTTCAAGGTGATCGAGTTCTGCTTCGTCATATCGACAGGCTGACCGAATGCTCCAGTACCAGAACTCGCGGTCGCCTGTGCTACAGCGGTTTGATAGGCAGTAGGGTTAGTGTTTTGTAGTATACCCGGAATCTGGCTAAAGCCATTAGTGCCGTTACCATTCGGAAATCCATTCTTGCTCAGGTAAGCGGGATCAGCCGAGCGAATGAGTTCAAACAAGTACTGAATTTGTACCTGAGTGAGCGGGCCACCAAATTGGTCACTCCAGGCGGGCATGAGCAGTTGAGAGGGATCCGATGTATTGGGGATACCACCACTGATGATACGCATGATATCAGCATCGGTCAAATTATTGACGGCAGAATTGCCGTTGAGTTTGGGACCAGACTGACCTTGCCCATTGATGCCATGGCACTGGAAACAATATTGGGCATAGAGCGCTGCACCGCGTTGGACATCAGTGGTATGCTGCTGGATTGTTGCTATAGCCTGCCCGTTTGACTCCGTTATCCAGAAGACCGGTATCATGAGAGAGACGATTGAAAGCATTATAAGAGCGCCATACCCTGTTTTCTCAACCGCATTCGTACGAGAATAAAATAGGTAGAGCAAGCCTCCTACAGCAATCAGCACGACTATGATACCTATTGCAGCTTGTACAGGATCTACCATAAATACACTTCCTTAAAAATAACCTTTTTACAAACGGTCGAGCGCCACCGCAGCGGGTCCTACGTGCATGTAATGGTCGGTACCGAGATAACACGAGTAGAGGCATCGGGATGGGGCACCGTATTATTGAGTATTCCTGTGTGCACAATCACATCTGATCCACTGAAGGACATTGAGAAACGATCCAGGCTCCTTGGAGCCGGTCCATCGAGGTACTCTCCATCAACGTTATAATGCGAACCGTGACAGGGACACTTGAAGCTGACACAGTCGTTGCGGAACGCGTAAGTACAACCAAGGTGGACACAGCGTTGATACAGAGCAACCCAGAGGGAGCCGTCTGAGTCTTTGACAAAGGTCTCTGAAGCCAACTGGTCTTGAAGATTAGTGCCACTCAATAAAAATTGTGTGCCCGCTGCCAGGTGAACCAGGTAGGTCTTGGCTGCCTGAACATAAGTGACGCCGGCCTGACCTATTTTGAAGTCTTTAGGCAGTGCTGCTGGGAATTGATTTTTCGTCCCAACCGTCAAGTCAGAACCGAACTGGCCTGCCAGGTTCGGGTACATAAAATACAACGCGCCGGCAACACTGGCGGTTGTAGCTAGCCCCCACACAGCCAGCATAGACCTGCGAAGGAAACGACGCCGCGACAGGCGTTGCTTCGCTATCTCCGCTGCCTCAGCGCCGCCGCCGTGTAAGACTTCATACTGCTGCGGTGTGATGGGAGGAGTATCAATACTCATGGTTATCCTCTCTGTCTATCCTGGAACTACAGGTCAAAGTACATGCCTTGCCAGGGCCAAGTCCATACCCAGCCTGGGCCACGGAAAAAACTTCCTGCCAGGGTGATAACGGCCCAGAAGATTGCGAACATGGTAAACGTGACAATTGCAACCTTACGATCGGCGTAGGCACGGCTGGGATTGGGATCAACATAGGGTAAAATAGCAAGCGCAACGAGTACTAAACCGGGAACCAGCACGCCAGCGGTGGTAGGCGGGAAGTAGTGTAACAACTCCTGCAATCCAAGGAAGTACCAGGGCGCTTTAGCCGGATTCGGCGTAACGTTGGGATTGGCAGGTTCTCGCAATGGCGCATCAATGGTAATAGAGAGTATTGTCACCATCACCGTGACGATAGCCGCTGCGAAAAACTCGCGAACCATCAAATGGGGCCAGACAAACACCGAATCCTCAAGCGGTTTTTCAACACGTGTGATTGCCTCTTGCTTCACCACTGCAAGCGTGCGGTAACGTCGCTGGGTCGCTGACGATTGTGTCTGTACTCTTGGCTCTTTCTGTTCAATAGACATGATGTTGTATATCCTCTCACTCAAGAGAACCAGCAGGGCAAACAGTTGAAACGCGCTTAGTAAGCCACGCTCCAGCGTGCCGCTGCACAGAACAGTTGCTCACCTATTGTCGAGTAGAAGCGACTGCTTTACGCTCTAATTGCGCTTCCAACTCCCTACGAGATGGTGGTGGAGGTCCTGCTGCTCCGCCATCCTTACGTATACGCCAGAAATGAACGGCCATGAGCAATGCTACAACTAGTGGAAACAGGATTACATGGCCCACATAGAAGCGGACAAGTGTAGTTTGAGTAACTGCCGAGCCGCCAACGATCACACTATACGCGGCATTACCGAGGATCGGGGTATACGGCGCCAGGTTAGTACCGACGGTGATAGCCCAGATAGCGATCTGGTCCCACGGCAGAAGATAACCGGTAAAGCTTAAGAACAAAGTGAAAAAGAAGAGCAAAACGCCGATGACCCAGTTAAACTCCCTGGGAGGCTTGTACGCGCCGTGATAGAAGACACGAATCATATGCAGCGTGACCGAAACGACCATCAAGTGTGCGGCCCAACGATGCATATTACGTGTCAGGTGACCGAATGAGACAGCAGTAGCCAACTGGGTGATGTTTTGATACGCTAGATTGGTGTCAGGGACATAGTAGAACATCAGAAACACGCCAGTGATCGTCAGCAGGAGGAACAAGAAAAACGTAATACCACCCATACACCAGGTGTAGGTAATTTTCATTGCCTGACGACTGACTTTAACCGGGTGTAGGTGCAGAAACACATTGCCCATCATCACCAGAGACTGGTTCAGCGGGGTATCGGGATAGCCGTGGCGAAAAATAGAGCGCCAAAGTTGACTCTCGACCATCTTCTGCGTCATTGTGTCGAGCAAGCTTTTTTTAGGAAGAGAACTCACTGTGCCTCCTCAAAATATTATGCCAAGCCATCTTGTCAATATCGATTAGAAATAGTCCATCTTTCGTGTGGCGAATTATATCATAAAAAGCCGCACGGGGATAGAATATCTCTTCTTGATTGTAACGCATCTTGAGGCAAATGAGAAGAGTCAAGCCCAAGATCGTTGCTAAAACCAAGCTTACTCCAACATCTTGAGAGCGACATCAGGTGAGTACCTGATATTTACATACAGTATACCTGATTTCATCTCACATATCTGAGGGCATTTGACATGGAGGCTGCCCAATCACTACAATGAATATAGAACAGAGATACGTATCTACACAAAGGAAACCGACTATGGTTTACTCGAACAAACAGTACGAGAATCACAAACAACGCAACAGCATAATCAAAATGCTGCTCGGCATTCCTGTTTTATATAAAGTGTTAATCGCCAACAGCTTGATTATCTTTATAGGTGCCACCGGCGGAACATGGCTTGCAACACATTTGAATACAAGCCCTTATGCAACGACCATGTCTCTGGTCAGTTTCATTACCCTTGGCTGGCTGGTCAGTGTCGCGCTCAATTTCGTCGTACTTCGGATTGCCTTTCGTCCTTTAACGGACCTGGGAAAGGTTATGAAGTGTGTACAGGCTGGCGAGAGTACATTACGGGCTCCGCTCACCGGCGTGGACCCGCAAGCAGACCAGCTTGCGAGCACATTCAATATGGTACTTGAAGCTCTTGATGAAGCTTCACGCCAACGGGCCAGTCAAATCATTAACGCCCAGGAACGGGAACGCCAGCGTATAGCCCGTGAGCTACATGATGAGACGAGCCAGGTGCTGACCTCACTTCTGATCAGTCTTGCGGTGCTCGAAGAGTCCGTTGAAACCCAGGAGGCTCGCGAACGTATTGCTGATACACGGGCACTGGCACATTCAACGTTACGAGCCATACGCAACTTGAGTATCGACCTGAGGCCAAGCGCACTTGATGATTTAGGATTACTTCCTGCATTACGCTGGTACGTGAAGGAATATCAGAAGAAATGCGCGATTGAGGTTGAGTTTCAAGCAACAGGCTTGAAACAACGTCTACCCGCCGAGATGGAGACAGCTCTTTACAGAATTGTGCAGGAGTGTTTAACCAATACAGCAAAGCATGCTAACGCTCACAGGGTCACTATTATGTTGAGAGAGGAGCCGGAGAGGGTATTTGGCAGGATCGTTGATGATGGTCGAGGTTTTGATTACGAGGCATTACTGAAGACACCTGGCCAAGAGCTTGGCCTGGGGTTGGCAGGAATGCATGAGCGAGCTGTTTTGCTTGACGGGACACTCGACATTCATTCTGTTCCAGGACAGGGCACAACTATTGAGGTGAATATTCCATTACCCTCAACAGGATCATGGCAACCACAGACAAAAAGCGAGTTGGTGGTGTGAAAAGTTTGATGGCGACCACAACGAATTATACGACACTACATAGGATTTTTTATGAAGATACACATTTTATTAGTGGATGACCATACGATTTTACGCGCTGGCCTTAAGATGATGCTCAATGCGCAGCCTGATATGGATGTGGTTGGCGAAGCACATGAAGGCCGCCAGGCAATACAAGAAGTACAGCGTCTGCGACCCGACATCGTTCTTATGGACATCACCATGCCGGACATGAATGGTATCGAAGCAACAAGACAAATTAAAAAGATATTACCGGATGTGAAGGTGCTAGTGCTGACGATGCATGAAAATGACGAGTATGTCTTCCAAGCGCTTCGAGCAGGCGCATCGGGTTATATACTCAAAGAGGCTGCGGATACGGATTTGATTTCAGCGCTGCGCGTAGTGCAGAATGGAAACTTCTACCTTTCTCCAACTGCACAATCGGTGATGGTAGGAGATTATTTGCAAAGAGTGCATTCTGGTGAGGAGAAGGATAGCTACAGCAGTTTGACAGAGCGTGAGCGCGAAATATTGAAACTTGTGGCAGAGGGTTACACCAATAACCAGATGGCGGAGCGGCTCGTGATCAGCCCCAAGACGGTAGATACACACCGTACACACATTATGGATAAGCTGAACCTACATAGCCGCGCCGAATTGGTAAAATACGCTATGCGGCGCGGCATATTAGAGGATTGACCATAGATCACATTGGAAATCTTTGCAAAAAGATAGGCTATGCTGCGTCAAGAGGATAATTACCCCTCGTCTTCGTCACCATAACCTACATCGGAATCATTTTCATCAGCAAAATATTCATCGCTGTAGAAACCAATATCCCTGCCAACGTAAACGCTCACGAGAAAGTCATCACGAGGCATATCAGCGGAGAGAACCAGGTCCTCATCGATTTGCTCAATAAGTTTCGTCAAGTCAGCCTCTTCAAGTTCGCGTTCTAAGATAAGTGTTCCATGAACAGCTGTTGTCGTAAAATGAATATCGACAGTTCCGAGGCGGTTATTACTTTGCAAACTCGACCCTTGCATAATATAGTAGCTTTCTGAGTAAGGGGTGCGAAAATGCCGTTCAAATCGAATATCTTCCATAGAATTGATATGTATGCGCAGCCTGCAAATGAATTGTTGCTGCGCCCTCCTTTCTCAACAGCGCGTAAGTTGCGTGAATAATTCCAGTAAGCCGTCGCTATTATACCATTTACTTGCAAGTTTTCTATAATCAAATAAATTGAAATGACGAGCGTATATTGGAAAAAACCAATTGATCTTCCTGTGTATAGGTTGCTAAGGGTGCGACTTGTAGGATTGAAAAGTAGCGACCACCGTGCATAGTTACCAGCAACACCGCAGTGTAGCTTGCTCCACTTTGGAGCATATTTCCTCGAACTTGTTGCCAGGAAGTACCTGCAAATGATAGCGAAGCCTCTACATTTTGCCCAGTCATACCGGCCGAACTTACTTGCCTGCTGATATACTGCTCAATCGTTTGACTACTGGCAGCTACAGCACTAATACTCACCTGGTCAGTATGGTTATCATCATAAAAATAGATGATCCCATTTATTTTATCAACCTCGGCTTTCCAATTTTGCGGATAATATAGCGACACACCCAGATTGGTATTTTGGAAAATCTGTGTTGTTTTCGTTACTTCAGGAACGGTAAAGGGCTGGAAGACGATGAGCCAGACACTCACACCTCCCACTAAAATGATGAGCAAAATGAGCACAAACAAAAGGTGCTTACGGCTCTTTCTCTTGTTGCGAGCTACTGGAGGAACAGTTACTGATACAGGAGGAGTTTGGCCTAATGCTTTTGCAGGTGCTTTCTGTGTTTGAGGGAACAAAGCAGGTGTTACAGGATCCTGCACTACAGGACTATGTGCAGGTTCAACTGGTGCACGTGTTGCCTGCAAATGCCGCTCCACAAGATTCTCTACCGCTGGTGAATTAGTTTGCGCTTGCCGCTGTACCATGAGAGGTCGTGTATCGAGCTCTTCTACTTCATTGAGATGCAATACACCAACATTGTTAGCCGCAGGGGGAGTCGAACTACCCAGAAGCGGTGGCGTCTTAGGTAGACTGGCAATCACTGGCCTGGTCGGTAAATCTTCTACAATTCCCTCGTCATCAACACTTTCTACTGTATAATCAGATGTTGAGAAAGGATGTTTGATATTTCCAGGAGTATCTGGCACATGTAGAGGCCTGGTCGGTAGGTCCTCAACAAGGCCAATACCCTCTTGCATAGGAAAGTCATCGGCCTCCTCCTGATTCCAGACTTTTACACGCAGTTCACGTGGGGGAATGTTGATAGGTTTTACTTGCACCTCTGGAGGTGAAATATCCGTCTCTGCATTGCCCACACTTATGTCACCATGTAAGGATGTTTCTTGTGGATGTGGAGGTTTAGGATCTTCAGGAGCCGCCTTCATCTCTACAGCTTCCGATATCATTGAAGATTGTGTATGATTCCTCGCGGAACTAGTTGAGGTGTCTGAAACGTGAATTTTGAGCTTCCCAGACGGAGTCGCATGGCTTAAACTGTCTTCAAGCTGTTTCATCCATGCAGGAGGTTCACCAGATAACGAATGTTTTAGTGGGCGAGAATAGGGAATGACTTGCCCACAGTTATTACAAAACCGAGCATCATCCCTCGGCAGGACTTTCCCGCAATTTGTACACGTTTTTTCCACGGAACCTCTCCTGCGCCTGGAGCTATAGGGGTCGCACATGTGCGACCTTTCAGATACTGAACTCGCAGCTACCAGCTCTTGTCGAGGAGGATAGCAAACCTATTCTAGGAATCTATACAAACGGGTATCTCTTGTTCTACGGTACTCTACTCCTCCCATCGCGTCAAGTTCTATAGCCAATGAGTACAGCAAAGCTTTTCATAAGCCCTCAAATCCAGGTTCAACGTGTATCACAAGATTTTGTGCTATTTCAACTCGAGTAAAGTTTCACGTTCAGAGGCTGTTTCGATTACCTGCTGGCCCTTGACAATTTCAACGAGTTTTTTACGACCTTTGGGGCTGCCAATCATGAGGACACCAACAAGTTTGTTCTCGCGGAAAAATAGTTTACGAAAGTTCTCATTGCCCTTATCGCCTGGTTCTCGTCGAGCAATGCAGTGTAGCTCAGGATTATTCGATTCCGCTGTGCCAACCACGGCGATATTTACATTGAAGAGTGGACTTGTGTAGGTGGGAACATCGAGATACGGTTCATGCCCACCGGCCATATTGATGCCGGCTATGCGTCCATGAGCCATGCCATTATCCCAGGTTCCCATTGTATGGTGATGACCAATGGTTTGATCATAGAATTCGGCCACGTCGCCAGCCGCGTACACACCAGGTACATTTGTCTCCAGGTATTCATTGACAATTACACCATTGCGTACCTCAACCGGCGTATTCGCCAGGATTTGTGTGTTCAGTGTGATGCCAAGGCCAACACCAATCACATCGGCCTGGATCTCTCGCCCCATTTTCGTCTTTACATAGCCGGGGACACCGTTTTGGGGAACTACGCTTTCGATTTCATCGCCATGAATGACATCGACACCGAACTTTTTCGCAATGTTGTCAACGACTTCACCACCATCAGAATCAAGACAGCTACGTAGCCAGCATGGACCGCGCATTAACCAGGTGGTGTTAAGCTTACGTACGGCGAACCCATCACACAATTCGTATGATATAAAGCTGCCGCCGAAAGCTAGCGCTGTGCGCGATTCGAGCATGCGGGCGATGATGGTCTTGGTGTCATCCAGCGTGACAAAGTTATAAATATGCCTGGTGCCCTCCACACCAGGGACTTTCAATGGGTTGGCCCAACCTCCAGTTGCGACCAACAGGGCATCATAGGGCAAGACCTGGCCTTTGTCGGTAATGACGACACGCTCTTCGGTGTCTACACCTGCTACCATTGTTTCAGTTATCAGCCGGATATTGCGCTGCTCGTGCCACGCAAAATCGCGTATCATCACCTTCTGCTCTACTATCACTCCCTGGAGGAACCGTGGTAGAGAGACACGATTATAAAGCGGGTAGGGTTCGTTGGTCAGTAGATGTATGCTGCAATTCGGGTCATTCTTCCGTAAAATATCGGCGGCTGTTGTTCCTGCTATTCCATTGCCAATTATCACATAGCGTTTATCGTGCGATGTCACAAATCAAGGTCTCCTTGCCTGGCGTATACTTCTTGTTCTGATTGGATACTAGGCGATTCTAGCACAGTTTCGGGGAGAATGCCATATCTCTAATATCATCATAGCCATTGACATTTTTGTTGTATCTATGCTATATTCTATATAAGTTGTCACACAATAATGAGCAAACGTATGAGAGGTATCTGCTCATGTCCGAGATTACTATCTATAACCGCCTGCGTGTTTTGCGTGCGGAACGAGGCCTGTCACGACAGGACCTTGCCAGGGCGCTAGGTATCAACTACCAGACAGTGGGGTACCTGGAACGTGGGGAATATAATCCTAGCCTTGAACTGGCTTTTCGTATTAGCGAGTTTTTTGAGCTTCCCATCGAGGCTATCTTCTCACCCAGGCCATTCAAACCACTCAGCGAAGAAGTATATGCCCGTCGATAGGATGAACAGAGGAGGTTGCATGTTTAGCCACAAGCCATCAGTCAAGGATGAGCATGATATGCCGAATTATCCATACCGACCTACAAGTCTAACCCAGATCAAGCAACGAGAAAGACAGTTAAGGGAGAGTGTTATGGGCTGTTCCTGGTCACCATGTTCCTGATTGTCAAAACGCTGCCGACGGCAGTTATCGGCTGGAAAGAGCGCGGATAGCCATTATGTTAGCGTACATCAATGCGCGGGTCGTAAAGCGGCCACAATCGTAGCTACCACGCTTAGCGCAAAGGATACTAAGAAAGCGAGATGTAGGCCGTGCAGGAAGGTAGCAAGCGCAGCCGGAAACTGACTCATACCTCCGCCATAAATGAACACCTGCATCATGGCTGCGATTGGCACAGAACTTAGAGCAAGAGGGAAGACGATTGCAATACTGAGCATCTGTCCCGTATTATTGAGCATGTTGAGGATACCTGCGGCCGCACCGCGCCTCTGGGGCTCAACCGAACTCATGATGGCATTGGTATTGGGCGAGACGAAGAAACCGGAACCTCCGCCCATCAAGGCCATATAGACGGCCAGTAACCAGTAGGGTGTACTTGGCGAGACTGTAGCCAGTCCGAGTAGCCCCAATGCGGAGATGCCTAGCCCGACCGGAGCCAGTATTCTTGAGCCTATGCGATCCGACAATATTCCGCTCAAAGGGCCAATCGCCATAAAAGCTGCGCCAAAGGGTATCAAGAGTAATCCTGCTCGCAATGGATCTTGTCCATAAGGCCCCTGCAAGAAGAAAATGAGCAGAAATAGCACCGCCCCACGAGCAATACCATTGAGCAGTCCACTCAAGTTGGCAAATAAAAAGAGACGGTGCCGGAAGAGCCGTAGATCTACGAGCGGCTCTTTGATACGTGGTTCTATGACCCCGAAGAGCACAAGTCCAAGAATGCCTATTGCAAGAATGGTATAGGTAGCTGCCGGGCTGAGCAAGGGAAAAGCAAGAAGGCTTAATGCTAGCAAGGTTCCGGCCAGACCCAGTGTGAGAGTGATTGCACCAATCCAATCAATATGCTGGTGCCCGGCAAATACCACCGGTTCACGCAGACGCCAGGCACCCCAAAGTGCGCCGAGGATAGCAAAAGGGACATTAAACAAGAAGACCCAGCGCCATGAGAACTCAGTCAGTAGTCCGCCGACGATGGGTCCGATTAAGAAGCCAGCAGCACCTGCAATCTGGTTGACGCCGAGACCAAGTCCGACCTGCCCTTTGCGGAAAGCATCTGTCACAATAGCAGTACTGTTTGTTACAAGCAGTGCAGCACCTGTACCTTGAATTACGCGGCCGATGATCAGGTCGCCGCCATGGAATTGTGGTTGCGCCAGTCCTGCAAGGAGCGACCCAAGGGCAAACATGATGAAGCCACTAATATAGAGACGTTTGCGCCCCCAAATGTCAGCCAGGCGCCCAATCAGGGGAGTCAACACCGTTGTAATCAGTAGGTAACCTATCAGGACCCACATGATGGTTAGGAAGGTCGCATGTAACTCAGTCAAGATGTTAGGCAGCGCTATCAGCAACGCTGATCCTTGAATAGAGGCAAGCAGCGCACCAACCGTCGTTACAGAAAGAGCTATCCATTGATAGCCATCATGGTGACCTTGTACAGCCTCTGTAGTATTCGGTTCCGTAGTTGTACTATCAGAAGTATTCGAAGAAGAACGAAAAGCACGCATAATTATCCTTCTAGTTCGTGATCAGGCTTCACGTCGCATTAAGTTTAGAGAGCACTAACATGACAACTGTAAACCCACCCAGTACTGCCAGATCAAGAGGAAACATCGATGCCTTTAACAGCCATTACCTCTCCAAAGGGACATGAAAGCCGTTTAACAGAAAGGGTCATGGTTATTCCTCAACGAGATGATGGAGCGCAGGCAAAGCCGCTAGAAGACTTTCACGTTCAGCCTCGCTCAGACAGACAAGACGATGTTCCAATGAGTTCAAACGGGCTTTTTGAAAGACATATACAGCTAAGCGTCCTTGCTCAGTTGGTTTGACCCACACGGTCCGCCAGTTCAGATCGTCGTGACTACGCTCGACATAGCCCTGGGCCAACAAGCGTTTGACCATCGCTGTTGCGGTAGAAGGAGCTACGGCAAGATGTTCTGAGAGCTCTTGCATAGTGCAGCGTTCATGCTCGACCAGAACTTGCAAGAGTGACAACTGACCCGGAGTTGCACGCAGCTCAACTACCTCTCGCCAGCCAGGACGAGCTTCGGATGAATCCAGAGGCACATCGGCACCCAGGCGTCTCAATAGTTTAGGGGTAATATCGAGAAGCGCCGCTGCCAGATCAGTTTTATTTTGAACTGGTTCCTGTACCATGTTTTTCTTTCGCTGATATCATTTCGATACTCTAATTATACGATATACGAAATGAGGGTTGATAGTCAAGGAATA
>Ga0209648_10001255_pt1 | contig 20320 bp, 18 predicted proteins | sample GraSoi2013_115cm_FD_185830 | JGI IMG/M metagenome (GOLD analysis project Ga0209648, IMG submission 185830) | Grasslands soil microbial communities from the Angelo Coastal Reserve, California, USA - Sample 9_17_2013_115cm (SPAdes) (version 2) | ecosystem: Environmental > Terrestrial > Soil >...
TGCCGCGCCCGCGAAGCGCTTTGACGACATCGGGAGCGTGCCAGCCAGACACTTCGACGGTAACAATCGCCGCAAGTTCTCTACCATGATCAAGGACGCGGAAGCCGGGAATCGCATTCAGCTTGGACCGCAGCAGGGAGGCGAGTTCGCGGGCACGATGGCCGCCTCGCTCAACGCCAACATGGGCGGCATAGCGAGCGGCTTCGCCGAGCCCCAGCACCAGGCTATAGGCAAACTCCCAGTTTTCGAAACGCCGCGCACCTGCCATCAGCTCGAAGGTATCCGCTGTGCGCCACTCAGCGCCGCGCATGTCGATATATAGAGGATAATCGCCGCGCTGCAGGGCGCGATCGGAGACGAACAGAAAACCGATGCCACGAGGGCCACGCAGGAATTTTCGCGCGGTGGCGGAGAGAAAATCGCAGCGCAGACGGGCGACGTCAATCGAGAGTTCGCCAACGGCCTGGCACGCATCGATGAGGCAAGGCACGCCGGCGGCTTGAGCGATTTCGTTGAGCGCTTCGACGGGCTGGATGAGGCCTGAATTTGTCGGCACCCAGGTGACTGCGAGGAGCCGGACGCGAGAGTCGCACAGGAGCTCGCGCACAGATTGCGGATCAACACCACCGCTCGGTAGATCGGCAGCGCGGCGGACCGCGATACCATGACGGCGGGAAAGCGACAGATAAGCGAGCTGGTTAGAGATGTAGTCGTTGCGGGTGGTGACAATCACGTCTCCGGGACGAAAGTCGAACGCGGAAAGAGCCTGGAAGAAGGCCACGGTCGCGTTTTCGACGATGGCAATGTTGCGCGGTCGTGCGCCGAGAATGTTGGCAATGGCGGAATAAGCTTCCTCGATGGCGTCGGCAGCGTCGTCCGAGCTTTCATAGCCGCCGAAGTTTGCCTCGCGATTGAGGTGAGCGACGATGGCATCGAGGACGGGCCGCGGCATCAGGGCAGAGCCGGCGTTGTTGAGGTGCACGCGGCTGGTGCAGCCGGGGGTGTCTGCGCGCCACTGGGCTAGTTCGTTGTTCATGAGATTCCCTCTAGCTGTATTGAGATAGGCGTAGGTCTTCGTGGCCCGGAACAGCTCTCTGACCGCTTGCCAATCCATGTTACTTCTTGTAACCTCCGTTGTAGTTCGAAGGCAGTTACACGGTAAGATGAAAACTGTAACCCGTCAACTCCTTTTTGGAGGTTTCACAATGAGACCGCAAGCTAGCTTAGCGGGGCGCCCGGCGGGGGAGATGGACCTCGTTGGTGGACGATTCTTTCTGGATTTTGTGAATACCGTCGGAGCTCGGCAGTACTCGACGACCAAGCAAACGACGGTGCGCGACGACAAATTGAATGACTATTCCGATCTCTTGGCGTGGGGACAGCACGTGAAATTGTTGCCGGAAACTGAAGTCCGCACACTCGCACGAGAAGCTTCTCGCCGGCCGCAAGAAGCATCTGCAGTGTTTAAGCGAGCTATCCAGCTGCGCGAGGCCATTTATCGCATCTGTAGAGCGATTCTCGCCAAAGAACAACCAGAACAGCACTGCCTGGAAGTGATTAACGAAGAGCTGCGTGTGGCGCGGGGTGTGGAACGGCTGGTCAGCGGCAAAGCAATGTTCAGCCTCAAATGGGATGCACCGATCTCTGCGTTGGATCGAGTTCTATGGTTTGTAACGCAGTCCGCCGTTGAGTGGTTGACTACGGGAGATCTATCCCGCCTGCGCGAGTGCAGAGGAAGGGACTGCGGCTGGATTTTCGAGGATTTAAGCCGGAACCGTAGTCGCCAGTGGTGTGACATGACCGATTGCGGCAACCTAGCTAAGATTCGACGCTTTCGATTGCGTCAGCAGAGGTCGCGTCGCCGCAATACCTCTTCAAGCCTGAATGTGTCCTGACGGAGACACTCAGTCAGCGGCAGGCGTTCCCTGACCTCCCTTCGTATACCGTCATACGTCCTTCCGCAGCCTCTCCGGCCAGTCGCATCATCGTTGCCATTGCACGCGCCACCAGACGGCCGTCCGAGTCGCGGACATCGCACTCGAGCAGGCTCAGTGTGCCTCCTCGCTGGACAGTGCGCGCCTCGGCGCGAAGCCGGGTACGCCAGACCGGTCGCAGAAAATTGATTTTCATTTCCACCGTAGTCCCTGCCTCCCCCTCGGCCAGCAGGCCAAGGTGAGCCAAGCCGACGGCCGTATCGGCGAGCAGGAAGAGCATACCCCCATGCGTCGCGCCCATCACATTGGCGTGGCGATCGTCTGCATCGATGACGACAGCGGCCGATCCAGCTTCGATGTACTCTACCCAGAATCCCAGGGTCTCGCCCATGGGCATGAGAGCAGGGCATCGCGCGTGCGCTGTGCGTAGTCTCTCGAGCAAAGTCGCCCGGGTATCCATCCATACTCCTTTGCGGCGCGCAGTCGGCGCGAGTTCCGCCATAAGCGCGCAGCACCTGTTAACAGGATTCTAGCGGGGAAATGAACGAGCCCTCCAGTTGGTCCGTGCTCACCACCTCAAAATGCCGGACACGACGGTCGAAATCGGTCAGCAGCGCGGCTGCCTCCTCGGCAACAATCGCTGCCTCAATGTCTGGACCAGAGAACTGTTGGATCGCTTCCAGTGACCGCCAAACGGTCGCGACCAGTATTTCGACCTGCCCATCCGCTTCGCGCGTGAGGGTCGTCACCCCGACATATCCCTTGAATTCGCGCAGTTTGGGCAGGACGCTACGGTCGAAGTGTTCCAAATAAGCGCGACATTGAAGCTCATTCGTTCGCGCCGACCAAAAACGGACGATCATGTCACACCGCCCAAGGTGTTTCGTTGTGCGCCGGCTCGTTGCCGACCACTACGGTCCAAGGTCGAACCTGAAAGCGCACGACAAGGCTATTGGTCACATAGGGATCCCTGCGTGCAAAATCCTCGACTATCCCACGGCTTTTAACCCGGAAGACGAGCAAGGTCCGGTCTGCGGGGTCGGCCAGCGCACCGGCCAGCACGAGGTCGCCGCGAGCGTGAGCTTCCTGGGCAAGACGCAAGTGCTCCTCCCGGTAAGGCGCGCGGCGCCTGACAAAGTCGTCTACAACTTCGTAGAACAGAGCGTAGTACTCCATCTCGTTTCTCCTTCAAAGGGGCATCAGCCACCCGTGTTTGTCCACCTCGCGTCCCGTCTGGATCGCCTGCAGTTGCGCACGAACTTTGCTGCCAATCGACTCTGGCCGTCCCACCGGCAACTGGATCTCGCGGTCGCGATAACGAATGCATTCGATTGGTGCAACTGTCGCGGCAGTACCGACTCCGAATGCTTCTTTGAGCTCGCCGGCTGCGTGCGCTTGGAAGACTTCATCAATCGTGATCAATCGCTCCTTCACCTCAATTCCTAGATCATTCAGCAGCATGAGGACAGAATCGCGAGTCACGCCCGGCAAAATAGTCCCCGTAAGCGGGGGCGTGATCGCCACGCGACCGATGACAAAAAGGATGTTCATCACGCCGCACTCTTCCACGAATCGGTGCTCGATCGCATCGAGCCACAGGACGTTGTGGAATCCACGTTCCTGCGCCAGACGGCCTGCGAGCAACGCAGCGGCATAGTTGCCTGCAGGCTTTATGTCCCCGGTCCCGCCGGGAAAAGCCCGAACGTACCGCTCATCGGCAAGCAGCCGGATCGGCTGCCCGAAGTAGGGACCAACCGGGCAGGTGATGACCACCAGCCGGTAGTGATGGGCCGGTCTTACGAACAGCACCTCATCCATCGCAAAATAGAGGGGCCGCACATAGAGCGCGCCTCCCTTTCGATGCGGGACCCATTCCCGGTCCAGCCGAATCAACTCTGCTACACCCTCAAGGAACAACGACGCCGGCACTTCTGGCATCGCAAGCCTTGCGGCCGAGCGGTTAAGCCTGGCGTGATTGTCGCGGGGACGAAACAGTGCGACCCTTTCGTCGACGGTTCGATGTGCCTTGAAACCCTCGAAAAGAGATTGCCCATAGTGGAGAGCACTGATTGACGGCAGCAAAGGCATCGGGCCATAAGGAATGATCTGGGGCTCGCCCCACTTGCCGTCTTCGTAGTCGGCGACCAACATGTGATCGCTGAACACAGTTCCAAATTCGGAATTCTCTCGAACCGCTTCCGATAGCCGGGACTCTGGTATTCGTGTGATCGACAAGAGTTCTGGCATCCTTGCCTCCAAACCCCCTGAGATGCCTCGGGCCTGCCTGTCTTAGTTTCTGGCACGCTTCGTACGTGAAAGAAACTGTTGTTTCAGTTCGGCGACGATCGCATCGACACTGAGGCCGCGGCTTGCATGGCAGTGCGCGGTGACGCCGGTCAACGAAATCAGTATGGTGCGCGCCGCGATGGCCGAGTCCAGTTGCGAATCAAGCTGACCGGCCCGCTTCGCATCCTCGAGTATGGCGGCAACAAACGCCTGAGTGCGGTCGAAGACGCGCGCCACCTGCTTAGCGTAATCACCTTCCGGCTCCAGTAGAACCCGTTGCAAGAAAAGACAAACTTCCGGTTCTCGCTTCAGGAAAAGGGCATATTGATCAAAAAGGAGCTCGATTTTGCGCAGCGGGTCGGACTCTCTCTCCAGCGGGTTGCGGACTGCGTCCTGCCAGTCATGGCGAATCTGATCGAGTATGGCTTTAAATAACGCATCTTTGCTGTCGAAATGCCAGTAGATTGCGCCCTTGGTGATGCCAGCCGCTTCAGTTATTTCCGCGATCGAGGCGCTGGCAAAACCGCGTTCCGCAAAGAGGCGCAGCGCCGCCGAAATGATGCCTTCCCGAGTCTCGGCACTCTGATGCGCTTTGGTTCCGGTCTTTAGCATACTAAACGGTCGGTATTTTACTACAGCCGCATTCATAAGGATACCCGTAGAGCCGGATCGTTGCCCCGCGCAAGACGCTCAGGAGGGCCTTTTTGGAATATATTTTGGTTCTCCATCTGATCGCTCGCAGTCGATGCCAACTCGTGCCGCAAAGAAACTAGAGCTTAAGATAAGTCACTTGAGCAATGGCGACGAGGTTGGCTTGAGTGTCCCAGAGATTCGCGCTCACTGGGATAAGCGTCTTACCGGCCTTGATAACCCGCGCTTGTACCTTTACTTCGGTATGTGCCGGTGCAAGAAAACGGACGTTCATATCAGTGGTAGCTATTCGACTTTCTGAACCGCAAACCGTGAGAACGGCAATCGCCGCGGCGGAATCGGCAATTGTCATCAGCAGACCACCGTGGAAGCATTCGAAAATTCCGTCATACTCGCTCTTTCGAGGAACAATGCTTTCGAAGGAACCACGCCCAAGATGTACCTCACCGAAACCGAGGGTTCGAAAGATGGGAATAGTATCCATACGTTTTCGAATCGACATCTCGATTTCCGGAGGAAGAGGAATTAATTCATCCTGCGATTGCGTCACTTGATTCAGTTCTTTCATCTGACCACTTGATTCCTCACAACCAAAAGCAACTCAGATACGATACCCAATCATGCGAGAACTCTTCCCTCCAAGACTTTTATGGCTGCCCCGCCAACGTGCACGCGCACATCTCCTTCTCTCCCACGAGTGCACTGGACAAACACTTGCCCTGGTCTGTTAACTTGTTGGCCTTGGAAAGCCTGGTAACGAAAGTCTGTGAGATCCGGAAAGGCGTTGCTTGCTAGATATGCACCAACTGCACCATTGCCCGAGCCACAGACTGGGTCTTCCATAACACCTTCTCCTGGAGCAAACGAACGCACAGTCGCGGTCCATGATGATTCGGTGCCGTTGAGCGCAAACACGGTTACTCCTACGGCCTGCTCCTTGCGGCATTCTTGTTCTACTTCAATAAATTTCGGTGCTAGGCCGGCCAGAGCCCGGTCACTGGCTAGTTCCACAATTAGCCACGGAACACCTGTCGACACAACTTGGACAGGACCGCTCTCCAACGCCCCAGAGTCACACCCTAGCATCCGTGCATAGTATTCGGCTGGCTTGGTCAAGTTCCGATATTCAGGGCTGCGTTGCTGCATGGCATAAACACAAGCATCGCTTTCCCTGCGCACCTCGATCGGTATGATTCCGGCTTCACATTGCTGGCGAATCATCCCTATTTCCGTTCCAGTCTCGCCGCGATATCTTTCAGAAAATGCATGTGCGGCTGCGATGGTTGGATGGCCTGCAAACGGAAGCTCGTGGCGTGGCGTGAAGAAGCGAACGCGATAATCGGCATCGGCCTTCGTAGGCCGAACAAAGAAGACGGTCTCCGATAGGTTCATCTCGCGACTCACCGCTTGCATCCACTCTGTGCTCATGTCGTCGCAATCGAATACCACTGCGGCGGGATTACCACAGAATGGTTGAGTCGTGAAAGCGTCGATTTGCCAAAATTCCTTCACTGGGCTTCGTCCTAGCTGTCCTCACTACACGAACCTATAGGAAGATCGTCGGCCAGTGTCGCTGGCCAGTCCTGAGGAGTCCTGCTTCCCTATATCAGCTTCTAGGGAACACTCGATTCTGCGGCCTGAGAGCTACGAACATACCAAAACTTTCAGTCGAGAGATGGTCCGATAACAAGAGCCATTTTGGGGGTAGCGGTAGAACCACTTTAGGAAGGGAGTCATCGCTGGACAAAAATTCGCCGAATCAACCTCGTTAGAATTTCCGGCCAATTTCTAGCCAAACCATGAAAGAGGTCTAGCTAATACTCGGATGAGGCCAACCACTTCGGCATGTTGAGAGCCGTTCGCAACGAGGTCACTCCCCCTGGACGACTAAATCCACAGCGACTGTTTTCAGATCGGTGAGCACTGCCTCTAATGCCGTCAGGTTGCGGTGAATATCCGATAGCACTGCGAGACGCATGTTTCTCCAGCCTGCATTGCTATGCGAGCTCTAAATCCAACATCCAGTAGCCGTCATGCATGAGACGACCGGTTTCTCGCAATTTCAGCCGCGATCTCATCCGGGGAAAACCAAACACGATCGTGTGGTACTCGCCCCGCTCTCCACATGCATCTACTCCGAGCGACTCGAAAGTCGACAGCATCTCTTCACGAAGGCATTCACCTAGCCATTTCTGATCGAGTACAGCAGCTCTGGTAGCTACTATTTGAGCTTCCGCACCAGTTGCAAGAAATTCCCGAAACAGCCTGGAGGTTGGCTCTCCCCAGAGCGGCTCAACCGCGTCAAGTCCAGATTCCCTACAAACCCTCTCGACCCACGCCTTGTGTTCATCGAGAAAGATATCACCGAATATCACGTGTGAAAAACAATCTCCCGCCAGCTCACGCAATGCGCGCTTGAATTTCTCTTCGTAAGTTTTCCATGAGCATTGACCGCTCACAAGGCGCAGATTCAGCAGGTGCGCTTGCCGGGCGATGACTTCAGGGCGCAGACCATGGGATCGGCTGCGCGTTCCGTCTTCTGTGAACATCGTCAGAAGCGCTTGGACATCGAAAGTAGGAAGCGCCCGGTGCAGCGCGAGATAGCTGTCCTTTCCGCCGCTCCAAGAAACCGCCGCTTTAGGCCTCGGGGCTGACATTGAAGCCCACAGTGTTTAATTAATGTCCTTGTCCTTGAAGCGTTTTAATATTTCTCGGACTTCCGATTGAAGTTCACCTGAGAGATGATAGGCTTCAGCGTCCCCTGGGTACCTTCCCGACTCTATATCGGCCTTAAATGTCGCAAGAGCCCTGCCAATGTCCGATGATGCGTCGAGGTATCGACGCACAAATTTAGCAGGGAGCTTAAACGTGAGCCCTAGAATGTCGCTCAAAACTAGTACCTGACCATCACAGTCAGGCCCAGCTCCAATTCCGAGAGTTGGTACTGACACCTCCTCGGAAATGACTTTCGCGACCTCTCGTGGAATTCCTTCCAGCACCATCGCAAACACACCTGCATGGTCCAGTGCCACAGCATCTTCCAGAAGCCTCTCAATTTCCGTCACAAGCCTTCCTTGAACTCTGTACCCGCCCATGCGATGCACAGATTGAGGTGTCAAGCCGATGTGACCCATAGTTGGAATCTCTGCATCCAACATGCGGCGAATGAGTCGCACTCGTTTTCGGCCACCCTCCAGCTTCACTGCCTGGGCTCCGCCTTCCTTGATAAATCGCACTGCATATCGCAATGCCTCTTCTTCGCTTGCGTGATAAGTGCCGTAAGGCAAATCCGCTACAAGAAGGGCCCTTTTCACAGCCCTGCGAGCCGCGGACGTGTGGTGCAGCATGGCCTCGAACGTCACAGGCAGAGTCGTTTCGTGGCCAAGCACAACCTCTGCAAGAGTGTCGCCCACGAGGATCATGTCAAATCCAGCCTCGTCAGCCAGCTTGCCTGTAGGAAAATCGTAGGCGGTAACGAAGGTGATGCGCTGGTGACCTTTTTTGCTTCGAATCAGGTCTAAGGTAACCCTGGAGTCAGGAATTGCAGGACTGGTCGCCATGGCTTTCCTCCAATACGTTTCGATTTCATTTTTGGGGATCGTCGGCCGTTGATTTCCGTTGTCATGATTTCTTCTTCGGACGTTCTGCCTGCCAGTCGGCATCGGCCACCAGCTGTGCTCTGCCTCGAATCGCTGTCTTGGTAACCGAGCCGCTTGCGCACTCTACGATTGTCTCAATGACACTTGGGGCACCCATTGCGTAACCCTGTGCGATTCGGAATTCGTGACGGCCGGGCTGACATTTGAGATCGTATGTTGCAAGATATGCGCCCAATGCAGCCGCGGCCACCCCTGTAGCGGCATCCTCCAGAAACCCAGCACGAAGCGGGAATTGTCTTGCCTCTGCGTCTGCGTTTTCTTTGTTTGTGTGGCGTGTGAACGGGTACAATCCGCTTACCTGAAGGCCATCACACAGCCGCCAGAGCGCGTCAAAATCAGGAGCCAGGCGATTGAGTGTGCGCCAGTCTTTAAGCGGAACTATGAGCTTTGCTCGCGAAACCGAAACTGCTTGGATCGGACTCTCCTCCAAGGCAATTTCGTCTACAGCGATATTGAGAGCATGTGCCACCTGATCGGGAGAAGCTTTCGAGCCAAAAACAGGTGGGTTCTGGCCCAACGTAACGAGATACCCGTCTTTGTTCTGCAGCCACGTGACTTCGAATAGGCCAGAGGCCGTTTCGATTTTTAAATGATCGGATCGCACTATCTTTTTAGCGAGTGCAACAGTAATCGCGGCAATGGTTGCATGCCCAGAAATCCCCATCTCGTGATCAGGAACGAAGTACCGGAGACGAATGTCTGCAGCCTCTGACTGAGGCTTCAGGATGAAAACGGTATCCAGTCCAAACCTTCGGGCGAGGTTTTGCATTTCGCTGTCGGTAAGCCGGTCAGCAGAAAGTACCACCGGGCAGGGATTTCCACCATTTCGGCCAGCTGCAAACACGCGTGTGTGAACAACCTCGGTCTGATCAGATCGCATCTCCTGTACCGGGCGGATTTTCGTTATTGCAGTACTCATAACTCCGGTAGAGGCCCAAGCTGCGAGGTGCAGGAACGCGCGGCGGCTCAGCCTCATTTTAGAACTAGACCTCGGACCCAAGTAGAGCTGCTTCATCTCGCAAATGCTCAGGCTCCTGCCTGTGCAGGGCCACATAGCCGGCCGACCGCCTCCAAAATCGGCCGGGGCCGGGGACAAGCGGCCGTAGCAAAAGGTCTGCTCCTAAGGAGCTTGGTGCCTATGTCGGGCGACCGACTGTAGTCCATGTTCGAGGTCCAGGGCCGTGTCCGTCAGCATTTTGGTTATGAAAATGATCTGCCCGGCGTGCATGGCAAAATGCTCGACCACATAGTAGATCGCGTCGAGCACCGACACATCGTATCCCTTAATCACCAGCCGGTCGGATAACCGTTGCGAACTGACGGTGTCGATCACCGCTTTCGCCTGGGTAACCGTGCCACTCAGACGCTCCCGCAACTCTCCGGTAGTGACCCCGTCGCGCGCGGAGAATTCGTCATCGCGGTGGCGCGTGTCCGGCTCGCCACCGATGCCCGCAATAATAGACTGGCGCACGTTACCGCAAAGGTGCAGCACCAGGTTGCCCGCGGTGTTTTCGTTTTCGCCACCCCGTGCCCACACCTGCTGGTCGTTCAATCGGGCAAGGCAGTTGTCGACGCGGGTGGACAGCTGCTGGAGCTTATTAGAAGAAAAACCCAGAAATAGCCGGCCGATCGCGCTTTCTGTCATTGCACTCATCCCTGCGTCGCTGTTCTTGCGATAGGTTCTTCTGGGCGTCGCAAAAACGCGTGTATGAAATACAGCTACTTTGTCATGGCAGAGCACTTGGTTTTAGAATGTTTTTTCGTCGCTGGCTAAACAACCGGGTCAGAACGAATAGCGCAGCGCGAACTGAAAGGCGCGTGGCCCGCCGGAACCGAAGAAACCGCCCGCTGTGCTCAACCGTTGGTTGAAATTGGGCGAGGTGATGTCGTTGTTGAATCCGGAATAGTTGTTATTGTTGAAGCCGCGAATATTTGTGACGTTGGCGAGGTTGAAGACCTCGGCGATGAACTGGAGCTTCTGCTCGTTGAAGAGAGTCCAAGTCTTGGTGACACGCAGATCCAGCGAATTAAAGTCGTCTCCGAACTTCAGGTTTGAATTCACGTGCGCAAGAATCGCTCCAGAGTGACAGGGGACCTGGTTGACTCCGCTACACGCAGGGAGAGCATTCCAGGCGTCGATGGCGGCGTTAAGCTGGGCGCCATTGGAAATCTCGCGCCCCAAAGCATTGCGCGGGAGGATGGGCAGCCGGGCGTTGAGGGCGGGCACGAACGAATCCATGGGCACGTGCGAAGCGATCGTCCAAATGGGCGAAATGGCTACATTCCAGGGCACTTCGAAACGCCCGAAAAATACCAGGCGGTGGCGTTCGTCGGTTGGCGCATAACCCTTCTCGAGACGGAGACTATTGCTGCGGAAGATGAGGTTGACCTGGTCTTCCGCGCCGTTGAAGGGAATCTGATCATCATTGGAGAAGTTGAAAGTTTTCGAGAGTGTGTAGTTTACGTTGAAACCCCAGCGAAAATTGCTGGTGCCGGTGGGCCTCTTCTGCACACTGACGAACAGCGCGTCATACCAGCTCTTGGCCGAGGATTCGATGTTGGTAACTTGGTCCGAACGGCCAGTCAGCGGGTCCGTTATCGTGCACGGGTCAAAGCCATTGGGACAATTGATGTCTGGCGACGTGCTCGTGGTACTGCGGAGAAAGCGGCCTAGGATGAAGCGCTGGCCGAAGTCGTGTATACCGTCCGCGGAAACGAGCCAGTCACTGCCCAACTGGTGCTGAATGCCCAGAGTGAACTGTTGGGTATAAGGGTGCTTCGCATTGTGGTCGATGTGGTTGATGCCGATGCCAAACACGGCGTTCCCGCCTGAAAATGGACTGGCGAGCGTTGGCGTGCCGGTATCGAACAGAGCACCAGGCGCGGAACAAGGACCGGGGATGCGTGCAGGCGGCGGAGTGGGATTTGGAACGTTGCAGGTCGAACCGTTGAATGCTGCCAATGGTAGGATCCGGCCGTTCAACAGAAGTTCCAGCAACGGTACTTCCGTCACGACGCGGTCGTAGTAGATGCCGTAGCCGCCACGAACCACGGTCCGGCCGTGCCTGAGCGGATCCCAGGCGAATCCCACGCGCGGACCAAACTGCTTGAAGTCCCGTCCACTGTGGGTCCCCAGGATGTTCTCGATGAACTCGCAGGTATTGTCCGCGGTAGTGAGCGTGGGGCAAGGGCGCAGGTCACTGGCGTCGCCGACGACGTCGTCGAACTCCCACCGCAAACCGAGGTTCAGCGTGAGGTTGGGCCGCACCTTCCAATCGTCCTGGGCGAACAGCCCAAAATAAGAGTTGGGATAAAAGGGCACGATCGGTGGGCGCGAGGGAGCGGCGCTCTTGAGCGCAAAGAGAATGGGGATGTCCAGGTCATTAATGACACCATCCCCGTTGCGGTCCTGCGTGGCGAAGTCCTCGGTCGTGAAAATGCTGCCGCTGCCGTAAAGATCAAAGAGCGCAAAGGTATTCAAGTGCTGCCACTCGCCGCCCAGCCTCAGCGTGTGATTGCCGAGGACCCAGCTCAAACTGTCGCGAATCTGGTAGCGATTAAACTTGGTGCTCTGCGGGATGCGGAAATTGGCGCCGTCCTGCAGGCTGGGGAAGCGAACCTCATTTCCTGTTGCTAGGCCTGTGGGAGTGGTGACCGGATTGTCCGGGCTGAAAGCCGGAATGGAGTTCAGAAAGTAGTCGGCGTGAAAAATGAAACTGTTGACCACGCGCTGCGAAACAATGCGCGTCCAGTCGGCCAGCACCGAGTTGAAGCGGTTCAGCGAAGACTGCCGGTTGGCGGCTGTACCGAGAGGCTTCCGCAGGCTGCCGTTGGCGATGTCCATAGAGCGATTGAAGGAGTAGCGCACCGCCAGACTGTCTTTGTCCGTCAACTTGAAGTCGGTACGAGCGGAAAGCAGGTAGTCGTGCAGAAATGCTGACGCCGAGCCGCCACTGACCCTGCTTGTGGCAAAGTCGCGCACGCCGACCGGAACGGCGAAGCCCTGGTTGCGGTATTCGGAGGAGACAAACCACCAGACGCGGTCACGGATAATTCGGCCTCCGATGGACCCGCCGAATTGTTCCCGCACAAAGGGCGGCGTCGGATTGCTGCGGTTGAAGACTGCCGGAAGCCCCTGCAGAGTTTTGTGACGGAAAAAGAGGAAAGCCGAGCCGTGGTAATCATTTGTTCCGGACTTCGTAATGATGTTGATAATGCTGGAGCCCGACCGGCCCACTTCGGCGGTGAATTTGTTGGTGGCAATCTGAAACTCCTGAACGCTGTCCTCCGGCAGGTTTGCGAGCGTTCCACCGACAACCTCATCATTGTTGTCGCCGCCGTCAATCGTAATGTTGCCGCCGCGGCCAAACGCGCCGGCCGAGGAGACCTCAAGGGTATTCGTTTTCGTAGGGTCAAAATTGGTGGCAGGTCTGTTGCCCGGGATGAGAAATGCCAACTCAAGGAAATTGCGGCCATTCAGTGGAATGTTCTCCACGGTCGTCGAGGTCACGATACCTTGGACCTCGGACTGAGTCAGCTCCACTTGTGTTTGTCCTGACTCCACGGTCACCGTCTGACCCAGTTTGGCCAGGACCAGCTTCACGTCAACCGTTGACGCGTGGCCGACTTCCAATTGGATGCCTTTCAATTCGGAGGTCGCGAACGACGTCTTCTCCACGCGGAGCGTGTAGTCTCCGGGAGCCACGTTGGCGAATGTGTAGAACCCCTGTGCGTCCGTGGTAGTCTCGCGCGACACGCCAGTGGCCTCGTTGGTAATCGTGACTTTAGCGCTGGCTATTGCCGCGCCCTGGGGGTCCGTGATCGTTCCGTTCAATGTGGAAGTGGGGAGCTGGGCCGTTGCTGCAAAGGAAAGGATCAGACACGCGAAAAAGCAAATAAAGGGACGATACATGGTTCCTCCTTGAATTGTCAGCCCAGAGTGAAATCCGGGTTTAGGTCCAGATAAGTTCGAGCTTTGTTCCTACCCAAGTACGGGCGCACTCAAGGAAACTTTTGGTTCACCTTCTTTTTGCACTGGATATCCTTCCTCTTTCCAATACTGAATCCCTCCGATCATCTCTTTCACGGAAAAACCAAGTGCCGTTAGTTTTACGGCCGCTTTCGCAGCTGCGTTGCACGCGGGGCTGTAACAATACACAGCGAGCAAGCTTGTCTTTTGGCCATTCGGCGGTCGTTTCCGCAGTGATTTTCCGGCGCGGCATGTTCATTGCCCCAGGAATGTGGCTTTCAGCAAAAGCTTCTGCAGGGCGAACATCGAGCATGGTGAAGCCACTTTCGCCATTCTGAAGATCAAAGTACACATCGGAAGGATCCGTTTCATTCTCCAGTTTTGCCACGAAATGAGCCTTCGCAAGATCCGGTCTGAAGGGACATACCTCCAGCACACGAGAAATGAACTTAACTACCTGCTGAGTTGCCATAAAGAATTTTCTCCTTTGCATGGAATTTGTCTTTGGACAGTTCGGCATCCCAAAGCACATCGCTCATCGAGAAGTGCTGATGTGCATGCCGGAAAGCTACGACGCAGGTAGGAGCCCATCTCCACTGCTGGTGCACGACTCCCTGCGGTTCAGTGGAGAAGCGTATGGTGGCGCGCGTTCCTTCGGTTTCTATGTTCCGTAATGCGTAGCACACGTCGGCAGGATCGATGCTCTCTGCTGACTCTATGGCAGCTTCGAGCACAAGCATGGAGTCGTACCCTTCGAGAGCCACAAAACTCGGCTCGCGACCGTATTCCCTCTCGAAGTCCTTCGCGGCCCTCTCCCCACGGTCGGTAAGCTTACTAGGCCGCTCGTACGAGAGGAACGGGATTCCGACCGCGTTCGCTCCAGCTACCTCCCACCAATCTTCAAATATTGTCCGACCGGCTGGATCTCCCAGAATCAGAGAGGGCGTAACCAAATGGTGCAGGCGAAGCTGATGCAGGACTGACCTGAGATTTTCTGGATAGCCTACCAGTAAAAGCAGCATACAGGGTGCGCGCAGTTGTGACATTGATGCCCGCACTCGTTCGATTGCTTCAGCAACTCCATTCTCCGAACCAATCTCGAAGCGCGTGAAGGGTATACCGGATTCGGTTAACCTGGACTCGATCACACCAGCGCCAGCCTTCCAATACCGGCTGTCCTCCATGACCGCAAAGACGTGGCTGATACCTGCGGAAACGATGTATGAAGCGTAGCTTCTCCAGCCGTAGGATTGTGGTGGTGCTAAGCGAAATACACGGCTCAATCGGCGAGATGTAATTTCGTCGAAGGTTGCCGAAGCGCAAACAAAAGGGAGTCCTTGACGATCAACCTCGTCCAGAATCGAACTGGCAACCACGCTGTGATACTCACCTGCGAGCGCATGTACTCCTTGCTGTCTAAGCCTAGCTACGGCAGCTAGGCCCGCTGCCGGCAACCCGCTGGTGTCTTCAAAGATGAGTTCCAGAGTTCTGCCGCCCACCCCTCCCGCATCGTTGATATGTCTCGTGGCCAATCGCATGCCATCCAAAAGTTCACGGCCCGCCTTTGGGATGCCGGGGGTTGATAGCGGCCCTAGTCCGCCAATTCGCAGATGTCTGTCACTTCGGCTCATGTACTATGAAAACCGGCCAGTTCTGCTTTCAATTCTGTAACCGTAGTAAGCCTTGCGAAGCGCTTGCGCAGAACGTACTCCGTCCTGGATTTGATCTCTTCTACTCCTAGTTCCTCACCGGGGCGGTCATAATTGGGTATGGGGAACGTCAGTGTGCCTTCGGTGACGAAGTCCACTGCATAACCCAAGTCAGCAGCGACCCGTGTCGTGGTCTCACAGCATTGCTCCATCTGAATGCCAGTAATAGCGAGGCGGCGAACGCCTTTGTCCAGGAGCATTCCGCCCAATCCGGTGCTGGTGAAGCAATTGCGAGTGCTCTTGACGATGAGGGGCTCGTTGGGTTTGCGCTGGATGAAATCCATGAGCTTGAAAAACGAGCTATCAGCAGTGAAGGCCTCGTCCTCATCGGTATGCAGAAAAAAGATGATAGGCAATCCCGCCGACCGATACGCCTGAATCAAGGCATCGACATTCTTTTCAAATTCAGGATTGCTCCTTCCCTTCCAGCGTGGGCCAACTTTGAACGAGTCCTGCGCGTCGATCACCAGCAAGGCCGATTGGCTGATAGGTACTTGAGACGAATGCAGCATTTTCCCCTTCTGTCCTAGACTTTGTTATGTAACCGTACCCAGCATTTCAGACTCTACGTGGCTCTGTCGCAAGAGCCATTTCGTGCGGAACGGTAGGTCCACTTTGGGAGCCAAGAGGCGAGGCTAGTCATCCCCTGCTTCAAAGAGGGTAGTTTGGGAATTTGAAGCTAGAACGTGAACTTGGCCGCCAACTGAATCCCGCGCGGGCCGCCGCCGCCAAGGAACGGGTTTCCTATGCCCACGTCGCCAGTCGCTGTGATGGGATATCCAGCCTGGCCCACTTCACGGTTCCCGCTGACCCCAAAGCCATTGAATCCTGGATCGGCAATGAATGCCGGCAAGAACGGATTCGCAAAGTTCGGATGGTTCAGCACATTGAAGAATTCGGCGCGGATCTGCATCTTTACCCGCTCGGTGATCGCGGTGTTCTTATAGATCGCCAGGTCCCATTGTCTGAAGGTAGGTCCGTGAAGAGCATTGCGGCCAAGGTTGCCATAATGCCGTGAACCAATTGCACAGTCGGAGGCTGTTCCCGTGGGGCCGGTGAAACCAGTCGCAGTGGGGTCAGTGACGATCTGTGTGGGCTGGCACGGGATTGCGAAGGCGGTCAGGTCAATGTAGTTCGACGGATCGCGCGGATGATAAACGATCGGTCCAACCACGTCCGGCCGGTCGAAACCGTTGCCGCTTCCGCTGAAATCGTCTTGGAAATTGAAATTAAACTGGAACGGCTGGCCGCTCTGCAGCGTCACCGAGCTGTTCATTCCCCAGCCATTCCTGAGCTTCTGCAGGCCCCCGTCCAAATGCGGCAAGTCATATGCAAAAATCCAGGTAAAACGATGGGGTACGTTGAAGTTCGAAGCCCCATATTCCAGATTCGGCCGCGTACTGTCGTTGGGCTGCGCCGCGTTGGGCTCGAAATCTTCGCCGTCGCTCGAATTATCCAGGGACTTCGACCAGACATAGTTCACGATGGAGGTAACTCCGTGCCATCCATTGATCCGGAAGCTCGTCTGCAATGAGTTGTAGTTTGACTTTCCGCTGGAGTTCTCCTGCAGCACGTAATACGCGCCGTACGGGTTACCCGCAAACGGACGCGCCGCGGTGCCGAAGTCGTTGATGCAGTTGCAGGCCACATCGGCGGCGTTGATCGCCGCCGCGCTGGGCTGGCCGAGGTCGAAGAAGCGCCACAGGCGGTGCCCCTGGGATCCGACATAGCTCAGTTGCAGCACGGCTTTGCTCGTGATCTGCTGCTCGATGTTGAGATTGTAGTTCTCCATGTAAGGCGTCTTGATATTCCGGTCGAAGGCGAAGATGTCGCATTCAACGTTGGCGCAGCCGGTTGTATCGTAAACGGGCACGCCAGAGCCGATCGTCCCAGTAGTGTTGACAGACGGGATTATCGGCGCCGGCCCGATATTGTTATACGCCGGCCCGGGATCAAAGAAGGGCGCGTACGGCAGGTGGGCCAGGACCATGTCCTGGGAAAAGGCGTCGAAGAAGACACCGTATCCGGCACGGACCACAGTCTTTGCTTTGCCAGTCACGTCCCATGAAATACTGATGCGCGGTGCAAAATCCTTCTTATCCGGGTTATACAGGCTGCTCAAGCCGGGCTGCCCCACTTGCGTTAACGTGAACGTGCCCGAGCCGGCCGCCGGGGACACGCTGGTGATGTTGCTAAGTAGGTTCTTTTTCTCGCGGACTACGCCGAAGTAGTCCCAGCGCAGCCCGTAGTTCAGCGTGAGCCGCCGAGTCAGGTGGAAGCTATCCTGGAAATAAGCCCCGTAGCTGTTCTCACGCGTGTGCCGTACAGAATCCCCGAAGTACTGGAACGACTTGGCGAAGCCAATGTTCAAACTTCCCTCGAGGAGCGAGGTGATTGATCCTTTCCCTGTCGCGCCGCTGTTGGCTGAGTCTATAGGGGAAAAGGTGAGTTTCCCGCGGAAGGCCTTGTCGAAAAACTGCTGAATACTTGTGCGCCGGAACTCAAAGCCAAACTTCAAGTCGTGCTTGCCGATTTTCCAGGAAAAGTCGTCAATGAACTGACTGTTGGTATCCACGCGATGCCGGGGGACGGAGGAAGTGGCGCCAAGCTGCGCAAGGCCATTTACAGCAATGATGGGCAACCCCGAGTCCGTGGGGCCTGAGCCGGGGCACGCAGCTTTTGAATTTGCTGCGCAGAGTCCGATCGAACTCGGATGAAAGCTCTGGTCTTGCGGGAAGAATCCTTCCGCAAAGCGGTTCCAACCATAGCGCACTTCGTTCACTTGCGTCGGTGAGAACACATGAACGTAAGAGAGTGAAACGAGCTGGACCCGCGTCGGCGTCAGTGTGTTAAAACCAGGAAGCTGTCCGCCGGTAGCGGTCAGGGCAAGAGGAAAGCCTTGCGTGCTGTCTCCGAAGAAATAGCGGCCAGTCACAAGATTACTTTGGTTAAAATTGTGGTCGATCTTTCCGATGACGCTGCTCAAGTTGTTAAACGAGGGAGAGATCGCCGAAGCGTTCGGCCCGTTCGGACATCCGCTGTCTTCCGTCCCAACTAACGAGGGCCCGAAGCGTCCGGGGATGTTGGGCTGAGGCCATGGATTCCGGGCAAGCAGATTCTGGATAACCTTGTTTTCGTTGGCGGCACCGATGGCTGCCAAGTCCGCGCTGATCTGGGCCGGGTCAGGCACACAGGCCAAGGTCACAACGCCCACGTTTTCGCGCTGGCCCTCATAATCTCCGAAGAAAAAAGTCTTGTCTTTCACTATGGGCCCGCCCAGCGCTCCGCCAAACTGGTTGTTGTGGAACGGCGCCTGAGGCTGTCCTCGCGGATTGAAATAGTTCCGCGCATCGAGCGCATTGTTACGAAAATACTCGAACACAGTCCCATGGAGTTGGTTTGTCCCGCTCTTAGTCACAATGTTGACGACGGCACCGGCGCTCCGCCCGTACTCTGGCTGGAAATTCGAGAGGACACGCAACTCACTCACCGCGTCAATCGGCAGAATCGTAGCTGGTGTCCCGAACACCCCCGCTTCATTGATGGCCGGGTCGTTCCGATAACCGTCGTTCATGTCCGTGCCATCGAGCAGAAAATTATTTGCCCGGCCGCGTGCTCCGTTCATGGAGAAGATGCCGAAGGAACCGGGTGAATCGGTGATCTCGTCAGGCGAGCCGCTGACGCCCGGGGTCAGAAACATTAGTTTGGTATAATCGCGCCCGTTCACTGGCAGGTCCTTGACGGTCTGCGCAGCGAGCGTGCCGCCAAGCGTGTCGTTCGTCGTTTCCACCTGGGAGAGCGTATCTGCCGAAATGACGACTTGCTCTATCACCTCGCCGGGTTTCACCACAGCGTCAACGACCCTTTCCGAAGCCACGCTTACTGCCACGCCTGTCGTCACGGCCGTTTGGAAGCCAAGCTTCTCGACCGTCACCTTGTACGTTCCGATCGGCAGCTCCGGAACCCGGTAACTTCCGTCCTCTTGCGTCTCCGTAGTCCGCTCAACCCCCGTGTCCACGTTACGGACCGTCACCTTCGCGCCCGCAATGGCTGCGCCCGAAGAGTCTGTTACCACTCCAAGAATCGTCCCGCGAAACGTCTGTGCTTGGGTGACGCTTCCCCAAACTAGCAGCAGTACCGCAGGCCCCGCGCATAACCACCTCAGGCATCGCATAGTCTTCACCCACACACTTCTGTCGAATTCATTGAATGTCACTTCTTCCCCAGTTTTCTCTCCCAGTCCCCATCCCGAGGACACTGCGAAACAGTGCCTCCGGCTCCAACCCTCAGCTAAGCCAGCAATTCGCGAGCAGCTTTCGCATAACGTCTCGTGTGCAGATTGATATCCGTCTCCGTCGTGGCCGGACACATCAGGGCCCATGTTGTGGAACGGCGTGAGAAGTACACCGATTTCAGACTATACGTGGCTCTGTCACAAGAGCCATTTCGCAAGGAATGGTAGGTCCACTTTGAATCTCAAAAGGCGAGGCCCGATCTGATCCTTTACGCGCTCGGCACTTCGGCCAGCGCTTCAGAGAGGGAGTCCGCCTCGAATGGTCCGTGGCAAACGCGCGGCCATCGCTGTGGTGTGTTTTCTGCTTGCGCCATTTCGTTACGCGCGCTTGCTTGCATGACTTTTTCTTGCGGTCGCGGTCGTGTTCGTGTTACTGATGGATTGCTGGCCCGATTGGCGATCTTGCGCCCCGCTGTCGAGCATGCCCCGCCCACAATGGTGCGACGCTCGGCGAGAGCCTGACATCCCCGAGATCGTCAAGAGTATTTCTCGCCGGAAGGCGAATGGCGATCCGTCAATCCTTCTGCCAGTGCTTCCATAATTCGGAGCCCCGCCCGCAAGGTCTTTTCATCTCGGTCTAGGTCCGGATTGTAAGTAGCGAGAGTCGCGGCTCTGATTCGAAAGCGACCAGCAACGGCGATCATGATTTCTTCCATATCCAGCAACGAAACCCCACCTTCAACTGGCGGCATGACAAGGCCGGGAGCAACCTCAGGAGCCAGGGCATCCATGTCGATGTGCAGATAAATTTCCCTCACTCGCTTTGTCAGTGCGTCGAGGGAGGCGAGAACATGCCTCTGCTGCTTTCCCTCTTTCCA
>Ga0209648_10001256_pt1 | contig 20316 bp, 14 predicted proteins | sample GraSoi2013_115cm_FD_185830 | JGI IMG/M metagenome (GOLD analysis project Ga0209648, IMG submission 185830) | Grasslands soil microbial communities from the Angelo Coastal Reserve, California, USA - Sample 9_17_2013_115cm (SPAdes) (version 2) | ecosystem: Environmental > Terrestrial > Soil >...
CGTTCGATGGGCTGGTGGGGAAGCTCAGGCCGTCGCCCTTCGAAACCCAGCTGCTGCCGTTCCACCTGTAAATGCCCGCCACAAACTCTGGTGTAGCCGCGGCCGAGGTGACCGTGGCCTTGTTGTCCGCCATCCCGGTGCAGGCGGTGACCCCGGTGAACGTCGTGGCCGTCGTGGCGGCGTACGTGCAGGTACCGCTGAGACCGTCGACCTTGAACGTGCCGCCGCCCGCGTTGAAGCCGGTGGTCGACTTGACTGTCAGGGTGCCGAGGCCCAGGTTCTGCGGCCCACCGTCGACTGCCGTCGTCGCGGGCGCCGCCTTGGTGATCTGGAAGTAATCGCCGGTTGCGGGGCTGACCGGCAGCGTGGTGCCGGACGGGATGCCGGCGATCTGGAAGTCCCAGTTCGACGTCGAGTCGTTCCACTTGTAGACGCCGGGGAGGTTGGTGACCCGCGCGACGGCCGCGCCGTCCTTCGGTGTCCCCGTGCAGCCGGTGATCGCGAACGTGGTCCCGTCCACAACAGAGTAGTTGCACGTGCCCGTGCCGCCGGCGACCGTGAGCGAGCCGCTCGGGTCGAAGCCGGAGGTGTCCGAGACGGTGAGGAAGCCGGTCGACAGGTCCTGTCCCGCGCCGCTCACTGTCGTCGCGGTGGTCATCGTCACGGTGACCTTGTCGTCGGGTATCCCGGTCGTGCAGCCGGTGAGCGCGAAGTGGGTCGAGTCCGTGACCGTGTAGCTGCACGGGGTGTCGATCCCGTCGATCTTCAGCGTGCCCGTCTTGCCGATCGCGCCGAAGGCGGTGGTCGACTTGACCTTCAGCGTGCCGCCGCTCAGGTTCTGTGAAGCGGTGTCCACCGTGGTCGTGGCCGGGGTGGCCTTCGTGAGCTGGAAGAGGTCGTCCTTCGAGGGCTGCTCGGGGAACGTTTCGCCTGCATCGATCGTCGACCAGTCGGTTCCATTGAAGTGCTGGATCCGGTCCTGGCCGTTCACCAGCATTCCCGACTCGATGTCCAGGCCCTTGGAGGAGACGGTCGCGTTTCCTGTCGTGGCGAGGTTGGTGATGTCGACCTTGTTCACCGACACGCCGACGCCGATGCCGAGGGTGCCGGCCGCGTCGGCCTTGCCGTTCGCGACCGCGCTCGCGTCGGTGTTGGCGCGGGTCTTGAGGGTCAAGGCGCCGCCGGTAGCGGTGACGTTGGCCGTGTCGGCCAGCGACGCCTGGGTGATCGACGTGACGATGTTGATCGCGACGGCGCCGGCGACCGTGACCGTGTTCTTGTCACTGCTCGATGTGCCGCCCTCGTTCGTGTCCGATGTGTCGGCCTTGGCCTTGCTGGTGTCCGTCGTGGAGGACTGCTTGCCGGTGTTGTCCTTGCTCTGGGTGTTCGCGCTGCCGACCTGGTCGTCGGCCTTGCCGTTGACGTCCTTGCCCGAGGTGTCGTCGCCTTTGCCCTTCGCGCCGGTGGCGCTCGCGTCAGCCTCGGTGACGGTTGTGGACGAACCCGTGGCCGAGAAGCTGACGGTCTTGGTGCCCGTCACCGTCCGCGAGTCCGTCGCCATCACCTCGTCGTCCGGGATCGCGAGCGCGAGCGCGAGGCCGATCACGACCGTGCCGCTGACCGCATCCGCTTTCGCGGTGGTCGTGGCCTTGGCGGTCTGCGTCGCGCTGAGGCTGATCGCGTCCGAGGGCGCGAGCGTCTGCGAGGTTCCACCGGCGATCGTCGCCGTTGTGAGGACGGTCGGCAGCGCGATCGAAGCGTCGGCGGTGAGGCTCAGCGTCGAGCCCGACGCACCGGCGGTCCCGGCTTCGGCGTAGGTCGTCATCGAGTCCGTATCGGTGGCGGTCAGGGTGACCTTCTTGCCGCCGGTGACGGCCGCGCCGTCGTCGATGGCGGCGGTGGTCGCGTCGCGCACGATGTTGATCGCGGCGCCCGCACCGATGCCGACCGTGCCCGCGTCCTTGTCGCTGGCCATCGCCTTCGCCGTGCTGTCGACCGAAGACGCGGCGGACTCCGTCACATCACCGGTGCCAAGACTGTCGTGGGCGGTGCCGGTGGGCCGGATGGAGGCTTCCGTCTCGATGTCGGCGATCGTCAGGGCGAGGGAGCCCGCGATGCCCACCTTGCCGTCGCCGCCGCCGGCGGTCGCTTCGGTGTCGAGGGTGCTCTTGCCATCAGGCTCGCTGCTGATCGCCTTCCAGTTCGCGGCGTCGGAGTGCGGCGCGGCCAGGTCGTTTGCGACGTCGTTGAGGGCCGCGTACTTGTTGCCGTCGAACGTGTCGATGACCGCGTCGCCCTTGCTGTAGCTCGCGGCCGACAACCAGTTGTGGACCTGGTTCCAGTTGGCGGAATCGTTGTGCGGCGCCAGCGTGTCGGTGGCGACGTTGTTCTTGGCGACGTAGACGTTACCGTCGAGCTTGTCGGTAACCACGTCGCCCTTGTTGTAGGTGGTGCCTGAGGTCCAGCTGCCCTTGCTCTGTGCCGACTTGTTCATGGTGGCCGAGAGGGTCAGGCCGTTGGACGAAACCACGGTGTTGGCGAGGCGCCAGTGGCCGGAGTCGGCGGACGGAGTCACGAGATCGCCGCTCAGGTTGCTCAGCGCCGCGTACCGGTTGTGGTCGGTCGGGTCGGTGACGACGTCGCCCGCGCTGTAGTTGCCGGGCGACGACGACCAGGTGCCCTTGTCGGCGCCGGTGCCGGTGGTCGCCTGGTTGGTGACCCTGACGAGGTTGATCGCGGCCGCGACGCCGATGTTGGCCGTCTTGGCCTTGGTCGCGCTGCCCTTGGCGATGACCTTCGAATCCGCGTCCTCCGACGTGGTGAGGCTCACGGCGCCCGCGGTCGTGACGGAGATGCCGTCGGCGAGCGTCGCCAGGGCCTTGGCCGTCAGGATCGCGATGGCTGCGGCGGCGGCCACGGTGACTGTCGTTCCACCGTTCTCACCGCTCTTCGCCTTCGGCGTGCTGGACGAACCGGAGTCCTTGCCGCTGGCGGCCGTGGACTGGTCGTTGCCGACCTTCAGGTTGTCGTCGGCCTTGGCGTTGGTGTCCTTGTTCGAGCTGTCGGTCGAGGTGTCGCCGGAGTCCTTCTTTCCAGGAGCTCCAACATCGCTCGAGCTGGATTCCGTGTCGTTGATCGACGCCCCATCGGCGGCGAAGCTCAGCGCGCCGCCGGGGCTTCCGACGAAGTTGCGGTTCAGCTGCGACGAGACGATGTGATTCGCCACCAGCAGGGCGAGCGACAGGCCGATGCCGGCGGTCCCGCCCTTCGTCGAACCGCTGGCCGTGGTCGTGGTTGTCGCGTTCTGCCTCGCGTGCGCGGCCAGGTTTCCGGTCAGCGTGAGGTCGGGGCCGGTGCCGATCGATGCGCTCGTCGTGACGTTCGAGATGGCGATCGCGGCCTGCGCCGAGAGCGCGAGGCTTCCGCTGCCCGCGGAGGCGCCGCCGTCTGCCTTCGTCGTCATCGAGTCCGCGGCCGTCGCGTTGGCCGTCACGTTGTGCGCGCCGGTCAGCTGTGAGCCGTCGTCGAGACCGGCGCGGTTGGTGTCGTTGACCACGTTGACCGCCACCGATGCGCCGATGCCGCTCGCGCTGCCGTCGGTCGACTGCTTGGCGTCGGCCGTCGCGTTGCTGGCCTGGTTCGACGTCGCAGTCAGGGTCAGGTCGCCGGGGAAGGCAACCGGGTTCGGCGCTTCGATGTCCGCGATGGTGCTGGTGGTCACGACGTTGACCGCGATGGAGCCCGCGACCCCGACGCTGCTGCCGCCGGCGCCGGAGGTCGAATGCGTCGTGAAGCTGGAGGCACCGGGATCGACGGCCTCGACCGTGACGCCGCCGGGCGCAGTCAGGCTCGTGTTGCCGGCGATGTAGGCGTGCGTGTGGATGACGGCGACGTTGACGGCGACCGCGATGGCGAAGCCCGAGCTCGGGTCGGTGGTCGGCAGGTCACCCAGGGGCGCCGTCGAGACGGTGCTGTCGTGGTAGATCGTGGCGCCGACCACGGAGTCGAGCAGCAGCTCCTTGCCGGCCATGTCGCTGCGGTAGACCCGGTAGCCGATCGCGTTGACGACCGCGGTCCAGTTGAGCGTGATCTGGTTGTTGGGGTTCGTGCCGGGCACCTTGTAGTTCGCCTCAGGGCCGGGCAGGCTCTCGTTCGCGCTGGTCACCGCGGCGCCGCCCGTCGGGATGCCGGAGCAGCCGGTGACCGTGAATGACGTCAGAGAGGCGATCGAGTACGAGCAAGCCACTCCGATGCCGGCGACCGTCAGGACGCCGGTCGGGTCGTAACCACCGGTCGACACAACGTTGAGCGTGCCTCCCGAGAGGTCCGGCGTCGCGCCGCTCACGGTGGTGCTGTTGGAGCCGGTCGTCAGCGCGGTGAGGCGGTAGTAATAGGTGGTGCCGCCCGCGAGGAAGCCGGTGCCTGAGCCGGGGCCGGTGAAGGTCGGGGCGTCGGGCGTGAACTTCACGTTGCCCGCGTCCGCGACCGCCGAGGTGTTGTTCGTCGCCCCCGCGTGAACCTTCTGCGTTCCGGTGGTGCTGATCGAGACCGGGCCGCCGGCCGGCGCGATGTATGCCTTGGTCGTCTCGACGACCACCGTCACGGCGAGCGCACCGGCGAGGCCCTGGCTGCCGTCACCCGTCTTTGACTTGCCATCGGCCTGGGACGCGGAGCCGCCGTTGTAACCGGGCTTGCTCGCGTCGAGTCGCGAACTGTTGCTGTTCGCGTCCTGGCCCGTGTCGTTGCCTTTGGTGGCGCCCGGACTTTCCTTCGCCAGCGTTGGGGCGGTGTTGCTCGTGTCAGCCGAGATGGTCAGGTTGGCGGCGGTGATCGGTGTGGCCGCGGTGCTGTCGACGAACGCCTCGGAGTCGGTCGTGAGCACCGCGACCGCGATGCCCGCGCCCGAGCCCGCGCCCGTGGAGTCGGCGGTCGAGGAGATGTTCGTCTTCAGGTTGGACGTGATCGAGACGTTTCCGCTGGCGGTGATCGCGCTGGTGCCGGAGACCTGGCTCTTCGCGTTGGCGAGGACCTGCGCCGCCGTCACTGAGGAGTCGCTCGCGCTGGCTTCCTTCCAGTTCGTTGTGTCGGTCGCCGGGTCGGTGGCGCTCGTCACGTCGTTCTGCGCCGCGTAGCGCTTGTTGTTGAACGTGACGATGTCGCCCTTGTGGTAAGGGAAGCCTGACGACCACGCGCCCAGGTCGGCGCCGCCCGCGGCGTTGGCCGACGCGAGCACGTTCGTGACGCTCGCGATCTTCACGTCACCGCCGCTCGCGGTGATCGTCGAGGCGCCGTGGACGTCGATGGTGCCCTGGTAGATGAGCTGCAGCCCGGCGTGGTTGATGCCGGTCCCGCTGCCGGTCTCGGTGATGCCCGTGGTGATCGACGCGCCGTCGGCCGGCGTGCCCGTGCAAACCGTGACTCCGGTGAACGAGGTGTCGGTCTTGCCTGTGTAGGAGCACGTGCCGGTCCCGCCGTCGACGCTGAACGTGCCGGTCGAGTCGAACCAGAACGTGGACGCCACGTTCAGCGTGCCCGACGCCAGGTTCTGGCCCCCGCCGCTGACCGTCGTGTTCAACGTGCCGGCGAAAGCCTCGAGGTCGATCGACGAGCCGGTCAGTGTGGTGTCGGCCAGGTCGATGCCGGCGTTGACTCCGAGGATCGTGGTCGTGATGCCGAACACGCTGTGGCCGTTGCTCTGGTAGATCGCATTGAAGTTGATGGCGCCGGCTGCGCTGATCGTGTAGGGGCCCGAGTCGACTTTGATGGCCGATCCGTCCACTTCAAGAGTTCCGCCAAGCGAGGCCAGGTTCCCGTTGATCTCTACGTTGGACTTGCCGGCGTTGATGATCAGGGACGTGATGCTCGCTTCCGTCGCCGACAGCGATCCAGAGCCGAGGGCGGAGGAGAACTGGATCCCGCTCCCCGTGTCGCCCACCTTCAATGTGTCGAACCCGGTCGGCTCCTTGAGGCTGATGACCGCCGCCCCCGGTCCATCCGTATAGCACAGCGTTCCGAGGCCGACGCACGTGGCGCCGATGGTGAACAGGCTGAAGTGCGTGACCGTCGCGATGAGCTGGCGGTTCGGCCAGTCCAGCGTGGTCGCCTCGCGCACCCAGGTCTGGCTCGTGGAGTCCCAGTGGAACACCGACATCGTTTGCGCCTGCGCCGGCGTGGTTCCGGCGGGAAGCGCAAAGGCGAGCGTCGCGGGCTGGTCGAGGCGGTGCACCGGGGCGCCGCTGGCGAGGCTGGTGGCGTTGACGTCGTACACCGGCCCGAAGGCCGTCATGTTCGAGCCCAACGCCGGCGGCGCCGCGTCGGGAGCGACCCCGACCGCGAGGTTGCCGCTGCTGGCCGTCGGAACGCCGACCGCGACCTTACCGTCGGATGAGGTCGCCTTGCCGTTCGCGCCGAAAGAGGACGCTGCGGTGGCGTTCATGATCGCGGTGTAGGCGATGGATGGGCTCAGCCGCACGACCTGGTACTGGTAGCTGCTTCCGGGCAGCACCGCGGTGTCGGTGAACTGAGAAGCGCTGGTCGTGCCCAACGAGGTGAAGATCAAACCGGAGCCGTATGCCCGGCGAACCTGGAAGAGGTCTCCGGCGGCTCCTGTCCAGGTCAGCTGCACGCCGGTTGTGGTCGATGTGGAATTGATGGTGAAGCCGGCGGTTGGAGGTCCGCGGGCGCCGGCCGCGCCAACGTCGAACGTGTCGAGCTGCTGCGCGGTGCGACCTGAGGCGTCGGTCGCGATGACTCGGAAGTCGTACTTGCCGGCAACCAGGCCGGTGGTGCTGAGCGAGGTCGACCACGTGACCAGGCCCGCCGCACCGAGACCGGGGCCGCCCGGTGTCGACGGTGAGGTTGGCCTGGACGGGAGCATGTTGAGGATCGAAGTCCAGATCCCGCTCCCCAGCGGCGCGAACGCGAACGCGAGCGACGCGAGACCGGTGTGCGTCGACACCTGGACGGCCAGGTCGACGATCGCCTGGTCGGGCCGCTCGCCGGCGTTCGGGGTCAGGATCGAAATGTCGGGCGCGGTGAGGTTCCACGTGACCGGCGTGGTGATCCACTGCACCTGGCTGAAGTCGCTCTCGTTGCCGTAGACGTCCGTCTGAGTGACGACGTAGCCCGTGAGCTGTGCGCCGGGAAGCGACGCATCCACGAACGAGCTGCCGGTGACGCCGGTGGCGGCGAGTGCGAAGCTGCCGCTGCCGTCGGTGGCGCGATACACGCTGTAGGTCGCGCCGGTGGTGGGCGTCCAGCTGACGCGGATGCTGTCACCGGCTACCGCAGAGCTCACGCCGGTCACGACCGCCGCGGTGTGCACGACATTCAAGGTAGAGGCGACGGTGGCCGCGACGATGGCGCCGCTCGACGTCCTGGCGACGGCGCGGACCTGGTGGCTTCCCTCGGTCAAGCCGATGGTCGTGATGCTTCCGCTCGCGGTCCACGTGTGACCGTTGACGAGAGTCGCGAGCACGCCGACCGCGGTCCAGAGGTTTTGCTGCAGGGTCTGCACCTCGACCGAGGAGAAAGCGACGGTGGCCTGGCCAGACGCATAGACCGTCAGGCTCGACCCGGCCGAGCCGGTGGTCGAGGTGCTGTTCAGAGTGAGGGTGCCGGGAGACTGGGCCCCGCCGGCAGGACCGCCCGAGGCGATCACGAACGGCGTGGTCGTGGCCGCCTGGGGTACCGGCACGAGGGCGGCCGAAACGACATCGGAGGGTTCGCCGTCCTGGTTGCCGCTGAACGCGTGAACGCGGTAGTAGGCCACCGCGCCGATCGTCGCCGTGTCGCGGAAGATCGTGTTTCCGGTTGTGCCGACGGTCTCGAAAGGCCCGGCCTGCTGCCACGCGCGGGCGACGACGTATCCGGTCGCCTGGGCCACCGGGGTCCAGAGCAGGCTCACCGAACCGGTGCCCGAGACCGCCTGCACACCCGCGGGCGCGGCAAGCAGCTGAGGAGCGATCGTGCCGGATGGCCGCGCGACGTCGGGGAGCGTGATCGAAGTCGTCGGTGACGCCTGCCCGGCCGCGCCGTCGGAGTTGTACGCCTGGACCCTGTACTGGTTCTTGCCCGGCTGCGCCGAGCGGTCGACGTACTGGGTCCCGGTGACGTTGTCGAGCACCACCCAGGTGTTTCCGTCCAGCCGGCTGACCGCGTAGCGCGACGGGGTCTCGCCCTGGGTCGGGCTCCACGAGAGCGAAACGCCGAACGGCGTGATGAGCGCGGTCGGGGCGTTCGGCGCGGGCAGCCCGCCAGCGCCTCTCAACGTGAAGCCCCTGGCCAGGCCCGCGCCGGCTGCGGTCAACGTGCGCACCGAGTAGTGGCCACGCGGCAGCGACGCCAGGTTCCAGTCCACGGTGCACCCGGGCGCGCATGACATCGTCCCCTGGACGCTCTGCCACGCGCCGCCGTCGATCGCGTACTGGAGCGTGACACCGCTGCCGGCTTTCGCGTCGCTCACGAGCAACAAGCGGTCGTCCACCGCGCCATCCGGCGCGACCGCGTCGCCGCTTGGAAGCGTCAGCGTCAGGGATGGCAGCCCCGCAGGCCTGACACCGTTTACGGCGGCGGCCGTCACCGTCGCGGCAGCGCTCTTCTGTCCGTCCTTGTCCTCGAGCACGACCGTGTAGGTGTGCGCGCCCGGCGTCGCGTTGTCGTCGGTCCACGACAGGGCTCCGGTCGCGACGGTGGCCGCAGGCTCGACGTCTGCGTCCTTCTGCACGAGGTACGCCGCGCCGTTCGCGACCGCCGGCTGGCGCCATGTCAGCACGACGCTCGACCCGACCGGGGCTGCGCCCAATGCTGTCGGCGCCGCGGGCGCCGCGTTGTTGATCCGCATTTGCGATGCGGTCTGCGTCGTGTGCGTCGCGCCATCGGTGACCGTGACGACCAGCGTGTACGCCCCATCGGTGGTGGTCCGCGAATCCCAGACCGTGCGGGCGGTCCAGGTCAGCGGATCGGTCGACTGCGGCGCGCCGGTCGCGGTGCCGACCTGGGTGACGGTTCCGTCGGCCTTTGTGATCGCCCACGTAACCGTCCCGACGCCATCGCCGCTGCGACCGTCGACGCTGAGCGCGACCGAACCGCTCAATGAGCCCGACGACGGCTGCACGCTGAGGAGCACCGGGCTCGAGGTCGTCGCGGCCCACGTGGCGTTGGCGGTCTGGGCTTGCGCCGTCGCCGGCCCAGACGCAAGCGCCGGGACGATGCTGTACGTGTAAACGGTGCCGGCCGCGCCGCCCACGTCATTGATGGTCGTCGCCGTCGTCGTCGCGACCAGGGTCGGAGTGTCGGTTCCGGTGGAGCGGAAAACCTGGTAGCTCGTGGCGCCATCGACCGCGGACCAGCTCAACGCCACGTGACCGTCGGTCGCATTGATGAGCAGCTGGGGAGGCGGCGCGGTCGTCGTCGCCGGTGCCGGCGTGACCGTCGTCGTCCAGGCTGTGCCGGAGGCGGTCGTGTCGGGAACCGTCGTGGCCGGACACGTGGTGGCCGACGGGTCGCAGGCCGGCGGGGTCGTGGCCGGCGTCGTGCTGCTTGAGGAGGGAGTCACGGCCGAGGGGCATGCGGTGGAAGTTGCGCTGACGCAGCTGACGTGCGTCGACGCGTTCACCGATGTGGTGAATTGACTCTCATGTCCGACGGGGACGTTCGCGACGCCCAGCTCGGTGCTGCTGTCGAAGCTGGTGACCTGGCCGCCCGCGGACTGGATCGCCTGCTGCGCATCGTTGAAGGTCGTCCCCGGCTTGAAGGCGATGTACAGCTTGCTGGTCTGCGGGGTGTTCGTCGTCGTCGTGACCACGGGAGCGACCGGCGTGCGGATCACGGTCCTGACCAGGACCGGCTTGGGCTTGGGGCCCTGGATCAGCAGCTCACCCGTGTTCGGGTTGTAGCTGATGACGTGCAGTCCGTTGGTTGCAGCCCACGCGTCGATCCTGCTGCGATCGATGCCCGCGCCCACCATCGCGCGCCAGACGCCGTTCTGCGCGTCGATCAGGACGGGCTTGATCTGGGGCAGGGTGACCACGGCGGTGCGACCGGCGGCGTCATCGCTCGAAACCCACGTCTGCACTCCGAGACCGTTGCGCGAAAGGAAGGCGTTGATGTCGCCTGATGTCGCGTAGGGCGGGAAGTAAATGGTCGCCGTGTGCTGTTCCGGTCCGGGCCCGATCCGGATCTGGGGCAGCGAGAAGATGTACTGCCCGAACGCCGGGAAGTCCGTCAGCAGCCGCATTCCGTACGTCGCGCCGAGGGCAGAGGCGGCGTTGGCAGACGTGAATGGCGTCATGGTCAGCGCCGCGAAGCCGTTCTGGTTGTCGATCGCAACGCCGGTCACCAGTGGCGCGCGCGTCGCGGTGGACGGTGCGGCCGCCGGGACGATCGAGCGCACGATCGGCACCAGCGAGGTGTACGTCGCGACACTCTGGACGACGAGCACCAACGCCACAGATGCGGCCATGGCGCCGGTCCCGGCGATGAGCTTGAGGAAAGCTTTCAACGCACGCTCCCGATGCGTGCGCCGAGCCTCAAGCGGCCGCCGTCAAACGCGCGTCGGCCACCACGTCAGGTGACCAACCCAACCCTGAATGCACCCTTCCTCTTCCTAGAAAACTTGCGTCGCGGCTTGAAAAGTTGCTGAAGCATATCACCGGTTTTGAAACGTGCCGAAGATTTTTGGGCGAAATCCGTTTGTTGGTAAAAAATTTACCGAAGAGCAAATCCCGTCGTCGTTTTGTTGGCGCCGGCGGCCGGAGGGTCGCTAGTTTTCTTCGCCGCCGCGAGCCGAATCGACAGCCTCACTGGTCTCCATGACGATGAAAACGAGCAGTGCCGCGGCGGCCGCGTACTCCGCCCACCACAGGCCGAAGAGGAAGTTCAGTCCCGCCCCGGCGAGGGTTGCGGCCGCCATGTACGCGCACGTGATCGTCTCCGCGATGTCCGCCCTCAAGGCCGGGCTTCCGATGACGGCGTTCGCGCGGAATTTTCGCCAGGCGAGGATCGGCATGACTACGACCGCGCCCGCTGAGACGGCGACGCCCAACGCGGATCCCGATGGGTGGACGTGGGCGATGACGCCGCCGAACCCCACCAAAACCAGGTAGGCGCTGAGCAGGACCAGCAGCGCCGCGGAGATCACCGTGGCGCGGCGTTCGATGGTCTCCATCCGCGGCTTCTGGGCACCTCGCGCTTCCGACGACAGGCGCCACAGGAGAGTCACACCGCTCAGGAGCTCGATCACGCTGTCGAAGCCGAAGGCGGTGAGGAGGACGCTGCGGGCGGCGATGCCGGCGGCGATCGCAAGCACGGCCTCGGCCGCCATCCACCCCACCGTCAGGACCTCGAGCCGGACGCCGGCTCGTACCGCTGCCACTCGGTTCATCGCCGCCATTTGGTTTCGAGAAAAGTGTGGCGGGGGCGGGCCGTGATGTGGCGACCCGCCCCGAGAGTTGCTACGAAGCCGCGACGAAAACCATCCCGGTCGCTTTGCCGAAGCCGATCGCGATCGGTGTCTCGAAACCGGTCGCGGGGTTGACGGAGGCGACGAAGTTGTCGACCCCTGAGTCGTTGGGCGACTGCGTGTAGATGTCGCCGTTGGCGAAGTTGCCGCTGATCCAGTAGGTCACGCCCGAGGTTCCGTCGACGACGAGCAGGCGACCCGGGCCGCTCGGCCAGACCGTGTCCTCGAGCTGTGTGCCGACGGCCATCTTCGACACGGACTGCTGCGCCGTGCCGGGGTTCTTGACGAAGACGAGGAGGCTGTCACCCTGGCTGACCAGGACGAGCTGGCCCTTGTTGTCAGTCGTGAGCGAATCGGGGTCGGTCAGCGTCAGAGCGGCCGGCGCGCTGCTCGGGCTCAGGAGGTCTGAGGCGTTCGCGTTGCCCATGAGCACCGGCGTGCGGCCCTTAAGGGCCGGCTGACCGGGGGTTAACGGACGGTTGCGCGCGCTTCAGTCGTAGAGGAGATTGCCCCACTGCTCGCCGTCGAGGACGAGGTCGAGATGCTTGAGCGGCCCGAAACCGCGGACGGTGAGACCGAAACGCGAGGGCAGGCGCGCCGCGGTGCGCGGATCGACCAGCAGCTCTTTGCCGTCCTCGAGCGCCACGGGGGTGTGGCGGCTCACGTCGTCTCGGCGCGATGCGTCGCGTACCTGCACCAGGCAGATCTTGCCCCCGCCGCAGCACCGCTTGACCGCGTAGGAGATGAGGCGCGAGCCGGCCGCCGGGTGAGAGTCCAGCCACTCGCGGGCGGCGTCATCCACCTCGATCTCGAAATTGCGGCGGCTCTGCTCGTTCATCGACTAGTTCCTGACGCCCACGATACGATCTCGCGCCGGCATGTAGTTGGGGATCACGCGGGCGGCCAGGCCGGCGCCCTCGACCGCCGACACATATTCCTCCGTCGGGGTCAGGGCGAGCCGGTGGTTTTCGACGAAGTAGTCGATTTCCCGGGCGGTCTGCACGAGGTGGTGCATGTCCATGTTCGTGATGTTTCCCTCGCGGCTGGTGAACGCCAGCCTGACCACCAGAGTCTCGTCGTCCTGCGCGATGTCGGGCTCAGGCCGCGCGCCCTCGCGCCAATCGCCTGGCCGCACCCAACCGTCGAGGATCAAGACACCTCCAGGTGCGACATGCGCGGCCAGGCGGGCCACTGCCGAGCGCATCTCGGTCGGGTCGGTGACGTACCCGATGCTGCTGAAGAGGCAGATCACGACGTCGAAGGTCCGGCCCAGGTCGAGCGTCCGCATGTCGGCTTCATGGAGCTGGATTCCGGGCAGCCGATCGCGCGCGACGGCCAGCATGGCCGGGCTCAAGTCCGCGCCTTCGACCTCGTACCACCGGCGCAGCTCGGCGAGGTGCGCCCCGGTCCCGCACGCCACGTCGAGCAGCGTCTTCGCACCGGGGGAGGACTCTTCGATGATTCGGCGCAGCTCCGCGGACTCGGCCGGGTAGTCCTTGATCCCGCTGCCCACGTAGAGAAGGTCGTAGATCCGGGCGCTCTTCGCGTACCTGGATTCAGCTTTCACCGGACCATCATCCGCCGGCCGGGCCTGGGCTCGAGCGTTTGACGGCGCGCATGTCCAGGAACAGGGGCAGGCGCCGCCACCGGGCGCGCCCGCGAGCCGGATCCGCCTTCTCGGAGGCTTCGTCGACTGGAACCTCGCAAAGCGATTCCACGGCAAACCCTGCAGCTTCGAGAGCCCCGAAGTATTCCTGAAGAGGACGGTGGCTGCTCGCAAACGTCATCGCCATCTCCCCCCGCTCGATGCGATCGACGTACTGATTGGACTCCAGGTACGAACCTCGAATCACAAAGGGCGAATCCGGGTCGAGGCTTTCGAACTGGCCCGCCGAGTTGATGGGATGAACGATCGCCAGGCAAAGGTGCCCGCCCGGTTCGAGCACTCGGGCCATCTCAGAGCGGGAGTCGGACGCGGGCCTTTTGGCCGTAAGCGCCCTTGGGCCAGCGACCATTCGTGCCCTTTTGGCCGGATCGGTGGCTGGGCGCGCGACCGTTCGTGCCCTTTTGGCCGGACCGCGGGGCGTGGGTGCGGCCGTTTGTGCCCTTTTGGCCGGATGCTTCCTGAGGGCCGTTACGCGCCCGTGGCCTGCAGCTGCCTCAGGATCGCGCTCTGCGCCTCGTTGATCGCGTGGACCTCGACGGTCAGCTTGTGTACCGCGGTCAGCGTTTCGTGGTCGGCTTCGGCTCGCGCGTCGTTGGCGGCCTGGATCACGTTCTGGCCGACGATGATGATGGGCAGCAAGACGAGCTGGAAGAACGTCTGCGCGATCCAGGCGACGATGATGATCACGTTCTGCGATTGGATCGCCGCCGGCAGCGAGACGAGGGCGATCGCCGCAAAGATATAGGCGACCCACATCGTGCCGACGGTCTTGGTGATCCTCACCGCGAGCCAGGTGTTGAAGCGCCCCATGGTTCCCGTTCCGTGGACGGTCCCATGGGAGTCCTGGCTTAGAACCAGTCGGTGCTCCAGGTGCGGTCGGGGGCTGGCCTCAGGGGCGTTGGCTTCGGGGCTGCTCATGGTTCCTCCCTTCGATGACTGACGTGTTTCCGGCAGTTAGTTCCAGGCTTCGGCAACTGATGCGGCTACGGCCGCCGACTGCGCGTGGCCCGCACGCGCGGACACCACGCGACGCGCGGGATCCAGCACGTTGGAGCCGATCGCCTTGCGCGCCGCCGCGTCGGGGCTGATCACCACCGACCGGATGCCCGATCCAAGCGTGGCCAGCTGGTTTTCGATGCGGCCGCTCTTGCGCAGCGCGAAGGTGACCGGGGCCACCACGACCACGCGATCGCATCCGGTGGCAAGGTCCGCGTTCGCAATGGAGCGGACCCCTCCGTCGATGTAGCGGTGGCCGTCGATCGAGATGGGTGGCCATACGAGCGGGACGGCGCAGCTGGCGGCCACCGCCTCGAGCAGAGAAACTCCGCCGTCGCGATCGAAAACCCGCAGCTCTCCCGTCTCCGCGTCGACCGCCGTGATGAGCAGGCGGCGCTCCGGCCACGAGTCCGCCGGCAATCGCTGCTTGATGATCGCTTTCCGCTCCGACTCAGGCACCGTGCGGGCTTTCAACGCGGCGCGACCGAGGCGCGCCCGCGCCCGCTCTTCGCCGCCCGGCCACACGAGAGTCGCGGCGAAGCGGAGCGTGATGGTCGCTCCCATTTTTGCGGCCCGCTCGGCGCGCGGTTCGGTGAGCTGTTCCGCGTAGAGGTCCTGGACGCTCACTCCGCTCAGGATCTGGGCGCCCACCACCGAGCCGGCTGAGGTGCCGACGACCAGATCCGCCGACGTCAGGTCGACGCCGGCTTCCGCAAGCCCGGCCAGGAGGCCCGTCTCCCAGGCGATGCCGGTGACCCCGCCGCCTCCGAGCACGAGCGCTCGCCCTGCCGTGACCATGGCAAGAAGATAGGGCTAGCGCACAGCCTCTGATAAGTATTTCGGCTTGCGGACACCGGGCACCGCGAGCGTCAGCAGGACGGCGGCGGCTCCGCCGAGGCCCGCCCCGACGAGCACTGTGCGCGGACCGAGAATGGCGGCAAGCGGGCCGGTCAGCGCCATCGAGAGCGGAATCATCCAGTAGGAACCCAGGAAGTCGATACTGCTGACCCGCCCACGCAGCTGGTTTGGAACGGTGAGCCCGAGGAGCGTGAGCCAGAGGATCTCGCCGCTCCACAGCAGCAGGTTCCAGACGAACACCGCGACCGCGGCCTGCCACGCGGAGTGTGCAACTCCGACGAGGGCTAAAGACGCGATGCCGAGTGCCCAACCCAGCACCATGACGACCACCATGTTGCGAGGTCGCGAGATACGACCCATCACCAGGCCGGCGGCCACCGTTCCCAGGCCGCCCGCCGTAAAGACCAGTCCTAGGGCGGCCGCCGAAGCGTGGAGCTCGAACTTGATGAGGTACGGCACCAGCGCCTGGTTCGGTCCCGCGTACAGGAACTGGGCCAGCGAGGAGGCAACGATCGGTCCCCAGAGCCAGGGACGGCTCGCGACGTAGGCGAATCCTTGCCTGGCCTCGGTGAACACCGATGCATGCTCCGTGGCGCGGGCGATCGGACGCGAGTGCATCAGGAGGAGCGCCGCAATGCTCACGGCGAAGGTCGCGCTGTCCGTCCAGAATGCCGCCGGCGTCCCGAAGTTGGCGATGATCGCTCCCCCGAGCGCCGGACCGATCACGGCCTGGGCGAGCGGGCTGACCATGGCGCGAAGGGAGTTCGCACGTCCGAGCTCGTCACTCGGCACGAGCTCTGGCAGCAGCGCCGACTGGGCAGGACCGAACAGGGCGCCGGCCACGCCGTTGAAGGCAACCAGCAGCACGATCGCGACGAGCTCGCCCTGGGCATTCAAGGAAATCGCCGCCAGGGCCGCGACGGCGGTGGCGCGGCCTGCGTCCGCGATCACCATCGTCCAACGCCGCTCGAAGCGATCGCTGAGGACCCCGCCCGCGATCGTCACCAGGAGACGGGGAACGAAGAAGGCGATGCCGACCACGGACAGCGCGGCCGGCGAGCTGTAGGACTGGTAAACGCGCCAGGCCAGCGCCACCCCGAAAATGCCGTCGCCGACCTGCGAGACCGCCTGGCCACATATAAGAAGGAAGAGGTCTCGGTTGCGTAGGGTTCGCAGCACGGCCGGCGACTACCGTGGCACAAGACGGAACCGTCAGACTTGGGCGAAACTCAAATTCGATGCTGGAGGAAGACTTATGCGCTGGGGAACCACGACCTTCCGGATCGCGCAGCCGAGCTCAGACCTGACGGCTGCGCTCAAGGCCTGGAAACAGCACATCGGCCAGGCCCATCCCCAGATCAAGGAGGTGCGCTGCGCGATGACAGATGGAGGCACGCAGGTGATGTGGCAAGAGGGATTCGAAGACTTCCACGCCTACCAGCAGCTGATCGAGTCTGAAGACGATGTTTGCGAGAAGGTCATGGGCGCCGTGTTCAAGCATGCCGTGCCAGGCACCCGCCGCAGCCGGATCTGGAGCGACGCGATCTGAAGCCCACCATGCACATGACGATCGCGCCCGAGCCGTTCGATTCGGCTGACGCCCGGCACCTCATCGAGGCGCTCGATGCGCACCTCGCGAGCCGGTACACCGCTGAACAGCGGTTCGGACCGAACCTCAAGCCCGCGCAGGTCGCGCCGGGTCTCGGGGCGTTCTTGATGGCGCGAATCGATGGACGCCCGGTCGGGTGCGGCGCGGTTCGCCTGGTCGACCCGTCCACCGCCGAGGTCAAGCGCATGTTTGTCGAACCAGAGATGCGCGGGCGCGGTATCGCGAAAGAGATCCTCGCCCACCTCGAAGGCGCCGGCCGCGAGCTCGGTGCGCGGCGCGCGGTGCTCGAGACGGGCGTGTACCAGGACGAGGCGATCGGGCTCTATCGCCGGGCGGGATATCGGGAGGTCGCCTGCTGGGGGGAATACACGACCTCGCCGACGAGCGTCTGCTATGAGAAGGCGATCTAAGTCTTTGGTGTAAGACCCCACGAGCGGACGTGGTCGGGGTGAATCCGGATCAGCGGCCGTTCGTCCTCGAGCGCCTCCGCGCGACCGCGGACCTCGATTCCACGTGGCGTCCACGGTGGGACCACGTCGTCGATCACGATGGCGGCGCGGCCGCTGCGCTTGACGTCGCGGAACTTCTTGGTAGCCGCCATGTCGCTCCCGCCGACGTCGATCGTGTCCTGCTCGGCGTTGTAACTCCAGCCCAACGGCACCACGTGCGGCATGCCGTCCGCTCCGACGGTGGCGAGGCGCCCCAGCCGGCGCTCGCCTGTCATGTACGCGATCTCTTCCGGGCTGAAGGCGCCCATCCGCTTACCTCGGCTGGGCCGCGTGGGGCGGCGCCCAGAAGACCAGGACGCGCAGGTCTTCTTCGATGTCGTGAAAGCGGTGCTCGACCCCGGTCGCCACGAAGACCAGGCTGCCGGGCTTGACCGCCCGGTCCTCGCTTTCGACTTCTATCTTGCCTCGCCCGCTGATCACGTAATAGACCTCGTCCTCTCGGTGGGGGTGCTGGCGATCGGGCTTGCCTTTCGGCCAGAAGGCCAGGCCGACGCTCAGCTTGTCCGAGGCCAGGAAGTCGACGTAGCCGTGGCCATCGGCATCGCGAGGTTGGGGATCAAGGTCGGGTATGTCGAATGCTTCCACTGTTCCAAAATACCGTCTCCATGGAATGGCGTCACGCAGACCGGGTTGAGTTTTAGGTGAGGCGCCTCCATTACGGCTGGATCGTGGCCGGAGTCACCTGGTTCACGCTGCTGGGCGCGGCGGGGTTTCGCTCGACGCCCGGCGTCTTGATCGTCCCCCTCCAGCACGAGTTCGGATGGTCGCGCGCAACGATCTCGATCGCGGTCTCCATCAACCTGATGCTGTTCGGCCTCTTCGCACCGTTTGCCGGCGGCTTGATGGAGCGCTTCGGGGTGCGTCGCGTGGTGGTGGGCGCCTTGTTGACGGTGTCGGCCGGGTCCGGGCTCACGGTCTTCATGCACCAGCCGTGGCAGCTAGACCTGCTGTGGGGCGTCGTGGTGGGAGTGGGCACCGGCTCGATGGCAACCGTGCTGGCGGCCATCGTCGCGAACCGCTGGTTCGTCCAGCGCCGCGGCCTGGTGCTGGGCGCTTTGACCGCGGCCGGCGCCACGGGGCAGCTGATCTTTCTGCCGGCGCTCGCGTGGCTCGCGGTGAACTTGGGATGGCGCGCGTCAGCGCTGGTGGTGGCGGGCGCGGCGCTGCTCGGGATACCGCTGGTCGCGCTGTTCATGCGGGACCGGCCGGCGGACGTCGGGCTTCGAGCGTACGGTGCGACCGAGGCCGATGAGCCGGCGCCGCCGCTGCAGAACCCGGTGCGCGCCGCGCTCGGCGGCCTGGCGATGGGTGCGCGGAATCGCAACTTCTGGTTGCTGGCCGGGTCGTTCTTCATCTGCGGGGCGAGCACCAACGGGCTGATCGGCACTCATCTGATTCCGGCTTCGATCGACCATGGAATGCCCGAGGTGACCGCGGCCAGCCTCCTGGCTTTCATCGGCGTGTTCGACGTGGCCGGGACGATGATCTCGGGGTGGCTGACGGATCGCCTGGACTCGCGGTGGTTGCTGTTCTGGTACTACGGGCTGCGCGGGCTCTCGCTCCTGTTCCTGCCCTACGCGTTCGGCATGCAGTACTTCGGGCTTTTCCTGTTCATCGTCTTCTACGGGCTGGACTGGGTGGCGACGGTGCCACCGACGGTGGCGTTGACCGCGGATACGTTTGGGCGGAAGAACCTGGGCGTGGTGTACGGATGGATCTTCGCTTCGCACCAGCTCGGCGCGGCCTCAGCCGCATTCGCCGCGGGCGCGGTCCGAACTTACTTCGGCGATTACCAGCTCGCGTTCATGACGTCCGGGCTGCTGTGCCTGATCGCGGCCGGGCTGGTGATCCGGATCGGACGCGCCTCGCGCCCGGCGGTCGAAACGCCGGCGCCGCTGCCTGCGCCGTCGTACTGAAGCGCTTTCTGGTCGGCGCCGCGGTGGGCGCCGTGGTCGCCTTGTTCCCGGTCGTGGTCTTCGCGCATGCGCGGCTCGTCATCTCCAACCCCGCGCCCGGCGCTGTGCTGGACGCGCTGCCGGCGACGGTCGACCTGGTCTTCACGGAGCCCGTGTTGGTTGCCGGGCGGGGCATCAACGTGTACGGGCCGGATGGACGGCTCGTTTCTCGTGGCACCGCTCTGGCGCGCGGCGACGGGCTGTCGGTGGGAGTTGGCGGCTCGCTTTCGGGCTCGTACGCGGTGGTGTGGACGGTGGTCGCGTCGGACACGCATCCGTCGCGCGGGGAGTTCACGTTCAGCGTCGGGCACGCGAGCCCGGTGCGGGCACCGGGTTTCGGCGGCACCGATGTGGGCCTCGCGTCGCCGGCCGGATTGGTGCTGCAGGCGCTGGGCCGGTGGATGCACTTTCTGGGCTTCGCGCTTGGCTTCGGGGCGGCCACGTACGCGCTGTTTCTGAGTCGCGACCCGCGGCCGCTGCGTCTGGCGGGGCTTGGGGTTGCGTTTCTGCTGGTGGCGGAGCCGTTGGCGTTGTTCGCGCAGACCGCGAGCCTCGATCCTGGGCAAACGTTTGACGGGGAAGCGCTGACTGGCGCTTTGGCCTCGCCGTTCGGCCGGGTGCTCGGGTTGCGCGTGGGGGCGGCTTTGTTGCTTTGGGCAGTGCTCGGTGGGCTTCGCCAGGCGCCGTCGCTGCGCTGGGCGATCCCCGCGCTGGGTGTTTTGCTGGCCGTCGTGGATGCGACCGCGGCGCACGGTGTGCCGGCGCTGCCGCAGCCGTTGGGGCTCGTGTTGAACGCGCTGCATGTGGCCGCGATGGGCTTGTGGGTGGGCGGTGTGGCCGCGTTTGTGGTTGCGCCGTCGGCGGGATTCAGGCGATTGGCCGGCTGGTCGGTGGGCCTGCTCGTCGCGAGCGGGGCCGCGCTGGCGGTGGTTCATTTCGCATCTCCGCTCGAGCTCGTGACGACGGCTTATGGCGTCAGCCTCCTCGTCAAGCTGCCGCTCGTGGCGGTCGCGCTGTTCTTCGCCTGGCGTGCGCGGCATCGGTGGGAGCTGGCCGCGCTGCTCGTGGTGCTCGCGGCCGCCTCGGTGGTGGTGTCGCTGCCGCCACCGCGTTAGGAGGTTTGGAGGGTTGGAGGTTAGAGGGTTGGAGGGTTGGAGGGTTGGAGGGTTGGAGGGTTGGACCTTAACCCGAAAAGTTCAGTAGGTCTCTAGGCGGCTCCTTCGGTGAGGGAAACGCGATAGCCGAGACGCTCGAGCCGGCGA
>Ga0209648_10001259_pt1 | contig 20287 bp, 22 predicted proteins | sample GraSoi2013_115cm_FD_185830 | JGI IMG/M metagenome (GOLD analysis project Ga0209648, IMG submission 185830) | Grasslands soil microbial communities from the Angelo Coastal Reserve, California, USA - Sample 9_17_2013_115cm (SPAdes) (version 2) | ecosystem: Environmental > Terrestrial > Soil >...
TGAGCAAGCAGGGTCGCGCAATGTTGAGGCTAAACCGAGCTCGTGCCCACCAAGCCGCGGTGTCGGTGAATGAGCACGAACAGGATCTCGAGAGGTGAAATCATGGGGGCACGGTTCAGGGATCGACTCCCTGGTCCGGAGCCAGTTCGCTATTCGGCCGAGCCGCTAGATATTGTGGTTTCGGTATCGACGATCCCCACAAGGGGCACCTCCGCGCAATGGTCTCCGAATGACCCAAGAGGGACTCGAACTTCAGAACCGCCAGCGCGGCGTCGCCGGCCTTTCGTGGATCACCCGCTGTCAGCCCGGTGGAGGTCCCAGCAGCTCGACGCCGTACTTTTGGCTGAGCTCCATCATGTTTTCAAGTTTCGGCGGAACCGGGCCCTTACTTCTGTTGGCTGGCAGGCCCCCTTCCTCGACGGCCTTTTCAAAGTTGCCACCCGGCGACGTGATGACCAGGACTCTAGTCGGCTCAACGTCAACGGTAAATCGATGCGGAACGTCCTTCGGCGCGAAGACGAAGGTGCCAGGCACGGCCTCAAGCACCAGATCACCGACATGGAATGTGAGCTTGCCTTCGAGGACGTACCACTCCTCGTCCTCTCTGTGGTGGACGTGCAGCGGCGGTTCAGCGAGCTTCGTCATCACGGCTTCGCAAAGCGAGAACTGGTTACTCGTGTCGCTCCCGCTTGCCTTGATATCGAATAATCCGCCGAGGGACCAGAATGCCCGTCCATTCCCGGCGCTAGTGGCGAACGCCTTTGTCTTTTGACGTTCAATCATGTTTCGTCCTCCTGAATTTGGCGTTTGCGCAGCTCGGCCTGAACCAAACCACAGATAGCCTCGACTGCTTCGGCGTGAGACATCCCGCCTCGGGTCAGCGACCTCCAAAAGGGAAAGTCCGTTAACGCTGAGAGCAGGGCGACGGTTCCATCGTCGACGTCGTAGCCAGCGAATGCCGCTCTGACGAAGGCCTCGTTGCCCTTCTCCTGGACCTCAACGGCCTGGCTCATGGCCGGAATGAGATCGGCCTCCCGGCGGGCGGCATGGAGCCAGCCGGCGCCCCGCGCGTAGCAGTCGCAGGTGCCTCGGATGTAACGCTCCAGTCGCTCCGACGGAGACCCGGCGCCGGCATAAATCCGCTCGATCTGTTGCTCGTTGAGCACGTCCATGCCAATCGCGTCGAAGACGGTTTGAGCGCAGGCAGGGACCAATTGATCCAACGAGGCGAAGTGGCGGTACACGGTTGCCGGCGCTACTCCGGCTCGTGCCGCGATGTCCTCCCAGTTGGTGGCCAGTGCGCCTTTCTCGGCGTGGAGCTCCATCGCTGCCCCGACGATCCGCGAGCGAGTGTCCTCGACCCCCCTCATGCGGGCTTCCATCCGATAGCGCCGCGGCATGGGGCAATATTAGCGAGAACTATTCTCTTGTCAATATCTCTCGCGATTAATCGTCGGTCAGGTTCAGAGGTTCTGCCGTTGGGCGACGACGCGTCGAAGCCAAGCGATCAGCTCCGTCCCCGCGACCGAGTTGCGCTGAAAGATGGCGGCCACCTGACCGTTCAGTGCTCTCTTGTCATCCTCGGTGAGCGCCTTGGCGGTCAAGACCATGATCGGGATCGACCGCGTCGCTTCCTCGGCTCGAAGCGCCTCGACGACATCGAATCCAGTCAGATCGGGCATCATCAGGTCAAGCAGGATCAGGTCGGGCATCTGAGACCTGGCCAAGTCGATGCCTTCCTGGCCGCCGCCGGCCCGGATAACGCCAAACCCGGCGGGCTCGAGGAGGGCTTCCAGTAAATCAAGGTTGGCCTGCTCGTCATCCACGACCAGCACACGCACCGGTCCGCTCTTTACCTTGGTCGTAAATCTGTACTGACTCAATCGCGACAGCAGGGCCTTGCCGTCCACCGGCTTGACGAAGTAATCAAATGCGCCGAGGGCGCGGCCAAGCGCCGGGTTGTCGACCACCGAGACCACAATCACTGGGATGTTCCGAGTCGCCTCATCGGCTTTGAGCCGGTTCAGGACCTCCCAGCCGTCGACCTCCGGCAGGAGGATGTCCAGAGTGATCGCCACCGGCTTCAAGTCGCGAGCCATGCTCAATGCCTCGGGACCGGTGTGTGCAACCTTGATTCGGAATCCGCCGGTGCCCATCGTGCGCGCCAGAATCTCGGCCGCCTGCGGATTGTCATCTACCACCAGCACCAACGGCCGCCCCAGGTCATTAGCGATGACTGGCGATGGTTCCAGCGGGGCAGGCCCTCGATGCGCGGTTGCCTCGAGCGGCAAACGCAGCGTGAAGGTACTTCCCTTTCCCAGGACACTCTCCACCGTGACCTGGCCTCCATGCAATTCCGCAAAGCGTCGCGTCAGGGCCAGGCCAAGACCGGTTCCTTCCTGTTGCCGTCCTGGGCCCGCGTCCAGCTGCTGGAACTCCGTGAAGAGGCGACCCAGGTTTTCCGCAGCAATCCCAATGCCGGTGTCGCTGACCGCAATCTCCACCCACGAATCGACTTGACGCCCTCGGATCTGAATGCTCCCGCCATTGGGAGTGAACTTGATGGCGTTGGAGAGCAGGTTCAACAGCATCTGCTTCACCTTCGCCGCGTCAGCGATCAGGTGCAGTTCGGGTCCTGGTTCGGCATGGAGTGCTATCGCCTTGATCTGAGCCAGAGGTTCAACGGTTTCCCGGGCTTCGTTGATCAAGCTTCCGAGGTCAACCGACTGTAGTTGCAGCTCCATTTGTCCCGCCTCAACTTTCGAGAGGTCGAGGATGTCGTTGATGAGTTGAAGCAGATGCTGACCGCTGCTGTGGATCTGATCCAGAAAACGGCGACGCGTCGCTTCGTCGAATCGACCGGTCGTGTCGTCGCTGAGCAACTCGGAGAATCCGAGAATCGCATTGAGCGGGGTCCGCAGCTCATGGCTCATGCTGGCGAGGAACTGACTCTTCACCCGATTTGCTCGCTCAGCCTCTTCTTGGGCGTGATGCAATGCTTCTTGCGTCTTTTTGGCCTCGGTGATGTCTTCGGAGATTCCAAGCAAGAACGCCGGCTCGCCGGTTGCGTCCAGGATCGGAATCTTCTTCGTGTGCAGTATTCGTGGGCCTTTCTTGTTGGTCTGGATCGTCTCTTCCGGGATATCGACCAGGTCTCGATTTCGCAGCGTCTCCCTATCCGCTGAGATAAAGCGCTCGGCCTGGTCGGCTGGGAAAAAGTCGAAATCGTTCTTGCCCATCAGCTCGTCGCTAGGAAAGCCGAGCAGGTCCTCGCCTGCGCGATTCAAACGGATGAACCGGAGGCCGGTGGCCTCCTTCACAAAAATCATGTTGGGGATGTTTTCGATGATCGAGTCCAAGAATTGATTGGCCGCGCCCAGCTCCAACGTTCGCTCTGTCATCTGGATTTCGAGTTCGCTCGCCGTCGTCTTCTGATCACGCATGAACTGCGCGGTGGCGATCGCGCGCGCCGCGCGTGTCGCGAGGCTCTCCAGAAGCTTGATGTCGTCCTCACCGAGAGGAGGGCTCCCCTCCATGCGATTGAGGTTCAGTCCCCCCACGACTCGGTCGCCCGCGACCATCGGAATCATCGCTGCCTCGCGTATCCGCCATTTCTGAATGTGGCGTGCCTGATGCGGGGCAATGCTTGCGGGCAGGTGATCGGGATCGATGCTGACGACAACAGGCCGCCGATTACTGAAAACGCTCTTCCACGGTCCGGCGGCGTCGAGCTCAATGGGGACGCCGAGGAACGCCCTTGCGTCCTGTAGCACGCTGGGATTGGCGTCAAAGGCCGCTACTGGCTCGATGCGTTTGCCATCTGGCGAGAGCAGGACTACGGAGCAGAAATTTCCTGTCGCACGGGATATGTGCTCGGCGACGATGCCGAGCAGTGCTTCCATATCTGGAACCGCCTCGCTGAAAGCGTCGGCCGCCGCTCCGATCGCACCCAGGCGACCGGGTTCGTCGGCCTCGGTTCCGGGGGGAGGTCCGGACTCGCCTCTTGACACGACGCAACTCTATTCCGGGGTGCTCGGAAAGAACCTACTTAATGGCACAAACGAGTTCAAACCGCCAGAGCCGCTCGTTCATCTGCCGAGATCACCCGCACCCTGAAACCAATCGCCCAATCGGATTCACTTAACGTGTCATTACGCGGGGTGCGTCAGCCGCTCGTTTGATCTCCTTCGAGCAGCCGTGTGGCCGCGGCCAGATCAACGAACAGCTCGCGAGTGTGGAGCAGATTGCGAACGCGCAACACGACCTCGGTGCGGTCAAGAGGCTTGAGCAGGAAGTCGTTGGCACCCAGGAGAAGAGCACTGTTCCGAGCCACGCGCCCGGTATCGCCCGTGAGGACGATAACTGGGAGAAAGCCCAGGCTCTCGCGGGCACTGCTGAGGCGCCGTAGGACCTCTTGGCCATCTACGGCGGGCATGTGAAGATCCAGGAGAACGATGTCGGGCTCGAACTCCTTGAACACTTGCTCGACCTGCCTCGAGTCTGTGAGGCCGCGGACCTCGGTTGCCGTGTCGGATAGGAATTCTTCGAGCAGAAGGACATTCGCCGGCTCGTCATCAACGATCAGGACTCGAGCATGCAACTGAGCCAAAGGTCTTGCAAGAGAGTATCCCTTCCGCCCATGCACAATCAAACAGCCAAAGGAATCGAACGATCACGAATTCATGATTCATACGCGGATAGTCGTACTCGAATGCAGTCGACGTCGCGTCGTATGGCGGCGAGCGTTTGCCTAGTCCCAGACGGGTAGGATGGGTCAGGTTATGAATCGCCCCCGTCGCCGGCCCGGTCCGCTCTAGGACGCCGGAGCTTGGAACTGCGCCACCTGAGGGCATTCGTGGCCGTCGCCGAATACGGCCATTACGGCCGCGCGGCTGCGAACCTCAGACTCACGCAACCGGCGCTTACACAGCGGATCCAGACGCTGGAACGTGAGTTGGGGATTCAACTTTTCAAGCGCAACGCGCGCGAGGTGCGCCTGACGCCGGCGGGGGAGGCGTTCATCGAGCACGCCAGGGGTCTAGTGCAAGCTGAAGATCGAGCGTTGCTGGCGCTGAGCGATTACGCGTCCGGCATTCTCGGCCGCTTGCGCATTGCGTATCTGACCTTGTGGGATGCCGGTCTCCCGGCCAACATTGTCGGTGAGTTTCGCCGCCGACACCCGGCGATCAAGCTCGAGATGACCTCGGGCTACTCACAGGTGAATATTGACCGGCTCATTGCCGGGGAGGCGGACTTCGCGTTTGTCGGAATGGCGATCGGAGAGCACGATGGCATTGCGATGCATACCTTGGACCGCCATGAACTCGTGGTGGTGATGGCGCCGAACCACCCACTGATGCAGATGGAGTGTGTGCCGATCACACGTCTGCGTGGTGAGCCGATGATCGCGGTATCGTCGTCGGGCGTCAACGCTCCCTTGGCCGCCGCGAGTCACGGGTGGCTCACCAAATACTTCGGCGAGCCCCCGAACGTCATTCGGGAAGAGCCCCCCGACCAGATGAGCGCGGCACTTGCACAATCGGGCGGTGCAGTTGCCCTGATGACCGAACATCGCGCCTTGCTCGCTCGGAACGACGGCCTGGACTACCGTCGATTGTCGCCCACGCCTCTCGTCGAGTATGGGCTGGCGTACATCCGCAACAACCCGTCGCCCGCCTTGGCGAATCTCCTCAAGACCGTCGCCGACGTCGCGCCTCCACTGCCGGACTGGCTTCCACCTGGTAGTGAGGTGATTTGGCCACCTCGCGGCGGCAAGATCGCCGATTAGGCTCTGGACCCTCGCTCTACGGCGAGTGCCCGGCGTCCGCAAGGAACTCGGAGACTTGTATCGGCAAGGCGTGTATGTCGATGGGCTTCGAGATGAACCCGGCGCACCCCGCGGCGCGCGCGTCCTGTCGCCACTGGAGGCTGGTGTGGGCGGTCATCGCGACGATCGGGATGGCGGTCGTGGGAGACATGCTCTTGAGCAGGCGGGTCAGCGAAAGCCCATCCTTTCCGGGCAGCTCCATGTCCATGAGGATGAGGGCGGGACTCGTCGTCTGGAGAAGATCGAGGGCCTGGCTGGCTGTGCTCGCCACCTCGATGTGGTAGCCCGCCGGCTCGAGTACCTCGCGGACCAGGAGCTGGTTGGACGCATTGTCCTCGACCACGAGAATCAGCGGCGGCGCGCTCATGCGCCTAGTCTGGCATCCGTCCTCGCGTCGGGTACCGGCGCTGAGCGTCCAAGGAACTCGCGCACCAGGCGGCCGAAGGTCCGCGTGTCGATCGGCTTGGAGATGTATCCGGCGCATCCGGCGGCGAGTGTCTGCTCACGATCGCCGGCCATCGCATGAGCTGTCACCGCGACGATTGTGATTTGCGCCGTAGCGGGATCGGCCTTGAGCTTGCGCGTGAACGCGAGCCCGTCCATGCCCGGAAGCTGGATGTCCATGAGGATGATGTCGGGCGTTCGCGCGCGAAGCAGGTCCATCGCTTCCGTGGAGCTGCGGGCCAGGTCGACGGCGAAGCCTTCGCGTTCGAGCACTGACGCGGTCAGCAGCTGATTGACCTCGTTGTCCTCTACGACGAGGACGAGTGGCGGCGACCTCACTGCTCGCGAGCCTCTGGGGCTATCACCTTGCGAAGAAGAGTAACGAGGTCCGATGCCCCGGTCGAGCCTCGTTGAAGAATGTTCGACACGCGCCCGTTCAGCTGCCGCTTGTCGGCCTCCGTCAGATCCTTGGCGGTGAGGACCATGATCGGCGTACTCGCCAACGCCTGGTCTGAGCGAATTGCCTCGACAACGTCGAAGCCCGACACCTCCGGCATCATCAGGTCGAGTAGCACCAGGTCAGGGCGCCGGGATCGTGCCAGCTCGATGGCCTCACGACCACCGACGGCAGAGATGACCCCGAAGCCCGCCGGCTCCAGGACCCCCGCGAGCCAGTCCCGGTTTGCGCGCTCGTCGTCGACGACCAGGACCTGCGTCTGGTTGCCCGCGCCGTTGGCCCCGAAGTTGAACCGGCGCAGGCGGGCGATGAGCTCCTTCGCGGGCACCGGCTTGACGAAATAGTCGAGCGCGCCGAGTGCAATCCCAAGCTCGGGATTGTCGACGACGCTGATCACGATCACCGGGATGGAGCTCGTTGACTCGTCGTGCTTGAGGCGATTGAGGACTTCCCAACCATCGAGGTCGGGAAGCAGGATGTCGAGAGTGATAGCAGCTGGCTTCATCTGGCGGGCCTTGTCGATCACGTCCGAGCCGCTCCGAACAGTTTCGGCCCGGAAGCCGGCCCGTTCGAGCTGCCGAGCCAGCAGCTCGGCGGCAGGTGGATCGTCTTCCACAACGAGGACCAGGGGCGCGGACTCATCGGCCCTGGCGCTCTGGACCAGGGCGTCCAACGGTTCGACCACGCGCCCCAGGGGCACCGCCCGCAAAGGCATATGGATCGTGAATACGCTGCCCTTGCCGGGCTCGCTGTCGACCCGCACGTCCCCGCCGTGGAGCCGGGCGAAGCGACGCGTGAGGGTAAGACCGAGGCCCGTGCCTTGCTGCTGGCGGTCGACGCCGGTATCGACCTGCTGGAACTCGTGGAAGATCCGCGTCTGGTCGGACTGTGCGATGCCGATGCCGGTATCGCTTACCGAGATCTCAGCCGCGTTGGCCAGGCGGCGGCCCGAGATGAATACCGAACCGCCTTCGGGTGTGAACTTGATCGCATTGGAGACCAGGTTCAGTAGCATCTGCTTGAGCTTGCTGGCGTCGGCTTCGATCTCGCCGAGGCCGCTGACGTCGGTCTCCAGTCGAATCTGTTTTTGCGCCGCCAGCGGTTCGATCGTGTTGCGCACTTGATCGGCCACGTCTGAGATCGACACCGTCTGGAGCCGCAGCTCCATCTGTCCGGCCTCGATCTTGGAGAGATCGAGGATGTCATTGATCAGGCCGAGCAGGTGCTTCCCGCTCGAGTGGATCTGCTGCAGGAATCTCAGCTGGGTGGCACGGGGATGCTGCCCCTCGGGCGCGTCGATGAGCAGCTCCGAGAAGCCCAGGATCGCGTTCAACGGGGTCCTGAGCTCATGGCTCATGCTCGCCAGGAAGACGCTCTTGTGCCGGTTTGCCTCCTGCAGCTGGACGTTCGTTTCCTTCACCCGATCGAGCAACCGGGCCCGCTCCAAGGCCGCGGCGACTGCGGTCATGAACTGCTGCACACGGCTGATCTCGTCTGTGCCGAAGCCGGGGGTGAAGGGCCCTGCGAGCACCGCGAGGCGGCCACCGTCTTTCATGCCGCCAATTTGCAGCAGGAGGAGCGACGTTGCGGCACCATCCAGCTCCACACGGTTGACGCCCGGGCGCAGTGGCGCTGTCGCTCGTTTGATCTGAGCCACCTGGTCGGGATCGAGCCCTCGGGAGGCGAGCAGGGCTCCGTCCGCTTCCAGGGCCACCGCCGACGCTCCACCCGCCAGCCTCATCGCCCATTCGAGGGCTCGGTTGGCGAGGCTGGCCCGACCCTCGTGCAGGAGCAGCAAGTCCTGCATGAAGACCCTCAAGCCCTCCTCTTCCGATGCGCGCCACTCGCGCCGCAGCCAGGCGGGCGGAGCGAAGCTGACGTAGAGGAGGGGGACGATCGCGAGCACTATCAGCTGGATCGCCAGCTGCACGGCACCGTTGGACGCCGCGGTCCCGGCTCCGACTGCAATCAGAAGGATGGCGACGATGCCCGCAAAGCCGAGGCTCAATGACCTCAGGCGCCAGGCCTGGACAGCAGGCAGCCCGCGTGCGACGAGCCAGAAACGGACGATGGGTTCGATCACGATCGCGGACCAGACCACGATCAACGCAATTGCGGCGGCCGCCTCGGCGCCGGCCGGCATCGCTTTCGCCGCCACCAGGTAGCGCGCCGCCACGAATGAGCCGCCGGCAGCCGCCACGGCCACGACCGCGACGGCATGCCAACGGTTGGGAAGGGGGATCAGCGATGCGCGATAGCGAAGGAGTGCGTACCCGCAACCGACGAAGGCGATGAGGCTGATCTCCGACATGAGCGGCGGCATGAACCCCAGCAGCTGGGGGAGCCGCCCGAGCAATGAGACGGCCGAGAGGAGAACGATGGCCAGGGCGAGGAAGCCGAGGGACCGGTCCCGGCGCCTCGCCCAGCCGATTCCGACCGCAACCCCAAGAACGACGAAGGCAAGTGCGTCGACGTTCTGCATGAAATCGATGACGCTTTTCATTGCAATGCCCTATGCGGCTCCCAGCCGGTGAAGGGCGGGGACCTCGCCCGTGAGCAGGCTGACGAGCCGGGGATCCCATTGCCGGCCGGCTCCGCCATTGAGGATCGCGAGCGCCTCGCGCTCCGACATTCGCTGCCTGTAAGGGCGGTCGTTGGTCAGCGCGTCGAACGCATCGCACACCGCGACGATGCGCGCCAGAAGCGGGATTCCCGTGCCGACCAAGCCGTCGGGGTAACCGTGCCCGTCGAATGCCTCGTGGTGATGGCGGACGATCGGCAGCAGGTCAGAGCCAGTGCGCAGAGGGCGCACGATGTTCTCGCCAATTTCGGGATGAGCCCGCATCAACACCAGCTCATCTGCGTTGAGGGGCCCCGGCTTCTGGAGGACTGCGTCTGGCACGCCGATCTTGCCGATGTCATGGATGATCCCGCCGCGATACAGGGCGTCGAGGTCCTCTTCCGAGAGGCCCATCCGCGCACCGAGATACCGCGCCGACTCTGCGACACGATTGGTGTGCCGCTCCGTGTACGAGTCCTTGGCCTCCACCGCGGCCGCGAGGCTGTAGATCACGTGCTCGGCGCTGTCTAGCCGGTCGTAGACCGCCTTCAGACGCAGCGCGGAGCGAACCCGCGCGACGAGTTCCAGGCGCTCGACCGGCTTGGACATGAAATCGTCCGCGCCGGCCTCGAGGGCCTGGACGCGATCGTCCGAGCGGTCGAGAGCTGTGATCATGACCACCGGCACCAACCTGAGTGCCGAGCTGGCCTTCAGCCGCCTGCACACCGTGTAGCCGTCCATCCCTGGCATCTGGACGTCGAGAAGGACGAGGTCAGGGGCGGCGGCTTCGATCGCCGCAAGCGCGCTTGGGCCATCGCCCGCGAGCCGGACCCTGCAGTCGATGCCGGCCAGGCACGCCTCGATCAGCTCGCGGTTGGCGGCGCTGTCGTCGACCACGAGCACGGTCGGCAGCGGCCGCGAAGCCATTTTGGGCTGTCGCTCGTGCTCCGGCACCATCGTGTCGGGTCGCTCAGCGTGCACCCAGGCAGCAGGGGTCAGGGCGGCCACGAACTCTGATGCATTTTCGAAGCGCTCGATCGGGTTCTTGGCCAGCGCCTTTCGCAGGGCATCCTCGACGTGGCTCGATAGCTCCCCGACCAGCTCGTGCGTCGGCGGCACCGCCTTGTTGATGTGCGACAGGAGCACAGCCGCCGGCGTGTCGGCCTCAAAAGGAACCCGACCCGTGAGCATCTCGTACGCGACCACGGCGAGGGAGTACAGGTCAGACGCTGGACCGATCAGGTCGCCGGCACCATATTCCGGCGACATGTACTCGGGCGTGCCGAGGACCGTGCCGCTGGCCGTCAGCCTGCGGACCGAGCCGGCGATCTTCGCGAGGCCGAAGTCACCAAGCACTGGCGTCCCGTCTCGGTGAATGAGTATGTTCGACGGCTTGATGTCGCGATGCAGGATGCCTTGGGCGTGGGCATGATCGAGGGCGCTCGCGATCGGCCGCATGATCCGGACGACCTCTTGGAGGTCCATCGGGCGGCCCAGACGGTCCGCGAGGGTTCCACCTTCCACCAGTTCAAGTACGAGATAGGTGATTCCGCGCTCCTGCCCGAAATCGAAGACGTTGAGGATGTTCGGGTGCTTGAGCCTCGCGATCGATCGCGCCTCCTGCTGGAAGCGTTCGCGGTAACCCTCGTCTTCGGCGAAGAAATCAGGCAGGACCTTGATCGCGACATCGCGTTCGAGGGCGGCGTGGTGGGCCCTGTAGACCGTCGCCATCCCGCCCCGGCCGATGCCGGCGACGATCCGGTACTGGCCCAGCGTGAATCCGGGGGCCAGGGTCACGAGTCCTCCTTCGTCCGCGCGACCATCGCGCTGAGGCCAAGAGTGAGAGCCATTCGTGCGTCGCCGAGGTGAGAGAGCCAGGCTGGCACCCCCTTCGCCCACCCTCCGTCGCCTCTCATGAGGTTCGTATCCAAGATTGAGAGCACCGCGACGAGCGCCGGTCCGATCATCAGGAGCAACGCGATCGCGATCACAACGAGCAGGGCCTCGGGGCGCGGCCCAAAGGCGACGGCGGACTCCTGTTCCTCTGGCGCCAGGGGTCGCCGCATCGCGGTATTGAAAACAGGGCGGGCAGCCATGGTCGTCGCACCCAGTCCTTCCCGTGCGACCAGTCGAGCGTATTTCTGGCGGAGCCGCCAGGCTCCTATCAAGACGGGTGAATTAACAGCCCAAGCGGGTGAATTTACATACCCGATTGGGTATAGGGATCGCTTATCGGCCTATAACCAACCTTCGCGTGTGGCCTTGCGCGCCAGCTCGGTTCGATTGCCGACATCCAGCTTTTGCAGCAGCTGACGGACGTGGGACTTGATCGTGTTCTGGCTCAGGTGAACCTTCCCTGCTATTTCCCGGTTCGAGTCACCCTCGACCAGCAGGGTAAGGATCTGGTTCTCCAGCTTCGTCAGGTCGGGGGCGGGGGCTTTCGCCGCCGCGGGCGATCCGGTCTTCTGCAGCCGGTCGTACATGCCGGCGTTGTCGATGGCTATAGCGGCCTCGCTGCCCAGGACCTCGAAGAATTCCTGCCACTCTTGGTCGGGCTGAAGCTGGGTGCGATGGAAGACCTCGAGGACCCCTGTCAACTTTCCATGGGCGATCAGAGGCATCGCGCCGTATGACCGGAAGCCCTCTCGCGCGAACAGCGAGCGCCGTCGAAATTGGGTGAAGGCCCCGAGCGCGGTGACTGTCTCGATGCGCTGGCCGAGCATGGCGCGGCCGGGGAGATTCTCGTCGACTGGCAGGCGGTAGTCCGGGATTGACGTCGATTGGAATCCAGTGCTCGCGACCAGCCCGAGCATCGCATCCTTCTCGTCGAGCATGAGAATGTCCGCGGCATCGACGCCCAGCCCGGCGGCAACCTGGTCGAGGATTACGTGCAGCGTCAGACGAAGGTCCGGGCTTCCGGTGATGGCCAGGCCCACATTGCGCAGAGCGGACAGCCGCTCCAAGCGGCTGACTGCATCAACGTAAAGCTGAGCGTTCTCCGCGGCCAGGCCTGCTCGGTCGGCGATCGCTTGCAGCCAGCGGACGTCGTGTTCCGTCAGTGGATTCGACGACCGCCGTTCGAACACGCCAAGTGTGCCCACGGTTGCTCCCCTGGCCCTCATCGGCACCACCAGCACGCCCAGGTATCTGACAGGGGTGCTCACCGGCGGCTGGTTATTGCTGAGGTACTCGCGGACGTCATCCCTGAGCATGGCCACAAACTCGTCGTAGGGCACGGTTGGTATGAGTACCGGCTCGCCGGTTTCGATCACCTGGGTGGAAATGGTGAACGTCGGCGAGCTAGGCGAAAGGTGCATATCCTCGATATAGCGGGCGACCAATGGATCGGCATCGTTCGCCGCCACCACTCGCACGGTGCGCGGATCCTTGTTGATCAGTGAGGCCACCCACGTCCCTGACCGAATCCTGCTCAGGGTGCCAGTCACGGTCGTGAGAATGGCTGCGGGATCGAGCCTGGCGCCGGCAAGTTGGGTCGTGACCTCGGCGAGCGCGTCGTCCCCGTAGCCGGCGCGTGCAAGTCGTGAATTCATCAGGATTTTGCTGACGTCGGTCAAGGTCGCCACGACGCCTGTGACAGCGCCGGCTTCGCCGATCACCGGTATCGCGTCAACCTGGATCCATCCTTCCCAGCCGTCGGGACGATTGAAGCGGTTCACGATCCGGAGCTGAGGCTGTCCCGTTTGGATCGCTGCGAGCGCGGGGTGGAGGTTCTCGGGATCAGGCCAGCCCGCCGTGTCCGTGCGATGCCACCCGGCATCGACCGCCAGGGAACCGACGATGTCTTGCTCGGAGGCAAAGCCGAGTATCTCGACCGCGGCGTGGTTGGCTCGTGTAACTCGGCCCTGATCGTCGTAGGCGACCATCGCGCCGGGGAGATCGTCGAATCCGGGGACCGACGTCGTGACGATGCTGTTGTTCACGATCGAAAAGCCCGACTTAAGGGTGGATGACGTAAAGCGATTGGTTAAGGCGCACTGAACTCTGCAAGCATAAGTCACCGCCTCGCGAATCCTTCTCGTCTGGATCGGTAAAGGTTCAATGGGCCGATAAGCCACGAAGCGTTGGCCTCGCCGCGGCAAGCACAGTCCGGTGTAACTTCAGCATCGACGTGAATCCGTCGCCGACGGACGATATTTACGTGGACGAGCCCTGGTTACTCCTGCGCTGGGATCGTGAGCACGGCTGCGTCTTCGCCGAGTGGAAGGCCTTCGCAACCAGCATGGAGTTCCAAGGGGCCTTGACGAAGGCGCTCGAGGTGGGCCGAGAGAGGCACGCGTTCAGCTTCGTCAACGACACCAGAAAGCTCGAGCTGGTCAGCGACGAGGATCAGCGGTGGATTCGGTACACCTGGGCTGCGCTGGCAATCGAGGCGGGCATCAAGAAGATCGCTGTCGTGATGGCGCCGCACGGGTTGAGCAAGATGGCAATCGAGGAGATGTTCAAGGGGCGGCGCCACACGGACGAGCAACTGCAATCGCGCACGTTCGATTCGGTGGCGGACGCAATGACCTGGGTGGCTGAACCTTAGGAGGGCCCGGGCAGCAGCTCCCCTCGTGCGCATAGATAAAGGTATGTCGGTTCGCCCGCAAGGCGCTCTGCCTAGGACCGTGACTCCGGCACTCCGCGTGCGTAAGGCCTTTCGACGATCGCGGTCAAGGTTGGCTAGCTCGGCTGGTTCCGAGCGAGGACTCCACGAAGCTGAGACTCAGTCGGCGCCCCTTGCACTCCGTGCTCGGTGCGGAAGACACGACATGTCAAACCGACCTGTTCTGTGCCGGTGGCAAAGGGATCCCGACCGTCCACGAGGATTGTCGGTGAGCCAAGGAATCCGACTCGATCAGCCTTCTCGGGAGTGTCGATCAATTGATACTCGAGCGACACCTCGTCCTTGGACATGCCTTCGATGACATTCCGGACGCGCTCATCAGCAAGCTGCCAATGCGGGCACCCATCGAAGTACTGGATCGTGACCTTCATTGGGCGTCTCCTGCACCGATGCGATCAGGGGCGACGCGTTCGGTCAGGACACGTCCAAGTTCAAAGGCCTGCTCAACCGGTAGGAGGGTTGTGGCCTCATGTTCCGCAATCCATTTGGTACCCGTTACTTCCGAGGCAAAGAAAAGGACCTTGTGGCAGAAGCTCTCAATCACGTCGTAGCCAAAGGGGCCGTCGGGGATCACCATCGACACCAAGGCACTCGCCGGGTTGATCTCGTGCGCACCCTCACGATCGACCACCAATGACACCGGTTCGCCGCTGATCGGGTCGGTTGCCTCGACGCGGACGGCCTTGCCGATTATGCCTGGAATGAAGAGCGTGTCCAGAGCACACCATGCGTAGGTGGTCCTCCCGTCGGCAATGAGGCGGTACTCCGGGTCAAGACTCTCGATCGCGTGGCCCCAAAAACCGACCACGCGGCCGCTGTCGTCTCTGAAAACTCCTGGCCACGAGCTCAATCGCTCGTTCACCAGGTTCAAGGAGACCGATCCGACCGCCTTCGCAATTTCGGCCGGCTCGACCGGCTCGCCCGTGCTCATCAAGCCATAGACCGCGGTCGCTATCTGCTGGTCGGTCCCGTCCAGCGCTGGCATCGCTGCTTTGATCGCCTCGCCCACGTCGGCCACCGAGGTCCCCTCGCGTCTTTCTTTCTTGTCAGATGTCCGCATCGATCTCCTCCTGGATGTGAAATCCGATTGCGCTTCAGACGATGAACATGGTATCCTGCTTTCCAGATATGTATTCCAATGATAACTGCACCGACTGACCGCACGGCTGCAGCGCGCTTTTTTCGCGTTCTGGGAGATCCGACGCGGCTGCACATCGTGGAGCTCCTGGAAGAGCGGGCGCGAACCGTCAGCGAGCTGGTAAGCGCGGTTGGCCAGCCCCAGCCTCGGGTCAGCACCCACCTGGCATGTCTGCGGCACTGTGGCTTTGTTGAAACCGAGCGCCGAGGCAAGGAGATCGTCTACCGCCTTGCGCTGCGGCGCTTGGATCAGGTCGTTGCTCAGGCCGACGTGGCTCTGGAGCCGATTGCCGAGCGCCTGGCGACGTGCACTCGTATCGGCCCGGATTGGGTATGAGCCACGTTTGCATCGACCCGGCAATCGATGCCATTGGAGTGGCGGCTACGTACCCCCCACACCCAGAATCGACGACAAGTGTGGTAACACGCAGTTGCAGGAGAGCCTAGAAATGCAAGCTGGCCGCGTAACGAGGCGCCGCCACATTGGCCCAATTGGAACGACCTCGCGAGTCGTCATCGGCCTGCTCCTGCTTGGGTATGGTCTGGTCGGCGGCACTGTGGTAGTCAGCCACGGTCAGCTGCGAACTGGATTTGAGCCGCTCGGAGTGCTTCTTGGCGTAATCGCCTTTCCTGCGGTGCTGCTCGCCTGGCAGTGGCTGCGCGCCCGGAGCAGCACTACACGATTCGAGGCCACTGGACCCGTTGGCACTGCAATCAACATGGCAGTGTTCTTCGCGCTGGTTCTGACCCCGCGATACGCGCCGGCCTTTGCGTTTACGAGTGACGCGGCGCTTGTTTTCTATGGTGCGTCGATGTTGTTGGCGGCACTTCGGGGCTACGCCGGATGCGAGGTGCTGGCCATCTCCAACTGGGTTCTCGGCCGGGACGACCAGGTTGGCTGTTTCGTGTTGAGCCCAGTCGACAACATAGAGAGCCGTCTGGGGCGCAGCCCGTCAGGCTGACGAATGTCCTGGGCCCGAGTTTCCGCGGAAATGTGATGCGAATCACGAACTTCCGACGCTATGCGACCGATGCTTGATGATCCGCTCGAGTCACGACCTGAGTGGCAAGTCCTGTGGATCGCGAATTCCGTCGAGACACACTGATAAGGAGACCGAGTGCCATGCCGACTGAAATCGACCGGAACCAAGTGCAGAGGCTAGTCGAAAGCGGCGCTCAGCTTGTAGAGGTCCTACCGCCCGATGAGTTCGAGGAGGATCATCTGCCCGGCGCGATCAGCCTGCCTCTGCGGCGCCTTGAAACGGAGGCCGCACGCCTTCTCGACCGTACGCGACCGGTGATTGTCTACTGCTGGGATTCTGCTTGAGACTTGTCTCCGAGGGCCGCGTGGCGGCTCGAGAGCTTGGGGTTTGGCGAGGTGTACGACTACGTGGCGGGCAAGCTGGATTGGATGGCGGCCGGGCTTCGCACCGAAGGAACCAATGCCGCGCACCCGCGTGCCGGCGATGTCTCACACAAGGATGCACCCACCGCTCGAGTTGACGAGCGGCTCGGCGATGTTCGCGGCCGGGTGCGGGCAAGCGGCTGGGAGGCGGTCGTGGTCATCAATGACGAGCGTGTGGTGTTCGGGCTGTTGAGGTCGAAGGAGCTCGACAAGGATCCCGAACTTCGCATTGAGGTGGCCATGCGGCCGGGACCAAGCACATTTCGCCCATATGTCTCGATCAAGGAAATGGCCGAGAAAATGACAGCGCATATGCTTGAAAGCTCCCCGATCACGACTTCAGATGGCCGTCTCGTGGGATTGCTTTTGCAGAAGGATGCGGTTCGAGTAGCAGGAGAGGAGAAATAAGCGTGCAGACGACCACAGCCAGGAAGTGTTCGAGATGCGGAACTGCAATCGAGACGTGCGCCTTTTGCGATCAGCCGGATTGTCCGGCCATTACCTGCTATCGGTGCGTGAGCGTCGCCTTTCTAGACCGTCTCCGATCCAAACCGGCCACTTCGTCTCCTATGCAGAGGTGACGCTTACGGCGTCGAGGTTAGAAGCCATTGCGAATCGATCTCAACCTGGACCTCTTCACGCTCGACGGCGAAGTGTTTCCAGCACGTCGGTTGCTTGGTCGACCGACGATCCTCGTTCTGCTCCGCTACCTAGGTTGACTGTATTGCCACGAGCATCTCTCGCAGTTGCGGGAGTTCGACCAGGAGATCGCAAAGTCGCAAGGGCGGGTGGTGGTGATCTCATTTGCCAGGCCTGAGCACCTCAAGCGGTTCGCCGAACGCTCAGGAGATCCTTTTCTCTGGCTCGCTGACCCAATGAGGCTGAGCTATCGACGACTCGGTCTGGCGCGCCGGGGCCTGATGGCAATCGCCCCACCGCGCGTCGTCTGGGGCTACATTCGCCTCATCTTGCGGGGCAGGATCTGGCATCCGGAGCAGCTTGACCTTGCCCAGATGGGTGGCGACGTCGTGTTCGATCGCAACGGAAACATCACCCTCATGTACGTCAGCAAAACGTCGGACGACCGCCCTTCTATGGAGGCGGTAATGTCGGCATTCCGCCGTGCTGCGAATGCGCCCAATAGCGCCGCCGAGCCTTAGGTCGGGAAGTTTGCGCCTCGTGCCGTGTTGTACAGGCGATGGCCACACTGGCGAGCCAACAGACGAGGCATCAGAGCGCCCGGACGGGGGAATTCTCGGCTCAGGGATGGAGCGCCGCCGCTGCCATGAGTGAAAGGAGCCCCGAGGAAGAGGGCGATCTTGCGGCTCAGATCGTGAACTTGCGACCGCGGCTGCTGCGCTTTGCCTGGTCGCTGACTCGCGACCGCGATGCCGCCGAGGACCTAGCTCAAGAGACGATCACCCGCGCCATTGCGTCGCAATGGCGATTTCAGCCCGGTACGAATCTCAAAGCCTGGCTCTTTCGAATCTTGCGCAACATTCACCTCAACGTGCTCCGGGCTGCTGGGACGCATCCCGCCCTCGTCTCGATTGAGGAGCTCATCGTCGAACCGGCCGGCCCGCACGAGCAAGACCCGAATCCCGTCGAGACCCGAGTCATTGAGCGGGCTGAGCTGAGGCGGATTGCCGATGTCTTTCGCACGCTGCCGCCGACCTTCGCGGCTCCCCTCCACCTGACGGCGGTTGAGGAGCTCAGCTACGCCGAGACCGCCTTGATCCTCGACATTCCCGTCGGGACTGTGATGTCACGCGTCTATCGCGCGCGGCGACTTTTGATTGCCAGGCTGGCTGGGGGCAATTAGTTGAAAGCCTGCACGACCCACCGCGAGTTCCTGGCGGCGATCGCGGATGGTGAAACCGCTTTGGTTCCGGCGGCCACGCTAGATCATGTGAAACATTGCAGTGACTGCTCGCGCGAACTTCGAGCACATCAACTGCTCGCTTCGAGGCTCCGGCAAGCCAGCGAGCATCCGGAGGAAGCCGAGCCCAGCCGGCGACCCATTCCCTTGGTGGGAGGTCGCCTTGGCGTGATCGCCGCAGGCATCGCAGGCGCGATCCTGCTCGGCGCCGGGGTCGGGTGGTTTGCGCTGTCGCGCCCCGATCCCGTCCTGGCCGCGGTCAATGCTTCATCGCAGCCGCTTCAGATCGAGTCAAGCGATCCATCCCAGGTGGGCCTGTGGTGTCTGCAAGCGTCAGGGAGGACGCTGCCGGCGATCCAGTTGGACGGAATGCAGGTCAGGGGTGCGAGGATGGACCGGGCTGCGTCGACAGACATCGTGACCGTGGTCTACACCGCGCCTTCGGGTGAGCGAGTCACCGTAGGCTGGCTCGAAGGTCAGGGTCCTACAGGCTCTGGCGTCGAGGACAGAAATGTTTCAGGCCACGAGTCGCTGATCGTTCACTCGGCGGTGGGAACAGCGGTGATCACTGGGTCGTCCCTAGATGTGATGTGGCAAACGGCGGCGGCTATTGAGTCGACCGCGCCACTACTGCACGCTGGTGACTCATTTCGCCTAGACGCACAACACCCGCGGGCAGTGGTTATTTCGGAACCGCGCTCAGGCTGAACCAGAATCGAGTCATCCCGGGCTGCGAGTCCACGCCCACCCTACCTCCAGCAGCCTCGACCAGCTCCTTGACGACGGCAAGACCGATCCCGGCGCCACCTTGAGCCGCGTTACGCGACTTATCCACGCGATAGAACCGCTCGAAAAGATGCGGAAGGTCGTCGGCCGGTATTGCATCACCGCTGTTCGCGACCGACACCACCACCGACTCAGCCTCAGAAGCGGCTCGTATCCACACGGTGCCGCCATTCGGGGCATACCGTCCGGCGTTCTGCAGCAGATTGCCCAGCACCTGGACCAATGCGTCGGCGTCGGCGCGCACCCACAGGCTCGAGGGCAAGGCAGTTTGCACAGTTAGACCTCGACGTTCGAACGAGTGCCGGTGCAACTCCAGAAGTGCCGCGAGGAACGGAATCAGGTCGAGCTCGGCCCATTCCTCTTTGGCAATGGTGCCGCCCGCGACGAGCGCGTCGAGGGACCTTGACAGGCGCAGCAGCCGGTCGATCTCCTCTTGCAGCGAGGCATAGGTGTCCGGCGACCCAGGCACCATGCCGTCCCGAAGGGCCTGCAGGTAGCCGTGGAGGTTGGTTAGCGGGGTCCTCAACTCGTGCGCAAAATTGAGGATCAGGTCGTGCCGCTGGCGCTGCTGATCCTGGAGGCCTGCCGCCATCTGGTTGAAAGAATCGGCCAGCGATGCCAGCTCTCGGGAGCTCGGCCGGCGCACCCGGGCGTCGTAGGAGCCGGCGGCGATCCTGCGCGCGGCTCGTGCGACGTCTGCCAGCGGGCGCTCGATCTGGCGCGCCACCACAAATGCCAGGATGACCGCACTGACCAGCGCAGCCAATGAGGCTCCCATCAGGACGCGCGTGACCGACTCGTCGAACATCGCGTAGGAGACTGCCGCTGCAGTTCCATGCAGGGCCATAAGAGCTTCGAAGGTCGAGCGACCGACCACCAGAACTCCGGCCGCCACGAGAGTGATGGCGATGACTGCGATCAGCGCGCCGGCGAGCGCGATCCGAGTCGCCAGAGAGTTCATGTGTCTAATCAGCCCGCCAGCCGGTAGCCGACGCCACGAACTGTGACCACGAAACGCGGCCGGGCCCAGCTGTCGCCGAGCTTCGTCCGCAGCCGCCCGACGTAAACGTCGATGCTGCGATTGTCGATCCCTTCGCCGTGAGGGTGCAGGCGGTTGATCAGCTGGTCGCGGGTGACCACGCGTCCCCCGGCCTTCAGTAGCGCG
>Ga0209648_10001260_pt1 | contig 20284 bp, 18 predicted proteins | sample GraSoi2013_115cm_FD_185830 | JGI IMG/M metagenome (GOLD analysis project Ga0209648, IMG submission 185830) | Grasslands soil microbial communities from the Angelo Coastal Reserve, California, USA - Sample 9_17_2013_115cm (SPAdes) (version 2) | ecosystem: Environmental > Terrestrial > Soil >...
GCGAAGGCGACCTGAATGCCGACGGCTCTCCGTGGCCGCGGATCGCGATGGTCGAGTGCCTGGAGGCCGCACGCAAGCATCCCCTCTATACAGCTCCGGCCGGCGAGGGTGAGGGCGTCGGCGTCGCGCTGGCATCGTGGGGTGGTGCTCGCTCGCCGGCGGCGGCAGGCTGCCGCGTCGAGCCGGACGGGATGGTTTCGATCCTGGTCGGGTCGCCTGACATCAGCGGCTCCTCGACCGGGCTCGCGCTGATCGCCGCGGAGGCGTTCGGAGTCTCACCCGAGAAAGTTCGCGTGGTGATCGGCGACACGTCGTTCGCGCCGCAGAGCCCCATGGCGGCCGGCAGCCAGGTCACCTACAGCGTGGGCGGCGCGGTTTACGAAGCCGCCCTCGAAGCCAGGCGGCAGCTGCTCGAGATTGCGACCGAGGAGCTCGAGGCAGCACCCGAGGACCTGGACATCGTGGACGGGCGGGTCGCGGTCAAAGGCGTGCCCGAGCGTTTCGTAGAGATCACGAAGCTGGTGGCGCTCAGCACCGAATTCATGGGCCGCCACCGGCCGGTCAACGCGACCGGTCGTTCGGCTGTCCAGAGCGCGTCGCCCGCCTTCACTGTTCACATCGCGCGGGTCCGCACCGACCCGGAAACCGGAGCGTTCCAGCTGACCGGTTACGCGGCGATCCAGGACGTCGGGCGCGCGATCAACCCGCCGGAGGTCCTGGGCCAGATTCACGGCGGGTCGGTCCAGTCGATCGGGCGGGCTCTTGGCGAGCAGCTTTTCTATGAGGATGGGCAGCTTCGCACCGGCAGCTTCCTGGATTACGAGATTCCGACCGCGGATCAAATTCCGCTGATCGACGTCCAGCTGATCGAGGTCCCGTCACCGGTGGGCCCGCTCGGGGCGAAGGGCGTCGGCGAGCCGCCCGCCATCCCAGGCCCGGCCGCACTGGCCAACGCCCTGGCACGCGCCACCGGCATCCGGGTGCGAGAGGTTCCGGTAGACCGCTCGAAGTTGATTCGGTAGCCGCCGGGATGCGGCGCCGCGAAGACGCGCCGGCCAGCCTCGAGAGGGGAAGTCCCGGGTCGTCGATGCGCGCCTACGTCGCGCGCACGCTGCCCGAATGCTCTCCGATCCTCGTGTGCAACCGCGCGCCGCGCGAGCCTGATCCCGAGGGCGGTGGCTTCAAGCGGGGCGCGGGCGGGGTGATCACCGCCCTCCTGACCCTTGCCGAGGCGACCGAGGCGGAGTGGGTCGCTTGTGCCCGCAACGACGACGAGCGTCAGATGGCGGCGACCCAGGGCTCGGCCTTCACCGTCCCCTTGATGAACTCCACCGGCCGCCTGCACTACGCCGTGCCGACCCGAGAGCAGTACGAGATGTATTACGGCGTGTTCGCCAACCCTGTGCTCTGGTTTATCCAGCACTACCTGTGGGACCTCGGCAACGAGCCGGTGATCGACGACCGCATCCACCAGGCGTGGAGTGACGGCTACGTCGCGGTCAATCGCCAGATGGCCGAGAAGGCGGTCAAGGTCGCCCGCGACGCGCCGCGGAGGCCGCTGGTCATGGTGCAGGACTACCAGCTCTACCTGGTTCCGGGACTGGTGCGGAAGGCGTTGCCGGACGCGATGATCCAGCACTTCGTGCACGTTCCGTGGCCGACGCCGCAGTACTGGAAGGTCCTGCCCAAGCAGATGCGCGACGCGATTCTGGACGGACTGCTCGGGTGTGACATCGTCGGATTCCAGTCGAGCCTCGACGTGCGCAACTTCCTGCTGACATGCGAGGAAAACGCCGGCCTGCAGGTTGATGAGCGGGAGCGCGCCGTCTTCTTCGGCGGTCGAGTTGTCTATGCGCGCCACTACCCGATCTCGATCGACGTGGTCACGACGTCGCGGCTTGCTTCATCGCGCGGCGCCAAACGGCAGGAGCGCGACCTGGCGACGTGGCGACCGCGGCATCTCATTGCGCGCATCGACCGGACGGATCCGTCCAAGAACATCGTGCGCGGGTTCATCGCCTACGACAAGCTGCTGCGCTACCACCCCGAGCTGCGCGGACAGGTGCAGTTCTGGGCGTTCCTGCAGCCGTCGCGCCAGGACGTCGCGGTCTACAGCCGCTACGTGCGGACGATCCGGCAGACGGTCGGCCGCATCAACAGCGAGTTCGGCACCGCGGCTTGGCAGCCGATCCGGCTGGAAATCGGCGAGAGCGAGCGCAAGGCGATGGCGTCGCTGAAGAACTTCGACGTGCTGCTGGTCAACCCGGTGTACGACGGGCTCAACCTCGTCGTCAAAGAAGGGGCGCTTGTCAACGCGACCAACGGCGTGATCGTGCTGTCCGAGAACGCGGGCGCGCACGAAGAGCTGTACCAGCACGTGCTTTCGGTCAATCCCTTCGACGTCGAGGCCACCGCGGCCGCGATGTATGCCGGCCTCACGATGGCTCCCGAGGAGCGCCGCCGGCTGAACGAGGGGGCGCGCGAGGTCGTGCGCAGCAACGACATCACCCGGTGGATCAGCCGGCAGGTGCAGGACGTGCGCGACCTCGTCGTTGCGCCGGCTCGCTCGTGGGCGCGCTAGCGTCTTGCCCCGGAGGTTCGGCGGAAAATCGCCGCATCGGCGGCCGAGATCAAGGCGCCGGCGAGCAACGCAGCGCGCATGTCGGTAGACCTGTAAGCGAGTAGCGCAGCCGGCAACGCAGAGCTCGGCCGCCTAGGCGGATGAGCCCGCAGGGTGCCACGGGCGCCGCGCAGCGCCGCCCCTGGCATTTCCGTCGAACTTTCGGGGCGGGACGCTACCGACGGCCTCGTTCGGTCCGCGTCGCCACCGCTAGCAGGCCGGCGAGGACGGCGCCCTCGAACAGCCCGTAGAAGACCGAGCGCAGAATCGCTTGGTTGAAAGGACCGACGTTGAGGAGAAATGTGAGCACGGCGAAGACCGGGAAGGAGAGCGCCAGCTGCTTCCAGGTGTCGAGCGCTTCCCACCACAGGACCAGGCGTGGCGGTGGCTGGGGAGCTTGCTTCATGGCGTTGGGAACATTGTTCCTGCTCAGCATGGTGGCGTGCGATCCCCTGACAGGCACAGGGCCCGGCACGCAGCCCGACCCGAAGACGTTCATCAAGGTCGAACCTGCTTCGCAGGCGGTGGTGGTGACGCTGATCGCGGGTCATCCGGCCACGGACAACCAGTTCAACTACGACGGGTACAGCAGCGGCGCACTCGTGCTCACGGTCCCGGTCGGCTGGCAGGTGACCATCCAGTGCCTGAACCACGGGACGGTGCCGAACTCGTGCGCGATCGTCGCGGACGGCAAGGCCACGTCACCGGTGCAGCCCGACTGGTCGACGCCGGATCCTCAGCGCGGGTTGGACCCCGGCCAGTCGTCCGGATTCACGTTCACCATGGCCGCGCCTGGCAGCTACCGGATCGCCTCGCTGGTCGGCGGAAGTGAAGCCAGCGGGATGTGGATGGACCTCGAGGTCAAAGCCGGAGGCGTGGCGACCCTTACTGCGCCATAGAGCTCGCGGTCTCCGCCCACTCGACGATCTCGTTGAGCAGGACAGCTGCTTCCGACGGTCCCGAGACCACGAGGTCGCAGTGGTCGAAGAGGTGCGCCGGCGCTTCAGGCGAGCTCACCCCTACGCACATGTGCGGGATGTCCAGCGAGCTCACATACTCGAACATCGAGCGGTCGTTCTCGTCGTCTCCACAGCACACGACGCCGGCGGGGTCTTCACCCGGCAGCAGGGCGGCGAGCGCGCTTCCCTTCCCCGCCTTGGGAGCGTGGAGCTCGATGACCTTGCGTCCCAGGTAGGCCGCCAGTGGCCGTTCGTAGATGAGCGGCTGGATGAGCGCCAGCATCTCGTCGCCGCCCAGGCTCGTGTTGCGGAAATGCACCGCGCTGCTGGCCGGCTTGACCTCGAGCCACGCGCCGGGGGTGCGCTCGAGCAGCACCGCCACATCGGCGTTGAAGTTATCCAGCGCCTCTCTGTGCGCGTGGCGAGGGATGGCCAGCCCGCTGTCTCCGATCAGGCGCACTCCTGAGATCGGCACGAGCGCATCGAGCTGGTCGTGCGTCCGGCTGCTCAGGACGATGACGTCGGCCAACAGGCGCACGAGCCGGCTCAGGGCCTGGAGCGACTCCGGGCGGGCGAACGTCTGGGTCGGGTCCGGAACGATGTCGGCGAGGGTGCCGTCGAAGTCCGTGACGAGTACGACCTCGCTCGGCGGGACCGTCGCGACCGGCGAATTCCGCCAGGCGCCAACCAGCTCATCGGCCTGGAGCATCACTCAATTTGTAGCAGGCCGGTGCCGCTCGACGATCGAGGCGAACCTGGTGCTCGGTGGCAGCGTGCCCAACGAATGGCCCCAATCGCCGTCCAGGCGAGAGGCGCAGAAAGCGTCGGCGACCGCCGGGTCGCCGTGCCGGACCAGCAGCGAGCCCTGCAGCACGACAGCCATCTCCTCAACCACCCGGCGAGCTCGGGCTTCAGGCTCTGCGGCGTTGGCAAGCTCGCCCTTGAGATCGGCGATGGCCCGGTCGAGCCGGGCGTCGGAACCCTTGGCAATCTCCACTTCGGCGAGGAAGGCGGCGATCGATTCGGGCTCGCGGGTCATCGCGCGGAGGACATCCAGGGCGTTGACGTTTCCGGAGCCTTCCCAGATCGAGTTCAGCGGCGCTTCGCGATACAGGCGCGGCATGATCGACTCCTCGACGTAGCCGTTGCCGCCGTGGCACTCGAGCGCCTCGGCGACCACAGTGATCGCTCGCTTACACACCCAGTACTTGGAAACCGCCAGCGCGATGCGGCGGAAATGCGACTCGTCGGAATCGGACGCTCTGTCGAAGGCTCCGGCGAGGCGCATCATCAGGATGGTCGTGGCCTCGGACTCGATCGCGATGTCAGCGAGCACGTTCAGCATTAGCGGCTGCTCGCTGAGCAGCTTTCCAAAGGCGCTGCGGTGCGCGGTGTGGTGGGTCGCCTGAGCCACGGCCTGACGCATGAGCGAGGCCGAGCCGATGACGCAGTCAAGGCGCGTGTGATTGACCATCTCGATGATGGTGCGCACCCCTCTTCCCTCCTCCCCGACGATCTCCGCCCACGCGTCCACCAGCTCGATTTCAGCGGATGCGTTGGACCGGTTGCCCAGCTTGTCCTTGAGCCGCTGGATGTGGAAGCGGTTGAGGGTGCCATCCGGCAGCACGCGCGGCAGAAGAAAGCACGTCAGCCCGCGCGGGGCCTGGGCGAGCACGAGAAACGCATCGCACATCGGGGCGGAGCAAAACCATTTCTGGCCTGTGAGCAGATATCCGCCGTCGACGGTTGGCTCGGCGCGGGTGGTATTGGTCCGAACGTCTGAGCCTCCCTGCCGTTCGGTCATCGCCATGCCGAAAAGCACGCCTCGCTTGGTCGATGCCGGACGCAGACCCGGGTCGTACTCGAGAGTGGTCATCAACGGTTCCCACGTCGCGGCGAGGTCTTCTTGCTTGCGGAGTGCAGGCACTGCGGCGTACGTCATCGACACCGGGCACCCGTGGCCACCCTCGACCTGCGACCAGACGTAGAACGCCGCCGCGCGCGCCGCATGCGCCCCAGGACGTGGCTCGCGCCACGGGAGGGCGTGGAGCCCGTGGCCGACGGCCACCTCCGTCAGCCGGTGCCAGGTGGGATGGAACTCGACCTCGTCGATCCGGTTGCCGAAACGATCGTGCGTCCGCAGCACCGGCGGATGGGCGTTGGCCTGGAAGCCCCAGTCGATCGCCTGCTGCGTGCCCGCGAGACGCCCCAGCTCGCCGACCATGTCGGTGGCCCACGACGCGCCTTCCCGCTCGAGGGATTCGCGAAGAGGCGCGTCGGCCTCGAAGAGGTTGTAGTCGACGAGAGGCGGTGGCTGGTTGAGATTCACGCGTAAAGGCTAGCCGCGACGAGGGAGGCTGAAACGAACGCCTGGCGCCAAACGTGCGGATTCCGCGCTGCGCAAAGGGACGTTTGGCGCCAGGCGTGCGGAATCGGCTTAGCGCAAGTCCGCTAGAGGGCTTCCTTCGCCAGGTCGGCCACCAGGCGCAGCTGCTCCTTGCGCTCGGCGGAGTCGAAGGCCATAGGTGAGACCAGGAGCGTGTCGACCCCAGCGTCAGCGAAAGCGCGGAGCCTTTCTTTCGCGCGCTGGGGCGACCCGGCGATGCTGACCGCGTCGATCAGGTCGTCCGGCAGCGCGAGCATGGCCTCGCTCTTACGGCCGGCCAGGTACAGCTCCCGCACCTGCTCCGCCTCGCGCTCGAATCCATAGGAGGAGACGAGGCGGTTGTAGAAGTTCTGCTCACGCGATCCCATGCCGCCGACGTAGAGCGCGAGCATCGGTCGCATCGCGTTGCGCGCGACGTCGACGTCGTCTCCGATCATCACGTTGACGCTGGGACAGATCCGGAAATCGTCGAGCGAGCGGCTCGCCCGCGCCGCCCCCTCCTCAAGCGGTACCCGCAGTGCCGCTGTGTGCTCGGGAGAGAAGAAGACGGGCAGCCATCCGTCGGCGATCTCGCCGGCCAGCGCGACGTTCTTCGGTCCGAGCACCGCGAGGAAGATCGGGATGCGCTCCTGCACCGGCCGGATCGTGAGCTTGAGCACCTTGCCAGGGCCGTCGGGCAGCGGAAGGTCGATGGTCTCGCCGTGAAACTCCACTTTGTGGTGCGCCAGCGCCATGCGCACCACGGCCACATACTCCCGCGTGCGCTGCAGCTGCTTGGCGAAGCGGACGCCATGCCAGCCCTCTGAGACCTGCGGCCCCGAGGTCCCGAGGCCCAGGAGCATCCGGCCGCCGGACAGCTGGTCGATCGTAGCCGCGGTCATCGCGGTCATCGCGGCGCTGCGCGCGGGGATCTGGAAGATGCCGGCCCCGAGCTTGATCCGGGTCGTGCCGGCGGCCAGCCAGGCGAGCACCGTCGCCGCGTCCGAGCCGTACGCCTCCGCGGTCCAGATCGAGTCGTAACCGAGCTCCTCCGCGGTGCGCGCGATGTCGAGCTGGTCCGCGGCGGTCTGCCCAAAAGCCCAGTAGCCGACGTTGATGCCCAGCTTCATCGGAACGAGTGTATTGTCGTCTGGGGTCGAACCTCGACCTCGGAGGGATTTGACATGTCATTCGTGGGCCCAGGAATGATGTTCGGCGGACATCTCTTCTTCTTATTCGCCTTTCTGGTTTTCTGGGGAGCGGTGATCGCAGTCATCGTGCTCGCGGTCCGTGCGTCAACCCGGACGGCTTACCCGACTGTAGGTCCGCCGATGCACATGGGCGCCACGCCGCCACCCGCTCGCGAAACACCCCTGGAAATTCTCGCCCGGCGATTCGCCTCCGGAGAGATAACAGCCGACGAGTATCAGAAGGCGCGGGACCTGCTGGGAGGCGGCGGAAAGACCTAGCCGGCGTTATCGGCCGCTGACCAGTAGCCCGATCAGGAAAACGTTCAGGGAAACAATCACCGTGACGACGCCCGTAGCGATCAGCGTGGTCGGCCGGTGGTTGACCAGGGTGCCCATCAGCCCCCGATCGCGGCAGAAGATGACCAGCGGGATCAAGGCAAATGGGATCCCGAACGACAGCACCACCTGGCTGAGCACGAGCGCGCGTGTGGGATCCAGCCCGACTCCAATCACGATCAGCGCCGGCGCCATCGTGATGGACCGGCGCAGAAACAGCGGTATCTGGCGCCGGATGAATCCCTGCATCACGACCTGGCCCGCGAGGGTGCCGACGCTCGAGGAGGACAGCCCGGAAGCAAGGAGCCCGAGCCCGAAAAAGATGTCCGCGCCGTTTCCAACCTGAACGCCCAGGCCGCGAAACGCCTGGTCGAGAGTGTCAACCTGAATGCCTCTTCCGTGAAATACCGCGGCGGCGATGGTGAGCATCGCGATGTTGATCAACCCGGCCACGGTCATCGCGATGATCACGTCCCATTTCTCGAAGCTGAAGATCTTCAGCTGCTCGGCATCCGTGGCGCCCACCACTCGCCTTTGAGTCAGGGCGGAATGGAGGTAGATGACATGCGGCATCACGGTTGCGCCGAGGATGCCGGCTCCGAGAAGCACGCTCTCCGTGCCATCGAACCTGGGTGTGATGAGCCCCGTCACGACGCCCGTGACCGACGGCCTGGCGAGCACGACCTCGAACGCGAAGGCGGCCATGATCACGCCGACGAGGCCGGCGATCACGGCCTCGAAGCCGCGGAAGCCTCGCGACTGGATCGCCAGGATCCCGAACGCCGCGAAGGCGGTGATGATCCCGGCGGCGAACAGCGGAACGCCCGGAAAGAGCAGGTGAATTCCGATCGCGGCGCCGATGAACTCGGCCAGGTCCGTCGCCATCGCGATCACCTCGGCCTGGATCCACAGCCCGACCACCGCCGGAAATGGAAACTTCAACCGGCAGATTTCAGCGAGGTTCATCCCGGTCGCGATGCCGAGCTTGGCGCTCATCGACTGGACCAGCATCGCCATGAGGTTCGCGGCGAGGACGACCCACAGCAGCATGTAGCCGTACTTCGCCCCGCCGGCCACGTTCGTGGCGAAGTTGCCGGGATCCACGTAAGCGACGGCGGCGACGAAGGCCGGACCGAGGAACGGAAGCAGGGCACGAAGGCCGCGAGTCTGGCCGTTGAGGGCTTTCTCGGCGGCCCTGAGGACTCGCTCCTCACCTGGGAGCGCGACCGCAACCGGATCGGGGTTCGGCTTGATGGGTGGTGGCGGTTGTGCCGGCGCAGGCTTGAGGGGGCTGGGGGTCGGTGTCTCGACGGCCCCGGTCATCGCTTCTCCTCGACGAACACGGCGCGCGCCAGGCCGAGGGGAATGCTTGCGCGGCGGCCGTTGAGGCGAACCGTGATCGGGCCTTCGAACTTGCTTTCCGAGACGACCTCGATCCTGGCGCCGGGCACGAGGCTTCGGCGCTCCAGCTCGCGCAGCCGGCCCGGGTCCTCGTCAGACACTCCCTGCACAACGACTTTCTCCCCCACACGGCAGTCGCTGAGCGGCCGGTCGCTGAGCGGCCGGACCTTGCCGCCGAGGGTTGGGATGGAGTGCCCGTGAGGATCGAGCTCTGGGCGGCCCAGGAGCTCGAAGATGCGCTGCTCCATGCGCTCCGAGATGACGTGCTCGAGGCGCTCGGCTTCGTCGTGGACCTCGTCCCAGCTGTAGCCCAGTACCTGGACCAGGAACATCTCGAGCAAGCGGTGGTGGCGGACGAGCTCGACCGCGACCTTGCGGCCCTCGCGGGTCAGCTGCTGGCCGCGGTAGCGGTCGTGCTCTACGAGGCCCTGCGCGCTGAGGCGCGTGACCATCTCGCTGACGCTTGGCGACGAGATGCCGAGCCGCTGCGCGAGCTCGCGAGTCGGCACGGGACGCTGGTCGCCATGGAGCTGATAGAGGGCTTTGAGGTAATCCTGCTGCGAGCGGGTGAAGGTGCTGCGGCGCTCGAGCTGCTCGACCAAGTTGCCTAGGCGCCCCTAATTTCGTTTGCGGGCTTGCCTATCACGAAAGATAGGATAGCCTAATTTATAGGGGGATCTGAGTTCTTGCGCATTTTGTTTAAGGCGCCACCCCCCATCCGACCAGCCGCTGCGCGGCGGGCCACCTTGCGCGCATGGCGGCGATGAGGATGGGACTTATTGATTGCCCCCTGCGGGGGAAGTGAGACATGCCAATCAGGCGCAGGAACCGGTTGCGGCCGATGCGGGGTTGTACGTGACGCTCACGTCCGGGGTGACGGTGATTGCCCGGTCGGAGGTGATCACGGCCAGGTAAGCGGCGCAGCCCTCCGCCAGGTGGAAGTCGTAGTTGACGCTTGTCGTGCTCAGCCAGCCGACGGCGCTGCCCGAGTGATGCATGCACCAATTGGTCGAGCCAACTCCGGTCTCGACGCAGCGAACGGCATCGCCGAACTGATGGATCGAAAGGATGCTGACCGACATCGGTCCGTTCGACGTCAGCTTCAGGTGATAGGTGAACGTATCCGGTACGCCGGCGGCCAGGTAAAAGCTCGAGCCGCTGATCGCCTGCGGGACGTTCCAGATGCCAAGCGTCGGGTGCGCCAGCTCAGCCGTCAGGTCGGTGACCTGGTTCTGGGAGGCGGTCAGCTTGACCTGGGTCGTGGCGAGGGCGGTCTGAAGGTTCTGTGACTTCCCGGTCAGCTCCTCGTTCTGGAGCGTCAGTGCGCGGTCGGCGTTCTGGTAGTTCGTGTCGTCCACGTAAAGGATGCCCAGGCCGCCGGCTGTGATCAGGAGCGCGGCGGCCAGGGCCGCGGTCCACAGCCGCCGCTCGCGCGGCACGTAAACGGACGTCCGGACGGATCTGAACGGCGTCACCTCGGCCAGACGTGAATAGTCCTGGGCTGGTTGAAGGCTGTCTTCAGCGGTTGCGGGGGGTGTGGTCTCCACCGGGGTCCGACTCATGATCGCATCCCTTGGGAAGCTCTACCAAATGTCATGTCTGGCCCGGCCTTGGCCAGGCGCCCAGCACCTGACTGATGCGCGAGGCCGACTCGGCCTGCTGGCCGGTGTCGAAAGTGAAGGTCTTGCCGTCGGGCTGAGTCGAAGGGCCCGGACCGCAGTTCGTGCCGCATGGCGCCTCTTCGACATAGAAGGCCGCGGTCCCGTTTATCCACACCGGAGACGACCGCACGTTGGGGAGCTGGCCGCCGCTTCGCCCGCCGTGGCCGTAGAGCCAGACGTGGGGCGTTCCCGCGGTGTCCCTGACCGTGAACGCGAGGTTGTCGTCTGCCGCATCCGCCCGCGGGCGGATCCACGCGAGCTGCTGGCCGATCGCCTGCGTGACCACCCCGTTGGCATCCCAGAGGCTGATCACCGAGCTGACCGGCTTGCGGAAGTACAGGATGCTGCCGGACGTTCCCCAGCTGGCCATCGTGCCGAGCGATTGCGAGTACGCGAGACTCCCATCCTGAGTGTGGCGGACCTGGAGGTGGTCGCCTGACGAGCTAAAGGTCTGGACGAACGCGAAGTAGGCGCCGTCGGGTGAAAACGCCAGGTAGGCGTCGTCCTCGTTTGGATTGGATCCTCGACCTGGGACTGCGCCCAGCGTTGCGACGACGCGATCGCCTCCACCGCTAAGCAGGTGCAGGTTGACTGCACTCGCGTCCGAGGTTACATAGGCGAGGAACCCGCGGTCCGGGCTCCATGCGTGCAGACCATCCATGAACGCTCCGCCAGACCATGTGGCAGCGACCGTCGTGTTGCCGGTAAACAGGTCGAGGAACCCGATCACGCTGTCCCCGGCGGCCGACGGGCCGCCCTCGGTGGCCGACCACGAGATCGTGGTCTGAGTGACCAGCTCCAGCTGCTGCGTCCACGGACCCGTGATCGTGCAGATCGGCCTGGGGTTCCGAGCGTCGGTGACGTCGGCGAGGACAGTGGCGGGCGAGCCCTGCATCACAAGCAAAGCTTCCTGGGTCGCCGGAGCCCCCGAGCAGCTCGCGTGTATGGCCGCCCACGCCGGTACGGCCACCGGGCTCGGCGCCGGGGACGGCGAAGGCGACGGGCTCGGGGCGGGACTGGGCGTCGGGGACGGACTTGCACTCGGCGTCGGGCTGGCGGATTGCCTGGACGAAGGGCTGGAATGGGCCACGGCCGGACCGGTCGCCGTGCAGCCGGCGACCGTCAGCAGAACGCATGCGAGTACGACCCCCAGCCTCACGGGAGGTTGAAACGACAGCCGGGGGACCGACGTTACGCACGTCATCTTTCCGCGCAAGGCGCCCAGAATAGTCGCTTATCGATTTGGGCCGGCGCGTTAGGCACTGACCTACCGAATGCGTAGCCAGAGGTTAAGGAAGCGAGATGAAGGCGGCACGGCTGTTCGCGCTGGTGCTGCTGCTGGCCGGCTGCATCAACCCGGTCCCGCCGACTGCCACGATCGAAACTTCAGCCACCCAGAACGTCGCTGTGGGTGGTCTGGCGCAGCTGGTGGTGAAGCTGACCAACACGGGCCCTGCCATCCCGCACCTGGGGCTTGTCTTCATGACCGCGGACAAGTGGTACGACCATCACACGGTCACCGACTTCGGTGGATGCACCATCGCGACCGACGCCTCAGCGTTCGATTGCGGCGACCTGGCCGCCGGGGCATCGGCATCCTTCTCGATCATGGGCATCGCGAAGGAAGCCGGAAGCTTCCACTACCAGCTGGCTTTGAGGGAGCTGGTGCAGCCATTCGATTTCGTCAACGACCACCCCGACGGCGCTGACCTGCAGACCTGGGACGAGACCATCACTCCGACCTAGACCGCGCGGCGAAACGCATCTTTGGCGCCAACCGTGCGTATCAGATGAGGCTGAGCGGCGCGTTTGGCGCCAGACGAGCGAAATGATTTGAGGGGGCTTGCGTACCAGTCTCTGGGGGGTTGGCGGAGAATACCCGCGGTTTCGTGAGTCAGCCGGCATCCCAATCCGCGCGACCTCCGCTTTGGCTTGCGTCCGCTGCCGTCGTCGCCGCCTGGGGCGCGATCTACGACATCGGCGTCTGGTTCCTTCTGTTCGCCAGGCAGCCGGTGCACCCCGATTTCAGAATCTTCTACGTCGCCGCCGAGGCAGGCCTCCGCTTCGGGTGGGCCAGGAGCTACGACGTCGCGACGTTGCGGTCGCTGTCGAAGTCCTTTCCTGCCGGGCAGCAGTTCATCACGTCAGCGCTGCCGTTCATCCATCCGCCGCTCCTCGCCTGGCTGATCGCACCTCTGACGTCGCTGCCCCTGGCGGTCGCTTACGCGGCGTGGTGCGCCCTCCTGCTAGCGGCATTGGTTTGGGCGTGGTACGTCGCGGCGCCTTACACGGGGTTGAGAAAGCTCGCGCTCCTGCTCGTGGCGCTGGCGATCTGGCCGGTGCTCGACGCCTTTTACTTCGGGCAACCGTCGACCCTGCAGCTCGCGCTCCTGGCATCAGCGTGGTGGCTTTGCGTCAAGGAAAGACCGCTGGCCGCGGGCGCGGCCCTGGCTTTCGCCACCGCGCTCAAGCCGCACACCGTGATCCTCGTGCCGGTCGCGCTTGCGGCGAGCGGGCGTTACCGGCCGTTTCTCAGCTGGGCGGCCGTCACGTCCTTGCTCGCCGCCTCCTTCGCGCTCGCATTGGGACCGGCGGGCCTCAACAACTGGTGGCAGGCAATCGTCTACGGCCAGACCGACACCGGCCAATCCCTTTACACGATGGCCTATCTGTTTGGGTCCGGCCCGGTCGCTTACGGCCTCGAAGCCCTTCAGGGCGCGGCCGCGCTGGTGATCGCACGGCGCAGACGCGACGACCTGAACGTGGTCTTCGCGGTTGGCATCGTCGGATCGCTGGCGCTGGCGTTCCATCTACATCAGTACGACTACATCGAGCTGACCCTCGCCGCCTGGCTGGTCCTGCGGTCGGCGCCGCCGCTGTGGCACCGTATCTACCTGCTGGCCGGCGCCGCGACCCTGATGGCGCTCGAGGTCGGGCAGCCGATCCCTCAGCTCGCCTGGGACCTCGGGTGGCTGGTCATCCTCTGGGTGGGGGGCTACGCGAGGCGGACCGAGCGAAGTATGTTGTCTGGCACAGCCCCCGCGGGCCAGTGAAAGGAGGACGAATGGCCAAGGTACGTTTGCTCGTCGGAACACACAAAGGCGCGTTCGTCCTGACCTCGGATGAACGCCGCAAGCAGTGGAAAGTCGATGGACCGCAGTTCGCCGGGTGGGACGTCTACCACGTGAAAGGCTCTCCGGCCGACCCGGACCGGATGTACGCGGCGCAGTCCCGCGGTTGGTTCGGGCAGGTCGTTCAGCGCTCGGACGATGGCGGCGCGACGTGGGAGCCGGTCAGCAACGAGTTCCGGTACGAAGGCGCGACCAGCACTCACAAGTGGTACGACAACTCAGACCATCCCTACGAGTTCTTGCGCGCGTGGCACCTCGAGCCGTCCCTCAGCGACCCCGACATGGTGTACGCGGGGGTGGAGGACGCCGCCCTGTTCCGTACGACCGACGCCGGGAAGAGCTGGGAGGAGCTCCCGGCGCTGCGCACCCACCCGACCGCATCGTCGTGGGCGCCGGGCGCGGGCGGCCTGTGCCTGCACACGATCATCCTGGACAAGGACCACCCCGATCGGATCGTGACGGCAATCTCGTCCGCCGGGGCCTTTCGTAGCGACGACGCCGGCAAGACATGGCGCGCGATCAACCAGGGTTTGCGTTCGAACTTCATCCCCGACCCCGACGCGGAGGTCGGGCACTGCGTGCACCACATCGCGATGCATCCGAGCCGCCCCAACGTCCTGTTCATGCAGAAGCACTGGGATGTGATGCGCAGCGAAAACAGCGGCGACACGTGGCACGAGATCAGCGGCAACCTCCCGACCGATTTCGGTTTCGTGATCGACGTGCACGCACACGAGCCGGAGACGATCTACGTCGTTCCCATCAAGAGCGACTCCGACCACTTCGTGCCCGACGGCAAGCTGCGTGTGTACCGCAGCCGCACGGGCGGCAACGAGTGGGAGCCCCTCACCAAGGGACTGCCGCAGAAGGATTGCTACGTGAACGTGCTACGCGACGCGATGTCCATCGACTCGCTCGAGTCGTGCGGTGTCTACTTCGGCACCACGGCGGGCACCGTCTACGGATCCGCGGACGGCGGCGACAGCTGGACCGCGATCGTTGAGAACCTTCCTGCGGTGCTTTCCGTGGAGGCCCAGACCTTGTCGTGATCCGGGTCGAGCTTCCTTCGAACCTGCGGACGCTTGCCAACGTGGGTCGGGAGGTCGAGCTGAATGTGGACGGCCCGGTCACGCAGCGCTCCGTGCTCGACGCCCTCGAGGCGGCTTATCCGATGCTGCGCGGCACGATACGCGACCAGGTCACCTACCGGCGCCGGGCGATGCTCAGGTTCTTCGCATGCGAAGAGGACCTCTCGGACACATCGATCGACGCGCCGCTGCCGGACGAGGTGGCCACCGGACGGGAGCCCTACCTGGTCATCGGAGCGATCGCCGGCGGCTGATTCAGCTCGCCAGGTTCCGCGGTTCGAGCGGTTCCGGTTCGGAGAGGCGGTATCCGGTTCCGGGTACGAGCCGGCGCACGCGGTCGCGCGCCTTCGCGGTTGCCTCGGCTGTCGACGCCGCCCGTATGGCCGGGACGCCTATGCGCATCTTTGGCGTCCCGGCCACCGGCTCGACGGTCAAACCGTTCTTCGTGAGGGCCTGGAGCACCTTCGGGTCGCCCTGCGTTCCAGGTTCCGGCTCCAGGGTTAGGCTGAACGCGTAGTCGCGCGGCGCGGGGGCCGTTGCGGCCGCTTCGCGGAGACCGAGAGGCTTGAATCGACGATCCTCGGCCGCGTCGAGCAAGGCATCCAGGTCAGCGGTCGATCGGCTGCTGGCGAAGCGAGCAGCGAGCGAGTAGAGAACCGGAACGAGGACCAGCGTCAGCACGGTGCTCGTGAAGAGCCCGCCTATTACCACGATGGCGAGCGGGCGGCTGATGAACGCTCCGCCAATCCCGCCGCCTCCGCCCAGCACCGCGAGCGGCACTAACGCGAGCATGGTCGCGAAGGCGGTCATGAGGATCGGCCGCAGCCGGTGCCGGCCGCCTTCGATGATCGCGTCGTGCAGGTTGAGGCCACGACCCCGGTACTGCTCGATCAGGTCGAGCAGGACGATGGCGTTGGTGACCACTATGCCCGTGAGCATCAGGATTCCGATCAACCCCGGGAGCGACAGCGAGGTGTTGGTGACAACGAGCGCGATGATCGCGCCGGTCGCGGCGAACGGGATCGCCACGAGAAGGACCAATGGTTTCAGCAGCGAGCGGAAGGTCGCCACCATGATCAGGTAGACGAGCCCGATGGCCGCCAGCAGCGCAAGCGCGAATTGAGTGAGAACCGTCGAGAGCTGGGCGAACACGCCGCCGGTTGACAGCGAGGCCCCAGATGGAAGCGACACACCGGCCAGCGCGCTGTTTACGTTCGTCTGCACCGCACGCGTGTCGTTGCCGGTAATCGTGCCGGTGATCGTGGCGTCGAGGTCGCCGTTGACGCGAGTCACGGTCTGGGGGCCGTTGACCTGGTTGATCGATGCCAGGGTCGAGAGCGGCACGACTCCCAGTGCGGTGGGGATGGGAAGCAAAGAAAGCGTTGCCGCGGTATCGGCGGTTCCGGGTGGAAGCTGGACGCGGACGGCCATGGTTCCCTGCGGCAACACGGCCTGGGCGGCGAGCTGGCCGTTGATCGCCTGGGCCACGAGGGCGGCGAGCGTCTGGATGTTGAGGCCCGAAGCCGCAAGCCTGTCGGTCGGCACGAGCTGGTACTGGGGTTTGGATGTGACGAGGTTCGTCTTGAGCTCCGCCAGGCCCTGAACTCTGGACAGGGCCGCGAGGACCGCGTCGTTGGCGACCTGGAGCGTGGACCTGTCGCCCGCGCTCACGTCAACCTGCATCTGGCTGCTGCTCGCGTTCGAGCTGTTCTGGGCCTGGCCCACTCCAATCTTGGCCGGACCCACGTAGCCCTTCAGGGATTGCTGCACCCCCGCGAGCGCGTTGTTGTACTGGCCGTTTTGAACCAGCACCAGCACCGAGGCTTGAGTGGGATCGGCCGGCACCGTCCCCGGCGGTGCGAATGGATCGCTCTGGCCGCCGACGGTCGCCTGGTACGCCGTAATTCCCTGAATTCCGGATAGGAGGGCCTCGACCTTCTGAGTCTCGGCGTCGGTCTGGACCAGGGTGGAGTTGGCGGGCATCGTGATGCTGATCGGGAACGTGGGGCTGGATGATTGGTCGAGCAGGTTCACCCTCAAGAGAGGGATCAGGGCCATCGACGCCGCGAAGAACGCCGCGGCCGCGGCGATGGTCAGCAGCCTGTGGCCTGTGGCCCATCGGATCGTGGGCACGTAAATCCGCTGCGTCCAGCTCAAGCCCAGCCGGCGCTCGACTCCTTCTGCGTGAACCGCGGGCAGCAGGCGCGACGCGAGCAGAGGCACGACGGTGACCGCCACGACCAGCGAAGCCAGCAGCGCAACCACGACGGTCAGCGCGAAGGGCCGGAAGAAGCTGCCAGCGATGCCTGTCAGAAAAGCGATTGGCAGGAAGACCGCGACGGTGGTGAGGGTCGATGAGGAGACAGCGGTGATGATCTCGCGTGCCCCTGTGTAGGCGGCTACCAGGGGGGGTTCCCCCTCGCTCACGTGGCGGCTGATGTTCTCGAGCACCACGATGGAGTCGTCTACAACGCGCCCGATCGCGACCATCATGCCCCCCAGCGTGAGGATGTTGAGCGTGATGCCCTGCTGCCAGAGGACGATGAGCGCGACGAGCAGCGAGAGCGGAATGGAGATCGCCGCCACGACGGTCGCGCGCGCGCTGCGCAAGAACAGGAAGATGACCAGCACGGCGAAGATGGCGCCCGCCAGGCCTTCGCGAAGGATGTCGCTGATGGCCTGGGTGATCGGCGTCGCCTGGTCCGAGATGGATTCGAAATGGACGCCGTGGCCGACTGACGACTCGATTCCGGGAAGCGCCGTCCAGACTTCGTTGGCGACCGTCACGGTGTTTGCGTTGGGGCCTTTGATGATCTGCAGCCCGATGCTCGGTTTGCCGTTGGTTCGGGTGATCGTGTCGGCCGGCACCGATACGACGTGCACGGTCCCCAGCTGATCGATCCTCACCGGGGTCGCCGGCTTGCCCCCGAGCGACGCGCTCGCGGGGGTGACGGTGATCTTCCCGATCTGGTCGAGGCTCGTGAGCGCCCCAGAGATCTGGATCGGGATGGTGGCCGAGCCCTGCTTCAGCGAGCCGATCGATTGAACGATGCTCGCCTGCTGCAGTGCGGCCGCCACCTGCCCGAGGCTGATGCCGCGCGCGGCCAGCTTGGCGGGGTCGAGGGTCACGTCCACCTCATCGGTCGGCGCGCCGCTGATCACGACCGAGGAAGCGCCGGCGAGGCCTTTCAGCTTCGGAAGCGCCACGGCACGGAGCTGGCCCGCCAGGTCGCCTAGCGGCTCGTCGGCAGAGATCGCGTAGGTGAGGATTGGCAGGCTGTTGGTCGAGAAGGTCTGCACCGTCGACGACAGGGCTTGCGGCGGAAGCAGCGACCTGACCCTTCCGAGCGCGCTGTTGACATCCTGCTCGGCGGACTTCAGGTCGGTTCCGTCCTTGAAGAGGACGATCACGAGCGACGCGCCCTGGGTGGCGGTGGCCTGCACGGTGTTCGCACCCGCCACTCCCTGCATCGCGTTGCCGACCGGGACGCTCACCTGCTGATCGACGACTTCCGGCGACGCGCCCGGGTACGGAGTGATGACGATCACGGCCGGCACGGAGATGTCCGGCAGGAGGTCCTGCTGAACTTGAGTTGCGGCGAAGATGCCCGCTCCGAAGAGAAGCACCACGCCGAGGAAAACGACAACTCCGAGATGAAGTGAGAGCCGGGTTACAAAGGCCATGCGCGGTCAGAAGCCTACTGGTTGATTCGTAATCAACGCCAAAACATTGTTCGCAGGAGAGGCGTTTGGGTCAGCCGCTCACCTTGTCCAGTCGCCAGGTGACGCCGGTGAGCTTCTCCGATATGTCCCATAGGCGCCGCGCCACCTCCTCGTTTTTCGCCGCGGGGTCCGGTTCGACCTGGACCGGGTAGCCGCGCATCTCGCGGAAGCCGTCGGGCCCGTAGAGCTTGCCGCTCTCGGCCGCAGGGGCGACCGCTCCGTAGAGCTCATCCAGGGCGCCCATGGCCGCGCTCTGCGCGAGCACAAAGTTGCCGATCGTCATGACTGCTCTCAGGAGGCCCAACGGACTGCTGCTCTGCAGGTTCGTCGCGGCGTACCCAGGGTGGGCGAGCACCGACTTGACTGGGGCGTTTGCGGCCCGTAGCCGTCGATCAAGCTCCAGGCCGAACAGGACGTTGGCGAACTTCGACTGCTGATAGAAGGCCTGCGGCGAGTACGACTTCTCACCACTCAAGTCGTCGAAATGGATCGACCCGCCTCTATGGAGGTTCGAAGTCACGGTCACCACGCGGGCGTCGCGGCCGCCGCGGATGGTGTCGTAGAGGAGCCCGCTGAGCGCGAAGTGGCCGAGGTGGTTCGTGGCGAACTGCGATTCGAAACCTTGGGGGGTGAGCCGCCGGGGCGGGAACATCACCCCCGCGTTGTTGATCAGCACATCCACCGCGATCCCGCCGCCCACGATCGACGCGGCAAACGCCCGCACCGATGCGAGGTCGGCCAGGTCGAGCGCTCGATATTCGACCGCGGCGCGCGGCTGCTCCGCTTTGATCCGGGCGACGGCGTCCAGGCCCTTCGCCTCGTTACGGGCCGCGAGAATCACGCTGCCCCCGTGGCGCGCGAGCTCGCGGGCAGTCTCGAATCCGAGTCCGCTGTTGGCCCCGGTGACGATGAAGGTGCGTCCGGTTTGATCAGTGATTTGGTCGGCAGTCCACCTGGCCAAGTTCTTCCTCTTTCTCCTGGTGTGAAGTGTTGTCTCGTCGCTCAGGGTGCGGCAGGTATCGGCGCGCCGAACATGAACGTCGCAACGAGCTCAACCACGGCCACAAACAGATACAGGCCGCATACCAGTGCGCCCATGAAGGCTCCGGCGCGCGCGCGGCTCCCACCGCCGAGCCGGCCCGGCGCTGCGTTGATCCGCCGCACCGCTGACATCCCCAACCAGAAAGCTGCTGGACCAATCAGTATTCCGAAAGGCCAGATCATGACGATGCCGGCGATGCCGAGGATCAGCGCCAGGGCCGCGCGGGCCTCGATCACGAGCGGTCCGGAGCCGGGTGCGCCGATGACTGCGAACCGTGGGACGTACGACCGCATCATCGCCCTCCCCATGCCGGCAGTCGCGGCCACAGCCGCGGACCCTACAAGCAGCAGCGCGACGAACGCGACCACGGTCGGTCGGTACGGGCCAAACTTCCACCCAACTGCGATTGAACCCAGCAGCAGCGCCCCCTCGAAGACGCCCCCTGCCACGAACAAGGCTCCCATCAAATTCAAAAACTCAGGGTCTCCCCCAAGACAGTCTGGGTGGTTCGTCCGTCTGACCGTCCCAGTGTCCACCGCCCGAACGGCTCTTCCGCTGCATTGGTTATGGACGCTAGGCTACAGGGGCAAATCAACATGTCGCCGAAGAGAATCGATGCCATCACGCTGTTCGTCGAGGACCTCGAACGGTCGAGGCTCTTCTATCAGAAGGTCTTCGGGCTGCCCGTGCACTACGAGGACGACAACTCGGCGGTCTTCAGGTTTGAGAACACGCTGATCAACCTGCTGCAGATCAGCGCGGCTCGAG
>Ga0209648_10001261_pt1 | contig 20272 bp, 23 predicted proteins | sample GraSoi2013_115cm_FD_185830 | JGI IMG/M metagenome (GOLD analysis project Ga0209648, IMG submission 185830) | Grasslands soil microbial communities from the Angelo Coastal Reserve, California, USA - Sample 9_17_2013_115cm (SPAdes) (version 2) | ecosystem: Environmental > Terrestrial > Soil >...
CCTTTTGCCGCCGCGACCAATCGCTAAGTTATTAGAGGGAAACAAGGTTTCTGGAGCGGGCGATGGGAATCGAACCCACGTCCGAAGCTTGGGAAGCTTCTATACTGCCATTGTACGACGCCCGCTCATTCCTCTAGCTTGTTGATTATACATAACTAAGCGACTGCTGGTACAGCGCGGCCGTTTTCCAATAACTTCCATATTTTCCAATTCCATCTTGGAGAACGCCTCTTGCACCTTGTCGAGCGGAATTTCCCCGGTATATCTCGCCGTCATCACAGCAGAGCTGTGACCCATTTGTTGGCGAAGAACGGCAGGATTCATACCGGACAATTCCCACCTACGATTGCAGCCGTGACGAAACGCATGCATCCCAGCTTGAGGAAACCCAAGGGTTCTCAACACAGGATGCAAGAATGTATGCAGCACACTTGTTTCGCGGAGCGCAGTTCCCCGCTTCGAATGGAACACAAACGAGGTTTGAGTGTGAGGACCCTTCAAGAAGCGTTTGAGCATGAACAACGCCTCTCGACCTTCCGCATCCGCGAGGAGAACTGTCCGATAGGCCGCTACGTTCTTACATGGCCCAATGATGTACGTCCTTTGATCGGCTGATTCATCCACGCGAATGGTTCCGGCTTTGAAATCAAGATCATTGATTCTCAAAGCGAACAACTCCGCGCAACGCAAACCACTTGCCGAAGCGAGAATGAACAACGTGGCGTATCGTTCCTTTAGCACATCGTCTACATCCAGCTCGCAGACTTGGTCGGCAATCTGCTTCGCCTGCGACCATGAGAACGACACTGCTCCACGGCTTTCAATCTTCATCTGCAACTTGTCACGTTCGGGAATTGCGAGGCCCTCCTGGGAGAACGGTGGTTTCTTGTCATTCGAGCAACAAGAAAGAACCCGCTGCATTGTTCGCAGAATGTTCTTAATCGTGACCCAAGACAAATTAGCTTGCCGTTTCTTCCAGATCCACTCGTTCACTGCGTCTATATCAATGTGCTCCACCGGAATCTCGTTCCAATCTGCTTCGAGATGAACCTTAAGGTGTCCATCCGCCACTGAAAACGTGGATTGCCGAAGCATCCTAGGAGCAAAGATTTCCCGATAGTGTTTAACTGCATGAGCGAAAGTAAGAGACGAAGGAATTTTGTATTCATTTGAATTGACCTTCAGATTCAATATGAATTCCAATTTCTTCCTTTCCGCTTCGCTCTTCGTCATAGTTTTGACCGGCCCGATTACTTCTGTTTCCCTTTTCCGCTTCTCCCGTCCTGGGACATCAATCCAGTATTGGAAGAAATACTCTTCTATGCCCTTTCTCCGATTCAAACGTATTCGGACAGAGGGGTTCTGCCCAGCCCGGCGACTCATGCATTTTCCTCGCTTTCGAGTCGCTGAAACTGGCGGCAGTGCAATGGTATCAGCATGCGGCAGAGTGGCAACGGGAACTTGACACCGTACCGTTAGAATTCCATTGAGATCGGTATTGAACTTGCCATGCATCTAGCTGGACTTTTCTCTCACTTTTCGCGGCTGCTTTCGTTTGCATTTACAAGGTCGGTTCCGCTAGGTCGAAAGCTACTCTGTCCCCTCTGCAATTCGGCGTTTGCCTTCGTGACGGTTTGGCGTGCGTAGTATTGGGGATCGTGTTTGTCATCTGCTCTGTAGTCTGCGATTCGACGGATGATTTCTTCGGGGTCGTCGCCGCGGGCTAGAGCGCGCTTGGCGTATGCCCAATCGCGCTCGGATTGACTCTTGTGGTCATCGGGAAGCGAACGGCTGCGTTCGTGGTCGTCGCCTATGTGTCGCGGGGTCTCCGGTGAGTCGTCCGGGATGGCAAAGTCGCGGGGCGCATGGACCGCTTGGCTTTCATGGCGTGCCTGCACAATGAAATGTTCCGAAAGCTTGCGATTAGCGAATCCGGGCAAACGCAGCATCCTCGTAGAGTCGGTGGCTGCAGAGTCGCCTCCGAATTGATTTGCAAGGCTCCGCAGGAGAGATTCCGCTTCGTCCTGGTTAAACCCAATTACTTTCCACACGACTTGATGCTTGCCGGGCGAGGTGTCGAGGACAAAGTTTGGTGCTGGAATTGAGGGCGAATTTCGAATGGCCTGGAGGGACTGGTCACCTTGTCTGTCGAGGTCGAGGTAGACGTGGCGAATTTCCTTTATATTGTCCTTGGTCCTGCTGTATGCGCCGTCCTTGATGGGGTTCATGCCAACAAAAACATCCGAGCCAGAAGCGTTGTGAACGGCAAGCCATTGTTGAAACTCGGGAGCCGCAACCGTTTCGGTCTTAGCGATCCGTTGTACCGTTTTGCCGGTATCACGATTTCGCACGAGGATAGCCACGTTGTCGGCTGGCTCGAACAGTTCTCGCGCGTATTCCGAAGCTGAGAGCGATTTCGGTGTGAAAGTCGTGTCCCGACTCATGCTTGCTCCTGTTTGGTCTGGAATACAGCGCCGTAGTCGAACAGGTCTGCATCGGGGTCGTAGCTGTTGATGAGGAGAACCTCCGAGATGTATCGGCGTCCTGGCCGGCGCTCCAGCTGGACAACGATGTTGAGCGAATCAGCGATGTTTGTCTTGATTGCGCGATACGGTAGGTCCACACCGCTTTGCAAAACGCAACTCGTAAAGCGCGCAAGTCCTTGTTGCGCTGAATTCGCGTGGATGGTTGACAGCGTGCCCGAGTGTCCGGTGTTGAGGAGTTGCAAAAGATCGAAAGCCTCGCCTCCGCGAATTTCTCCGAGAACGATGCGGTCCGGCCGGTGGCGAAGTGCCGCTTTCAAGAGATCGCGAATAGCCACGGCGGGGACGCCGTTCTGTTCGCGGCGGGCTTCAAATCGGACTAAATTCTCCTGCGCCAGGTGAATCTCGGCTGTATCCTCAATGACAAGCACGCGCTCCTCTTGCGGAATGAATTTGCCGAGTATCGACAAAAGTGTCGTTTTTCCTGTGCCCGTACCGCCACTGATGAGGATATTTTTGCGTGCGAGAACGTAGTCCTCCAGATGGTTCGCAAGAGCGCGATTGAGAGTCCCGACCCGAATCAGATCTTCCATCTCAAAATGACGTGTGTTGAACTTGCGGATTGTGAGCGTCACTCCTCCCAAACTACACGGTGGAATGACGGCAGCGACGCGGCTACCATCGGGCAACCGCGAGTCGAGGATGGGTTTCGATTCGGAGATGTCATCCCCCAAACGCCGCGCGATATTTTTCACGGCGACCATAAGAGACCTCTCACCCAAGGACACACCGGAAACTTGCTGAAGGAATCCCTGTTTCTCGATAAACACACGGTCGGCGCCATTGACCATGACCTCGCTGATCGAATCGTCGAGGATCAAGTGTTCGATGGGCTTCAAAAACGGCAGGATCATTTCGAATCCGTTCATCACAAGACTCCTTCCGCCAGCTGCTTGAAGTACGACACGTTGGGGTCGTTGTAGTAAGGCTTGAGGTAACAGAACATCGGTGGCATGGGATTAAGCCCGTCGTAAGCAACGGTGATCGATTGCGCGTTGCGCAACTCCGTGAATGTCTTCATATCGAACCGGAAATCGCTTTGGGTGTTGTAACTCTTGGCGGCGATGATGTTGGCCTTGTGGGAGAGGGCCTTGCCGGTGAGCCAACTAACTTTCGTGTCGTGCCCGCTTTCCGACAGGCTATAGCTGACCTTAAGCTGGTCTTCCTTGCCGCAGAACTCGCTCGCCGTCCGCGCAGAGAAGTCATCCGACAAGGTGAGGAAAATTTTTGTGCGGAAGGTCTGTAGGAGCGTACGCCAGCTATCGCCGGGCAGCGCGGATTTAAGCGAGCTGATGCTCTGGGTGGCGATGATGGGGATGCACTTGGGTTGCCGCGAGAGGCTGAAGAATTTCTCATCGCCGATCGGGTCATTCTCGCCAACGGTAGCGAAGTGCTGATACTCGTCGCAAAGAAACAGTACCTCGCGGAAATGGCGTTCGGGCTGAGCCTCCATCACAGGAACGCGATTGAGTACTGCACGCTCGAAATCGAGCTTCATCATCACGCCTAGAGCTTTCGCAAGTCCTGCATTCATTCCTATGGGGAAATTGAGAGCGCAGATAGCACCGTGCTCGATCAACCAACTGAACGATGGCAAGGGTTTGCCGAATTCGTGCTTGGCATTCTTTCGAGGGTCGTAGCACTCCTTCTTCGGACAGAAGACTTTCTTCACTTTCGGGTTGTCATCGAACAATGAAAGAAAGACGGAAACACCTTCGACAATGGAGGTGCGGAGCTTCGGCTCGATGCGGCTCCAATCATCGTTGAACCAGCGCTTCACTGCTTCGAGCTGTTCGAGCTTTACGGGATCGGCTTGGGAGGGGTCACGAACTGTGCGAGGCTCGGAGACAATGCTTCTCTTCCTTAATATGTCGCGCAGCTCGGGCGTCGCGAGCGCAAAATAAGCGTCTTCCTTTTCATCGAGCGCAAAGCCGAGGCCAGTCAACTCGGCGGTCCGCTCACTATAAACTTTGGGCGTAACGGCCACATAATGGCGTCCAAGAATGATGTCCTCGGCCTCCTCGATTCTCTCTTCGAGGAGCGGCGGTGAGATCGCGCAACGGTAGACATCAAAGAGGGTCACATAGTCATAGGCAACCTTATGAAGAAGGATGATGAATTTGACGAGGTTGGTGTACGCTTGCTGCCAGAATGGTTCCTTGCCACGTCCGAAGAGATTGTTCAAAAGCGAAGCGATGTTGTACGCGAGAGCGTAGGCGTCGAGATCGTTGTGAAGAGGGTTGTAGCGGTATTCGGAATCTAGGCTGATTTCAATGTAATCCTCGGCCCGGCCATACCGCGTCAGGATTTCATTTACCTTGCGGCAAAAATCACCCTTTACTTCGAGCGTCAGCCCGCCGATACGCCGCGCTTTGTCGTCTGCTTTGTAGGCAAGAATTTGCTCAGCGAAAGGATACATGCAGCACGAGCTTTTTCCGCTTCCAACCGCACCCAAGATCGCAATTCCAGTGAACAAACCGCGTTCGGGAATGGTGAGCCAATAGGGGGCATTAGCAGGGACAGGCTTGCGAGGATTGTGAACCTCACCGACGACAAGAAATAACCCATCTCGCTTTGTCGGATCGGGATAGCGAGGAAGGCGCCCGGGCGAAATTTTCTGACGCGCCTTGAGGGTGAAGATATAGAAGCCTGACAGCGCGGTCGAGCACACCAGGTAAGGCGTCGTGAATAGCAACACGTAGTAGATGTACTTAAAACTAATGAACGCTTGTGGTGCACGCATTGCGATGATATGCAGAAAGATCTGCTCATCGGGAAATGGGTGCCTGTAGAAAAGGAACGTTCCAGCGGCCATCGCAAGGATGGCCGAGATGAAGCCGCGTGATTCAAGTGCTCGGTGCATCAAGCCCTCCCACGCTGTTCGACAGATTGTTCCTTTCCACTTGCACCAGGTTGAGCGGCTCGGCGCTGGTCACGCCATTTCCGGTAGTCCTGGTCTCGCCAGAGTTTTTTCAGGACGCTGTTGACGACGTGATCCGGGCTGCTCTCAATGAACCGGGCATAATCTTCAAGCAGTTGGTTGACTGGCTCTTCGAGTTTTACTTCCCGAGTCATGAGGCCCGGTGCTTTCTTAACGATTGGCATGGTGTTCCTCCTTTTCCGAATTCCTGTCACCGTGGGAAAAAGGCCGGCGCGATCCTTCGTGCCGCAAGGCGGGAGCGACCCCATGAAACTTTTGGGCGGCTTTGCCGCGCAAAAGTGGGGTCGCTCCCGCCTTTTTTCGCCTTTTTTCCACGGTGACTTTCTTCGCTTCGCATTTCGTATTTCTCCTGCTTTCAAGCACTTCGGAGCTTCTTCAGGTGAAGAACTTGGCAATTTGAAAGGTGAAGAACGTACTTTTTACCTTCTTCACCCACCTTTTGCGGCATTCGCGTCACTAACAGCGATCCGATTCAACAAGAACGTCTGAAACTCCACTTTGCGTTTGCGCTCATTTGCCCCGAATTCTTGGCAAATGACGCTCTCGCTGACACGACCGTTCTTCCATCCTCGATACAGTCCCTCGAATCGCTGTCCACTAAAGCGGGTCCTTGCGTGGTTGCGAAAGATTAGGTCGGCGTCACTCACCGCGCCGTATCGCTTTTCATCCCAAGCCTTGCGCACACGGAAGTACCGAAGGACATCTCCGGCGATGTCCGATTCGAGCGGAATCTTCACAAGCGAATTGAATAGTTCGGTGGCTTTGGGGAAGTGCGAATCAATGCGAGCTGCGTAAACGAAACGGAACTCCGAAAGTTGACGAAACAGCGGCAAGTAGCTTTCCAGATGATGAAGAAAGTCCACGAACGCAGCTCCACCATCGTTGACATAGGTGAACGTCACCACAGGCGAGAAAGAAGACAAAAACATCGGAAACTTATCGACAAAATAACGAACTGATGTCCGGGATGTATTACGCCCAACGTAGAGGCGGACGGGAAGATAGTGCTTCTCGACGCCCAGAGTGCCACAGAAAAACCGCACCTTGTCTGGCTCAGTTTCAAGGTATTGATAGTCTTGATTCAAGAGCACGAAATCGAGAATCGCGATTCGGCGTTTGATGAAGTCGAGCTCGTGCGCGCGCCGGTTGCGAAGATTCTCGCGTTCGATCTGGCGATATAGCCGGCGCGAGAACAGGTGGTACACGACACCGCTTTGCGGGAAACATTCGGTCCGGGCATGCCGTTTGGTCTTCAGCCGATTCCAAAAGGTCATGGTCCGCTTGCCCCAATGCGCGCCCGTAAACGCGAGGAATTGACGTGCCGTGAAATAACCGGAATGTGTCGCCACGATGTAGAGGAAGCTGGCTTCCTGCTGCGTGTAACCGAATGCTTCAAGCGCGCGGAGATAGTCGGGTGCAATGTTCATAGTGTGAGCAATCCTGCGGTGAGTTCGCGTTCATCCAGAATGCGGCGCAGGCGCAAGGCATCTTCGGAGCGGCTGTAAAGTGCGAAGCCCGCCGCGGCTTTTTCAGCGAGAGCTTTAGGGCGATATTCGCGTGTCGCCAGCTCCAAATCTATTTGGCGAATTTCTAGGTCGGCGGTCTCATACTCGATGCGCAAATCAGGGACAGGAATCTTGCCATTCACGAGATGGAGGCCGTGCTTTTCGGCGACTTCGTTTTTCCGCTCCTGGTTGTCCCTATCCGGTCCAAGCAGTGCGAGATCGCGATTCAAATTCTTCTTGAGTTCGTAGTCGAGGATGACTCGGGACGGTCTGCCTCCGGCCCGCTCGATTCGGGCGGCCTCCTTCTGATAGAGGCGGTAGAGATCGGCGTCGTGTTTGACTTCTCGGGGCTTGAGCAATCCGTGATAGATGACCTGTTCATCCGGGAGTTGGTTTGTGCGCGTGAGAAGGCGGTGGCCGGCTTTCGTGAGCGTGAGCACTAGCAGCGATTTCTTTTGCGAGATTTCGATGGTCTTGTCGGTGAGCAAACCCTGCCGACGGAGGTGCCGTATGTCCTTCTCCATTCGCTCGCGGTCTCCTTGGTAAGCATGCTTCGCAAGGTCGGGCGCAGCGATGACGCGGAATGTGCCCACTTCCTTGAGGGAGTGCAACTCAGAATCGCGCAGTAGGTAGGCGCGGTCGCGCACATAGTAGGCACGCGGAGAGTCGTTTCGTTCGCCTCTTTCCACATGGTGTTCTTGGGGCGTCGTCACCTCCGAACGTTCCTGCGTCTCGGCAGGTTCTCTCCTGACGTCTCCGCGATCCGCGGTTGTCGATGTGCGCCCGCGTATGGAGCGGCGTTGCGGAGTCTCGCGGGTATCCTGAGGATCGTAGGAGAAGGCGTCGCGCGACATTACTTCCCCTTGTCCTCGTTGGCAGGCATCGGCATGTCAACCTGACCGACGTTGAACTGTCTGTCGAGGTGAGAGAGTTTTCGCCCGGTATTCTTCAAGAAGAAGCGCCGGCCCAGGGCCAGCGTAAGTCCGAAGAGATTCAGGGCGAGCACCGCTGCAAAGATGAGAACGGTGTCGCCGTAGGCATGGAAAAGTGCAGCCTTGTAGCGGGCCATGAACTTCAGCTGATCGAGCAACCAAAATCCGTATGCCAACAGGATGACGATGGTGAAGAGCAGAGCGTTGGCGATCATTTCAACCTCCCGGACGTGAATGGGTTTCTCCCTGAAAACTGCTTGAGTCTTGAGAGCGGGCGGAGAGCCGGAAAGCACCGGAGGCCCTCCAGAAGCGTGCCTGGGTTCTCAAGGAAGGAAACCGATGGGGTGGGCTGTGACGCGCGTTGGGAGGATGGCCATTGACAGAAGAAAGGTGTGGCGCGCGGAGGTTGGGCCGAGGATGCGAGGCGACCGCCCGCGACCTCTTTGACTCTCGATCTGAATGCGGTCCTCATTTGAACGCCTGGTCCTCTCGGAAATAGGTAATTGCAAGTCCCAAAGGATTGATGGGAATTAGCTCGTTAGGAACGTGGGATTTGAAAATAAAGACAAGGTTCGCCGTGTAGAGATCGCGCTTCAGTTCGCTGTGGTCGGCTGGTGAGAAATAGACCATGTAGAAGTCCACGCGGGCGCGGAAGGGGGGCATTTGCATCTGTTCCAGCGCTACTTTCTTTACCTCCACATCAACCTCGGGTGCGGCGGTATTCGTGAGGAATTTCTTAACGATGTCGCCTTTGCGGTAGGCGTCGAGAATTCCATCGGCTAGTTTTCCGTCGAGGAAGTAGAGCGACTTCGACAAATCGTCCTGAATCGTGTAGCGATTGCGACGGTAGTAGAGGGCACAGAACTGGCTAATGAAATACTTTGCCTCCGCATCCTGCGGCTTGTACTCAAGGTTGTGGTAGTTGATGGCTTCCGCTCGCCCAAGGTCATCAATTCGAATGACCAGGGGCCGGAAGTTCTCGAACGTGCGGATGGTCTTCAAATCGAGAAGCAAAAGGCCCACAGCAAGGAGAGAGACAAGGGTGAGAGCAATCTTCAAATAGGTGTTCGTGACCATAGGATCGCCGTATTGTTCGAGATACAGCCGCTTGGCATCTTGAAAGCTCAAATCGTTGTTCATCCGAAGACCCTTTCCAGAATTCCGAAGGAAGATCCGCCGGCCGTACCACTAAAAATGTGGTTCGTCAGGGCCGGAATCTTCAGAAGGGCATAGATCGAAGCGAGGAAAGTGATGAATAGAACTGGGAAAGCTTCAATGAGCTGAACTGTCGAGATAACGCCTTTGGGCTGAAGGTCGAAGATTCCCAAAATGAGGTTGGCAATAACGTAGACCACCGCAGAGGCGATGACCTGATAGAAGGAATATTGAATGAAACATCTCAGCCAACCCCAGAAGAGCCATTCCAATTTTGGAACAATAAAGAACGGTATGAAGATTGGCCCGACGAGGACGCAAACTGCACTTGCTATGAATCCGAAAGCGATAACGACGATGGCGATGGCCTGGGCTGCCGCGAGCAGGATGATGATGACGATATACATCAGAGTTCCGAGGAAATCAGCGACACTGGGCGAACTCATTCGGATTTCATAATCCGCGATTCTCTCTTCAACAGTCTGCAACTCGGTCTGATTGATCTTGTTGGCGAGAAACTGAGATTCGTCCGTGACGAGGTTATGAAAGCTACTGCCCATGCCGGGAATAGGTGTGCTGTAGTAATTCACCATTCCGAAGCCAAAGCTAATGGTCAACAAGAGGCTGGCGAAATTGTCGAAGTGAAGGAGGTGCCTGCCGCCAGCGGAAGAGAGTGCGGATTTGACCCCGTACCACACTACGAGAATGGTCGCGAAAGCACGGAAGAGGTTCTGGCCCATTGCGTCAAAGAAGCCAAGATTCTGCGTAAGCAGATCGTTGATGGCGCGAAAGATGAATTGTAGGTAGTCCATCGTCTTGGCTCCTTTGGCGCGACTGTGTAAGGGTTTTGGTTCTACGGCATTCGAAAGTTTTGAAGTGAATCCGTCAGCGTGCTAGTGACTTGGGCCATGTTTCCGGCGAGAGTCGCACGGCGCGCGATATCGGTATTGATGGCATTGGTGGTGGTTTCGCGCTGCTGTTTCGCCGCGACTGTTTGCTGCTCGAGCAGCGAGGCAAGCAGCTTGTTGGAGTCTTGAATCGAACGCAGTGTGAGAACGTTGGTGGCGTTGATTTTGTTGAGGACCTGGACTTCGCTATTCAGATCGGCGTCGCCAGAGAGTGAGTCCTGTTCTAGGTTGTTGATCTGGCCTTCGAGTGCCGCGGCATTTCCGCGAATGGTGCCGATGGTCAGAAGCGCGTTTGTATTCGCGCCATCGGCCAGTTCCACAGAGGCATACTGCGACTTCACGCGCGACAGTTCGTCATCTGTCATGCCGGAGAGTGTTGTCTGATCGTAGGTGCCCAGCTGTGTTGTGGATCGCTGGTAACCGGACAAGACGGCTTGACCTGAGTTTGCGCCATTGATCCAGCCGGAAGTGTTCCCGTAGTTGTCCAGAGCCGTGACGTTCCGCCACTGGGAGAACTGGGCGCGATAGCGCGACGGCATGTTGTGCAAGTTCCGCGACATCTGCAACGCGAGGTTGTAGGCCGTGGCAATCTGTGTGTATGTCTTTTGCAGTTGTACGAGGTGCTGCTGGAGCTGGTAGTAGCGCAGTAGAGCGTTGTGGTAGTTCGTGGGGTCGTAAACGATTCCACTTCCAAACTGGGCGGACGCAGTTCCGACAGATAGGCCCAGGACAAGCAGGCAAACAAGAATCTTCTTCTTCATCTGTTTTTTCTCCTTTCCTCAGAGGTCTGAGGGCATTTTGTGATTGTTGTAGTCGGGCAAGGCGAGGTCGCCAGAGAGGTAGACTTTGACGCGATGTCCCTCGCGGATTGTGACCGTGGGCAGAATGTTGAGGAACCTGTCGAGGATTCGCTCCGAAGACTGAGCCATGCTTTGACCGAATCCTTCGCGGATTCGGTCTGTCCCAGATTGATTTAGAATCCCCCCGGTCCTTGCTTCGGCTACTGCGCCTAGCGCACCAATGGCGAGCGAGGCGCCGAAGATTCGCAGGTAGTGGTTGTTTACTTGGTCTCGGAGACCTGTGTCTCCGATCTGGTTGAGGCCCTTGAACTGGTCAAGGTTGACGGAATATCCGTCCGGCATAATGAGTCTGTGAAACGCGACCGCCAGCCGTGTTTGACCAAACGCCTCCACCGGTTTTGTCTCACCTAGAATCTTTGTTCCAGAAGGGACTAAAAGGTGTTGGCGGTCATGCGAGTAGATGTCGTTTGTCAGCAAACAATCGATGGGGCCGGAAAACTGCCCATCAAGTCGATTGATTAAAACCGATTCGAGAACGGTTCCTTCGAAAAGAATGTAGGTTTTCCCTGCCGCCGCGTTGAGAGATGAGTTTAATGGCGCGGCGGCAGGGTTGTTTACCTCCTTTGTTTGGCGGTTGACTTCGGCTACCCTTGCCGAAGGCGCGCTGGGCTGGGTTGGGTTTGAGGCATTGGCTTGTGCGGCCGAGACTTGTTGCGATGCTGCGGCGAGCTGGGGGTCTTTGAGCAACTGGGCTAACAAAGCAGTCTCCCCCGTAGTCACAAACGGATTCGTGTTGGGGGACTCAGGCATCTGCGAAGACGGTGCGGGTAGCGCAGGTTGCGTGGCCCCTGGGTTCTTCCGATAGGTCAAGGCGATGTTTGAAGCGAAGAGGGATAGGTACTCGCGCTTCCTCCGCTCGGCTTTGATGGGATCTTCCGCATGCTCCGCCCCTGCGCCATTGGGCACAGAGCCGGATTGGGCCTGCTGCTGGTCGGTCGGCATTGCTCCTAAAACGCGGCTCTGTTGAGCGAGAGCGCTCTGCGCGGCAAGTTGCTCCCGTTGAAGTTCTTGAATCCGATTTTGCAAATCGGCAATCTTCGTTTCGTTGACTTCGGCGGGTGGCGCTTGTAGCGTAGGCGTGTTTGTTTTGGCGGCGGTCTGTGGTTTCTTGCCTCCCGTCAGCCACATAATCACAACCATCAGAACGGCAAGTCCCAGGATTAACCACGACTGGACGTGTTTTGGAAGAAGCCCTGCGGGTTTCGGCGCTTTTTCTTGTATCGGTTGATTCATGGTTTCTCCTCGCATCCCGTTCGTTTCGTTAACTGGCTCTCAGTCACGCCGCTTAAAGGTGACTTTGTTCTTGCCGATAACGAGGTAACCCTCGTCCATGACCTTGGGAGCGACATAGACGCCGTTTTCAAACTGGAAATTGATGAGGTTTGGCTTTCCGTCCCTGATCTCATACAACGCGGGCTTCTCGCGTGCCGCGGACTTGATATAGGTAAAGGTGTCGTCGTGATAGACCGCTGAAACGAGGAATGGGTCTCGGCTGGCTTTCTTATCTACGTTGTAGTCGAACTGAACTTTTTGCGAATACTCCTGCCTAAATTTGCTGACTTCTTCGGATACGCGCCGTTCGGCGGAATGAACACGGTCTTCGTTCTGGGCACGCAATGTCTCGAATTCCTTTTTGTACGCTTCAAGTTCTTCAACGCGGACATAACCCTGCAAGCCGGTCGCGCTCGCAATGCTCGATTGGTCTTTAGGCTCGATGAAGAGTTTGAGGTCTGGTTCGGTCGCCGGGTCGTTGCTGATCTCCGTCAGCAGAAACGAGTAGACGTGCCCTGTTGAAGTTATGAGATGAAGATCGCTGCGAATGCCGGCCTGCGCTGGGTGGACATAGCACAGGTTGTGGGCTCCATTGATGATCCAAAACTCCTTGTCGCCAGTAGCGAAGTCGAGAATCTCCTCGCTTTGCGGAAGGACAATGAGCGTGGAAAACCGAACTTTTGCCCGAACAGAAATAACCTCTTGTTGCGAATACTTCACCGTCCGCGCACCTCCGGGGTCGGCAAGCGTGGGCTTGGTGAAAAAGATTGTGAGAGTGAGCACTGCGACGACAAGACTGAGCCTAGAAACGGGCCGAACTTTCGAGATAGCTTTCATCGTTTTTCTCCTGAAATGAGATTGAGTGTTGCCGACTGTCTGAAGAAATCAGGGAACGGTCGTTGGAGGACAGTAGAGAGCAGCACGGCCCCCATATAGTCGCCAACAGCGCGAAGGCGACGGCGATACAGATGAGAACGAAATACAGATTGGGGACGAACGCAGCCAGAAACGTAAGGATCAAGAAGCTGGCTACCGCAGAAGGGACGATAAAGAGCCAGATGATGAATGAAATGACAAAAGTCTTCATGGTTTCGTCCCTGCCAACACTTCGAGCCCTTGCTCGAAACCGTGGGTCTCGAATGCTTCCTTCCGTTTGCGGTTATCGAATGGGTCGTTTGTGTAGAGCCAGTAGCTCCTCGGATCGACGGTGAGGTTGACGACTTTGGCGAGTTCTGGTGTCTTGATGAGAAACTGCTGCTTTGGGACGAGGGTAGTGATCAGCTCAATTTCGGTCTCGTTGAGATGAAATTGCCGACGATACAGATCCCGGTCCATGTCTGGATTCGCGAGGAAGAGTTTGGTTGGACAGCTTTCGATAATTACGTCCAACACGTCTGACCGCCGCAGCTCGTCGAGAGACTGTGTGGACAGGATCATGGCGGCATTGGCTTTCCTCCAGGTCTTGAGTGCCTCGACGATGTATCGCTGAATGCTGGGGTTTTTCAGAAATACCCAAGCCTCGTCAATGAAAAACGCCTTGAACGTCGTCGTTATTTGCCTGTCGGTGATGACAGAGTTAGCGCGGTGCAAAATGTAGAAGAGCAGCGGTTCGAGAATATCGGGGTACTGACTCATCTGCTGGAAGTCGAAGCACTGGAAGCGGGAAAACGAAATCGTGTCTTCGGCATTGTCGAACAGAAAACCGAACTGCCCTCCTTGCAGCCACCTTGCAAGTCTGTCGGCGAGGCGATGCCCAAGAGTGTTGGCAAGTACTCCCAGAGTTCGCAGAGCCGGGTCCACAGCGTAGAGGTTTTCGATTTGTTGATAGAGGTCGCGTTCTTCGCTAGGGTCTAAATCGAGTGGGTTCGACCCTTGCAACAAAACCCTCACAAACAATGCCAGGAAGTCGAGGTTTTCTTTGGTTGGGGGAAGTGAGAATGGGTTGATTCTGAAGTCCGGTGAATTGACTCCAACCCTTACGTACGAGCCTCCGAATAGTTGGGTAACGCTTTCGAAGCTCCCTCCTAGATCGAAAATGAAAGTCCACGGGTCGTATTTCTGGAGATTTGTGATGACGAAGTTCAGAAGAAAGGATTTTCCAGCGCCGGTCCGCCCTAGGATCATGGCGTGGCCTACATCGCCGTGGTGAAGGCTTAGGAAGTACGGCGTGTGGTGGTTCGTTTCGAGTACGGCGAGATACTCCTGGCGGAGATGCAAGTTCCGAGGCTCGCCACAGTGAAGGGTAAAGAGAAACGAATAATCGGCGTAATTGGAATTGAGAAGATAGAGGGAGCGAAGGTTAAAGTCGTAATTGCCTGGAACAGTGGCGAGGAAAGAGTTGAGAAGGTTGTATTTCTCTTCGTAGAGCTGGGCGTCGTGAACACTGAAGACCTTGTAGAACTCCGCGCAAGCGCGGTTCACCCTCGACAGGTCGGTGTCATAGATAACGACAGTGAGAGAATAGTGGCCGAAATAGTTGCCCTTGAGTTCGATCTCTTTGATGCTCTCCCCAAGTTCTCGGACCTGCGACTCTTTTGAGTCGTCTGTTAGAACGTCACGAGGAGGGGCATCGTTCAGGTTCACCTGGCTAAAGAAAGAGTGCTTTGTATTGTGAAAGTGCCGGCGCTTGGCTTGAATCGTCCTTCTGGTTTTGCCGGAGTCCTCTTTCTTCCATTCCGTAACAACGTGGTAGTTGGTCTGGACTTCGAGCAGGCGCTTTAGGATCAATGGGAAGCTTTGCGCTGTCGGTTCTTTGAGGGTCAGGACTTTGACGTAGTAATCGTCGAGCCGGAGATGCCCTCTGTGGCATTCGAGGTGAGATTCGCAGAGATAATAGTCGAGAAAAGTGTCGTACTTCAGTCGCGCATGTTCGATTTTGTCTGGTGCGAAGTTGAGCGTCTTTTTGAGGATGCCGAAAGCCTCTTGCTTGTCTAGCAATCGAACTGGCAGGAAATCGGCAACCTGGAGAATGAAGCTTTCGACCTTCTGAAGCAGGCTCGCTTGACTCTTGCTGATTTCGCGGTCGAGAAGAACAATCTGTTTTCGTCGTGACAGTTGGGCTCTCAAGTCACCGAGTGCCTTGGCCGGCCGCTTCGGTAGTTCGGCTAGAGTCCCTCCTAGTGTGCGTGTGTAGCGGAAGCCCTCGAACAGAACGACGTAATAGATGGAAAGAGAGAAGAGGGTCTCTGCTTTGCTCGCAAAATACGCGAGGCGATTCTTGATGGCTGTATCTACGACAGCGTTGCCGTAGAGCCTGAATGGGATCGACTCGTTGTTTCTTTTGAAGAGGTATTGGTAGATGCGGTAGTTGTCATCAAAGAGCTTGAAAGCTGATTCGAGTCGCTTGGTTAGACCGTCAAGGGTGTCTCCATCCAGGCATTCAAAGTCAACCCCGCGGACTTGAAGGACTACACCGAGGTCTCCTGTTTTGGTCAAGAAAACGCCGGAATCAATGAATCCGAAGAGGTTCACCTGTTCATTGAATGAACCCGTCTCCTCGAAGTTTTTGAAAATGCGCTGAAGTCTAAGCATTGCTGATCCTGAGAATAGAAATCGGGCTGAATTTTGCCGGGTCATATTGGGTGCGAAGTTTGGGCGAGGTGAGGAGAATGCGGAGAATCTGGGGATCTGTTTGAGCGGCCCAGCGAGCGGCAAAATATAGCAGCAGAAACATTAGGACCCCGCCGCCCAAGCTGCCGAGCAAGTTGAATGTCCCAGCGCCGATGCACATGGCGAAGAAAAAGAGCCTCCTATCGGCACCCAGAATTGTCAGGGGCCGAGAAATTGACCTGTAGACTGTGTTCACGCGCCGAGCATTGGGCATGGCACTCTCCTGTCGGGGAATTTTTTCTGCGACTCAACTCACGGAAAAAGCCAAGCCATGAAGTTGACGGCGGCGATAGCCATGCCGACGCCGAACAACACTCCGGCGAGGACTCTCTTCGACCCGCCTTCGCCAAACGCGAAGGTCAAGCCAGAAACCACGATTGCGACGAGAGAAAGGCCGCGTGCGATAGTGCTGGTGAACGCCTGCATCAAGACGTTTACTGCGTTCTCCCAGGGAGAGCCGCCAGTCGCCTGAGCGAATACAGGCGCGGCAAATAGCAAGCCCACTGCGAGCATGAAGACCTGACGAAACGCGCTCTTGTTTCGAATGGCTTTGCGGCAAATAGTTTTCATTTCTGGTGATCTCCTTTGCTGATGTGTTTCCGCCGGGAATTAATTGGGAGAGTTCTCGCCTAAGCTGTGCCACCAGGAGACAACCTGACGCTGTAATGCAGAACCGTGTCCCTGCTTTACTCTGTTTGGCTTATGCCAAGACACACTTGGAGCATTAGCTCCATGCAGTGGGTTTCTACATTCGCGTCCGGCGCGTCATCTCTCGGCCGTCCACGACGCCTGGCGGCTGACCCTGTGTGATTCGGGACCGCCATGCTTCCGGGGGAAAATTCGGCGAGAACTCCCCTCACTTACTAGGGAACATCGAGGAGGGAAAAAGTAAGAAAAAAACTTTCACGGCCTGGATAATTACGTCCCGTACTATTGACGTACCGCGCGCCCCGGTGGCACGCTCTTTTTGACCTGGATCGACGCGGCGGCTCGTATACCCAAGGGACCCAATGGATAAACTGGACCCGTATGGCGATTGGGTGCTTTTGGGGACTAAAGAGGGCGCTGGCGGACGGCCACTCCCCAGCGACGAAGAATTGCTGGCTGCGGCGCGAAAAGCTTGGCCGCATGTCCTAGCCCATGTCCGGGGCGAATTGTTTGATAAAGCATTAGGCCCAGAGAGAACGGCTCTGGCGGCGGATATCTGGGACCAAGCGCTCCGGTCGGTTGCGAAAACGCGTCAGCGGAATCAAGACCATCGGCCACCCATATCCGACCTGGAATCCTACCTAATTGGAGTCTTCCACCACCGTTTCAATAGATTCCTTAAGAAAGAACAGAAAAGATCCGAAACAGTCGAGCTGGTTTCGTCAGCCCTGGATCTTGAGCGCTTCGAAGCTGCACTCGATACAGAATGGGCTGAACAGCTCGAACGCGCTATTGCCGTAAGACAGGTAACTGACCGCATGGACGGTTGGACGAAGAAGGTTTGGCAGGCGCGGCAGTACGGATATTCGTGGAAGGAAATTTCGGGGTGGCTAGATGTCACAGAACAACAAGCCAAAATGAAATTCCAGTACAACTTGGAAAAGATCCGGCAGAACATTGTTCGGGTGATGAGGCGCCCCCGCCCATGAGGCACAGGGCTAAATCGAAGAGCAATTGTGTTCGTTTTGATAGTCGAGTAGGTTAGCAGCGAGGAGAGACGTTTGAACGCGAGAGGATATTCCGCGAGAGACGAACAGCGACTCTTGGACGCACTTGGCCGTGGTCTGCTCAGGGAGTTTCCAAATCCCGGACGTAGCGGGTGTCCCGGGCCGGACGTTCTGAAGAAAATCGCGTCTCGGGCGATGCCACTCGACGAAGCAAAAAAGTGGCTCGATCATCTCGGTTCTTGCAGCCCGTGCTATAGCGACTTTTCTGAATTCCGAAAATCCCATGAACTCCGCCAAAAGCGCAAGCTGCTCGCAATCGCAGCGAGCATTTTGGTTGTTGCTGGCATCGCCGGTTGGGTCTTGTTGCAAAGGCATAACGAAACTCTGGTGGCTCAAACCGCCGTATTGGATTTAAGGAATCGCTCTGTACCCCGAGGCACTGAACCGAATCCAGTTGAGCCGCCTTTGAAGGTTAGTCGCGCCGCCGCACATTGGAACATCTTTCTCCCGTTTGGCAGCGACGCCGCCCTGTACGACATTCGTCTATTGGCGCGCTCAGGAGAATTACTCGTGTCTACAAAAGCAGACGCGAAATTAACAGACGGCATTGCCGTGATTCGGATGTCGGTGGATTTGTCCTCCCGTTCCCCTGGGCAGTATGTTTTGCGACTGACAAGAAATGGGTCTCAAGAGAGTACCTATCTAGTTGAGTTGCGATAAGGAGACTGCCCTAGCTCGGAAGAGAATGACACTGGTCTGACAATGCCTGCCGCTCTCCCTTCCATTCCCAACTTCCGGTTTGCCGACCACCCCGAAGGTGGCCAGGCCAGTCATTGCACGCGCGTTGTCGGGAGCAATCCGCCGATGCAGCCGTAAGCTACCCGAGGACAACCTTCGACCGCCGATTGCTCTCGATTCGCCGGTCGCGCTTTCCCCGGTTCTTTGTTGTGCAGCTTCAGAACTTCTTGCGTGCCGACTAGCACTGACATCGGTCTGCGCTGAGTTGCACTTACTTAGTCGTGCCCTGGGTTATTTTGGAGCATCCGCCACTGTCCGGGCGAAGTCCCTTCCCACTGGTGGAAAGCCCGGAAGAAGGAATTGGCGTCCTCGTAGCCTAAGAGATACGCCGTTTCATTCAACTCACGCGACGAGTGGAGCAGGTAGTGATGGGCCAATTCACGACGGGCCTCTTCCAGCAAACGCTGAAATGATATGCCCTGCTCTGTCAGTCGCCGCTGCAATGTTCGAATGCTCATGTGTAACTCTCTTGCGAGATCGTCTATGCCTGGACGCTGCCCCGCAAGTAGTTGTTTCAGAATGCCTTTTGCTTGTTCACTGAAATTTCTCTGCGCAAGCTGCTCGGCTAGCTCCGCTTCAAGCTGCGGCGCCACAGTTGCCAGCAAATCAGAGTTGTAGGTGATAAACGGCAGCTCCATATCCGCTTTGCTGAATATCAAGGCGTTCTGGTTGGACTTGAATTTTACGGGGCAGTGGAAATGCGCTTCATACATTTCTTGGTGTACCGGAGTTCGTTGAAACTCCACGCGCTTCGGATTGATAGGCCGCCCAGTGCCTCGACGTGCGATACCAACAATCCAAGCGAAACACACGTCCACCAACAACGGAGGCTCTTTCTCGTGTGCGAGGAGCCAGACGAACTGGACGGTGCGTTCATTGCCCCGACCGACTACACGGATTTCCTCTGGACAGGTGAGTTGTTTGTAGCGCGACAGCCGCTCGACAGCGTCACCAAACGACCGCGCGGAGAGTGCGGCGATTTTAATCGGGTCATAGCGCTCGAAGCGCTCCTCGGTCCCCAGCTTCAGGCCAAAGCCGGCATCGTTGGTGGCTTCAGCAATTCCCCGGTGAAGCGCGAAGAACTCCTGGGTGCTCACTAGAATCTTGTCCTGGTTGAATAACCCCTTCGGCAAACCAGCTTGCCGCAGCGCTGTATCCGGCGAAAGGCCCAATTCTTCCAGCTTTCGCGGCAGCGTGCTCGAAATTCGAAATCGGTTAGTCATGGCTCACCAAGAGCGTAATTTTACTTCGGGGAGTCAAATGGAACTGTCGCTCTCCGCGTGATCGTTCCAGTCAGACTCACACATAAACCGCGACACCCGAGTCACAGGTCATTTTCATCGTATCCTGGCTTCTTATAAAGCGTATCCCACTTGTTCTTAACGTCAGGTTTGTACACCTTCTCTAGCCAATCCTCAGGCTTGACCTCTTCCATTGCTACCGAAACCGACTCCTCCCCATAATGCAGAATTTCCATGACGTCCTTGGTGATTGCTTCAGCTAGACGAGTTTTTTGTTGTTCGGATTTCCCAGGCCAGAGCTTGACGATAACGTGAGGCATTGTTCCTTCCTTCGCTTGTTGAAGATCGTCACCGAATCACTTGCCGTATTGCTCGTTGGTAACCTGCTCCATCCAGTCGACCACCTTCCCATCCTTCTTTTCCTGAATGGCTATGTGTGTCATGGCAGTAGTCTGAGTGGCGCCATGCCAGTGTTTCTCGCCGGGCGAGAACCACACCACGTCACCCGGTCTGATCTCCTCGATCGGTCCACCTTCGCGCTGAGCCCAGCCGCAGCCCGCCGTGACGATCAGAGTCTGGCCGAGCGGATGAGTGTGCCATGCAGTTCTCGCGCCCGGCTCGAAAGTAACGCTAGCCCCTTGAACAAGGGCGGGATCGGGTGCCTGAAAAAGCGGATCGATTCGAACCGTCCCAATGAACCACTCTGACGGACCCTTCGCAGAAGGTTGCGAGCCAACTCTTTTGATCTCCATTCTTCTGAACTCCTTGCAGTGAACTTGATGTTTTGATATCCCAGACCGCCTCGACAGCGAAGCGACTACGGAGACAGCAACGTTTTAATCGCACGGCGCTC
>Ga0209648_10001262_pt1 | contig 20266 bp, 17 predicted proteins | sample GraSoi2013_115cm_FD_185830 | JGI IMG/M metagenome (GOLD analysis project Ga0209648, IMG submission 185830) | Grasslands soil microbial communities from the Angelo Coastal Reserve, California, USA - Sample 9_17_2013_115cm (SPAdes) (version 2) | ecosystem: Environmental > Terrestrial > Soil >...
TACTTTCCAATTCTTCGCAGACGCGTGAAGCGCGCCGCGAAGCTGCAGCAGCAGAGCGAAGAACAGGCACGGCGCGAATTGGCTCAACCGATAACGATCAATCCGGGCGATCCGCGGGTGAAGGCTAGAGTCTTCTGGGCTTCGGACACGATTGATTCCACACTGGTGCCGGTTACGGTGGAATTACCGCTTTCGAAGGATCCGGTACTGCGATCGAAACAGGTTCTGAACACGCTGCTCGCGGGGCCTGTCGATGCGGAGTTGCGCACGCTGCCGCCGGACGCTTTGTTGCTGGCCTTTTATCTGCTGCCGGATGGAACGGCGATAGCGGATTTTTCAGAAGCGCTAGCGACTTCCGTTCCCTCTGGAATCGTGAGCGAGCAGTTGGCGGTGAATTCCATTACGCGGACGCTGGAAGCCAATGTCCCGCAGGTGCAGCGGCTGAAAATTTTGATTCACGGGCAGGAAGTGGAAACCCTTGCGGGACATTTGGATTTGATGGGGACATTTGTGGTCAGCACCAAACCGCCATTGCCCGCTCCCGCTTCCGGAGCGTTGACACCGGATAAAGCGCCCGGCAAACTGGCGCAACCTGAGCGCAAACCGTAGAATTCTTGGGGATGGAAGAGATGACCGCAGGAGGAAGAGTGCGAGCTGACGGCCGAACCGCGGAACAGATGCGTCCCTTGAAAATTACGCCCGATTTTATCTCCACGGCCGAAGGCAGCGTGCTCATTGAGTTGGGAAACACGCGGGTGATCTGCACGGCCACCGTGGATGATGGTGTGCCGAGTTTTCTGAAGGGCAGCGGCAAGGGCTGGGTCACCAGTGAATATGGAATGCTGCCGCGCGCCACCGAGGAGCGCACGCCGCGCGAGGCTACGCGAGGGAAACAATCGGGGCGGACTTTAGAAATTCAAAGACTGATCGGCCGCTCGCTGCGCGCGGTGACGGATCAGGAAGCGCTGGGCGAGCGCACCGTGTGGATCGATTGCGACGTGATTCAGGCGGATGGCGGAACGCGCACGGCGTCCATCACCGGAGCGTTTGTCGCACTGGCACTGGCGTTCGAACGGCTGACCGCGGCGGGAATCTTGAAGAGTTCGCCGCTGATTGACACGGTGGCGGCCACAAGCGTCGGCATCGTGGACGACCGCGCGCTGCTGGATCTTGCTTATGAAGAGGACTCGCGCGCCGAAGTGGACATGAACGTGGTCATGACCGGCGGCGGACATTTTGTCGAAATCCAAGCGACGGCGGAGGGACGTGCGTTTTCCGGAAGCGAGATGCAGGATCTGCTGGCGCTCGCCGCCGCGGGGATTCGCCGCTTGACGGAACAACAACGCGCCCTTTTACCCCTAAAATTCAGTGCGCGCGCCCGCTAAGCTTTTTCTCGCTTCGTCTAACCCAGGGAAGCTCGCCGAATATCGCGGGCTGGTGACACCATCTGTATCCTTGCTTCCCGTTGATCTTGCGTTGTTGCCGGATTTCGAGGCGCTTCCGATGTTCGAGGAAAGCTTCGCAACATTCGCCGAAAATGCGGCGGGCAAGGCGCTGCATTATTCGCGGCAAGCGAACGGACTAGTCTTCGCCGATGACTCCGGTCTTGTCGTGCCCGCTCTGGGCGGAGCGCCTGGGGTTCATTCCGCCAGATACGCGGGGCCGCAGGCAACAAACGCACAACGGATTGAAAAGCTGTTGGGCAATCTGCATGGCAAAACGGGATCCGAGCGTGCGGCATATTTCGTTTGTGCGATTGCGCTGGCGAGACAAGGGCGAGCCTTGGCGATCGTGACGGATCGCGTTGACGGAGAAATCTTGGAGGCGCCGCGTGGTTCGGGAGGATTTGGCTATGATCCCGTATTCTACTTCCCTGCCCTCAGAAAAACGTTTGCGGAGATTCCCGCGGAAGAAAAAAACCAGCACAGCCACCGAGGCAAGGCTTTCCGCAGATTGCTCGCGGCTCTTTCCTCCATGATATAGTTTTGGCTCCTATGGCTATGAAATCGAAGAAGAAATCGCCAAAGAAGAAGAAATCCGCCCCAACAAAAGCAAAAGCGGCGAAGTCCGCGAAGGGCGTCAAGGCTGGCAAACCGGCTCATGCAGCAGGAACGGAGCCCAAGCGCGTCGCGGCAATCCTCGCGAAACTGGATGAAGCGTATCCGAATGCCACCTGCGAGCTGAAGCACGAAAATACGTTTCAATTGCTGGTCTCCACGATTCTTTCCGCGCAGTGCACGGACGTGCGCGTCAATCAAGTCGCCGAAACGCTTTACAAGAAATATCCGGATGCGAAAGCGTTCGCCTACGCCACACCAAGCGAGTTGGAACAGGACATCCGGCCGACAGGATTTTTCCGCAACAAGACGAAATCTGTGATGGGCGCGAGCAAAGCGATCCTTGAAAAGTTTGGCGGGCAAGTGCCGCGCACGATGGAAGAGATCCTCACGCTGCCGGGCGTGGCGCGAAAAACCGGAAACGTCGTGCTTGGCACGGCGTATGGAATCGCCAGCGGAGTAGTGGTGGATACGCACGTGCTGCGTCTTTCCAACCGCCTGGACTTGTCGCGAAATGAAGATCCCAAGAAGGTCGAACAGGATTTGATGAAAATTATTCCGCAGGAGAAGTGGATTCAGTTTTCCCACCAGCTGATTTGGCACGGACGCCGGGTCTGCCACGCGCGCAAACCGAAATGCATCGAGTGCAACATGGAATCGCTGTGCTACGCAAAGGACAAAACGGTCTGAGGGACTAGTCTAATTTAGACTAGTTCCGACTAGTCCAAATTAGACTAGTCGAACGGGTACGATCACACCCATGAAAGAGTCGCGATGGGCCCCTAGTTCTACCGTGGTTTCTTGAGGGGAGTTTGATCCGTCCCACTCGATTGTGAATTGGCCCGCGGCGAATTGACGGGCGGATGTCCCGGCGGCAGCGCACCCTGGCCGGGCGCACCGGCGGGATTCACAATGTCGTTGAAATTCGGCAGGCTGCCGGAATGCACATCCTGATTCTGATGCGGATTTTTATTCGAATCCGGATGCTGGATCATCCCACCGTATGACTGCATTTTTTGAACCACCCACGCGTCATCGCGTTTCTCCAAGTTATAGGCAATCTGCATGCCGGCTCCAGCGGGTGCGCCGGTCTTGGGCCTGAATACAACCTCAGCGTGCGCTTGATTGCCATTGATGGAAACGCTTCGGACATCCATATCCATGGCGCTCATATTGAGAGTACCCACGGCGGTGAGATGCTGAAGGATGCCCGCGCGAACGGCTTCGTTGTCGCTCGGTTGCTTTTTGCATCCGCCAACAAGCAGGAGCGCCGCAGTGAGTCCCAAGGCTAAGAGGTTGTGTTTCATGCAAGAGTCTTTGCCAATTCGAGGAAAAGATTCATTCGTCCCATCTTACGCCGGGCGAAGCCCGTTGGGAACCATTGGCAGATTGTTGAGGCGAATGCCGGTGGCGTCAAAGATGGCGTTACCAATGGCGGGAGCAACCGCCATGATCGGAGTTTCCCCGGCGCCCGCGGACGGGATATCTTTTCGATCCAGCAGCATCGCGTAAATGTCCGGCACGTCGCGGAAACGTGGCACGCGATAATTTGCGAAGTGTGGATTCTTGATGCGGCCGTTTTCAAATTCGATGGCTTCGAAGAGAGCGCCGCCCAGCCCCTGAATCATCGCGCCAATCACCTGGTTGCGCAGACCATCCGGGTTTACGATGGCGCCGCATTCGAACGCCTCGACCAGGCGCACAACGCGAACGGCGCCCGATTTCTTATCCACGGCTATTTCCGCACATGTCGCTACATAACTGCCTTTCTCGTCACCGCATGCGACTCCAAATCCTCTTCCCTCTTGCGTTTTCTTGCCCCAGCCAAAGGATTCCGCTGCCGCCTCCAACACCGCGCGCATGCGCGCATCGGAAAGATTCTTCATGCGGAAATCGAGGGGATCCATTTTCGCGACGCTCGCGAGCGCATCCATGTGCGTTTCGCGCGCGAAGTGATTTGCTGTCGCGCCGAGCCCGCGATAGGAACCGCTTCTCAAGATCAATGGCACGGCATGATATTCCGTTTGCTGATTCGCAACGACGTAGGGAGTCTCAATCCCCGATGATCCGGAATGGTAGTTGTGAAATTCCCAAGCCGTCAGCGTGCCGTCGCCGGAGATCCCGCTCTTGATTTCGATGACCCCCGCGGGACGGAAATACGCCCAGGTGAATTCTTCCTCGCGGGTCCATACCACTTTGACGGGACGGCCAGCAGCGCGGGCTAGGCGAGCGGCTTCGAGAGCGGCATCGCTGGTGTGCTTGCCGCCATACGCGGAACCCGTATCCGGCACAATCACGCGCACGCTGCTCTCCGGCAAATGGAAAACCGCCGCAAGCTCGTCGCGGTTGGCAAAGGGCCGCTGCGTACCGGTCCAGACCGTGAGTTTCCCATCGGCCCACTGAGCCACCGCCGCGCGCGGCTCGAGCGGAGCATGCGCGATGTACGCGACGTTATAGGTGGCGTCGAGCCGGTGCGCCGCCCCTGCCAGTCCCTCTTCCACGGATCCTTTTTGCTTGCGGAAGCGGTCCTCGGTTTTGGCGGCGGCGTTCTGCTTCAGGTAAGCAAAAAGCTCCTTATTGGAAATCTGCGGAACCTCTTTCCATTCCGCTTTCACGGCGTCGAGCGCTTCTTGGGCCTCGCGTTCCGTGGACGCTGCCGCTCCGACGAAATCTCCGTCCCGCACCACGAAAACTTCCGGCATCGGTTTTGCTTCGCTTTGCCGGAAGGAAGTCAGCACGGCCCCAAATGACGGCGGGCGCAGCACTTTGCCGTGCAGCATGCCTGGAAGCGAGATGTCGGTCGTGTACTGGTGATGTCCGGTCACAAACGATCGGGCATCGACCTTTGGAATCGGTTTCCCGGCGACGGTCCATTCCGCCGGCGGAGTGATGGGATCCTCGGCGGGTAGATTTTGTGCAAGGGTCTTGCCGCGGGCGAGTTCCGCATACTTCAGAAAGCGGCCCGATGCGGGATCAGTGACTTTCGCGTCGGCGGCAACTAATCCTTTCGGTGCGAGGCCCCATTCTTTCGCGGCAGCCTCCACGAGAATGTCCCTGGCCGCGGCGGAGACCCGCCGCAACTGTGGCGTCATGGTAGGAGTCGTTCTGCTGCCAAAAGTTCCCGCGTCAAACGGAGTCAGGGCAGTGTCCGCCATCACCATGCGAACGCTTTCCAACGGCACGCGCAGTTCATCGGCAATGGTTTGCGCCAGAGCAGTGCGAATGTTCTGCCCAATTTCCGCCTTGCCGGCGAATCCCGTTACGCTGCCGTCTTCGCCGACGTGGAGCCAGGCGCCAATGTCCTTTGGCAGTTCTTCGTTGTGAAAACTCCTGTGACCCGGTGCCGTCTCCTGCGCGCCGGCGCCATCTTTTACAACCGCGAATACAGCGATTCCCGCGCCAAGAATTTTGAAAAAATCGCGGCGCGCCAAATCGAATTGATGTATTGAAGCCGCGGTGAATTCGTAACGCTCCGGCTCGACGAACAATTTTCTTTCGACGTTACTCATCGCCCGCGCTCCTGCATCATCTTCGCCGCGTGACGGACGGCCTCCATGATGCGCGGATGCGTCCCGCACCTGCACACATTCCCCTGCAAGAATTGAACGACCTCTGACTGACTGGGATTGATGTTCGATTGCAACAGACCAACACTGCTCATGATCATTCCCGAAGTGCAGTAGGCGCACTGGAACGCTCCTGCATCCAGAAACGCCTGCTGTACGGGATGCAAGCGGCCATCTTTCTCAAGACCCTCGATGGTGGTAACGGGCTTTCCGGCAGCGGCGCTCACAGGAATCTGGCACGAACGGCGTGGCGCTCCTCCGAGGAGCACGGTGCACGCGCCGCACTGCCCTTCCCCGCAGCCGTACTTCGTCCCGGTCAAGCGGAGTTCATCGCGCAACACGTACAAGAGAGGTGTGTCAGGAGGATAGTTGACCGGATATCGCTTGCCGTTAACTTCAATTTCGATGGGCATCGCCATTGTCCTCCTCGCAAAAAATTTTGCGCCGAATCACTGTTTGTGACAAGTGTCGCAAGCGGTTTTCGCTTGATTCATTTCATGGCAGTGCAGGCAGCTGTACATTGTCGTGACGCTCGTGACTTCCGACATCGCCTCCATCTCGCGAACCCGTCCGTGGCATGTTTCACATTTTACTCCTGCCTCTAAATGCGGGCGGTGATTCCACGCAACGCCGGGAAGCACCGTGTACACGCGAACCCACGGAACTGCTTGCTTCGATTTTGCATACCCCGCGAGTTTCTGAATCGAAGGCTTGTCCTTCGCGATGGTGACGTGGCATTCCATGCAGATACTTGTAGCCGGGAAAGTCATGAGTTTCCCTGGCTCCGGATTGGTGTGGCACTTCTTGCATTCCAGACCGAAGGCCAAATGCTTTTTGTGGCTGTAAGCGATCGGCTGCACGGGCGGGGTGTGTTCGGATGGATTGTCCGGGACCATCTGCTTTGTCGTTTGAGGTGACGCGGCCGTTTGCGCGGTGAGACTCGCGGCGAAGAAGAGAAATGCCATCAGCGTCACAGACATTCCAACCGGAGCGATCCATCCAATTCTTTTCACCATGAGCTGACCTCACAAATCAGAATCTGCTGTGCTTCTTCGATCCAACTACCCTTTCTTGTTCACCACTTCCCCGATGCTGGTCCCGAAATCCTTGAGCATGACCATCGCGGCGTTGCGGCCGGGCGCTCCCGTGACCGAGCCGCCTGGAAACGTCGTCGCGCCGGTCTGGTACAACCCCGGAATCGGCATGCGATGCTGCGCCCAACCCGGCATCGGCCGCATGGGCCCCGTTTGCGAGGCGCTTTGTGCTCCCGCGTGCGCACTGCCATGCCAGAAATGCGGATTCATGCGCTCCAGATCCAGCGGGCTTTCAATGAATCGCGCGAGAATCTTGTCCTCCGTCAAATTTGGCGCATATCGCCGCAAGTATTTGAGATAGGCGCCGGAGACTTCTTGCTTGATCTTGTCCCAGTGCTCCGGCCCTTCCTTCAACTCGTAAGGCTGCCAGCCTATGACCTTAAGCGTGTGCATGCCCGCGGGAGCTCGCGTCGGATCGGCCACGCTGCAGCAGATGATCTGCATCGGCGGATCCTCGAGATTGATCGTGCCTCTCGCATCGTCGTACGCAAAGCGCAGCGCGCGCTCCGGCGAAATCAAGATGCCTGCTTCGACGGGCGAGATCCTGCCGCCATCCCCGGCGAAATTCGGCGCCTCCGAAGTCGCGTAGTGCGTGACGAACATCGCGTGCTCCGCCTGCCAGGTTTCGACCCCGTCGATGAAGTCTTCGCCCCAGAGTTCATGCGGGGCCATATCCACCAGATGTTTGATGTGGATTGTTGAAACCACTGCTTTTTCCGCGCGGTACGAACTCCCGTCGCTGCACTCTACGCCCGCGCACTTTCCGTTTTCCACGATTAGCCGCTTCACCCACTTGTTGGTCAGCAGCACACCGTTATGCACCTCAATGAACCGCGCCAGAGCTTGCGTCAATTGCCCCGAACCGCCTTTGGGGAACGGCCGTCCGGAATGTTGCTGGCGCGCCGTCCCGTAGGCCAATCGCCCGGTCATCGGCGCGTCCGGCGGCTCTGCTGCCAGGTGGGACATATAGAGCATGAACGTTCGGCAGTGTTCTTCCTCGAAGGTGTCGCGAATGATCTCCCACGCGGACATCGCCAAGCGCCTCTGCCACAGCTTCCCTCGCGGCTGTTCCGCCAGTTGATCGTTCAACGGCTTGCCAAATCCAATCGGCGTGAAACTCGTTCCCATCAAGATTGGTTTGACCGCGTCAAACTCCGCCAGCATTTTTCGATAGGCTGCCGCATCCTTCCTGGAAAACTTCGCGAATTCCGCGCAAGTGCGGTCAACGTCCCGCCACTGCGTTAGATAAGTGCCGTCGGCAAAAGGAATGTGAAAGATCGGATCGGGATCAACGTACTCAAGCCCGTAATCGCGGAGCTTCAGCTCGTCGTTTTTGATCATCGGGTTATCGAGCAGGAACGTGTGCGCGGTTGAGCAGACGTCGTCCTTGAATCCCTTGAGCGTCAACGATGCGGTCTTGACGCCACCTCCGACAATCGGGCGGCCTTCCAAGAGTAAGCAGCGATAGCCGGCCTTCGCCAGATAGGCGGCCGCAATCATGCTGTTGTGCCCGGCGCCTGCCACCACGATGTCAAAGCGATCCTCCTTGGACGCCTGTTGGCCAAGGGAAAACGGCGTGACCGCCAGGGGCGCGAGCGCTGCGGCCTTCACGAACCCTCGTCTGCTGATTCTGCTCATGGGAACGCCTCCCGAAACTATCGGCTACGCTTTCTTCCGCACCACTTCGTCGATGGTGGTTCCAAAATCTTTCAGCATCACAGTCGCAGCATTTCGTCCGGGGCCGCCGGTTACCGAGCCGCCGGGATGCGTAGTCGCTCCGGTTTGATACAAACCTGGGATTGGCATCCGGTGCTGCGCCCAGCCAGGAACCGGGCGCAGCGCTCCCGATTGCGCCGGGCCGGACCCGCCTGCGTGACAACTCCCGTGCCAGTTATGCGGATTCATGCGCTCCAGATCAAGCGGACTCTTGACTATGCGCGCGAGAACCTTGTCATCCGTCAAATTGGGAGAGAACTTCCTGAGAAATCTCAAATTGGCGTCAGACACTTGATCCTTGATTTCGTCCCAATGTTGCGGGCCTTCTTTCAGTTCGTAGGGATGGTAGCCCACGATTTTGAGTGTGTGCATTCCCGCAGGGGCGCGCGTGGGATCAACGATGCTGCAACAAATCGCATGAATCGACGGGGTTTCAAGATTCGCCACGCCTCGAGCGTAGTCATAACTCATGCGCAAAGCTCGATCGGCGCTGACCATCACTCCGGAATGAACAGGCGAGAGCGTCCCGCCGGCTACCGCATACTTCGGCGGCTCCGTCGTCGCATAATTTGCCTCGAACAGCGTCAAGCCAGCTTTCCAAGTGTCCACACCATCGACGAAATCCTGGCCCCACAATTCACGCGGCGCCATGTCGATCAGGTGCTTGATGTGAATCGTCGAAAGAACGGCCTTCTCCGCACGATATGAGCTGCCATCTTCACATTCCACGCCAACGCATTTGCCGTTCTCAACCATCAGCGCCTTGACCCATTTGTTCGTAAAAATCACGCCGCCATGCGCTTCGATAAACCGCGCCAATGCCTGCGTCAAAGCTCCCGACCCGCCCTTCGGCAGCGGCCGGCTCTCGCGCTGCTGGTGGAGCGGAATGTACGCGGCCCGGCCCGTCATGGGGTCCTGCACCGGCTGCAGCGAATAGGGGCAGCCCAACATGAAGGCTCTGCAATGGTCGTCCTCGAATGTATCGCGAATAATTTCCCAAGCTGACATGGCCAGCCGCCGCTGCCATAGTTTGCCGTGCGGGTGTTCCGCCAAGCGGTCGTTGATGGGTTTCCCAAATCCAATCGGAGTGAACGAGACGGCATTCAAAAGCGGCTTGACCGTCTCGTATTCGGTGATCATGCGGCGGTAGGCAAGCCCGTCTTTCTTAGAGAATTTCGCAAATTCCTCGCAGGTCCGGTCGAGGTCGCGCCATTGCGTCAGGTAGCTGCCGTCGGGAAACGGCATGTGATAGACGGGATCGGGATAGATGTACTCGAGGCCGTACTCTCCAAGTTTCAGCTCATTGTCGCGCAGAATCGGATTTCCGTGGATGCCGTTGTGCGCCGAAGAGCAAATGTCATGCACGAATCCGCGCAGCGTCAATTGCGCGGACTTGACGCCTCCGCCCACAATCGGCCGGCCCTCGAGCACCAGGCAGCGATAGCCCGCTTTCGCCAGGTAGGCAGCAGCAATCAGACTATTGTGTCCCGCGCCTGCGACAACGATATCGAAAGGCTCAGGCATCTCGCTCTTCCACCGCCAGGCTTACTCAAGCCATTTCTCGGGCTCGCGAATGGCATCCGCCAATCCGCTCAAGAATTCTGCTGCTCGCGCTCCGTCCACCACGCGGTGATCGCTCGAAAGGGTCATCGTCATCATCGGCCGGATGCCCGGTTTTCCTTCAACGGGCACGACACGATCGGAAATATTTCCTACCGCCAGAATCGCTGCCTGCGGCGGCGTAATGATCGCGCTGAATGCATCCACTTTGTACATGCCTAAATTGCTCAAAGTAAATGTCCCGCCGGTTATATCTGCTGGTCGCAATCGACCTGCACGCGCCCGCTCCGTCAATTCCCACCGCTGCGACGAAATTTCACCGATCTTCGCCGTGTTCGCTTTGTGAATCACGGCGCCGACCACGCCATCCTTCACCGCCATCGCCACGCTGATATTGATCTCCGCATTCGGACGAACTCCATTCCCGGACCAGCTCGCATTCATTCGTGGGTGCTTGGCCAACACTCGCGCCAAAATTCCGATCAACAAATCGGTAATCGTCGGCGTCGGACTCTGCGCCTTCTCGGCCTCAGCGCTCCATTTTTTCTGCGCCGCGACTAGTTCGCCGCAATCGACATCCCGCACCAGAAAAAAATGCGGCACGCTCGTCCAGCTCTGCGTCGTGCGTTCAGCCATCAACCGCGCCACGGCGCTCAAACCTTCAGCTCCTGCCGGCACTGCGCTCGCCGCAGCGGCACCCTTCGCATTGGCAAACGCCTGAACGTCTTCCGCTGTGATCACGCCATCCGGCCCCGTCCCCCGGATTTGTCTGATCTCCACGCCCAGTTCTTTTGCCAGCCGCCGCGCCTTGGGTGAAATCTGCGGAGCTGCCGCAACATCCTGTTTTGCAATTGCTGGAGCTACTGCGGACGCCTGGGCCACGCTGGCGCTGGCCGCGCGCGCGGCTGGCGCGGGTTTCGCCGATTTCTCAGGCAACTTTTCTCCCGGCGCTACGAGCCACGCTATCGTTTCTCCCACCGGAATCACCGCCCCCACTTCGGCTGTTATCCCCGCAAGAATCCCTTCTCCCGGCGCTTCCACCTCGACAACCGCCTTATCGGTCTCGATTTCAAGCAGCGGCTCACCCTTAGCCACGCGTTCGCCTTCTTTCTTTCGCCACGCCAGGAGCTTCCCGGTTTCCTGCGCCATCTCGAGCGCAGGCATCACCACACTGATCGCCATAGTGTTTGTCACGAGCCCCGGACGCGCCTTCAGTCCGTAGCTGCCACTCCTTCGGCCTTCGCGCTCGCTGCCACCATTTCCTTTACTCTTTTGCTTGGAGGTGCCTCATGCTCACGTGTAGTGGAAAGTGGTCCATTCACCGTGTGATAGTGCGCGCCCGCCACCATCAACTGTTCCGCTGGAAATCGCGTGATCACTTCATGCCCAGTTTCTGTCACCACAATTTCTTCTTCAATCCGCGCCGCGCTCCATCCATCCGTCGAAGGCCAGAACGTTTCCAGAGCGAATACCATTCCCGGCTTGATTTCGTGCGAATGTTCGAGAGACACGAGCCGGCTGATCACCGGCTTTTCCCAAATCGCCAGCCCTATTCCGTGTCCGAACTGCAGCGCGAACGCCGCCTCTTCATCCGGAAATCCGAATTCCTCCGCCTTTGGCCACACCGAGGCAATCTCCGCGGTCGACCGCCCGGGCTGCACCAGCGAAATCGCCGCATCCAAATATTCACGGCATCGTTTGTAAGCATCAATCATCGCGTGCGAGGCGTAGCCAATCGTGAAGCACCGGTAGTAACAAGTCCGGTAGCCCATGTACGAATGCAAAATGTCGTAATAAACGGGATCGCCCGGCCGCAACACGCGGTCCGAAAACACGTGTGGATGCGGATTGCAGCGCTCCCCCGAAATCGCGTTCACCGCTTCCACGTATTCCGACCCCAGGTCATACAGCACTTTGCTCGCCAGACCCACCGCCTGGTTCTCGCTCATCCCCGGCTTCATCGCCCGGTATAGTTCGTCGTACGCCGCGTCCACCATCATCGCCGAGTGATTCAGCAGCGAAATTTCATCCTGCGTCTTGATCACCCGCGCGTCGCTCATCAACTGCTGCCCATCGACGATCTTGATTCCCTCTTTCTGCAGTGCAAAAAGAATCGGCGGCTCCACCACATCAATTCCGAGTGGTTCCTTGTGCAGCCCGCGCTTTTCAAGCTCCACTTTTATTTTGCGAGCCACGTTCTCCGCGCGCCCCATCTCCGGCGACATCGCACCCCGCAACAGCGGAATCCCTGCGCGCGACCGTTCTCCCAGCCACGGACAATTTTGTTGATGATGTCTCGCCGCCGATCCAAAATCCCAAAGGATCGGCTCGTCATTCTGCGGCAGCAGCGAAAACCGGCTGATCTTGTCCTGCGCCCACGTTCCGATGTGCGTCGCCGTCAGGTACCGCACATTGTTCATGTCAAAGCAAAGCAGCGCGCCCATCTCCGATTTCGCCAGCAGCGCCTTCGCGCGCGCCAACCGTTCGCGCCTCAGCCGATCGAAATCGATGCGGTTTTCCCAATCCACCGCCATCGGCCCGTAAGTTTTCAGCGCCATCTCACACCTCCTCCACCGCGCAACTCACGCCTTCCCACAAAGTGCCCGTGCCGCCTCAAATACCGTTTGCTCCGTCGGCACCGTCACGTCTTCGAGCGGCGGCGAAAACGGAATCGGCACATGCATCGCTCCCATTCGCTTGACCGGCGCTTCCAGGCTATAGAACGCGCCTTCCGCTATCACCGAAGCAATCTCTCCCGTCACTCCGTAGCGCCCGTACCCTTCATCTACCACCATCGCCCGCGAAGTTTTCTTCGCTGACTCCACCAGCGTCTTTTCATCCAGCGGCCACGTCGTTCGCGGATCGATCACTTCCGCACTCAAACCAATTTTCTCCAGCAGTTTCGCTGCGCCCAACGCCACCTGTACCATGCTGCTCGTCGCCACAATCGTGATGTCTTCACCCTCCCTCTTCACATCCGCCACTCCCAGCGGAATCGTGTACTCCTCTTGCGGCACCGGCCCTTTCTGCTTGTACATCATCTTGTCTTCGAAAAAGACTACTGGGTTCTCATCGCGGATAGCCGTCTTCAAAAGTCCCTTCGCATCGTATGGCGTCGACGGCATCACCACTTTCAATCCCGGCACATGGCTCAACCACGCATGCAGCGACTGCGAATGCTGCGCCGCCGATCGCCGTGTAGCTCCCAGGGTCGTGCGCAACACCATCGGCACTTTCCACGTCCCCCCGGACATGTAGTGCACCTTGGCCGCTTGGTTCACCATCTGGTCCATCGTCAGCGTCAAGAAATCGCCGAACATGATGTCGACGACCGGCCGCAAACCCGTCATCGCCGCCCCAACTCCCATGCCCGTGAATCCCGCCTCCGAAATCGGCGTGTCAATCACTCGCTCAGCGCCAAACTCCTCCACCAGCCCGGACAAAACTTTAAACGGCGTTCCCGCTTCCGCAACGTCCTCGCCAAAAATGCACACCCGCTTATCGCGGCGCATCTCTTCTGCCAGAGCCTCACGGACCGCTTGCGCAAACGTCAGTTCTCTAGTCGCCACTTCAGGCATAAACGTCCTGGTCCACCTGGTCTACCGTCGGGTACGGGGCGGCAATCGCAAACTCCACCGCCGCCTTCATTTCCGCCCGCACTTCTTCCTGAATGTCCTTCAGCTTTCCCTCATCCGAAATCTTTTGTTCGACCAGCCAATGCGCATAGTTCTTAATCGGATCCCGCTTCGTCTTCCATTCCAACTCTTCCTGTTTCGAACGGTAATATTCGCGATTGATGTCTCCCACGTGGTGTCCCGTGTAGCGATACGTGTTGCACACCAGAAACGCCGGCCCGTCGCCCTTCCGCGCCCCCTCCACCAATCGGTGCGCCGCCTCATACACCGCCCCCACGTCCTGCCCATTCACAGTTTCCGCCTGCACTCCGAACGCAGTTCCCCGCGCCAAGATGTCCCCTGCCGTAGTCTCTGAATAGTGCGTGTATTCCGTATAAAGATTGTTTTCGCAAACGTAGATCACCGGCAATTTCCACAGCGCGGCAAGATTCATCACTTCATACAGGACTCCCTGGCCTAGCGCTCCTTCCCCGAAAAAGCACACCGCCACTTGTCCCGTCCCCAGTCTCTTCGCGGATAGCGCCGCTCCCGTCGCAATCCCCGCGCTGCCGCCGACGATCGCATTTGCTCCCAAATTCCCTGTCGCGGGATCAGCGATATGCATCGACCCACCTTTACCTCGGCAATACCCAGCCTCTTTCCCCAACAACTCCGCAAACATCCGGTCCGGCGAAGCCCCTTTCGCCACGCAGTGACCATGCCCGCGGTGCGTGCTCGTAATGTAGTCGTCCCGTCGTAGCGCTTCGCAGATTCCCACTGCCACTGCTTCCTCGCCGATATAAAGGTGCGCCAGCCCCGGCATCAGCGCCCGTGTATAAAGCTCATTCACCTGCTCTTCGAACTCCCGGATCATCACCATCCGCCGGTACATGCGCAGCAAATGCTCGGCTTTCGCTTCCACTTTGGTTTTGGATTGCTCCGTCGCCAGCGTCATGGCTTCACTCCGGACATCTGAGCCAGAACATCGAACACAACGGCAAAATCCTTCTCCACCAATCCCATCCCTCTCGCCGCCGTCAAAAACTCGTTCGTGATTGCCGTCGTCGGCATGGGCACATCCAGTTGCCGCCCCAGCTCCAGCGCCAGGTTCATGTCTTTCTGCATCATGTTGACGTTGAACCACGCTTCTTCCGGCTTCTTCAAAATAAATGGCCCGCGATACTGCACCATCGGCGACGCAATCACGCTGTGCGTCAACACGTCCACCGCGGTCTCCCGCGCGATCCCGCTCTTTTCTGCCAGCAACACCCCTTCGCAAAAAGCCAGCATCTGCACCGCTAGGCTAAGGTTCGTTCCGATCTTCATCACCAGCGCCAGGCCGTTGTCTCCAACGTGCGTGACCTTCGGCCCGATGTCCAGCAATAGCGGCTTCACTTTCTCAAAGGTCTCTTTGCGGCCACCGACCATCACCGAGAGCTTTCCCTCTTGCAGCGTGATCACGCTCCCAGAGACCGGCGAGTCCACCATGTCCCCGCCCTTTTCCCTCACCTTGCCCGCGACTTCCCTGCTGTACGCGGGGCTCACGGTGCTCATGTCCACAAAAATCTTGCCCGGCTTCACTCCAGCCAACATTCCATCCGGCCCGTTCATCACCGCACCAAGCCCCATGGAATTCGTTACCATCGAAAACGCAACATCCGCCGCTTCCACCACCGCGCGGGGCGAGTTTGCCCACTTCATCCCTTTCTTCACCAGCCACTCCGCTTTCGAACGCGTGCGGTTGTATCCTGTGATGCTGTGACCCTTGCCGAGCAGCCGGTTCACCATCTCGCTGCCCATCACGCCCAGCCCGACAAATCCCAGCTTCGCCATGAATTTTTCTTCTCCATCCAAAACTCAGAAACTACTGCCAACAACGGACACCCGCATCGCGACCCAAATGCCGGAACCAAAGATCATCGACTTCTTTTTCTTTTCTGACTAAAAACTCACAACTTAAAACCAAATGCTCTTCTCAATCTTCCTACCCGCTCGGCGCCCGCTGCGAGTCCTCACGCACTTGCCGGAGATGCGCTTTCATCGCATCTCGCGCTCCCGCCGAGTCGCGATGCTCGATAGCCTCCATAATCTTCTTGTGGTGATATTGTCCCCGCTCCGGGCCGCCTTCCACTTGAAAGATTCCTATTCGCTGCTCGCGAAGAAGCCCGACAATGGAATCGATCAGTGAAAGTATGATTGGATTTGCCGCCGCTTCCGCCAGTGCCAGGTGAAAATCTAGATCCGCTTCGATGAATGCATCAGGATCTTTCCGCGCTTGGTCCATTATCCCGACCTGCTCGCGCATGGATGTCAGGTCTTCCGCATCCGCGCGCGTGGCCGCCATTGCCGCAATCTCCGGCTCCAGGATTTCCCGGACTTCTGCCAAGAACCCGGAGCCTTCTGCCTGCCCTACCTTCAACATGCGGTCCAGCGACTGCCGCATGGAGTAAGAAGTCCCGTCTGTAATAAATGTCCCACGGCCTGGGTAGGCCTCCACTAAGCCCTTCTCACGCAGCGCCTTCACCGCTTCTCGAACTGCCGTCCGGCTGACCCCAAATTGTTGTGCCAATTCCCGTTCCGGGGGAAGTTGGTTCCCTGGCTTCATCGCCCCCTTGTGGATGGATTCCTCGACCTGCTGAACAATCTGTTCGTAGAGGCGAGAAGAACGCACGATCTTGTACATGACATCCTCCTCGAAAGAAGTCTTTTCCCGCCTTGGTACGACCGCCGTACCAAAGAGAACTCGCCTAAGTTCCGGTCGTTTGACGCGGGACTCGTCAGAGTCTGGTCGAGTTGTCGGACCAATCTACCACCGCCTCCTCCGTTCCGCAAATTGTTTAGGAGGCCTCCTCAATCCACACCGTCTTGACATTGGTGAACTCCCGGATTCCATGGGCCCCAAGCTCCCGACCATGCCCCGACCACTTCACTCCTCCGAACGGAATTCGCGGATCAGACGCCACCATGCGATTGATGAACACCATCCCCGATTCCAGGTCGTTGATGAAACGTTCGCGCTCATTCTTGTCGTTGGTCCAGGCGCTTGCCCCCAGTCCGAACCGGCTGTCGTTGGCGATTCGAATCGCATCACCCAGGTCCTTCGCCCGGAACACGCTCGCCACTGGCCCAAACAACTCCTCTTTATGGGCCGGCGAACCCTTCGGAATATTTGTCAGCACTGTCGGGGCATAAAAATTCCCGGGACGATCCAGCGGCTTTCCTCCCGTCAAAACTTTGGCGCCCGCCTCGATCGTCTTCTTCACGTCGCGGTCCAAATCAGCCAATCCGTCTGCCGTCGAGAGCGGCCCGAGTTCCGTCTTCTCATCGAAAGGATCTCCCACCTTCAGTGCCGCCATCTTGTCTGCAAAGAGGCGCTCGAACTTCTCCGCGATAGGTTCGGCCACAACAAACCGTTTCGCCGCGATGCAGGACTGTCCGTTGTTGAAAATTCGCGCCTTCACCGCGGTGGCCGTCGCCACTTCCAGATTTGCGCTCGGCATCACAATGAAAGGATCGCTTCCGCCCAGTTCCAGCACTACTTTCTTGATTCGCTTGGCCGCGCCAACGCCTACTTCAATTCCCGCTCCCTCGCTCCCCGTCAGTGTGGCAGCCATTACCCGAGGATCGCCCAGCACGCGATCCACTTTATTCGAACCGATCAGCAGCGTCTGGAAACATCCTGTCGGAAAACCGGCCCTGCGAAATAAATCTTCTATCAGCAGCGCTGACTGCGGAACAATCGAAGCGTGCTTCAGCAATCCTACGTTTCCTGCCATCAGCGCCGGGGCCGCAAATCGCAACACCTGCCAGAAAGGAAAATTCCACGGCATCACCGCCAGCACAGCGCCGAGCGGCTGGTAGCGGATGTAACTGCGGCTCGCCGTCGTTTCCACGATTTCGTCGGCAAGAAATTTCTCCGCATTCTCCGCGTAATAACGGCACACCCACGCACATTTCGCCGCTTCATCGACCGCCGACCGGAAAGTTTTTCCCATTTCCGTCGTCATCACCCGCCCGAAACTTTCTTTTTCTTTTTCAAGTATCTCCGCCGCCTTCAGCATCATCTGCGCTCGCTCGCCGAACGGCACGTGCCGGTATCTCCCAAACGTATCCGCCGCCGTTTGCAACTTCACCTCAATTTGCGCGTCAGACAGCGGTTCGAATGTTTTCTCCACTTTTCCGGTGGCTGGGTTTATGGTTGCGATCGCCATTTTTCTTCTCTCCTCGCGATTCTCAGTAGTTCGATCGATAGCGGCGCGACCATTGTAGGCGAGTCTGTGCTCTGTCCCTATCGATGGAATGGAAACAGTTGTGGCTCGACTTCGGGCGTCGTCCTTCCAATTCTGGTTGGACCACTATACCCTAGCCGACTCCATGCGACAAACTAACTACAATTCTCTCTTTCCTATACAAGAAATTTCTTGACACTGTTCCTTACCCGGTGGTACAGCGGTCCTACCATTTTTCTTGGATGACGAGCTGTTTTCAATGCCGCCCCGGGAGGGCCAGTGAAATTCTCGCGCGCCGCTCTGTACTTGACCAGTGCCGTGGCTGCCCTCTTTGTTGGCGTCCAGATGCTACCGAGCGCGCAAACGCCGAGGCCACAAAAAATCAAGGTGCTGACGCTACTGGGGCGTCCGCCGCAGTTCGCCGTGGCGGACAAGCAAGGAATTTTTGCGAAATACGGGATTCAAGTTGAGACGGAAAATTTCCCGAATTCCGATGTGGTGCGAACGAACCTGGCCGCCGGAACGGGCGAGCTCGCTTATCTCGCCGTGGACAATGCCGTGGCGATGGTCGAACTTGCTCACCAGGACGTGGTCATCGTGATGGGCGGCGAAGGGTCGCAGAATGAATTGATGGTGCAGCCGGAAATCAAATCGATCAAGGATTTGCGCGGAAAAACTTTGATCGTGGATGCACCGAACACCGCCTACGCGCTACAAATGAAAAAATTTCTTTTGCTAAAAGGAATGCAAGCCGGAAAAGATTACGAAATCAAAGCATTTGGCGCGACGCCGGCGCGGCTGGCGGCGATGCGCGAACACAGGGAATTTGCAGGTTCGATGCTCGGTCCGCCGACTTCGATTGTCGCAAAGCATGAAGGCTTTGTGAGCGTCGGATCCGTTCAGGAATTGATTGGCCCGTACCAGGCAGCGGGGTACTTTACGGAGCAAGCGTGGGCGCAGGAACATCGCGACGTGTTGATTCTGTTTCTCGCTGCTTGCATCGAAGCGCAACGCTGGCTCATGGCGCCCGCCAACAAACAGCAAGTGATTGAACTGCTGGTGAAGGAATCCCATCTTGCAACGGAAGTTGCCGCGGAATCGTATGAATCCAGCATGAATCATCCCGGAGGATTTGCCAAGGATGCGCGGTTGAACCTGGAAGGATTCAAGAATGTTTTGAAATTGCGCGCGGAAGTGGAAGGCCAGTGGGAAGGGTATCCGCCGGAGCCGGAAAAATATTATGACTCCACGTATTACGACGCGGCGCTGGCAAAGTTGATGAAAGGGGTGAAGTGAAATGCATTTTGGAACGAGGCTTCATCGCATTGGTTCTTTGCTATCCGTGATTGTTTTTGCGCAGGCGTTGGCAAGTGCGGCTGCGGCCCAGCAGAAAGAACGAACGCTCGACGAAATCAAAACGGAAGCGATCAAGCGCGCTGAAAATGGGATGTATCCGCTGATCGGCCTCGATCCCAGCGATCTCCGCGAGGCATTCGCTTCCATAAAAACCAGCGACAAAGATGAATGGGCGGCTGCATTTATCGGGGTCGCCGATCGCTACATGGCGGAAGCGAAATCGCTGGAGAAGAGCGATCCCGCGAAGGCCAACACGAATTACATCCGGGCCTGGCGCATCTATTCCTTCGGACGCTGGCCGGTGCCGGCATCTCCCGGAAAGCAGCGGGCCTATGCCAAAGCGCTGGAGGCGTTCCGAGCTCACGCACGCTTCTGGGACCCGCCGCTGGAGATCGTTCACATCCCATTTGAAGGCTCCGAGATTATCGGCTACGTGCGGCTGCCGAAGAGTACGCAAGGCCCAGTGCCGCTGGTGCTGGCGATCAGCGGCTTGGACAGCCGCAAGGAAGATCTCTCGGAAAACTTTAGCGCCATCCTGCCGTACGGCATCGGGTTTTTCGCTGTCGACGGCCCGGGAACCGGCCAGGCGCCGATCAAAGTAAGCCCGACAGCAGATCGCATGTTTTCGCGCGTGTTGGATTATCTGCAAACCAGGCCGGAAGTGGATAAGACGAGAATTGCCGTTCACGGCGTGAGTTGGGGCGGTTACTGGGGAACCAAGCTGGCCATCGTGGAGCGGGCACGCCTGAAGGCGGTGAGCGCGCAGTCCCCGGCAGCGCATCTCTTTTTTCAGAAGGAATACATGCTGAACTCCATGTTTGGGAACAGGGAGTACCTGTTTGACCATGCGCCAGCGTTTATGTCCGTCATCGAAGGGGTCAACAACGTCGATGACATGGTTGCCCGGTTTCCCAAGTTGTCCCTGGTGGACCAGCAGCTCCTCGGAAAGCCAACCGCGCCGATGTTGATCGTAACGGGAGCCCTGGATACGCAGGTACCGGTATCCGACGCGTACTTGATCCTGAGCAACGGGGACGTGCCGAAGGAGGCGTGGATCAATCCGCAGGGCGGGCA
>Ga0209648_10001263_pt1 | contig 20263 bp, 19 predicted proteins | sample GraSoi2013_115cm_FD_185830 | JGI IMG/M metagenome (GOLD analysis project Ga0209648, IMG submission 185830) | Grasslands soil microbial communities from the Angelo Coastal Reserve, California, USA - Sample 9_17_2013_115cm (SPAdes) (version 2) | ecosystem: Environmental > Terrestrial > Soil >...
CGAGCATCATTTTGCGAAGTCGGGTCATGAGGACCTCCTTGTGACCCGACAATATCCCGATCACATCGACATCGTTCACCTACTCGCACGCGAAGCGTCCGGCGCAGAGCGGCTTCGTTCAAGTCGGATTCTAGGAAGTTACAATGATCGAGAATTTGGTGCGTAGGCACCGGTTTTCCGAACCGCCGCCGACCTGAACGGCTCTCAAGGATTAAATCTCCGTGCGACCTGCTCCTATCTGTGTGAGATTGCTCTGACAGCGCCAGGGCCACGCCATGCTGTGCCCTCGACCGGAGGAATCGCGTCATGGGCAAATTTCTGCATTGCACGTGCACCATCTGCGATGTTGAAAAGTGCATCAGAGCGGAACTTGAACTGCCGGAAAGCCGTGCCAGGTATCACCGAATCGCTGCGGACAACCCTCTCCTCGCTGGTTTTCCAACCGCCCTTGATCTCGTCGCCGAGTTTCATACGTGCAGAGACGCGACGGATGGACACCATCTGTCCGACTGTATTTTCCTAGGACTTCTCAGTGGTCCAATTGCCCTCCACGATTGGGACTATCTTGAAAAGTTTCTAATACTCCTCTTCACACCGACAGCTCATGCGGTCGTACGCCATGTTTCCTGCCACTACCAATTCCTCGCCCGTGAAGACCTTTCGCAACTTGCGCTTACGACCCTTATTCAATGTCTGCGGTCCAAGAGTTGGCAGAGTCAGCGTTCGCATTTTGGGTACACCGTGAATAGGAGTCTGAGGCGCAGCCTTTTTCAGTGGGCACGCGACGAATTCCAATCCACCCCACAATTTGCTGCACAGAAATTAGCGGAGGAGTTCAAGGTCAATCAGACGGCCGAAGAATCCTTCGAGCGAAATGCCATCCTGAGGCACTTCCTTAATTTGTGTCAGGAAAAGGCCTATCTTACACCTGACGAAATGAACTTGCTGATTGACCTAAAACTGGACGAGACCGTCGAGGCAGGTATCTCCGGCCCCAACGGCAGAACATCGAATCCTTTCCGCCAGAAAGTGAAACGGCTGATGACCAAGCTCAGGCGTATCGCCGTAGGATCAAAAAACAAGTCATCCAAAAAGACTGTATCCGGGTACTAGGGAGATCACCTTCATAAGCTTATTCCTGGTCTTCCTTGATATATCCGGCCCGACCTCCGGGAACAATTAAAAATCTTTGTTTTGGTGCGACACATTTTCAGATTTCCGCGCTGATTAGGTAGATGAGGGATGGAGTTCCCGACAAGAAGGGCCCGGCGGCACGGGGAAGCCTGAGCCGCCGATTCTCTCTTCCGCTCGGACAACGCCCGGACCCACTACATCTCTGTTCCCGGGGCTAGTGCTCTTGGTGTCTCCGAATGCTGGAGACAATCATTCAGCAGCAGATTCCAGTGGCTCCGCCAGCCTAGCGGGCAGAAGAGGGACCTTGCGGGAACTCCACTTAATCCCAACTCAAATCCAGTGAGGTCTACCCATGAAACGACGACTGTTTCGCAAGGCGCTACGCATCCTGCATCCATCGCCAAGGCTACTGACCATCGCCATCACGCTGTTCCTCGCGGTGCCTGTTTTCGCCCAGGCGACCGGCACTTCTCCCTGGGAGAACGCCGTCGGTGTCCTCCAGCAAGCGTTTACGAGCACCATCGCGCGCGGGCTTTCCCTCGTCGCGATTGTCGTCTCCGGACTCACCTTCGCCTTCGGCGAAGGCGGCTCGAAACGTGTCCTCGCCGGCGTTCTCTTTGGCGTCGGCATGGCTATCGCCGCCGTCAACTTCATGGCCTGGCTCTTCCCGTGAGACCGCGTTTCTGAATCTGGCGTTACGGGAGCGCTTATGGCGAACGCAAGACGGATCAACATCGTGCATCGTTCACTTTCCCGGCCCCTCACCATCCTCGGGGCCGAGCGAAAACTCTTCTTTTTCGCGATGTGTCTCGGCGCAGGTACGTTCAACCTGCTCAACAGCTTGCTCGGCGGTGTGTTGATGTTCGTCCTGCTTTACTTCCTTGCACGCTGGGCCACCCAAACTGATCCGCAAATTCTGCGCTTTTTGCTGACCGCAGCCACGCTGCGCAGCCAATACGACCCCATGAAATTCACTCCTATCATCGTTCGCAGGGATGGCCATGCTCAGGCTTGAACGCATCTTCAAGAACTACGGGGAGACCGGCTCGCTCAATGAGCGCGTGAATCTCCACGGATTCATCGGCCCCGAAGTGTTCCTCACCAAATCAGGCGAGGTTGGTCTAATTCTCGAGGTTCGCGGCGTGGACTACGAGTGCCTTGACGGAACAGCGATTGACGGATTGACGAAGCGCCTTGAATCCGCTCTGAAACTCTTTGGCGACGACCATCGCGTCTACCAATATCTGTTCAAGCGAAATAATGAAACCATTCCCTACAAAATCTACGGCAACCCGGTCGTGGACGCGGCAATTCAGAACCGCATCGCTTACCTTGGCGCCAAGGCCGACACTCTTTTCTCCCTCTCCATCTACTACGTGATTCTTCATCAGGGATCGCAGCTTTCACACTCGCTCGGAAACGCGCTTGCGCAGTTTCCCAAACATCCCAGGAAGTCGCTCGCGGAACTGTCCGCTCGCTTCTTCGCGAAAAAACAAGTGCTCGTTCTGGGGAATGAAATCACCAAGGCCGAGGCTGCCCTTCTTCAGAAGGCGCACAGTTTTACTCTCCAAGTCAGCGATTTTCTCCCCGTACGCATTCTCGGCAAGCAGGAAGCGTTCCGCGTTCTTAAGAAGACCCTCAACTTCCACCCCGACAAGCTCGAACTCGCGAAGCTCAAGCACGACACGTTTCTCGACTACTACCTTTGCGAATCGCAACTCGAATGCCACCGCGGGCACCTGCGCGTAGACGACTACTACGTCAAAGTCTTGACGCTGAAAGAGCCCTCGGCCCAAAGCTTTCCGCTCATCTTCAAACGTCTGCTTGAAGTGGAAGCCAACTACTACGTGGTCACTGAGTGGAAGAGAGAAGATTCCGGCAAGACACGGCGGACCATCCAGGCCAAACGCCGCCACTTTCACAACACCAAGCGTTCGTTCTTTAGCCAGGTCAACATGAACGACGCTCCCGCGCAAGACACCCTCCTCGATGATTCGAAGGAGTCGCAGGTCCGGGAGCTCGGGGAGGGCATCAAGGAGATCGAGCTGCACGGAAACTACTTCGGCCAGTTTTCCCTCACCGTCGTTATCTACGACCTTGACCCTGCCAAGGTCGAACGAGCATGCGCTGAATTCTACAAAGTGTTCAGCGTCCATGACGCGCAGCTCTACGAGGAAAAATACAACCTTCTCAATGCTTTCCTCGCCGCGGTCCCCGGCAACCACTTCTTCAACCTCCGGTACCTGTACCTGCTCAATAGCAACTACGCCGATTTTTCATTTCTCTTTACATTGCACGGTGGCGAGCCGCGCAATCAGCATCTCCGCCAGGAATATTTGGCGGTGCTCGAAACCAACCATCACACGCCCTACTTCCTGAATCTCCATTACCGCGATGTCGCGCATTCCATGATCCTGGGCAGGACCGGGGCGGGGAAGTCGTTCCTCCTCAATTTCCTCATTACCAATCTTCAGAAATACGACCCGCACACGTTTATCTTCGATCTGGGCGGCAGTTTTGAAAGCCTCACGCAGCTCTTCGGCGGTTCGTACGTCCGTGTCGGTCTGGAATCCGACAATTTCAAGATCAACCCGTTTTCGCTCCCGCCTACGAAAGAAAATCTCGATTTCCTCGCTCTCTTTCTGAAAGTCCTGATTCAGGGAGCGCGGCCCGGGGAACTCGACCCTGCCATCGAACGCGATCTCTATCACCAGGTCGAAAATCTGTATGCGATCGATCCCGCGCTTCGCACGCTGGGCGTGCTGGCGAATACGCTCGGTCATGATCTTTCTAGCCGCCTAGCAAAATGGACTCGAGGCGGCCAGTTCGGATTCCTCTTCGACAATGCCGAGGACACCATCTCGTTTTCCCGCTTTCAGTGTTTCGACTTCCAGCGGATGAGCCAGTACCCGGAACTTTTGGAACCTCTGCTCTTCTACATCCTGCATCGCGCCAATGCTGTCATCGCGGACCGGCAGATTTCGTCCGTCTTCAAGGCCTTCTTCATCGACGAAGCGTGGGTGTTTTTGAAGAATCCCAGCATTCAGCGGTACGTCGTCGAGGCCCTCAAGACATGGCGCAAGCACAACGCCGCGATGGTTCTCTCCACGCAGTCGCTCGACGAACTCAAGCGCTCCGAGATCCTCGACGTCATCATCGAAAGCTGCTCCACAAAGATCTTCCTCGCGAACCCCGATATGGACCGCGATCTCTACCGGCGCCAGTTTCACTTGAACGAAAGCGAAGTGGAGCTGATCGCAAGCCTCGTCCCCAAGCAACAGTTCCTGATCAAGACGCCGGAACTGGCGAAGGTCGCCAACCTCACCGTGGACGCCAAAAGCTATTGGCTTTACACGAACGATCCTTACGACAACAAGAAACGGAGAGACGCATTCGAAACCTACGGTTTCGAGCGCGGCCTGGAAGTGCTTGCTGGAGGGCAGCCGTGATTCTTCTGATCCCTCCGGGTGACTGGGCGGCGCTCGACCCCTTGTACTTTCTCCTACCCCTCGCTCTGGCGGGATTCGTCACCCTCGCACTGCTTTTTGCGCAATGGCTCGCGCAGTTGTTCGCCGATCAGGACCAGGGTTCCAAGTAACACAAATCGTTCTCAACAAGGAGCAAGTCAATGAAACCAGCGATTCAGAAGCAGTGGCACAGCCTGTTGGTTCGCGTCTTCGCCCTCGTGGTTATGGGCTCAGCCGCCTTTCAGGCGTCGCCCGCCCGTGCCGCGACCGAAGCGGCGCGTGTCGTGAAATACGGCAAAGAGGACATCGTGCCTGTCCGCGCGAAGCTGCGCTTCTCGACGCTTATCGTCCTGCCCGATGACGAGGAGATTCTCGATTTCACCACCGGCGACAAAGAATTCTGGATCATCAACGGCTCGCACAACCTCTGTTACGTCCATCCGGCCCAGGCCGGCATCCGCAGCAACTTGAATCTCATTACCGCCACCGGCCACGTCTATTCGTTCGTGCTGACCGAGATCAGCAACGATCCGAATGCCGAACCCGACCTCAAGATTTTTGTGGAACCCAAGGAGGGCTCCGGCATCGCCGCAAAGAGTGGTCTGCACGGCTATGTCAGCGTAGGTGAGGCCGAAGCGTACAAAAAGGAACTGGAAACTTTGCGCGCGCAGACGGCGGATCAGCTGCACGCCGCGCAAATCCAGGTAAACGAACAGGTCAACCACTTCCGCTCCAGTTACGCAACGAAACTTCAGTTCGACTACTCGCTCGATGGCACGGCCGCGCGCGAACCGTTCCTGGTTTCCACGATCTACCACGACGATACCTTTACCTACATCAAGTGCGCAGCGCGGGAAAAACCTGCTCTGTACGAAATGAAGGACGGCAAACCCAACCTGGTCAATTTCCAGCTCGAGAACGGCGTCTACATCGTTCCCAAGATTCTCGACAGCGGGTACCTCGCCATCGGCAAAAAGAAGCTGCCGTTCACGCGGCAGAGTTCCGCGAAGTAAGGAGCGACCCATGAACCAGCCGAATCAAGTGCAGGAGAAAGCTCTCAAGCCACCTGGCCTGCTGCCGAAGAATGTCCAGTCCTGGCTTCTCATTAGCTTGGCGTTGCTGATGGTCCTTATTATGTGGCTAACCGGAGGCAAGAAACCGCAGCCCCTAACCAAGGCCATTCCGCCCGCTCCGATGGTGCAAGCGCCGCTCGAAGTCAACGACGCCAAAATCGCCGAACTCCAGAACAGGATCCAGGAACTCCAGCGCGAGCAGCTCTTAGCCGAGAACGCTCTCGCGCAACCGAATCACCCCATCGGCCCCGCGACGCCGGACTTGCCACAAGCGCAGCAGTCCGGCGCGGCAGGCAATGGCTCCGCCGACCGGCCGGAAGACGTGATCCGCGCCGAGCGGAAGAAGCGTGAGTATCTCTCGCTTTTTTCCTCAAACGTGGCTCTCAGTTACCGCAAGCCTCCCGCTGGCGTGACGGTGCCCCCGGCCGAGCCAAATTCCGCTCCGCAGAATTTTGTGCCCTCTGCACCCGATTCGGCTCAGGTCGCGCAGCTCTTGAAAGAGATGCAGACGAACTCCGTCCCGTTAACGCCTACTTCTATCTCCGCTCCGGCGAAAAAGGATTCCGCGGAAACACCCAATGACCGAAAGGAGGAAATCCGAACTCCTGCCGCCGTATCGGCTGGCACCGCCAATGCGGCGACAGGGAAAACCTACGTACTGTTTGAAGGAAACATCCTGGAAACCGTTCTCATCAACCGTCTCGACAGCCAGTTTTCTGGCCCTGTCGAGTGCCTGCTCTCAACCAACGTGTACTCCAACGACCGCCAGCATCTTTTGATTCCTGCGGGATCGAAGCTGCTCGGTGAAACCAAGAAGGTGGATAGCCTCGGGCAAAAACGTCTCGCCGTGGCATTTCATCGCCTTCTCATGCCGGACGGCTTTTCCGCCAGCCTCGACCAGTTCAAAGGCCTCAACCAGGTCGGCGACACGGGGTTGCGCGATCAGGTCAACAATCACTACCTGCGCATCTTCGGCGTCTCGCTCGCCATCGGTGTCCTCGGAGCCGTCGCGGAAGCCGGGACTGGCAGCGCACTTACGGCATCCGGCACCGACCTCATGCGTCAGGGACTTGCGGGAAGCATGGCCCAATCGTCCGCGCAGATTCTGGACAAATTCCTAAACATTCTGCCGACAGTCACGATCCGCGAGGGCCATCGCGTCAAAGTCTACTTGTCGGGCGATCTCGCTCTGCCCGACTACAACAATCACAAAATGCCTTCCGATTTGTGAAGGCCCGAAAGGATAGGAGTCCAATGAAAAAGAAGCTTCTGATTGCTTTGCTTGTTGTGGGATTGGGAGTCGGTACTGCTTCCGCGCAACTGGGGAGCGGGATTGTGTACGACCCGACCAACTACCACAACGCCCTTCTCCGGTACTACCAACTGCAGCAACATCTCATGCAGTTGCAAAAGAGCTACGCCAAGATCACTTCCCAACTCGAACTGGCCACACAGATGGCGCGGTTCGTTCAGAACATGCCTGCACGCTACCGCGCCCTGTTTTCGCAATGGCGAAATGTCACTTCGCTGAACACGTTTGGAAATACCGGCTCTTGGGTCAGCGGCATCAACTCCGGCCTGCTCCCCAACATCAACGCCGGCTACCAGAGGTCCACCACCCAACTGCTTCCGTACAGCGCGGGTCATCTTTCCGGCATGGATGCTTCGCAACTGGAACGCGTCCAATCCCAATACGCGTCGGTCCAACTCGTGGACGGCGCCAACGTAAACGCAATGGCCACCATCGGCTCCCTCCGGGGCAGCGCCCAGAATATCCAGACGCAGATCGGCAACCTCGAACAGGACTCGTTCTCGAACGACTCTGGCCTCAATAGCGAAGTCTCCGTTCTGAACAAGATCAACGCGGCAGGAGTCTTGACCCTTCGCACTCTTCAGGATTCGAACAAGCTCCTCGCGTCGCTTCTCGAACAACAAACCATCGTCGCCAAGCAGCAACGCGACGCCACCACCAACGCCATCAACGCCGATATTTCCCGGCAGGCCAGCCTGGCCGGAAATATGAGCCAGGTCACAAGCACCATTACCGATTCGCTCGAAAACTTCCGCATGCCGTGAGCGTGCGGACACCATGATCCCACGTCGAAGGAGCCGAGCCCGTGCAGACTGACTTCCTGCAGTACATCTTTCAAGCGATCAACAACCTGCTTACGCAGAACCTCGGCTTCTTCGACGCCATGGGCCAGAACCTCTTCCGCATGTTCGCCACCATCCTCGTCGTCTGGTACGGCGTAAAGTCGGCCCTGTCCGCAGCAAGCGGCAAGCAGCCCTTTCAGTTCGACAACTTCGCAAGCCTCCTGCTCACCATCAGTTTTGGCTTCGCCATGGTCAACTACTACAACACGCCGATTCCCGGCGTGGGAACCAGCTTCCACAATCTCATCACCGATGAAGCCCAGTTTCTGTCGAGCAGGATCGCCCAAGCGCAACTTCAAAATGTCGTCGCGCAGATCGCGGACTTTCAGTCCCGCATGGATTCTCCCGGTTGGGGAGATTTTCTCGGTACGGCGATCTACGTCGTCGTGATCATTCTGCTTTCGACGGCCCAGGCCGTCGCGCTTATCGTCATCGCCTACGGCTTCATCGTCACCGCCGTCTGCGTCCTGGTTGGCCCGGTCTTCATTCCGTTCTTTATCGTTCCAAAAATGGAGTGGCTCTTCTGGGGCTGGTTTCGCCGCTTTATCCAATATGCCTTCTACCAGGTTATTGCCGCGGCTGTGGTGTACGTGATCGGAAATCTCATCCTCGGCGCTCTGCGCCTCCCGCCCGCCGGCGCCCTTTCGACCGTCCAGCTCCTGGCGTGGTTTCCGGTCCTCTTTATTACCTTTCTCGCCTAGATCTACGCCCTCCTGAAGGTCCCCGCCCTCACCAATCATATTTTCAGCGGCACCGCGGGCGGCTCTTCGGCAGCCTTGCTGGAGGCCCCCGTCGCCGCGGCTGCCGCTGCCGCAAGGGAATTCTGATGGACCGCGATAACACATTTCACGACGCGAAGCGCCTCTACCTCGAGTCGTGCGGAGACCCAATGGTGACGAACACCTATCTCAAGATTGCGCTCGCGCTGCTCTCCATGGTTTGCGTGGCCCTGGCGCTGATTGATTTGAGGACCATCCGGACCTTCGAGAACTTCCGCCCGCTCGTCATCCGCATCGACGATCTGGGCCGCGCCGAGGCGATCAACTACCACAACCTCGAATACAAACCCCAAGATGCCGAAGCGAAGTATTTTCTCTCGCAGTTTTGCTCGCTGTATTACCGCCGAAACCGTTACACGATCCAGAACGATTTCGCGAAGGCGCTCTTCTTTCTCGACGGCAAGCTCGCCAACGGCATTCTTGACGCCTACCGCAAGGACGACATCATCCGGAAATTCCTCACTAATACGTCCGCCCCCGAGATCGACATTGACGTGAAGAAAGTCGCGCTCGAAGAGATGCAGAACCCGCCGTACCGCGCTCGCGTGGACTTCTACATGGTCTACTACTCGCCCGCCGACCATAGCGAATTGAAACGCGATCTCTACACCGCGAATTTTGTCTTCGTTTTCAAGACCAATGTCCCCAACGAATTGATCCCCATAAATCCCCTCGGCATGACCGTCACGTATTTCCGCGAAGACCAGGCGTTCAAATGAACTCTCAGGCCCAAACCCGGAGCGAAGAGGTCGCTGTCCGGCACCGGGCAACATCGGCCCAACCTCCGCACGCCACTTCTCCCTTCCACCTGTGGTCCTCCTCCCGACCTGCGCCACAGCCCTCCCCGTCGGCCGTGCTCCTTGACACCCCAGGCGTGCTGCTGGAGGGCCTCCGTTGCTGTCCGGCTGCCTGCCCGCTCCCAGCGACGATGGAGAACCACGGAAAGGACAGGACTAGGTTTCTCGGAGATTTCCAATGATTGCCAACGTCTTGCTCATCACCATCGCCATGCTGCTTGCGCTTGGCTTTTGGCTCATGGGCGAGCTGAAATTCTTCGTCCCCTACAAACTCGTTCTTTGGCGCGCGTACGCGACACCTATCCTTGGGTACATCGGAATCCTGTCCGTCAACGTGTTTGCTGCTACGTTCGTTCTCATCCGCAAGTTCTTCCTCAAGGACACGGGGCAAAAACTCTCCCACCTCGACAAGCAACTTCACGTGGGCCAGACCGACGTGCCCGCGCCGTGGTTCGAAGAGGAGTCCGATTGAAATGTCCCGAGGCTACCAACCCGATGAGCATCTCGATCCACGAGTGTCGTCCGAGGGGCGGGAGCCCAACGCCGGTGATCCGCCCAAAATCCATGAGGTTCGTGACCAGGCATCGAATGAAGCGTCGCAATCGCCGGACCGCGAGCCAGAACGCCCGGCAACGCGGACAGCTGAAACTCGCACCGTCTATGAATTGCGCGGGCGAACCTATCGTCTCCGTAACTCCGAAGTCGCAACGATGGTGCAATTTGGGAAGTTCCGCGCTGTCGCCAGGGAGGACCTCGCGGAATTCGCCCATGGCGGGAATCACGATCGAATGAGACCCGACCTGGAGAATCTCCTTCGTCAGGGCCTCGTCGAAATGAAATCCGTTCCTCACGAGGAAACGGGCTCCCGCCAATTGCTCACTCTCACCAAGAACGGCCATCGCTTTCTCGCGCAAACCCAGAGCGCTGGCAAGGGTCAGGCTGTGTACCATGGCTTCACCAAACCCCGCGAGGCTCATCACGATGCCGACCTCTACCGGCTCTATCAGAAAGCCGCCGCAAAGATCGAAGGCCAGGGAGGCCGCAACCTTCGCGTCGTTCTCGACCACGAATTGAAGAAGCATCTTTATCGCGATCTCGCGAAGCTCGGCAAAAACCGCAATTCCGTCGATGGCAAACACGCCGTCGCCGACAGGCACGGACTCCAGGTCGTTCGCGGAAAGATTCCCGTCCCCGACGTTCGCATCGAATACGAAACGCGCGACGGAGAACGGGCTCGCGTGGACATCGAACTGGCAACCGGCCACTACCGCGGCCGGAATCTCTCCGAAAAAGTGCGCGCCGGATTCTCGCTTTACGCCCGTGCGGACGATGTTTCGAAACTCAGGAGAGTTCTGGATCAGCGTGAATTGACGGCGGAGATTTTATCGCTATGAAAATACCCCAGGAACAAGTCGAACGAATTGCCTGTCTCGGCTACACGGAACCGGAGGCTCGCTTCCTCTATCTGGTGGCGACACACTCCGGGTACTTCACTCTGCGCCACTTCAACGCCTTTGCCTGCGTCCACCGTGGAAAGCGTTCTATGGCTTTCGCGCAGAAGCTCTTGAAGCACGCCCATGCCACCATGCGCGATTACATGGGCACCGGATCGGTCTTTCATCTCTTTTCCCGGCTCATCTACGGACCAATTGAAAAGGATAACGTTCGGAATCGCCGCAGGCACTCGTTCGACTACATCCGCACGCGTCTCGTCCAAATGGACTTTCTGCTTGAGAATCCCGCGTACGACTTTCTGGAGACTGAGAGCGACAAGGTGAATCTCTTCTGCGAATCTCTCGCCATTCCGAAGGATGTCCTCCCGGCGAAAGTTTACGAGGGCGGCCCTGGCAGCGGTCCGACCGTTCGCTATTTCGTCGATAAGTTCCCCCTCTTTCTCGCGGCCCCCATCTCAGGTGCCTCGCCTGTGGTCACCTTCGGCTTCGTGGATTCCGGGCCGGGAAGCCTCTGGAGTTTTGTTGCGCATCTCGCGGCCTACCAGGGCCTCTTCCGCCACTTGAAGTCTTTTCGTCTTCTATACATTGCGCCGCGAGCAACCGAGTTTCGCCGCGCTGAGGACCGCTTCCGCGCGAGCGTCAAGCAACCCCTCGAATCCGATGTATCCGGCGAAATTCTGCGCTACTTCGAGATTCGCCGGAAGTGGGAGAAACACGAGTACGTTGTGCCGGTGACGGCGGATTTTGAATTTCTCAACGAAGCAAGGCGGCGATTTCATGGCGACCGCTTTGAAAGTCTCTATCGAGCATGGATCACAGGCCAGATTGCCGAACGGGAATTACGGCTCGAGTTTTCACAACTGACACCGGAACGGACAATTTTCTTTGACACCTATCTCGTCCGGAACGGGCGATTGCCCCTCGACGAAAGGCACAGGCACGGGGTGAACGGCGCATGAACGACGCGGTTCACTCTGCGGTTCACCGTTCCGTTCACCTCCGCGGTGAACGGAAGTTGTTGGGAATGCTGAGGTTGTACATGACTCGACGATTGATTTTGGACACGGGCAAAACACAAAACTGGGCTGGAGCGACCCCACTTCGTTGCCACGGAAACCGTGGCGGTCGCTCCAGCCCAGTGAACAGGGAAAGGCCCTGTTCACCATGTGTTTTGCCCGTGTCGAGTTAGGCCAAAGAGAAAGAAAAAGGGAAGGAGAACCCATGTCGATCATCAACAAACCGCCAGAGATGGTGAAACGCGAATACGAATTGCAGGAGCCGATTGCGGTGGCCGTCGAGAAGTACGCGGCGTTCATTGCGAGCACTCCCGATCACGTCGTCAATTCCGCACTCAAGATGGTGCTTTGGAGAGATGCCGACTTCCGTCGTTGGCGCAAGCAGCAGCAGACGCCCAGTGACAAGAAGGACGGTCACACTGCGGCAAAGGCGGCGCGGGCGTGATCCAAAGATTCCTCCACGCGAGGAACTTCCTCGCTTGCATCCTCGCGGCGGCCACCGGAATGGCGCTCTATTTTCGGGCGCCATTTCCGGACACCAATCTCTTCCTTCATGTCATGGCTATCCGCTCGGCGTCCGCATTTCTCTTTTTCAAGTACTCCTACGCCCTCTTCCTCTACACGACACCCTACATCGCCTATTCCATCCTGCTCTCCGGCGTCTATATTTTCGCGCTCAAGGCCGGCCGCACTATCCGGGCAGGCAGATTGCCCCTCTATGCAGACCCTCGGAAAAGGACGGAGCTTTCTCTCGTGGTGGGCGAGGTACACGATCCCCACAAGCAAAACCCTTCGGAAACACCACGCTGGCTGGTCATTCCGGAACGAGGTCTATTCACGGGCATTGCAATCGTGGGGGCGGTTGGCTCGGGGAAAACGGCGGCGTGCATGTACCCGTTCGCCGAACAGATTTTGGCCTATCGCGCCGAAGATCCCGACCGGCGCATCGGAGGACTCATCCTGGAAGTGAAAGGCGACTTCTGCGGAAGAGTGCGGGAAATCCTCGCGCGGCACGGCCGCGTCGGTGACTACGTCGAAATCAGCCTCGAATCCGAGTACCGTTACAACCCGCTGCACAACGACCTCGATGCCTATGCGCTTGCCTACAACATCGCCTCGCTGCTGAACAACCTCTTCGGCCGAGGCAAAGAACCGTTCTGGCAACAGGCCTACACCAACCTGGTGAAGTTCATCATCCTCCTACACAAGGTTGCTTTCGATTACGTCACGCTTTTCGATGTCTACGAATGCGCGATCAACCCGGATCTGCTCGAAAGCAGAATTAAGGAGGCGGAGCGGCGGCTCATCGAGGCCGATTCCGTACTGCTTTGGGAAGAAGAGTATCTGAAGCATCCGCGCGACCTGGACCCGTTTCAGTTCCGGCTCGACAAGGAATCGAACCGTTACCGCGCGCCGCTGACACCGGGCCTCGCCGCAGTGTTGAAAGAAAGGCACATCCAGTGGGAGGCGGAAAATGCCTCGCGCAAGAACCCCGTTCCGGCTCAGAAGAAAGCGCAGTTCGAAGCCGTGGAGCGGTGGTTCTTTCAGGATTGGAAAAGAATCGAGCCCAAACTCCGGACATCCATCGTCGAGGGGATTTCCGTATTTCTCTCCCTCTTCGACGACAACCCGGACGTCAAGCGCACGTTCTGTCCTCCCCCGGAATGCTACGACCCGCAGGCCAATGCGGACTTCAAATTCGGCAGACCGCTGCCCTCTCTCTCATGGCTTGCGGAAAATGGCCGGGTCTGTGCCCTGAACTTCCCGATCGCGATGAATGCAGGCCTCGCCAAGGCTCTAGGAGTAATGCTGAAACTCGACTTCGAACGCGCCGTCCTCAACCGTGTCCCCTTGATGGAAAAGCATCCGGACAGCTATTTCCGGCAGGTCTTGTTCCTCTGCGATGAATATCAGCATTTCGCCACGGTCGGCGAGAGCGAGCCGACCGGCGATGAAAAGTTCTTCAGCCTGTCGCGCCAGCCCAAATGTATTCCGATCATCGCCACCCAGAGCATCAGCTCCTTGAAGTCGGCGCTGCCCGGGGAATCCTGGCGCACCCTGCTTCAAACGTTTCGAACCAAGATCTTTCTGTCGCTTTCCGACGACTTTTCCGCGCGCATCGCCAGCGACCTTTGCGGGCGCGAGGACAGGCTGAAGGCCAGCTACAACCTGTCGGAGAGCGGGCACGACGCGAACGTCAGCTTCCTCACCGGCAAGTCCCTCTCTCACAAGACGAATATCACCGCGTCCAAGAGCTACAGCCCTCATCACGACCTCCGCTTCGACACCAAGACCTTCATGGAACTTCGCAACGCACAGTCCATAACGATGGCTTACGACGGCATGAACCCCCTGCCCCCGATGTTTTGCTACCTGAAGCCCTACTACAACGATGTGAACAAATCCTACTTCCGCCAGCTCGCGGATGGAGAACTGTAATGAACGGATTCGAAACCATCCTGCCGTTTCTGAAACCCATCGAGCACCTGATTCTCGATGAGTCGATCAGCGAGGTCATGGTCAATGGACACGACCATATCTTCATCGAAAAGGCCGGATTCATTGAGCCCGTTCAGGGCCTCAGCCTGGGCGAGAAGTCCTTGATGGTCGCGGTCAAGAACATCGCCCGCCGGCTGGGCGACGACATTTCGGAATCGAAACCGATCCTCGATTCACGGCTCCCGGATGGCAGCCGGGTCGCCGCCGTGATTCCGCCTTGCAGCGTGAATGGCGTGACACTCACCATCCGAAAATTCAACGCCCGGCACTTCGGTGTCGAAGACCTCGTTCAGGCAGGAACCTTGGAACGCTGGATGGCAAACCAACTCGAAGGTTACGTTCTCGCTCGAAAAAATATCCTGATCGTGGGTTCTACTGGCTCAGGAAAAACCTCGATGCTCAATGTCCTTGGGAAATTCATTCCTTCCGATGAGCGCGTTCTGCTCATTGAGGACACTTCTGAAATTCACATGTGCCAGGACAACCTGGTCCGCTTTGAAGCACGGCAGGAGCAGAACGGTCTGCCCGCCATCACGATTCGGGATCTCCTCAAAGCCTCCCTTCGTCATCGGCCCGACCGAATCATCTTGGGAGAAATCCGCGGAGGAGAGGCCTTCGATCTTCTGCAACTTCTGAACACCGGACACTCCGGGAGCCTTTCGACCGTCCATGCCACTTCCGCAAAGCAGGGCCTTGCCCGATTCACGAGCTGCGTGTTGCAGAGCGGCGTGGACTTGCCGTACCGCGCGATCAAAACCAATGTCGGCGATTCCGTAAACGTTGTCGTCCACCTGGAACGCCGCCCCGGCCGGCGCTTTGTTTCCGAAGTCGTGGAAATCCACGGCTACGATCCCGACAGGGATGAATACAACTACGGCTTTATTTTCGACAGTCACAAGGAGGTGTTATGAACCCCGCAGAGACCACGAGTACATCTGTTCCGTCCGCATCGGAATACATCCTGGATAATTTCGAGACAACGGACCGGATCGCCATGCTGGTGCTGAACCGGGATTTCGGCGAAACGATCCAGCGCATTACGAGCGCCCAGAAAGCGTCGAGTCCGGAGTTTCAAGCCTGGCTGCGCTACAAGAACGCCAACGGGTCGGACATCTATATAGGGATGAACCCGCTCCGGCAGGACGCCTCGACGCGGACCAAGGAAGATATCGAATCGATCCGCCACGTCTATCTGGACCTGGATCACGGCGGGCCGGAGGCCCTCAAATCCGTTGAAAACTCGAGTGCTGTCCCGAAACCAAATTACATCCTCACTAGCTCGCCCGGAAAATTCCAGATCGCCTGGAAGGTGAAGGAAATGACTCTCGACGAGGCGGAAGGACTACTCCATGCCTTGGCGCGCGAATTCGGAGGAGATCCCGCCGCCACTGACGCAACCCGGGTCTTGCGTCTACCGGGTTTCGCCAACAAGAAGTATGGGGCCGATTTCTACGTCGAATTTCGCAGGGAATCCTCGGACACCTATCATCTTCGCGATTTCAAACTGCACATCGACTCCCAGGATTCCCCGCGACGTAACTATAACAGCCGCGCGAAGCGCGAACTCTCGCCGCGCACCGGCCTGAGCCAGTCTGAGCACGACTGGGCTTTCGCGAAGCGTGCCCTCGCGCGCTGTGAAGAACCGGAAGAAGTCATCCGGCAGATTGCACAGCACCGAGCGGCGGATAAGTCCGATCCGGAGGACTATGCCAGGAGGACAGTCACAAAGGCACAAGCGGAGCTGGACACCAAACGCCAGGAAACCGAGCCTTCGGGCGGGCAGGGAATTCAAGAACGGGACGCGTGAGTGCATACACCGGACAAAATATCCGCGAATGGAAGCGTGGCGATGGAACCTCAGGCTGCAACCATTAGGGCAACCCAACTCGTAAACGTAAATGAAGCGGCCCAGTTCCTGGCGGTGTCCCCCTCTACCCTCTACGGATGGGTCTGGCAGAGAAGAATTCCTTTTGTGAAGGTGGGCCGTGCCGTCCGTTTCGACATGGCCGATCTCGAGCGGTTTGTCACCCAAAACCGGATCGAAGCCCGCAGGCCAGCCAAATTCTAGCTTCACCCGCCGCGCATGCTTGCTAGAATGAGTGCGCGGCTGGCAAAGGGTAGAAAAGGAGCCGCAAGTGGGAATCTACCGCAGAGGTGGAGTTTGGTGGATCGACTACTACGATAAGAACCACGAAAGGATGCAAGAGTCTGCGCATAGTTCCATCAAGCGGGATGCCGAGGAACTTCTTACGTTACGAAAATCGGAGATTTTCCGGGGCGCTTACAAGCGTCCCGTAAAAACGATCTTCGGACAATTCGGCGAGCGTTACATGGAATATGCAAAGGCAAACAAGCGGTCCTGGTTGCGTGACGAACAAATGCTGAAGAAGCTGAAGAACTTTTTCGGATCAGAACGCGAACTCTCAGAGATCACTCCTGCCGAGGTTGAGGGCTACAAGCTCAACCGTCGGAAGGAAGTCTCCGGTTCGACCGTGAACCGGGAGTTGGCTCTGCTCAAGCGTATGTTCAATGTCGCAATCGATTGGGAACTTTTCCGCGACATCAATCCTGTGCGCAAAGTGAAGTTCTTTCGGGAACTGAACATTGGCGTGCGGGTTGTGAGTCCGGACGAGGAGGGAAAGCTTCTCCGGAATGCGGCACCCTACATTCAGGACGTGATTCGATTCGCTCTGAATACGGGGCTGAGGACTGGAGAGATCTTTACCCTCCGCTGGTCCGACGTGGATTTCGAAAAGAGCATTCTGAATGTCTTTGCACCCAAGACGCAGAAGACCAGGGCTGTTCCGATTAATTCGGAGGCCCGCAAGGTCCTTGAGGCTTGGGCGCTCGGCAGGAAGAGCGAATTCGTTTTCTACAATCTCGAGACCGGCAAACCGCTTGTTGATCTGAAGTCAGGCTTTGGACGGGCATGTCGAAAGGCGGGAATCGACGGCGTGTCGTGGCATACGCTGCGGCATACGTTCGCTTCACGCCTGGTGAATCGAGGCGTGGACATAGTGACAGTGCAGCAGTTGCTCGGGCATTCGGCTATCACTGTGACCATGCGATATACGCACACAAATCTCGATTCGAAGCATGCCGCGGTTGCGAAGCTCGAAGGGTTTGGTGACAATTTGGTGACAGTGTGCACCAAAATGCAGCAACCGAAGGAGGGACTGTCACCAAATGCGGTTATAAGTTACAATGTTGCAAGACGTTAGCCGCGGAGAGGTGGCAGAGCGGCTGAATGCGGCGGTTTGCTAAGCCGCTTGGCTCGAAAGGGTCACAGGGGTTCGAATCCCCTCTCCGTTCTTACTGATTCTTCCCCTTGTGCGCCTTGTGGGATGGTTCGAAACGGCCCAGTATATCTCGCTGTGTTCCTTCCCATAGGTTAGACCTACTTGCCAGGTTTGTGCGAAGATGTTTCCTGGGTAGTAAGACCGACACGGGGCCTAATGCCATTCTCGCGATCCCGCCAACTCAGGTGCGTTTCCCGCGTCACCGCAGTGCAAGCCATTTGTGCGATCCTTCTTCTGAATTCCGCGCTGTCGCGTCAAAACCCGGTGGAAAAGGAACCCGCGCGTAACCAGCAGAGCGGCATGAGCACGGGCAGCGCGCACTCTCCAGTAAAGGATGCACTCTCGCGACCGATTACGGCCGGGGGCTTTGTTGACGGCGCACCAGTCATTTTTACTGATGTGACCCATACAGCCGGCATCGACAGATTCCACCATCGGTCAGGAGGACCCGAAAAAAGGACGATTCTGGAGACGCCCGGTTCCGGTGTGGCGCTGCTTGATTATGACAATGATGGCTGGCTTGATATTTATCTGCTGAATGGCTCAACGTTCCCAGCCCTGAAAGGCAAGGAAGCCCCGCCACGCGCCATGCTGTTGCACAACAACCATGACGGAACATTCACCGACGTCACAGAAAAAGCTGGCGTGGCCAATGAAAGATGGGGCTTCGGCGTGGCGATCGGGGACTTCGATAACGATGGCTGGCCAGACATTTACGTATCGAACTTCGGTAAGAATCGTCTCTATCATAACAATCAAGACGGCACGTTTACCGACGTCGCAGAGGCTGCTGGTGTCACGCTCGGGGGATGGTCGACCGGCGCAACATGGGGCGACTACGATCACGATGGCTATTTAGATCTATTCGTTCCCGGCTATGTGAAGTTCAATGCCGATAATCCTCCGATCGCGGGCAAAGGTGGGATCCCAGCGGGGTTTTGTCAGTTTCGCGGAGTCCAAGTCATGTGCGGTCCACGGGGGCTGCCGGGGGAGGGCGATCACCTGTTTCACAACAATGGCGACGGCACGTTTTCAGACGTAAGCGTGAAAGCGGGCGTCGCCGACGCGAAGGGGTATTACGGATTTTCATCTGTGTTTGTGGACGTGGATGACGACGGGTGGGTCGATTTAGCGGTCGCGAACGATTCCGTGCCAAAGTATCTTTACCGGAACAAACACGACGGGACTTTCGAAGACATCAGCTATCTCTCGGGATTTGCATTGAACGATGATGGACGCGAGCAAGCCGCCATGGGAATCGCAGTGGGCGATTACAACCGTGATGGCAAAGTCGATCTTTATATCACGAATTTTTCCGACGACTACAACACGCTTTACCGGAATGAAGGCGGCGCGGCGTTCGCCGACGTCAGTTTTCGCGCTGGAATCGCGACACTGACGATCCCGTTTCTGGGTTGGGGAACGGGCTTTCTCGACTACGATAACGACGGGTTGCTCGACATTTTCGTGGCCAACGGGCACGTGTATCCGGGAGTTGATTTACAGGACTGGGGCACAACCTGGGCGCAGCGCCCGCTGCTACTGCGCAATCTGGATGGATCGAAATTCCAGGAGGTGCCTGCGGCAACGGGAAGCGGCCTCGCAGTCGTTGTAACGGCACGAGGAGCGGCGTTCGGTGACCTGTTCAACGACGGTCATATCGACGTGGTCCTGAACAACATCGATTCGACGCCCACATTGTTACGCAACGTTGTTAAGAATTCGAATCACTGGATCACGCTCAAGCTGTTGGGAGGTCCCAAGAGTCCCCGTGACGCGATTGGCGCCAAGGTATTTGTCACGGCAGGAGGCGCGCGGCAGCGCGGGGACATCTTCAGCGGCGGAAGCTATGGATCGAGTTCCGATCAACGTCTGCACTTCGGCCTCGGAGCGGCAACGAAAGTAGACCGGGTGGAGATTCACTGGCCTAGCGGAGCAAAAGAAGAAATTACGATTCCCGCCGTCGACCGCATCTATACGGTGAAGGAAGGCAAAGGAATCGTCGCGCCGTGAAACGCTGCCGGGAACCGCTACTCGACATTGCCGCTATGGGAACGTTGATGCCAGATTTGTAATTGTGCTTCTCGGCTTACTGCTTCCCGTTCCGCTGATGCTCGTGGCCTCTCAGGAGCACGCTTCCACTCCACCGGGATCTCCATCAGGTACTCCTGGAAAGTTCGTGGATATCACAGTGCACTCCGGAATAGATTTCCGGTACCAGGCGTCGCACACCTCCAAAAAATATCTGCCCGAAACGATGGGGGCGGGCGGGTCTGGGCTTCCGGGCTGCCCCCGTAACCATGTGTGGCGGTGCCTGCTGAGAATTCCCCGGCCCCCCCGTTTTTTTGTAAATGTTGCATCTAAAGGAGTTAGCATGCCCGTAAGTCCTTTAGATGCAACACTTGCGAGGACGCCTGCAAGTGTTGATTTTAATAGAGTTAGGAGGATCCGAATAGGCTTGCGCGAAATGGCTTCTGGAGAAGGCCGGGAAGTCGCCTGGTCAACTTGCGGCAAGGGCTGGACGGAATACAGATAGGGGTGTGAAGAGGTAGAGGATATCGCACGAAGGTGGACCGCTTGCAACATCAACA
>Ga0209648_10001265_pt1 | contig 20243 bp, 17 predicted proteins | sample GraSoi2013_115cm_FD_185830 | JGI IMG/M metagenome (GOLD analysis project Ga0209648, IMG submission 185830) | Grasslands soil microbial communities from the Angelo Coastal Reserve, California, USA - Sample 9_17_2013_115cm (SPAdes) (version 2) | ecosystem: Environmental > Terrestrial > Soil >...
TGATGAGGATGTACTGGAATCAGTTGCGCTGGGAACCGGTGTTGAGGTTGAATGGATTGAGTCGTCCACTTCTTCTTCCCTCCTTACATCCGTTTGGCCGGGCGGGGGGCGCTCGGCGCTCCAACCAATTTCAGAACACTTTCGTCGAACAGCCATGCGACCGCTGCACTCGCCAAAGCCAGCCCTGCGCAAATCAGCATGACAATTCGATATCCAAACACAAATGCTTCACCGATTGATTGCTGGATGATGGCTTTCATGCTGGGATCGAGACCCGTTGGCACCTGCAACCCGGCCAGCTTGGTCTCTCCCGCCCGAATCTCCTGCAGAACGCCAGGCGGAAGCGAGGAGTGTGCCAGGCTGTGGTTCAAGCGAAAGCCAAAAGCCTTCACCATCACGATCCCAAAGACTGCAATCGCAAGCACGCCCGCTACGCGCGCCACGGCATTGTTGATTCCCGAAGCCGTGCCGACTCGATCTTCATTCACCGAATTCATGACGGAGGTGGTAAGAGGAGCCACCGTGACGGCCATCCCGAATCCTAGAACAACCATCGCCGGGAAGAACGCCTTCCAGTAGCTGTCTCCGACGGAGGGCACCGCGAACAAACCGAAACCTAAAGCGGCAATGAGCGGACCAATCATCAGTGGGCCCCTCGGACCATAGCGCGCCACAAGTCCTCCAGACCAGCGGGAAAGAAAGAACAGCAGCAAAATCAAGGGCAGGACCGCGGCACCGGCTGCGGTTGCGGAGTATCCCTGGACTTGGATCAGGTTCAAGGGAAACAAGAAAAAGAAAATTCCAATCGCGGCATATAAGAAAAGCGTAAGCAGGTTCGCGCCACTAAAGTTGAGGGATTTAAACAGCGTGAGCGGTAGCATCGGTGAATTGACGCTAGTCTCAACAAACATGAAAGCAACAAGACAACCGAAACCGACAATCAAACTTCCGAAAACCAAAGGATTGCGCCAACCCAAGTTGACCGACTCGATGAATCCAACAATTAAACCGCCTAGTCCGGCAGTGGCAACAAGCGCTCCAAACCAATCGATGCGACCCGCACTGGCGCTACGGCTCTCCGGAATCCGCCAAACCGAAATGGCGATCACGGCCGCCGCAAGTGGAAGATTGATAAAGAATACCCACCGCCAGGAAGCATGCTCAACCAACCAGCCGCCAAGAACCGGCCCAATGGCCGTGGTGATCGCCGTGAAGCCCGACCACGTACCGATCGCCTGTCCGCGACTCTGCGCGCCGAAAGACGAACTGATAATCGCAAGGCTGCCGGGCACAAGCAGTGCGGCGCCCACACCTTGAATGCTCCTGGCGATGATGAGCAAATGAATGTTCGAGGCAGCGCCGCAACCCGCGGAAGCCAAAGCAAAAATCGCGACACCCATCACGAATATCAGACGCCGTCCAAACAGGTCCCCGAGTGAACCTCCGACTAAAATCAATGCCCCTAGAAACAGCCCGTAAGACTCGACCACCCATTGCACATCCACTACCGTTGCATGAAAGTTCGCCTGGACCGCGGGCAGGGCGACATTCACAACCGTACCGTCGATAAAAGCCAGGCTCGAACCGAGAATGGTCGCAGTAAGGATCCATAGCCGCGCGTCTGGGTTACAAGGAACTTCGGCACCCGCCGATCGCATTACGGTTTCATCGCAAGGCGTTCTCATGCAAGCTATGGATGCTGCTTAGTGTGCATGGGTTCCCGAGATGAGGCGAACAGAGCGGACGTCCGTGCCAGAATCACCATAAATTTTGTCATCACCAAAACCTTGTCATCCTGACCCTGAGCGCAGCCGAAGGGGAAGGACCTCTGCATTTGTTAGCGGCCCCGGAATGCACAGCTTCGCTTCGCTCAGGATGACACCTAAGATTCTAGGTTCCAACTAGATGTCGCAGCTCAAACTCAGAATGTTTTCGCCGAATCCAGCAGGATGGTCACCGGTCCTTCATTCACCAGTTCCACCTGCATCGTCTCCTGAAACCGCCCCGTCTCGCAGCGCAGCCCGGCCCCGCGCACTTTCTCCACAAAATATTCGTAGAGTTCGCGCGCCTGCTCGGGCGGAGCAGCCGCGTCGAACGATGGACGCTTGCCACGACGCGCGTCTCCGTAAAGGGTAAACTGCGAGACCACCAGCAGCGCGCCCTCAACCTCCGCGACGGACAAATTCATCTTGCCGCCAACATCTTCAAAAATGCGCAGGCCAATCGTTTTCTCAACAAGGTAATCCGCCTCAACCCGCGTATCTCCCGCGCCCACTCCAAGCAACACCAGCAGGCCGAGGCCAATCTCGCCCGTGACCTCCCCGCCTTCGTTCACAACGCCGTTCGCCGTGGCATTCACAGTAACTCTGACGCGGCTCACGCGTTGCACTACGGCTCGCATCTAGCGGCTGGCCTCAGTGAGAACGAGAAGCGTTTCGTGTCCGGCGAGCGCCTGCCAGCGGCCGTCGCGGTACGTGAATACGTCGGTGAAGCGGACGCGGGCTATGACTTTGCCGGAAGCGTCCACCAGCGTGGCGAGTCCGCGCGTAAATCCGAAGTCTCCCTCAACATGCGCGCGCATTTCCGAAAGATGGTTCGTGCCGGGCTTCCGGTGCGGGATGTGCTCCAGCATCTGGCTGCGAGTATGCAGCGAGCCATCGACGTCGGCGTCTTCGAATTCGTCGGCCACCATGCAGGCAACGGCATCGGCGTCTTTGCGGCTGAGAGCCGCGGCCCAGTTCTGTTCGAGTTCGATGAGCGTGGCCTCCGTCTTCGGCTGATTCTTAGGGCAATCGGCGGCGAATGCGGACAACGCGAGCGCCAGAGGAACAGCAAGCACGGTTAGTCTCTTCACGCCCAAATCCTGACATGAGTTCAACGAAGTGAGCAAGTGTGCTGACGTGCGGATCTGGCGGTGAGCGACGATCATTTGATCGTGGCCACGCGGGTGACGCAAAATGCCACCGACAATGGTTCGCTGGTGCCGCTGGTGGAGGAAGTGGAAACGACAATGCGGGGCACGACCGGAGAAGGTGACCGGAGACTCGGGCTTCTTCAGCGGACGAGCCTTGCACGCGATGAAACAGCAAGGCGTGGACTTGTATGTGCCGGACAATAATTTGAAACATGAGATGCAGACCGGAGAGCGAGCGCGGGGCATCGGCAATCACCGGATCCGTGATCCCGAGCACCGGCGTATGCGGGCTAAGTTGCGAACCCGGGCGGGACGAAGCATCTATCAACGACGGCAGGCGGTGGTCGAACCGGTGTTTGGGATTCTGAAAAAACAGCGAGGGATGCGCAAGTTCCGGCGGCGTGGGTTGGCGGCAGTGAGTACGGAGTGGATGCTGGCCGCCATTGCCTACAACTTGACTCGCATAACGCGCGTCGCTTCGTAGAATTGATACCCGAATGCGACTGACCTTGAGAAGATACAGTCAGCTATGACACAGACTCCGGAGGGACGGCACTATTGGGAATTTCCTCCTAACACCATGATTCCAATAGACCGGGGAAGGGGGACGGGGGACCCGAGTAGCAAACTAGCAGGTTTCCGAACGAGAAGGTTCATGCTCCCAAGGCTGAGACCCGCCCATAAATGTGCGGGTAGTTCACAGTTTGCCAACGACCAACGACTATCGACCAACAGCCGATCAACGACCAGCAACCAGAATCCGGTAGAATAGAAAAACATTCTTCCCGGAGGAGCAATGGCAGTTCCCGTATCCCAGATGTGGACAGTGGCCTCGTACGTTCTGCGCCAGAAGCTGGCCGGACGCAAGCGCTATCCGCTCGTGCTCATGCTCGAGCCGCTGTTCCGCTGCAACCTGGCGTGCGCCGGATGCGGCAAGATCCAGTATCCGGCCCACATCCTGAAAACAGATCTCTCCCCGGAAGACTGCTTCAAAGCGGTCGATGAGTGCGGAGCGCCGATGGTCTCGATCCCCGGAGGCGAGCCGCTGATGCATCCGCAGATCGCGGAAATTGTTGAAGGCCTGGTCGCGCGCAAGAAATATATTTATCTCTGCACCAACGCGCTGCTGCTGAAAGAAAAGTTGCACCTCTTCAAACCCAGCAAGTACTTGAGTTTCTCGGTTCACGTCGATGGCGAGAAAGAGAACCACGATTTTTCCGTCTGCCGCGAAGGTGGATACGACCTTGCCCTCGATGGAATCCGCGCAGCCATCGAAGCTGGCTTCCGCGTGACCACCAACACTACTCTGTTCGATGGCGCCGATCCCAACAGCGTGCGCAACTTCTTCGACGAGATGATGGAAGTCGGCGTGGAGAGCATGATGGTCTCGCCCGGATATTCCTACGACAAGGCGCCCGACCAGAAGCATTTCATGGGACGCGCCCGCACACGGCGCCTCTTCCGCACCATGCTTTCGAATCGTAAGAAGACGTGGCGCTTCAATCAGTCTCCGCTCTTCCTCGAGTATCTGATGGGCAAGCGCCACTACAAGTGCACGCCCTGGGGCATGCCGACCTACAACATTTTCGGATGGCAGAAGCCCTGCTACCTGCTGCAGGACGGCTACGCCGAGTCCTACAAAGAATTGATGGAAACGACAGAGTGGGCAAGCTACGGCACCGAGTCGGGCAATCCGCAGTGCGCGAATTGCATGGTGCATTGCGGCTACGAACCCACGTCGGTGGACGACACATTCGGATCGCTGCGCGGATTCGCCGATACGGTGAAAGCGACCTTCTCGCTCTATCCCGATAGAGACGCTCTCAAAGATCTCGATCTCGAGGTACGGCCGGTACACTCGTATAATCCATTGGTGCAAATCGAAGCGCCTTCTCAGCAAGCAGAAGAAAGCCGGGTATGAGCGGTCGCGAACACGGGCACGATCCTTTGCTGCCGCACGGCGCGCAGGCGGTTGCTGCGCCGCCACGCGCCAACGACGAACTCACCGACGCACTCGAAGTTGTCCCCGGATTCGAGCACGAAAATCTTCAGGGATGGATCCCGCAACTCGCCACCGAAGCCGATGTTAGAGCGGTAATCGAAAAAGCATTCGACTATCGCGGTGATGTAACCATAACGCGCAAAAATAATAAAGATAAAGACGGCTCCCAGATCACCGGATATCTTTTCGACCGCCGCGTTGGCCCGACGCTCGAGACCTCCATCGTTCGTCTGATGCTCGCCACCAGCAACGAGCGCCCGGCCATCCCGTATTCCGAAATCGCCGCCATCGCCTTCACCGGACGCGACACAGCTGCCGGTAAAAGCTACGAAGCCTGGGTAAAGAAATACTGGGAAAAGCGCGCCAAAGGCGAGAAGAATATTTCAATCGAGCCTGAAGCGCTGGAGTAGTCGCGGGTTCGTGTGTCGCGGCATTCCCTCTCGGACGGGTTGTGGTGGAGACAGGCCCGGCCGCCCTTCCCATGTGACCACGGTCTAGCCGCCAGCGACGATGATCGGTGCCTTGCAATCAGCCGACGATCCGCCGAAGAAGTAGATGGCCGCTACTAGATGTTGCTTAAGACTTCTTGCGGCGCCATGCACGACGGAGCTCAGAAGGCTTGGGGCGATCGAGGAGGAGGCCACGCTCGCATCCTGCACATCGGCCAGGTTCCCTTCGAGCAGCGCAACCGCTCGTCCTAAAAGAGATCGGCGATCGGTCTCCGCTTTGATCGGATGAGGATTTTGCGGATCTTTACTGTGACATACACTCGGATCATTCGGAAAATCCACAAACAGGGTTAGGTGCAGCAGCTTGGTCAGATCGCGGAATGATTCTCGCTCGTGGGTATGGCATTTGTCGGCAGGATCGGGGTCATGGGCCGGATCGATCACAAAGTTGAGGACGGGGGTTTCCACCTGAAGTAACAGCGGATTGAAGGCGCCGGTATCGGGCGAGCCGGCGAGGGAAAATCCGTTGAGCGTCGCGACGCTATAGCGCAGCGAGACAGAGGTGACGTAATCCTTTTCCGTCGAAGCGTCGGGGGGATATACGGAACCGGCGCGGCTTCGATAGTGGGTAGCGGACACGTACGCTTCGGGCTTGGGAAGGCGAATGGCATACCGCTCCAACTTGTTGTCGAGCACGCGCTGAACGCTCTGGGCGTCAATTTTCGCCTGCAAGATGTTGGCATCGACAACGCCCGTAGCCGGCCCACTTCGAGCCGGAAGTGAGAGATCGTAAATTCCCGGCGCCAGCTTCTTGTCAGCAGATTGCACGATCAGATCGTGATGGATCTTGGTTTTCGGCGCGAGAGCAATCACGTTGGTGGCGTCCTTTGGATCGGGAGCGAACGCCCAGGGGCCTTCAAAAACCACGTAAACGTCTTTGGCGGCTGCTGCCTTGGACTCAGGCGCTGGGGCAGTCGGCGTTTGGGATTGATTACACGCAACCAAGAAGAGCGTTGCCAAAACAGCACTGACCAGGGCAACCAGCATGCTGGCGAAGTAGCGGCGGGTTTTCATTGTTTTCTCCTTTTCTAGGGGATTAGGGCCGTCCGTAAGCCGCAAATGCCGCCCAATAGTACGGGTGAGCTGTGCGCGTGTCTAACAACATTTGTTTCGAGGTCAGGTGGGTTGCGATCGAGACAGGCTGGCCGGAAAGCAAGGAACCGTAGAAAGTGTCCACAAATGCCCTGGCCTCGACCGAGTCCACGGTCCACCGGCTGGCGACCACATGCGGCACGCCCGAAGTCTGGAGAGCCTCAGCAACGCTGTCGAATTCGCGCGACCCTCCTTCTCCGGAGTCGGTACTGCACGCCGCCAGGACAGCCAATTGCATATTTTGGAGATCAAGACGGCGCAAGATGGTGGCGTCCAGAAGAACAGGGGCGGTGGTCCGCGCGTTTTCGGTCCGCGCACCCAGGCCCACGAGCAGCAATCCCGCATGGTCGGAGGCGGTGATGGAATGTCCTGCGAAATGAAAAACCGCGGCAGCCGGCAGTGCTCTCACAACCGCGCTCAAGGTTGCTTCCGAACCCTTGAGAACCCGCGGGGAATGAAAGCCGCTGGCAACCATGTCCGTCCCGGCTGGAAGGTTCGGGATGGCGAACAGACCTGTATCCGGCGAAGAAGCCGCGCTGCCTACGACAAGGGCAGGCAAGTCGGGCGAAATTGCAGTGTCTGGATGCATCAGCGCTTCCGCGTAGGGACCAGGCGAGTGGACGATGGGACTGCGCTCGATCAGGTAGTGACCGCTTGCGTCTATAAGGACTTCGAAGGGCAGTCTGTCCAGAAACCCTTCCGTCTCGATAACCAAGGTGCGCTTCGGGTCCAGCCGCTGGTCCAGTAGCTGCTCTACCGGAGTAATGAGCAGCGAATATAGAGTCTGACTGTTCCGACGCAGCGCGCTCAGCTCTGAGCCGGGATCCGAACATTGGGCATAAAAATTGGCCGCCAGATCCTGCAGCGGCTGGAGCGATTGCGGAATCCATTTCGCGCTTACGCCGCGGTTGTCATAGACCCAAATGGCGAGGCCGTCCGGCAGCACTCCATAAGCGAACACTGTCTGGTTGGAAAGAAGAGGAAGGCGAGCGGGCAGCCGTGACGGATTGGGCAGCGATTGTAATGGCTCAGGAGTAGTCTTCGATGTCGCGCGCCGCTGGATGCCGACACGCTGCGGTGCTCCCAGGTACCACTCAAAGACATCGAGTGATTCCTGTTCCCGCCCCCGAACCAGTTCGGCTTCGGCGAGTCCCAGATATACCGGAGCCGCGTCTTTGCTCCAGCTGGTTCGTTCCGCTTCGGAAGTCAGGGACGCCAGGTTTTGTTCGGCCAAGCGCAGCGCCGGACGGAAAGCTTGCTCGGCCTCCGCTGCATGATGGCTGCGGAGCTGCACTTCGCCCAGTGTGGAATAAAAAATCTGCGCGAGATAATTATTGGACAGTTGCCGGACTTCATCCTGCACACGAGTCAAACGGGCCAGAGCAGCGTCGAACGTGCTTTGACGTGCCTCCAACTGAGCGGTCATGATTTCGTTCTCAAGGCGATGGGCCCGAGTGGCCTCGCTCTGCGGGGCAAGGGTGTAGAGCCGTGCGGCTTCCCCGTACTGGTGTTCGGCCACCACGACCTGACGGGCCGCCTTGGCCGCCTTGGCCATGTTGCTATGGGCATCGGCGCGTAACAGAAGATCTTCGTTGGTATCGACCGTGGCTACGGCTTCGCGCAAGATCGCCACCTGTAGATTTGACCGATCTGCAGCCTCGGCGGCGAACGCCGCTTGGACATACAGGTTGTAGCCTCGCATGGCGGGAAATTGCCCTGACCAATAGCGTTCCAGGCCGGCGCAAACCAGCTTCCAGCCGCCCGACCGGTCACCGGTTTCGAATTTACTTTCCGCAAGAAATCCCAGGGCCCGCAGATAAAGAGCGCCGTAGCCGGCCTGCTGAGCGCGGTCCTGAGCGCGACGCGCGGCTTTTTCGTAGGTGCCGATATCGCCCATAAGCAGCGAACAGACGCCCTCCTCCGATCCAAGCTGAATCTGCACCCAGGGGTAGGAATAACGCTTCGACTCCGCTCCCGCCGCTATCGACTGGCGTCGGCATTCTTCACTGCGGCGCGAGATCTGGGCCTCGAATGACTTTTCGAATTCCGCTCGCAGCGCGCCTGCAGTGTTGCCGGAGGCACGAAATAATTGTTCGGCAAGGTCAGCCTGTTTTCGGGAGGCGCCATACTCGCCGGCGTCATTGGCTTTGACGGCGCGGGCGAGCGCGGTTGCCGCTTCCGGAAAATGTGGCGCCGAGGAACCGCTGAGAAGATCAGCCAGCCAGCGGTCGCCGTGTCGCTGGCTGGTCAGATCCGCCAAAAAAAAAAGCGCCTGCGCGGCGTTCGGATCGGCATCGGTCTTTGCTCCTTTGACCCGGGCTTCGGGAAAAGCCTCGGGCAACCAGGAGCGGACTGCTTCGTGTAGATAGTCCTCGATACGCCGGTCGACTTCAGAGCTGAGACTGGCGCTGGTGATCATGGCACCCATCTGTGTGGGCGACAGGAGCGGTGTCGCATTGCTGCCATGCTCTTTCAACTTTTCCCGCACGGCGTTAGCCCGGTTGCGGGCTTCTTCACCCCACTGCGAGCCCGGATCCACGCGCAGGTAATGCTCCCAGTCATCGAGCGCCTGCCGATAAAGGAACTGATGTTCCGCAACAATTGCACGATTAAAGAGCGCAACCGGATCGTCTGGGCGTAGCTTCAAGGACTGGCTCAGGTGCTCGTAAGCGGCGCCGAAATCCTCCTTCCGGTCTTCCTGCTGGGCGCGCTGGAAGTACGCGGTGGCGAGATCGGTCAGGAGCGCCGGCGAATGCGGTTCCAACTCCAGGGCGCGGCGCAAGGCTTCCACGGCCGCGTCGTACTTGCCCTCCAGCACGTCCGCCTGCGCCTGCGCCCGAAGCCAGGAAGGATCGGCGGGATGGGATTCCAGTTGGCTGGCAATCAGCGCTTCCGCTTTTAAGAGCGCCGCCGGACGGCTGATAAAGGAGGCTGCCGGTCCGAGCGACACGCGCAGAGGTGCATAGTCGGCGCCCGCGATCCTGAGTTCCAGGTTGCGCTTCTCGGTGTAAGCGTGGGCAAGGAGCTGGCCGGCGGCGGCTGGCTGGTTGCGATGGACATAGTTATGAACGACAACCCAAGATCCCACGCCAACCACGGCTAGAAGAGACGCTCCCGCCATCGCCAAACGCGGAACGGCGATCCACCGCTGCCACCACGGTGCAGATTCCCGATGCGGCCCCGAATGCGGTGCGGCGATTCGCTGGGCCAATCGCTGCTGCCACTCCGGAGTCGCGCTCGCAAGGGTCGCGATATGGTTCCGCTCGGCCTCGGTGATTTGCCGGTTCAGATCGGTCAATTCGGCTACGGCTCCGCGCAGCAACGGACCACAATAATCACAGCGGCTGGCATGTTCGACGTGGGCAAGCGTCGTGTCGGATGGCGTCAGGCCGCCGGAAATCTCACGCCACACCCCCGGGGCCGGACAATCGCTCTCGCGCTGTGCAGACTCAACCGGCTTCGAGCTCAGTTGGCGATCTAGTTGGCGCTCCAGCAACGCCAGTTCCTCGTATTGCTCTCGGCAGGTCGGACAGACGGCAAGATGAGGGTGTACATTCGGCGCGTCCAGCGCCGAATCTGCGCGCTGGCGAGACTCCTCGAGCAGTTTCGCCAAGTCCGCCGTTCCGATGTGCTCGCTGCGAATTCTCTCCAAAATTAGCTCCCCAACCTTTTAGAACGATTTTGCCTGTTCAAAACCTTCACTTCTCGGTGAGGGGTCGAATTCATAAGGTGACCGCGAATCATAGCCGCCAAGCGCAGGAGCACGCTTTCCACCCCCTCTGTAGTCAGTCCGATCGATGGGATAGCTGCGATCTCACTAGCGGTGAGTCCTAGCCGGTGGCGGAGCCAGAAAATCGTGCGCTTTCTTTCCTGATCCTTCCCCGCCGTGACCTGTCTCAGTATCTTGTCGATTTGCTCGAGTTGAAGACGCTGGCTGACAGCAGCGTCAAAGCTGTCGGCGCGGGCGGGTTTCGGGTCCATTTGGACTGGTCCCAGGATCGCGTCGGTTTGGCCTACGCCCCGCTTCGCGGCCAGCGCGGACTTGAAATGATCGTGGACGACATTGGCGGCAACCACCTTCAAAAATCCATAAATGGAATCTTGGTGCCGCGGCTGGAACGACCGCAGTAAACGGCTATCGTTCTCGCACAGCTTCAGGTAGGTATCCTGGATCAGGTCGTCCAGTTGCGGGCGTGACGGTTCGCAACAGTGACGGGCGGTCCTCAGCACCGCGGCGGCGATGACCACGTGAAATCGCCGGATGAACTCTGTCCACGCTTCCTCGTCTTTCGAGCCAGCGCAGGCCCTTGTCAATTCTGTCGACGAGAAATTGGTATAGCGCGCCAAGGGTCCACTCCGGGCTGGCCGGATTTTACAACAGTCTTGCCACTAGTATCGTGAAAGATTGGGGTTTGCCGTTTCGCCCGAGGCGGTGAACCGCAGGCCGACTCTGTGCAGACTAGCACCGTGACCGCGTGATTGTTACTGCTGTCGATCCAATCTTGCTGGTGGAGAGCCGAGCGTCCCCGCTCGGCTGGACGGGCGAGACGCCCGTCCTCCATCGTTGTGACGTATCACGCGGTCGCGGCACTAGGCCAGCAGTTTCGCCGCCTCCTTGGCGTAGTAAGTCAGAATGATGCTCGCCCCCGCGCGGCGGATGCAAAGCAGCGATTCCATCATCACGCGCTCCCGGTCGATCCACTGGTTCCGAGCCGCGGCCTCGATCATCGCGTACTCGCCCGATACCTGATACGCCGCCAACGGCAGGTCGAAACGGTTCCGGGCCGCGGCAATCACGTCCAGGTACGGCATCGCCGGCTTCACCATGATCATGTCCGCGCCCTCTTCAATGTCCAACTCGATCTCCCGCATCGCTTCCCGAATGTTCGCCGGGTCCATCTGGTAGGAACGGCGATCCCCAAACTGGGGCGCTGAATCTGCTGCTTCGCGGAAGGGCCCATAGAAGCCGGAAGAGAACTTCGCCGCATAGGAGAGAATCGGCGTATTTTCGAAGCCCGCCTGGTCCAGCGCCCCGCGAATCGCCGCGACCCGTCCATCCATCATGTCGGATGGCGCGATGATGTCCACGCCCGACCGCGCCAGCGAAACCGAGGTGCGCGCCAGCAACTCCAGGCTCGCGTCATTCACGATCTCATACTCCGCGGTAGCGGGTGGCGCTGCCGCTGCCGCGCCCACCGATTGCGGTCCCGTTTTGTTGTTCACTTTGTCGTTCACTCTAACTATGCCGCAATGCCCATGCGACATGTACTCGCATAGGCAAACATCGCCCATTAACACCACGTCTCGCACCTCGCTCTTGATAGCGCGCGCCGCCTTCTGCACGATGCCATCCTCCGCCCAGGCACCCGTGGCCACTTCATCCTTTTTCTCCGGCAGGCCGAACAAAATGATCGACAACACTCCCAGCGCTCGCGTTTCGCGCACTTCCTTCACGGCCTCGTCCACCGAAAGGTTGAAGACTCCCGGCATCGAGCGCACTTCTTTCCGGATCCCCGTTCCGGGGCAAATGAACAATGGATATACCAAAGATTCGGGCGTAAGCCGGGTCTCGCGGACCAGGGCGCGCAAGGTTTCAGTGCGCCGCAAACGGCGCAGGCGGTTGGCAGGGAAAGCCATAACACGCAATTCTAGCAGCCGCCCGCACCGCGAACGACTCAATCGCTGAACTCGATCGTTGAACTTCGATCGGTGATCACTGTGACCTTACATCACACGGCGCTTGGAACGTTACCGTGGTGACATCCGGTAACCAGTTAGTGATCTAAACATATCGTGATGAACGTCATATGATGCAAAGTGGTGTCTCGGCTCCACATCTCGTCGCTCCTCGGCGGAGTTGGTCTGCTGCTGGCCCTTTTTCTGTTTGCCGCGGTGTTTCCCAGCCCGTTCTTTCGCGTGGCTATGGGAGACCTGATCCCGCTGCTATTGGTCGCGGCTGCCCTCATCCTCTCGGCCAGAAACGCCTTCGATAGCCGTGGGCATACGCGCCTGTTCTGGAGTCTGATAGCCGCGGGCATGGCCATGTGGTGTTTCAATCAGGCCTGCTGGGTGTGGTTTGAAGTGGTGGTTCGCCGGCCGCTGCCCGAACCCTGCCTGGGGGATGTCGTGCTGTTCCTGCACGTCGTCCCTATTATGGCGGCCGTGGCCATCCGACCCAATCGGGTGGAAGAACGCGAAGGGATGTTGCCCAGCGCGCTGAATGTCCTCATCCTGCTGGTGTGGTGGGTCGTCGTGTACGCCTTCTTTGTTTTTCCCGAGGAATACCTCGTCACCAACTTAACGGTGTACAGGCTGCGCTGGGATCTCCTGTTTTTTGTCGAAGGAGTGATGCTGATTTCCTTGTCGGGATCGGCATTCTTCACCAGCTCCGGAGCGTGGCGGAAACTCTACCGCAACATTTTTTTCGCCAGCGTTCTCTACACATTCTCCGCGGAAGCCATAAATGCCGCCATCGAGCGCGGCACTTACAAGACTGGCGGACTCTACGACGTCCCGTTCCTCACCTCCGTGCTCGGGTTCCTTTGGGTCACGATCTCCGGGCGGCGCTACCTTCGCGATACCCAGACGATGCCTTTGATCACGCGCGCCAGTCGCCCGGTCGCTCCTCAACTTGCGAAACTCGCCCTGCTCTCTCTGCCGCTCATGGGATATTGGGCATTGTTCCTGAGCCACGAGTCGCCTTATCTGCGCCAGGTCCGTTTTGCGGTGGCCATGGGCGGCGTCGCCCTCATGGCCTTTGTCGTTTTCCTGAAACAACATCTGCTGGACCAGAAGCTTCTGCGGCTGCTCAAGCATTCGCGCAAGAGCTTCGACAACCTCCAGCGGCTGCAGGGAAGAGTCATCCAACAAGCCAAGCTGGCGTCACTCGGAGAACTGGTCGCGCTTGCCGCCGGCGAACTGGAGTTCCCGCTTTCCGCCATCCTGGGCAGGTCCGAACGCATGGCCTCCAGCAGCAGCCTCAGCCGAGAGCAACTCTCCAACGTGCAGAAAATCGGCCAGCAGGCCCGGCGCACTCGCGAACTCGTCGGCGACCTGCTCAGCTTCGCCCAGCAGACTCCGGGAGAGAAGAGTCCTCTCGAACTGAAGCCGCTCTTGCAGCGTGCGGTTCAAATGGAAGGATTCAAACTCGAAAACAGGAGGATCAGCCTGACCGTGGAAAGCAACGATCCCGTGCCCCGCGTTCTGGGCAACTCCAACCAGCTCTTGCAGGCCTTTCTTCAGATCGTCGAGAACGCCGTCGACGCATTACAGGAAACCGGCGGCGGACGTCTCCAGGTCTCCCTCTGGCGCGAGGCCGGTGAAGTGATCGTCCAGTTTGCCGACTCCGGCCCCGGCCTGCGCGATCCCGAGCGCGTCTTCGATCCTTTCTACACCACCAAGCCGGTCGGCAAAGGCACGGGTCTCGGACTCAGCGCGACGTATGGTGTGATCCAGGACCACAAGGGACAAATCACCTGTTACAACCGCCCTGAAGGCGGGGCGGCATTTGAAATTCGGCTCCCTGCGCTCAAAGTCACGGCCCCCATCGCCGAAGCGGCGCGCGTCTGAGGTTGAATGAGTTAAGTAAAAACCGCGAGTCGTTCCTTGGGTTCTTGCGTAAGCATGGGGACGCCGCGCTAAGGGTCGCGCAGGTCCTAACCGACATCTATCACGCGACCTTTCAGGAGGTGCGCTACCTGGGTTTATCCAGTTCTGCCGCAGAAAAACTGGCTCGCTTCCTGTTGGACTGGAATGCCAATCACGGCAGAGATTCCGACAGCTTGCGCTCCGTTTTGACCCTGACTCACGAAGAGATCGCGGAAATGTTGGGGACTACTCGCGAGAAGGTCACTCGGCTTTTCGCTGATTTCAAGCGCCAGCAACTGGTCGACGTCCGCGGCTCCGGCTTGGTAATTACTGACAAGCTAGGCCTGCAGCAGCTTCTGGCCTCATAATCGCATTCTCACAGCCTATTTGAGGCTCTCCACGTAAGCGATCAGCGCCTTCAAATCATCCGGCGGCAAGTCGATGGGCGGCATACCGCCAGCGTTCATTTTCGCAGTGGGATGTTTGAACAGTTCGGCAAGCTGGTCCGGTGAGAATTTAGTTCCTATGCCGACAAGCGCTGGTGCTGCGGCCGTGCCCACTCCGCCGTCGCCGTGGCAGGCGTTGCACGATTGGCCCTCGAAAATAACTTTCCCTTTTGCGGCCAGCGGATCCGCGAGCGTCACATTCGCGGCGGCCAGAGATGCGGAAGAAAGCTGAGGCTCGAATGGCTTGCGCGCATAGTCGTCTTCTTCGGCCCTCTGCTTTGCCAATTGCTGAGCGACGCCGGAGTCGTGCCGATCCAAATACTGGCTGCGCAGACCGAGGCCTAGCAGCACGAACACCACGAATGCGTATGCTCCCATCGCTGCCGGCCGCTTCCATGGACGTCGTTCGATGCTGCGATCCAGAAAAGGAAGCGCAATGATGGCCAGAACGAGGACCGTTGGAATTACGAGCACGCCGATAATCGCGCCCGAGCCATGCCAGTATTTCAGCCATTGAAATATGGGGAGGTAATACCATTCTGGCCGAGGTATGTATTGCGCGTCGGCAGGGTTCGCGGGAGGGCCCAATTGCACCGGCACGAAAAAGCACAGCAAGCCGAGTCCGATAATGAGCAGCGCCGTCAGCGAGAGGTCCATCAGCACTTGGCGGGGGTAGAAGAGCTCCGCTTTTTGTTGCGGATGGTAAGGGTCTTCGTTGATCGGTCCAGCGGCTCCAGCTTTGCGAAATAGAAAAATATGAGACGCCACGAGCGCGAAGATGACCGCGGGAATCAAAAAGATATGGGCCACGAAAAACCGCGATATGGTGAGGGTGCCCATCTCCGTGCCCCCGCGCATTAAGCGCTTGATGCTTTCACCAATCCAGGGAATTTCACTGACCGCGTTTGTTCCCACCGCAGTGGCAAAATACGCTCTCTGATCCCACGGGAGCAGGTAGCCGGTGAACGCCATTGCCAACACGAGCCCAAAGAGTACGCATCCAGACAACCAAAGAAGTTCGCGGCGTCCTTTATAGGCTCCGTAGACATACGTTTGTGTGAGGTGGAGAAACAATACGACAACCATCGCGCTCGCTCCGTAGGCGTGGAGACTGCGGAGAAAAGAGCCGGCAGTAACTGCTTTGGTGATGTAATCGACGGTGGTGTGCGCGTGATCGGCAGAGGGAACGTAGTACAGCGCAAGAAATATTCCCGTGATCACTTGCGAAATGAAAATGAATAAGAGTCCGGAGCCGAATATGTAAGCGAACCGTGCGCCGCCGGGAATGGGTTCATCGAGCGCAGTCCGAAGCAAGTTGTCCAGGCCCGTGCGACGGTTAAGCCATCCCCGAAATCCTGCTTGGGGAAGCGGAGGAGCGCCACTCTCGCTTTTACGGGTCGAATGCATTCCTCGGAAGGTCCTTCCTTAGCCGATGACTTCTTTGTCGGAGACGAGTTGGCGGAAATATTGGAATCGCACTTGTAACTGGCCGTCTTGAACCGATGTCTCGAGCGTGTCCATTCCCCGCAGCGAGGGTCCGCTGACTCGAGCTCCGTCTGGGGAGAAAGTGGCGCCATGGCACGGGCAAATAAACTGGCTCTTTTCCTTGTTCCAGGGGACTGTGCAACCCAGGTGAGGACAGATGGAAGTGAGAACACGAAGCTTGCCTTGGCTATCTTTCGTCACATAGACCGCTTTTTCAGTCACTACTTTGCGCCAACCGTCCACTTGTTCAATCTGGATGGTGCGCATTACGGGCTCAGTCGAGGACGAAAAGTCGGTCAATGCTCCAACGGGGGAGTCTTTGAGATCGGTGGTTCGGCGCAAGAGAGGAAACAGCGCGAACCGAATAAGCGGTACCGACAGCAAGGCGCTTACAAAAACCCCTCCAACTGCGACCAATGCGCCGAGAAACGAGCGCCTGCTCTCCAGAGATAACCGGGAGCCCGAAGGCATCGGAGTCCCGCTTTCCAAATGTCCCGCATCTTCAACCATGCCATCTCCAAGCGGCAGCAGCAACCATGGAACCCTGTCTCTAGTAGCCGTCGAACCTCCAGGTTGTTTACTTTTGTTTGGGCAGTTCCCGGAGGTAAGCCACCAATTTCGTTACGTCGTCCGGCTTGATCTTCGCACCGAAAGCCGGCATCTTTCCCTTGCCCTTGGTGATCAATGCAGCCAGCTCCGCGTCGGTTTGCTTCTGAACTTCTGCCGATCGCAGATCTTTCGCATGGAATGCCTTGCCGGTGGGGTTATCGCCGCTGCCATCGGCGCCGTGACACAGGGTGCAGTTCGTCTTGAAAAGTTTGGCGGGATCAGACTGGGCCTGCATCGCGGGTGACAGAGCCAGGCAACACAAGATGACAGCTGGAATAAGGCGGCAAGACAGCTCTCGCATGTTATCTCCTAGAAATTTATTGGCTGGGCGACCGCACAGCCCGAGTCTTTTCGGTCGACCCCGTAGACTCCGTGCCTGTTGCCTTGCACTTCTTTCAGGCTAGGAGTCTACAGTATTGCGAGGGCTTAGAAAACAAATCGTGCCAGTACGTAGACCGTGTTATTCGCCGCCGCGTCCCGTCCCGCGCCGTCGTAGTTTACTCGTGCGCCATTGAAGCGGAGATATCCCGTGTATTGCACCGCAAGATCGACGTTCTGTTCGGGCCACCATGAAACATTCAGGGTGTAACCATTGCTCTGCGGAGAACCATTGGCGCTTCCAGAAACCGCGGCCTGAGCAAAGAGCAGAGGGTCACGGGTTCCCGTGATGTCGAACAATCCAGCCGTCCCGGAAAGTCGCGTGCCGAAATGGTATTCGACATTGGCCTGGGCGGTGTTCAGGTGGTGGCGGCTCAGCGCAGCGCCCCCTGCAAGGACTGTTGCCGGAAGAGACGAGTTCTCACGGATATAAGTACCGCGGACAGAAAGCACGTCGTTCTTGAACTGAGGAATCGTTCGATCATACTGAAAGTCCGCGGCAAAGTCTGTGTAGCTATCCTCGAGGCCGGTGATGTTATTCGGAGTGCTTTTCACATGCATGCCGTAACTGCCGATTTCCAAAAAATTATTCTTGGTGGAGGTCTGCCAGGCCGCACGCCAGTAGGGCGCGACACCCCGGATATTGAAGCCAAACCCCGCTCCCGAGTTGGGCTGCGCGCCTCCAATATGTTCTGACCGGTAGATCGTTCCTGCCAGGTACCAGTGATCGTTCAACATCGCGTAGCCGCCCCCACCGGCCACGTCCTGAGCCAGACCTCCATTGATCAGCGCGCCTGCGGAGGGCCCAGGAGCGACGTTGCTACCGACGAAGGGATATCCCCAGGCAGGCGTGCTATTCCAAAGATCCTCGACGCCTGGATTGTTGTTTAGCGTTATCCCATAGGTAATGGGCTTCCCAAATAATTTGCCTCCGTGATTGGCATAGCGAATGTCGGTGTTGTCCCAGGAAAAGTGGTCACCCTGACTATCGTAAGTGACTTGCACAAAACTGCCGATATGGCTCGTCCAAGCGCCCGCCAGAAAGAGGGATGCCGCCTGAGGGAACTGGAAATTGCCGTTCTGGGTTCCGGGCTGAGGGGATTTTGTAGCCGTGAGAGAAGTATCCAAGATTATGGAAAGAGGAAACGCTTCAAGGAGGTGCAGCGCTGCATTGTGGTCTTTTTTGTCATCACTCACCTGGGCTTTCGTGGTGAATGTATAGCCCTCCAGCTTGAAAGTTCTTCCGAACGGCGTCAGCTCGGGTGGGGCGTAATGGCAGGAAGCGCACGGAAGTCCTGTCTGCCGTGAGTAGCTGGGAACGGCGAAAGCTTTGGGTATGAAGAGGATGAGCAGCGATGCGACCGTGAAAAACGTGCCGCAAGCCTTGACCAGGAGGCCGGTTGCGGGGCGGAGGGCAGATTGTGGATTTCGCATGCCTAACTTATAGCTTTGCGATCCAGGCCGACTCTGTGACGGGTGTCACACGCACCTGTGCGCCACGTCACAGACAACAACGGGCTATTCGTAGAAGTGGCCGGACTCGGCATTTCGCTTCGGCCATGCGATTACTCCCGGATTGTCGGCAACTCGGAAACTACCCGTCTTAGAAACCTGCCGCACGTCCACCATCACGTGTTGAAGATCGACTTCTAGACCCGCCGGCTTAAGTTAGTGCTTATGGGGCGAAGCCCCGACCACGCACTTGAGAACAAGAACGAAACAAAACCCCGTAGCGAGCCGCGCTCGCTTGGACAGCCGGGGGCGGCTGTCCCTACGTGTTGCCCTTCTATCCTCCGTTTGCCACAATCGCGTCCGCGACCCGCGCTGCCTCCACCGCGAACCGCACGTCGTGCGTCCGGATGATGTGCACCCCTTTCAAGATCAACCCTGTCTCTGCAGCCAGCGTCCCGTAAAGCCGCTCGGCAACCTCCGCATCCTTGCCATCGCGCGCCAGCGTTCGCCCGATGAATGACTTGCGCGACACTCCTGCCAGCAGCGGAAATCCTACTTGTTGCAGCTCGGCGAAGTGCGCCAGCAACGGATAATTCTCCTCGAAACGCTTCCCGAACCCAAACCCCGGATCGAGCACCAGGCGATCGCGCTTAATCCCCGCTAGGGTCGCCGCCTCGGCCCACTGTCGCAACTCCCGTTTTACGAGCAGCACGGGATCGCCAATCGGCGGCAGCGACCGCCACTCCTCCGGCCGCCCGCGGGTGTGCATCAGCACCGCTCCCACTTTGAGTTCAGCCAGCGTTTTCGCCATCTTCGGATCCCAGCGGAACCCGCTAACGTCGTTCACAACCTCCGCACCAAGCTCCACTGCCGCCCGCGCCACGGTGGCCTTGTAGGTATCGACGCTTACTACCGCATCGGGCCGGCGGCGTTTCAAGTCCCGGATCACGGGCAGCACCCGCCTCCGTTCCTCCTCATCGGGAACTGATTCCGACGCTCCCGGCCGCGTCGACTCTCCGCCCACATCTATGATGGTTGCGCCGTCATCGAGTAACTGCTCGGCTCGGACCACGGCCTTCTCGGCATCGATGTAGAGTCCGCCGTCGGAAAACGAGTCGGGAGTTGCATTCACGACGCCCATGATCAGAGTGCGGCGGCCCAACTCAAGGACTCGAGAGCCCACGTTCCACTGAAAGATCGCCCGCATGTTGCCGCTATTCTAGTGGAGCGACGGGGGTCTCGCCCGTCCAGCGGTTCGGCGGCCGGCGGGGACGCCCGGCTCTCCACCAGCAAAGCTTGGATCGAGAGGTAACAATCGCGGGGTCACGACCCGAGAACGAGTCCATTTTTTCTGGATGTTACAATCGACTTAATGCATCGTCGGCGGTTAGTTGCGCGTCTGCTCCCCATCGTCCTTCTGGTCGTCGCGCCACTGCTGGGCGCGCCTGTCAAAGCGCTACAGGATCGGCCGTTACAGGATCGCGTTGCCGGTGTGCTCAGTGCCCCCGATCTGGCCCGCGGTTTCTGGGGAATCGAAGTCGTTTCTCTCTCGACGGGCCAAACGTTGTACTCGCAAAACGCCGACAAGCTCTTCACCCCCGCTTCGAACACCAAGCTCTTCACCACCGCCGCCGCGCTCGCCTTGATCGGTCCCGACTACAAGTTCCGCACCACCGTCGAAACCACCGGCACTCTCGACCGCTATGGCCGCCTCAACGGAGATCTCGTCCTTGTCGGCCGCGGCGATCCCAATCTCTCCGGACGCGAAC
>Ga0209648_10001266_pt1 | contig 20241 bp, 15 predicted proteins | sample GraSoi2013_115cm_FD_185830 | JGI IMG/M metagenome (GOLD analysis project Ga0209648, IMG submission 185830) | Grasslands soil microbial communities from the Angelo Coastal Reserve, California, USA - Sample 9_17_2013_115cm (SPAdes) (version 2) | ecosystem: Environmental > Terrestrial > Soil >...
GGCTACGGTCAAGCTCGCTTTCTTAAAACCAATCCTGCCATTCCAATGGCCTTCGAGCGGCTGCTTCCACTCCCACTTCGTGACGGCCGTCGCCTGGCCGGTCATTTCCCAACCGTGGTTCAGCGAATGTCCAAACGCCGCGGACAGTCTCAGAAAATCCTCCACCGTCGTGAGGTTCCCTTCAATGCTGATGCTTCCAACCTGTGAGTTCAGATCGTGCGCAAACGTCAGGTCCGCGGCGTTGTCCATCGCCAGAGCCACGCGTCGGCGCTTTGGCGCCATTACGTCGCGAAGCTCACCTCCGAGAGCGACGCGCACCGGCCCCAGGATCAGCATGCCCCGCTCGCGGCCTCCGGTCACAGGACCGATGCGCACAGGCTCCGCGAAACCCGGCACCCTTACGATTCCTCCGCTGGTTGAGAGCGCCGCCGATTCCAGCATGAGGGGCCATCCACGGAGGATCATTCCCCCCGTGAAATACTGTTCTGCCGTCACACCCTCCGCCACATCGGGATGAAAAGCGCGATACCAAGCCAACAAATCCGATGCTTGAATCCCCAACGAATCCATCCGCAATTCCATCGACGGTACGGTTCCACTGGAAAGACGGAACATGCCGCGAAGATTCGACCTGGGCCCCTCCGCGGCGATTTCCTCCGCTACAAGGTTTCCTGTACCTGCGTTCCAACGTCCCTTCACATTCAGATTCAAGCGCGGATTATCCGAGCGCTCCGTCAAGTCCCAGCGGTGAATCTGCCTGGCGCGTCCCTGCACCAAGATCGTCCAGTCTCCGGGCCCGTCTTCCTTGACGACCCCGCTCTTCGCAATAGCATCCAGAGCAAAGACTCCGCGCACTCCGTAATCCTGTCCGCGGAAAAGCCGGAAGACATCCGCCAGCGATGCTTCGCTCCAATGCAAAGTGATTTCCGCCGGCTGCAGCCGTGCGGAAGTGCCCGCCAAGTCGCCAAAGACTCTAATCGTTCCCGCCGATTGCAGTGAAACTCCGCTGCGCCAGGGCTGAGCTGCCAGTTGCAGTTGCCAGCGGCCCGGCGAGATCTGCTCTACGCTCCCGGACACGTTCGTGAAGGCAAAGGGCTGCTTATCATCTTCGGTCTTGAAATTGACCCTCCCTTCCTCGAACCGGATTTTTTCCAGCCGGTTCACCGAAGCCACCGGCGAGACCGGTCCATAAGCACCCGCGTTTTGCGAGGGATTCACTTTTGCCGGCGGCAGCCATCTCTCGAGGTTCCAGCGGCCTTCGGAATTTCGCACCAGGATCAGGCTCGGCTTGTTGAGCGACATGGTGCCAAATTCAAAACGGCCTCGAAGCAGGCCCACCCAGCGAAGATCGGCGCTTAGATGCTCCGCGCGCAGAAAGTATTCGTGGCCGAAGGCGGGGTTCTCGCCCACGGTAATGCCCTCGGCGTCCAGTCGCAGCCGGGGCAGAATCCGCGCGTCGAAACTCCCCACTTCCACTGGGCGCCCAAAGGCTCTTTCCAGATGTTCTACAAGATACGCGTGCACGCGGTGAGTCCGCGCTAGAAAAGAAACACAGGCTTGCAAGACAATGACAAGCGCTAGGATCGCCAGCGCTGGCTTCCACCACTTTTGCAATCTGGTCATGCCGCTCGGAAGTTTCGCAGACTCATGCGGAAAAAGGTAGGGGTCGAACCTGTTTCCGGAACGAACCGAGGGGGATCGCCCGAAGATGGTTTTTCTGCCCTGATTGGACTCCTAATGCACAGTATGGAGCATCCGGCTCCATCGCGTGCGGGACGGTAAATGCACCAGCGTCCCCAAAATGTCCGTCAATCGAGACCAGAAGGTGCTATCTCCGCTGTAGTCGGCGCTCTTCGCATCCACCGACCAGTAAATCAAAAAAGGACGCCCCATGATGGCGTCGCGGTCCACGAATCCCCAATACCGGCTGTCCTGACTGTGATCGCGGTTGTCGCCCATGGCGAAATACTTCCCGGGCGGAACGACGATCTCGCCGTTGTGGACATATTTTTGTATCTCCGGTCTCCACTCCGGAATCGCGTTTGGAGACATCATCTGGCCTCGCGCAGGCGGGAAGGAGTAGTTAAAGGGATCGGAAAATACCGAAGAGTCGTGCACAGCGTATGGTTCATTGAGGCGCTTCCCGTTGATGAACACATCCCCGTCGACCAGCTTCAAGCGATCACCGGGAAGGCCGATGACCCGCTTCACGAAATGCTGGTGATCGGCGTAAGGGTACTTGAAAACAATGATGTCACCGCGTTGGAGCTGGCGATAAGGAAGTACTTTTTCGTACCAAGCTCCGGTCCCGCCAAAAATAAATTTGTTCACCAGCAAGTGGTCGCCGATCAATAAGGTGCCCTCCATGGATGCGGAGGGAATCTTAAAGGCCTGCACGATGAAACTGGTGCCGAAGAGCGCCAGGATTACCGTTACCAGGAGCGACTCCAGGTATTCGGAAATGGTGGTCTGATCCCCGTGATGCTCCTGTTTCTTCTCCGGCGCTTGTTCTGCGACTTCCGTCACTGTCTCTTCCACCATTCCGCCTCAGTCCTTAGCTCCCGCGTGCTCGAGTTGTTCCAATGCCCTCCGCGCCGCACGTTGCTCCGCTTCTTTTTTGGTACTGCCTTCGCCCGTGGCCATGTACTCCCCGTCAATCCAAACTTCAATCTGAAAAACCTTCTGGTGGTCCGGCCCGCTCTCGCCGGCCAAACGGTACTCGGCCGGCGGCTTCCCTTGTCCCTGCAGGAGTTCCTGCAAAGCGGATTTGCGATCGGAGTCCGCGATGCGCTCGCCACGCTCCTCCAGCGCCTGCTCGAACAGGATTTTTCGCAATACTTCTCGCGCCGCGCCAAGGCCGCCATCCAGGTAAATGGCGGCAATCACCGCCTCGAACGCATCGGCCAACAGCGTCTGTTTTTCCCGGCCGCCGGTTTTTTCTTCCCCGCGTCCCAGGCGCAGGTGCTCGCCCAGTCCCAGCCGCCTCGCGGCTGCTTCGAGTGAACTCGCATTTACGATCCGCGCGCGGCTCTTGGAGAGCTGGCCCTCGCTCCACTCTGGAAAAGTGGACAAGAGGTATTCGCTGGTAAGCAGCTCGAGGACAGCGTCTCCCAGGAATTCCAAGCGCTCATTGTCCCTGGGAAGCAAAACGTAGCCGGCCTCTTCGACGCCTGCCGCACGCAACTCGGGCACTGCCGAACTGTGAGTCAGCGCCCTCTCCAGGAGCTCCCTGGTAGAAAACTTGTACCCCAAACGTTCCTCAAACGCTTGGTCTGCGATTCGGATAGTCTCTTGCATAGTTCCGCCGCGTACGCGGCCTGGCTCACTTCGGCGCGCTCAGTTGCGTTTCCCCAAGCTTCTTGGCGGCTTCCGACTGAGCCTTGCAAGTCCCCTCCATAGGTCCCCCCATGGCTACGCACTTATTGAGCGCCGCCACGGCATCATCGAAGTGCGACGTGGCTTTGTTGGCCATCCCCAGCAAGTAATAATTCACGGGGTCTGGATTCGGATCAACCTTTATCGCCTGCTCGAGTTCCGGAATTGCTTCAGCGTTCTTTCCTCGCCGCACATAGACCAATCCCAACCCGCTGTGGGCCATCGCAAGCGCCTGATTGCGCGCGGACGCAAAGGCTTCTTCCGTCAAGTTCTCGGGCTTAGGCAGCGTAGGCGCGATCTCGATGGCTTGCTTGGCATACTGTTCTGCCTTTGTCAGCGCTTGTACGTTTTCGGGCGAACTCACGCTGCCGTGCATGGTGCGCGGCAATGTCTGACCCAGTATGGCGAGCGTCGATACGTCGTTCGGTGCCAACGCGATTTCTTTTTCTCCATATTCCTGCATCTTCTGGGTGTTCCCAGCTTGCACGCATGCAAAAGTCAGGGCGGCGTACACCGGAGATTTATAGCGGCTCTCTGGATATTTCTGGATAAATGCTTCGCCGAGCTCAATCTTCTTGGCCGAATCATTCGGAAGCACGGCGTAAAACGCTTTGTAAGCTACGTCCTCTTCTGTATTCACGGGCGCGGCGGTGTCCAGCGTCAACGGCGTGACATCCGGAGTCTTCGCCTTGTCGTTCGTTTGGGCCGGCGGCTGGCTCTGGCCTCCCTGTGCAGACTGAGAACCGGAGGCGCCTGGCGATCCCTGGGCCACGACGCTTGTCCCGGCGCAGAGCACCAATGTCAAGATCGTTGCCACTCTAAACCAATTATTTCGCTTGCTTCTCATTCGTTTTCTCCCCGTTGCATTCATTGCGCGGCTTTGCAGCTTGGGCCAGTTGGCTTTCTTTAGATTTTCATCAATCAAGAATAGCCTTCCGCTCAAGGCCGCGCTATAGGTTTGTCTTCGCGAAACGCTGCCAGTCCGCTCTGCGCTGCTTGCTTCGCTCGATCCGGCGCACCTTCCACAGCGAGGGCGGATTCATACTCCGTTTTCGCCACGGAGGGATTTCCTTCAGCGTCATAAATGCGAGCCAGATAGACATGCGACCACGCCAGTACCATGGGATCTTGCGTCGCGGCATGTTCACCCGTCGTCAGCCGTCCGAAAACCTGCTTGGCCCTGGCCGCATCCTGATCGAGCGACGCCACGACGCCCATCCCAAACCAGGCCCGCGGCTGATCCGGATATCTTGCCAGAACCTTTTGAAAAGAGGCCTCCGCCGCGCGCGCGTTTTTCGCTGCGATCTGGCGCTCCCCTTCCGTCAAGGCCGCGATGACGTCGGCATCATTGGGCACCGTCGTTGGCGGCAACTTCTTCGGGCGCGCCACTGCTTCGTTGGCCGTTTCGTCTTGCGCTTTTGCGGTCTCAGCCTCCGCGAACTTCACCGACTCCAACCGTTTGGCTTCCGCTCCGACATCGATGGATCGGACCAGATCCGGGAAAAACAGCTTCATGGAAGGTTCGGAGTTTTCGAACTTGGAGAGGGCCACGAAGAGCGGTCTCACCAGTACGTAACCATCTTCATCGTCCCGGCTGATCGCTGCTTCCCGTTCGCCCGGGGAAAGGCGCTTCAGTTTCAACTCCGCCGCGCGCACCATGCATTCCGCAAAATAAGAAGAGAAGTCGTCCTTTGTCTCTGGTGTCAGCCTCGGCGCAGACGCCGCCTTCTCAAACAGAGGACGTTTTACCGCCGCTGCATGGGCATACATCAGAGGTAGAGGGTCCAGCAGGAAGTGCAGAAATGCATGACGCACTACGTCTGTGGGAATCTCTTCGCCTCCGCTCAACACCAGCGCATAGTGATCTCCGAAATTCCGCACGTTGGTGATGCGCCCAACCAATGGCTCGACAACGATCGAAAACGTACGCGGCCCCGACGGGTCCAAAATCTCGCGCAGGTATGCCGACGAAACGAAGACCACCTGCGAGACCGGATCATGCAGCCGCTCAATTTCGCGATTATAAATTGGCTGCACTTGCCGCCACAGCCGCCCGATTTTCTGTTCCTGATAATAATTCGACAGGATTTCGCTGAAGCCTTCGAGCGCAATCACTTCCGGCGGCAATTCGTCCCGGCGCAGGAGCGGTTGAAATGCGGGCGCAGGTCCGGAGACCAATCCAAACCACAGATACCGGGAAAGCGTGGCCCCGGGATCGCGCAACTCGTGCTGTCTGTAAAAGTCCCGTGCTGCGTCCACCGCAGGACCTTGCTGTTGCCGCAAGCGCTCGCGCATTTGCGCCCGGAACGCCGTCCAATTGTCGGCGCTCACGTTCGATTCGAAGCCCGAGGCCAGCAGCACGCACATCGTCGTGAACATCGCTTCGGTGCCGTCCACACTGACCGTACTTGGCGGCGCGGGATGCCTGTGTGATGTTCTCGGCGCTGCGGGGGCGGGCGCGGGAGGGGAGGCTGGCTTTTGCTCTTGAGCTGCAGTTGGCGCCGGCCTGTATGCGGCCGCGGGCATCACCATCAGCGCGCACAATCCAAACAAAACCACTTGTTGTTGAAGTTTTCTCATCCCTCTTGCCGCAGTCCTCACTCGGGCCAGTCTTTGTTTCTAACTTCGCTTGTGGCGGTTCTCCTCACGGAAGGCATATCTGGGGCGGTCTATGTCCTCTCACGATGCTGTCGCATCTTGTCAATTTACAAGCCCCCGATGCAGTCCGTCAAGGAACCCCGCTTTGTGGTAGTGGGTCCGTTTGAATTTTCTTAATCGTGACAATAGGGGTCAAAATTCAAACGGACCCACTACTCGCTTTGTCGCTGCACCTTCTGGCGCCAGGTGAGCGTGCGTTTCTCCCCCCTGAGTGGCCAACACTCGGTTAGGACAACGTTTGCGCCTTCGCCGGGCATCTGCTAAGAGTGAGGATGCGCTTAGACCCCGCGGGGGATGGATGGCTCACTACCATGCTTTGCCTTCATATGAAAAAAATGACGGCGCTTCTTGGATTTCTCCTTTTCGTAGCGCTTTTCCCGCAGACCCTTCGCGCTCAACTCGTCCGTGAGAACGCGGCAGCGCCTTCGCCGCAAGCGTCCGCTAGCAAAGAGTCAGAGAATTCTCCTTCCGCAAAAACACCACCAGGAAAGAAGCGTCTTTCGCAGGAAGTCCAACTAACCGGTGATGCATCCTGGATCGATACTGGCATTGACGTGCAGGCCGGCGAGCACGCGGTGATCACCGCCGCCGGCAAACTGCGTTATGCGGACGCGAAGGACGATAACGGCCCGGAAGGCCTCGGGCGCGGTTTCAGAGATTTGCTCCGCGTTCTGCCCTTTAATGAGGCAGGGCGCGGCGCGCTGATCGGGCGCATAGGCGATCAGGACACCGCTCAACCTTTCCTGGTTGGCGCGCGCCGTGATGTTGTCGCGCCTGTCTCGGGGCGTCTTTCCGTGGGCATCAACCAGGCCACCGACGACACTGGTGACGGCAATTATACCGTGCGCATCGAGGTCTACTCGCCCGAAGGCGGCGTGGCACGTGTGGTTGCCAAGCAGATCAGCTCACTGCCTGGCATAGACAACGCCCTTTTCTCTAAAGTTCCACGCCGCATCGGCGACAAACAAGGGAATCCCGGAGATATGGTTAACTTCCTGATTCTTGGCTCCGAGGACGCCATGCAGCGCGTATTCACTACCGCCGGTTGGGTGAAAGTTGACGCTGACGTCAAAGACACCGTTCTCCACGGCCTGATTGAGAGCCTTTCCAAAGAATCCTATTTGACCATGCCTATGAGCCCGCTCTACCTCTTTGGCCGCTCGCAGGACTACGGATGGGCTCACGCCGAGCCATTCAGCGTCGTCAAATCGCGAAACCATCTGCGCATCTGGAAAGCGCCTTTTCAGCTCAATGGAGAGACTCTATGGGTTGGCGCCGCCACTCACGATATCGGTTTCGAACGCGACCAGCGCAACGATGGCGTCACTCACAAGATCGATCCCGACGTCGACCTTGAGCGCGACTACGTAGAAAAGACTCTTTCAAGTACCGGCCTCATCTCGGAAATCTCTCACTTCCTGCCTGATACTCCCATGAAAGAAGCCAAGACTGCCACGGGCGGCACCTTTCATTCCAACGGCCAAGTACTCATCCTCAAGCTCGACGAATCCAGCCCCAATCCCTGACCCACTCCCCGACCATTCCCTGCCCCATTCTCTGACGCATTCCCTGAATCGACCTGCCTTCCGCGTAGCCATCCAGCTGCTCAGCACCTGGGTCGCAATCCGTAACTTCCACTCATGTCAAATCGCTGAAAGTGGCCACATTTATTTCGCGAACCACCGAACGCTAAAGGAAATCGGCAACCCGACCACGACCATGTGCACCAGCAGCCCTAGAATCAAGTCATGAAGTGTGTAAGGGCCCTTGGAGTGAAGCGCGGAGAGCGGCAAAACGACGAGACTCATGACCTCTTCCACCGCGGCGCCAAAGAACAAGCCGCACACCAGCGGGTGCTCCGTCATAAAACGCAGCCTGCGGCTTGCCACGTAGTAAACAGCCGCCGCTGAGCAAGCGATAAAGAAGTGCAGTAATACTCCAAGAACATACGTGCCGACGCCTCCATGAAAAGCCTGCCGTCCAAGCAGGCCCGCGGCAATCACCAGTGGAATCTTCGCTCCAAACAAGATGCAAGCTTGTGTAAGGTCCAAAACCCCGGCAATCCCGCCACCCACCGCGATCGCCAATAGAGCGCTGCTTTTCCCCGATTGCCCAGGTGCAGAATCTCCAATCATTCGATAACCTCCCTTTCACCTCTCATTTGTTTGCAATCCACAACGTAGTCGCACGACACCCAGGTGAGCCGCGGGAAGTCCTGAGGTTGGGTGTGAAATACTCTGAATACTTCTGAAATCACGCTGCATCGGCGCCATCTCCGGATCGATCGCCGCTGGGGTAGCGCTGGTAAGCGCAAGACCGGCCGGAACGCCATCCGCGTTTCTCCACGGTGTTGGTATACTCTCCGAGCGTCGCTTTTTCGGTTAAAAACAGCGGTAGTCGTAACCGATCCTGCATGGAACACCCAACAACCACACTGCTCCGCATCGGCGACTGGTGCGTCAATCCGGCCTCCGGCCAGATTTCTCGAGATGGAGAGACCGCTCGGGTAGAGGTGCGCACGATGCGGCTGCTGCTGTGCCTTGCCGAGCACGTCGGCGAGGTCGTCAGTATCGAGGACTTGCTCAACCAGGCCTGGTCTGACGTAACCGTCGCTCCAGATTCCGTCTACCAGGCTGTGGCATCGCTCCGCCGTCTGCTCGGCGACGACCCCAAGCAGCCCACGTACATCGAGACAGTGCCGCGACTAGGGTATCGCTTGGTGGCAAGGGTCATTCCCTGGGCGGATCAGTCCGTCGCCCAGTCGGGCGTACAGCAAAACGTACAGACGGGCTCTTCACAGGCTTCGGACAGTGAACATCCGGCCCCGGCGGCCCCCGATGCGCCCTCTGGCCCGATCTCCGGCCTGCGCCTCAGAGCTGGCTACAAGTCGGCCGCAGGCGCGGCGCTTTGCCTCGCGCTCGCCGTTGCCTTCCTGTTCCATGGCAAGTTCGCGAACAACAATCGCTCAGCCTCGCCCGCCCCATTCGGAACTGATCCACAGCCACAGAAATCCATCGCCGTGCTCCCATTTCTAGACCTCACCGACGAGATGAACCAGGAGCCCTTCGCCGACGGCATGACCGAGGAACTCATCGACAAACTCAGTAAAATCCCGGGCCTTCGTGTACCGCCTCCCACGTCCTCGTTTTCTTTCAAGGGCAAACTATGGCCGCATTCGCACGGGACTCCGCAAGTAACCATCGCCGATATCGCCAAGACGCTGGGTGTGGCCTATGTACTCGATGGGAGCGTGCGCAAGTCCGGCGCCAGGGTGCGGGTTGCCACGCGGTTGATTCGTGCGGATAACGGGTATGTTGTCTGGTCGGAAACCTACGACCGGCCCTTCGACGACATCTTGATGGTTCAGGACGACATCGCCGGCGAGGTTGCGAAAGCGCTGAGAACCTCCATCGAATCCAGGCCGGACCACTAGCCCCGACCCCAGCTCTCTTAACTCCGAGGTGGTCTTCGTCTGCCTGATCGACAATCCGAAAAAAACTCAAATAGCGCTAAGATCACCGCGCTTTACTTTGCCGCCTCCAATTCAAGAGCAATCACGCGGTCCACCTCTTCCGGCTGCGGCTCCGGCAGCTTCAGCACGAGCCCTCCCTTCACAGCGCTGAACTCGACGCTGCTCCCGCCTCGCAGCAATCGCGCCGAACGAACCGGCCGCTGCATTCCAGCCAACGCCAGCACCGGCTGATTCCAATCCAGCACGTGCACGTAAACCGTCGATCCCCGTTGCGTCGTCACTCCCCACGGCCCCGGCGCTATAGGCCCTCCCCGCGTTCCATAGACCGAATCGCCGAACTGCTTCATCCACCGCCCTACTTCCGTCAAGCGCTGCACAAACTCGGGCTGGATCTCGCCGCTTGGCATCGGTCCGACGTTCAGGAGAAAATTCGCATTGGAACCCGCGGCGCGCACCAGGTATCGAACCAAGTCGCCAGTGCTCTTATAGTGCTCATCCGTCAGATTGAAGCCCCAGGCGTTATTCATCGTCTCCGCAGTTTCGAGCGGTAGCGTGCTGACCGTTTGCTCGGAGTTGAATCCCGTGGTGTGCTGGCCCGGCAAATCCTTCTCAAACATCTGGAAATCCTCGCCGGGAAAGGGAGTCTTATGATGATTGCTGCCGACCATCGCCTGTGGCTGCAGTTGGTGAATCAGCCTATAAGTTCGGGCAAGACGCCAATCCGCTTCAGGCTTGTCCCACATCCCGTCAAACCAGATGCCGCCGATCTCCCCATAGTTCGTCAACAATTCTCGCAATTGCCCGTCCATAAAATTAAGATACGCATCCCAATTCCCGGAATCCGGACGGCCCGTATGCTGTCCCGTACGCCCGCGCGGAAAATAATCCGGCGAATGCCAATCCAATTGCGAGTGGTAGAGAAACAGTTTGATTCCCTGCTTATGGCATTCCGCCGCGAGCATCCCAATGACGTCTTTTCCGTACGGCGTGCGCGCCACAAGGTTCCAATCCGTTAGGTGCGAATCGAACATCGCGAATCCGTCGTGATGCTTCGACGTGATGGTGATGTACTTCATCCCCGCGGCTTTTGCCAGCGCCACCCACGCGGCGGGATCAAACTTGATCGGGTTGAAAAATGCCGGGAGCTTCGCGTAGTCCGTGCGATTGATCGGCCGCGTCTCCATGATCCACTCGCCGTCGCCCAGCACGCAATACACGCCCCAGTGAATGAACATCCCGAACTTCGCGTCCTGAAACCAGGCGCGTGCCTTGAGGTTCTCGGCGCTCGGTGTGTAGCTTTCTTGCGCGGCTTGCGCGCGTGTGGCCGGTGCTCCTGCGTTTCCGGAAAATAGGATTGCCGCTGCAAGAGCCAGCAATCGTAAACGCGGATGAATCTTCATGGCGCGCCTCCAAGAATAGCGATAGAGTTTCGAGCGGATGGATTCTAACGAATAGGGGGATAAAGTCGAGCAATATTCACAATTGCCTGGAGCCGTCACGAATGATTACTCTAGAAAGGGAACCTGCGGGTTCGCGAAGCAAACTACGCCACGCTAGCTGGACAATTTCGTGTGCATTCGGTCTGGTGAAACTTCGTTAGCTGGCGTGCTGCTCATCCACAGTCATCGCAAACAGCAGTGTCCCGGCAACCCCAATGAGCCCCGCGGTCAAAAATGGGATTTCCGGACGCACCTTCCAAAGCAGGCCGCCAATTGCCGATGCCGGCGTGATCGACAAGCTGCGCACCAAGTAATACAACCCCACGGTCCGTCCCCTCAAATGCTGTCCTGCGAAGTCCACAATCATCGCCTTCCGGGACGGCTCGCCGATCTCCCGCATGCCCCCAACGATAAAAGCGAGAATCAGGGCTCCGAAGTTGTGCGCGAGAATAACAGTTATTGGATACAGGGCAAAACAGAAGAAAGTTGCGATCACCAACGGTTTGCGGCCAACCCGAGCCGCAATCTTTGCTGATGGTACATAGATGAGAATGGCCGTCATCAATTGAATGGCTACAAGAACTCCGTACTTCGGGATCGTAATGCCGGTGACGTTTGTCACATAAAGAACTACAAAAATATCCGCCATTCCCTCGCACATTCGAATCACGATGTCAGAAGCCAGCAGCCGCTTCAAGGTGGGATGAAAGGATTCCCACACTCCGCTCATCCTCACCGTGTCACGGGGCGCGGCCGGGAGCTGGAGTGAGAAAAGCAGCGCAGCGGCACATGCCGCCAGCACGACTGTGACGAGAAGTCCCGTGCGAACGCCTTTTTGCAAACCCATTGCCCCAATCATCGCCCCGCCGATCAGCGGCGAGATCACCATGGGGATGCGCTTCAGCACCGACTGCACTGTAAAGCCCATCGCCCTTCGTTCCTTCGGTAGCGCGTCCCCGATGGTCGCAAACATCGCGGGAGATCCCATGGCCTGCCAGGCCATAACGAATCCCAGTCCGAGGAAGAGGTATGGCCATGCGGGACTCGAGAGATAAATGAAGTAGCCCGCGATGGCCGCAACAAGAAAGACCAGAAAGGCTCGCCGCCGTCCCCAATGATCCGCTAGCCAGCCACCCGGATACTGATAAATGGCGTCGAAAAAATCTTCTGCTGTGCCGAATAGGCCGATCGCCTGGGCGCTTGCTCCCAACGATTCCAGATATTTCGGGAGAAACTTCTTCCAAAGCTCCTCCCCAAGTCCCACGAGAAAGACTGCTCCTGAAGCCGCCGCAACATTGCGCTCGATTCCCAGATAGTCTTTTGTGCGATTCTCGATGCTCGCCCCCTGCTTGCGTTTTTCCAGTTCGCTCAGTTTTGCTCCGCTCTCCTCAGCGAAACGCTCCGGTTCGCTTCCCGCGTTTCACCATCTCTTTGCAATACGCATAAAGCGCGTCATAAACAATCCATTCGGCCGCATTGATTTCGTGGTCGTCCCGGAAGTTCAAATGGCGAAAACCCTCCGCAATGGCGTTCAAGCCCGCGGCCTCAGGCTGCTGCCACAACGTATTGTCGGTATCCGCTCCATTCACGATCTTCCCAAGCAACGCGAGCGCGGCGTCTCCCGCCAGATTGTATTTCTTCAGAATCGCCTCGAAGGAACATTCCTTGCCGTGGTGCCCCAGTTCCACCGCGGGGACGTCAAAGGGCGTGGCCTCCAGCTTTTGCGCTTCGCTCATCACTTGCTCTGCCGGCACAAAATAAAATTCCGCTTGCGGGTCCACGAACTTTCGGATCAACCAGGGGCAAGCCACTCGATCGACCTTTACGTGTTCACGTGTGATCCATTTCATTTGCCTTCCCTCCAAATCCGTGACATAAGTTTCGTTGACGCGCCAGATGCCCCTTTCCGGAGTATGATTTCACTCCGGCCAGCATCCGCCCCGGAAGAGTATCGCGCAGGAGGTTGCTCATGGTCATGACTAAGCCAGCAAATGAAGACGGCCGCATCGTGGCCCTCGACAAGTACGCCATTCTCGACACCGAGCCGGAACAGTCCTTCGACGACCTCACGCTGCTGGCTTCTTATATTTGCAAAACGCCCATTGCCCTGATTTCTCTTGTCGACGAAGACCGCCAATGGTTCAAGTCCCGTGTGGGCATAGCGGCTTCGGAGACATCACGCGACATCGCCTTTTGCGCTACCGCTATAATGCAATCCGATGTTTTTGTCGTTCCCGATGCGCTCGCGGATGAGCGTTTTCGCGAAAATCCTCTTGTCGTTTCCGATCCGTACATCCGCTTCTACGCCGGAGCTCCCCTCATCAACGAGGATGGCTACGCCCTCGGCACGATTTGCGTGGTTGATCGCACTCCTCGCGATTTGGCGCCAGATCAAAAGGAAGCGCTGAAAGCGTTGAGCCGCTTGGTCCTCGCCCAGCTTGAATTCCGCCGCAATCTGATCTTGTTAAAGGAAGCCTTGAGCGACCGCACAAAAGAAGAACATGAACGCCAGCGCGAGCTCGTGCATGTCCAGGAAACCTTGATGCGCGTTCTGGGGTTGCGCCAACTTCCCAAATCCGCAAGTGCGCGCTGACCGCGCTTCGTTTCATCGTCACGGCACAGAAAGATTTGATCGCCCGCATTTTGGCAGCCACGCAAGGATCGGTCAATCGCGCATTCTCTTGGTCAAGCCTGTCGCTCTCTTTCCCCTCGTTGACTTGGCCCCTCGCCCATCCTAAGATGCGCTGTCCCTATTTACTCTCATCCGTGCGTCGCATTTTCGGCCGGAGGTTTTGTGAGCGATTGGAAATTTGCTCAAAAGGACGTCTGCGAGGAGTTGGCCCTGCTCCATCATTTCTCATTCAAGAAACCGCAGGCAGGCGGCGAGGTCTGTTTCGTCATCACCGTCAAAGAGTTCGCCGCGCCTCCCAAAGGCCAATTTGCGCGCTTTTTTGCACAGGCGGACAAGCACGTTAACCAAAAGGTTGCTCCGATTCTTCCCACCGGCTGGGGAAACTCGCTTCTCGATGCGCTCACCGCTTGCGCTCGTATGATTCGTGAATTCCCCTGCGATGGCGAGGATGTTGTCGCGGTTAAGGGCGCTCCCAGCTCCTAGGCATGTCCCAGCGTTCTCTGGATCGCTCTTGAAAACTTCAGGCCATCCTCCCTAGAATCGTGCAGCGCAACGAAAGGTGCTTGTGGAGATCATTAAAAAAGAGTTCAAGCCCGGTGTCATCATCCTCGAGTTGAGCGGGCCACTTCAGATGGGCGTCGAATGCAAGCAGTTGGAGCTTGCGCTTGATGGCGTGATCGCCGACAAGCACACACGCGTCGTGATGGATCTTTCGAAAGTCACCAAGCTCGACAGCGGCGGCCTCGGAAAACTTGTCAATTGTTTTTCCCGCTTGAAGACATCCGGGGGCGCCCTCTGTCTCGCCGGCACTACAGGGATGATTGACGGCGTCTTGAAATTAGCTCACGCCGATCGTTTTTTGAAAGCCTATCCAACTGCTCGCGAAGCCGCCGAAAGCTTTTCCGATTCCTCCGCTTCGCCCGCCGGTTAGCGCAGCCGAACACCCAGTATGATGAAAAGACTTGCTACCTGCGCCTCAATTCTCGCTTCGATCCTTGCTGTATTCGCAGCGGGTTTAATCGCACAGTCAGAAAAAACTGCGCAAGGCATCAGCGCTTCCGCACAACAGCGCCAGGACTGGCCGGCGTATGGTGGCGCGCCAGAGAACAATCACTATTCAAGCCTCGCGCAAATCAATCGGCAAAACGTCAAGCACCTCTCTATCGCGTGGACCTTTGACACCCAGGAAGAGGGTGGCCTCGAGACCAGTCCCATCATTGTCGAGGGCGTTCTCTATGGCATTACCCCAACACAAAAAGTTTTCGCGTTGGATGCCGGCACCGGCAAGCTCTTGTGGAATTTCGACTCCGGGATTCGCGGAACGCAACCCAATCGCGGGCTTGCCTACTGGTCCGATGGGAATGACAAGCGCATTCTGGTCGGAGTGATGAATTTCGTTTACGCCCTGGATCCCGCTACAGGCAAGCCGATTCCGGCCTTCGGAAATCAAGGCCGCATCGACCTCCGCGAAAATCTGGGCCGCGAACCTGCCTCTGCGCAGTCTGTTTCTCTGACCAGCCCAGGAATCGTTTACAAGGACCTGGTGATCTTCGGCGGCCGCAATCCAGAGACTCTCCCTGCGCCTCCCGGCGATATTCGCGCCTATGACGCTCGAACTGGCAAGCTGCGCTGGTCGTTTCACACCATTCCGCACCCCGGCGAATTTGGATATGAAACCTGGCCGAAGGATGCGTGGAAGACCAGCGGCGCTGCAAATAATTGGGCTGGAATGACTCTGGATCCCCGGCGTGGAATTCTCTACGCGCCGACGGGCTCTGCCGCATTTGATTTCTACGGCGCGGATCGTGTCGGCGACGATCTTTTCGCCAATTGCCTGCTCGCCTTGAATGCAGAAACCGGCGAGCGCATCTGGCACTTCCAGGGAGTCCGCCACGACATTTGGGACCGCGACTTCCCTTCTCCTCCCGCGCTCCTCACTGTGAAACGCGACGGAAAAGAAATCGATGCGGTCGCGCAAACTTCAAAACAAGGATTCGTCTATCTCTTTGATCGCACCAACGGCAAGCCTCTTTTTCCTCTGGAGTCGCGCAAATACCGTGCCAGCGGCGTGCCGGGCGAAGTTACCGCTTCCGAGCAACTGCTTCCCAGTCGCCCCGCGCCTTTTGCGCGCCAGCTTCTCACCGCCGATCTCCTGACGAACCGCACTCCGGAAATGCATCAATGGGCTCTCGAAAGGTTCAAGAAATTCCGTAGCGGAGGCCAGTTCCTCCCGTTCGCCGTCGGAAAAGACACTGTCATTTTTCCGGGTTTCGACGGTGGCGCCGAGTGGGGTGGCCCTGCCGTCGATGTGGATACCGGCGTTATCTATATCAATTCGAATGACGCCGCGTGGACCGGCGCGCTCGCCCCTAACACTGGTGAAAATAGCCCGCGTGGCATCTATATGAGTCAATGCAGCGTCTGCCACGGAGAAAAACTGACCGGCTCGCCTCCCGCGATGCCCTCTCTGGTAGGCGTGGGCGAGCGGCTGACTCCCAAGCAGATTGGCATGACCATCAAGAATGGCAAAGGACGAATGCCGGGTTTTCCAAACCTTTCGGAAGATCATTTGTTCGCGCTGATCGATTATTTGACCAGCGGTGAGAGTAAAGAGCTCGCAAGCTCCGCACCGCTTCCTGCCGCCATGAAATTCCGCTTCACCGGTTACCGGAAGTTTCTCGACCCGGAAGGATATCCGGCCATCGCTCCGCCCTGGGGCACGCTGAACGCAATCAATCTGAACACCGGGGAATATGTCTGGAAGATTCCGCTGGGTGAGTACCCGGAACTTGCCGCCAAAGGACAGAAAAACACGGGCATGGAAAACTACGGCGGCCCTATCGTCACCGCGGGCGGCCTGCTGTTTATTGGAGCAACCAGCTACGACAAGAAATTCCGCGCCTTCGACAAATCCACCGGCGAACTACTGTGGGAGGCGACGCTCCCCTTCTCCGCAACCGCCACTCCCGCCACTTATGAAGTGAGCGGCCGCCAGTTTGTCGTCATTGCCGCGGGTGGAGGCAGAGACCCCAAGTCTCCTTCCGGCGGCGTCTACGTCGCCTTCGCCCTTCCCCAGGAATCCTCGAGTACAAGTTCCGACTCAGATCCGAAGCCGTAGCTCCAGAAATCAAATTCAGGACGGCGCGCCTCGGCTGATTGTCAATTTTGCTCTGCCGACCGCAATTTGGCTGCGCTTCCCGAGCCTTCGACTGCCCGGCTAGTGGCTTGCTTGCTTTCCAGCAGCGCACTTAGCAGGTTTGCAAGCTGTGACTCCTGCCGGAGGACTGTCTCGCGATGTGCGGCAGCGTCGTCACTCTCCGTCAGCCGCGCGAGATGTGCTGCCAGACTCCGCACAGCGACATCGTTTGGGACGTAGATTCGATCCATGGATGTGATCACTTCCCATCCCGGTTCCGTGCGACGCAGCTCCCAGCGCACTTTTTCGCTCCGCCGTTTATAGTCCGTTTCTCCGGCCGCTATGGTCGCCCGCGAATCAATCCGCAGCGTCGCCCATCCGTGGTTCCGCTTGAATTCCAAGCGCTCCACGTCGATTCGTTCAAAAATCACCACAGGGAGTACTAGTTTTAAAGAGTCATCCGCGCGCAAGACTTCTCCCGAGCCATTGGTCAAATCAGCGATGGCGTCGGCAACTTGGCTGCTCGTTGGCTGCTTGTTGCCTGGCGCGATGATTATGCTGTGCCTGACGTCAACTGGTGCGCCCACGACGCTCGACGCAGACGCAGTGGTGGTCGGGTCACTCTCGACTTTGGTCCGTGCCGATGTGGTCTTCGGAGCCCGATTGGAATTGGGAGCCGTAGGGGATCGCTCCTCGACCAACGTTGCCGCGTCGGACGTCTTCTTCAAATTCGCAGCGCGCGGCGACGCCGGTGCCCGAACCGCCGCCGTCAAAATCTGGCCATTTTCAACCTTGTAGCGGTAGAAGCGCGGCCGTCCGCGAGCCTTCCAATAGGTTCCCAGATAATCCTGGGCCTCCAAGCCCGTCCTCACCAAGCTGTAAAAACTGTGCTCAATCGGGTCCAAGACTATGCCGACGTGCCCGGGCCACACAATCAAATCTCCAGGATGCGGATGTCTCACCCTCACAAAATTTTCATTCCCTACGTAGAGATCGCGCGAGCTCGCGTACGGATATTCAAAGCCCGCGTCGAGATACGTCTGATGAACGAGGTGAGAACAGTCCTGCGCGTCGCGCGCCGACTGGTCCTGATCCTTCGCGGCGGCCACGATCGACCGCCCCTCCTTCGCGTTCAGCAATCGGAAATTCGGTGCCGATGCCTGTGCGGTCGGTGCCGACTGAGCCCTTGCCTGCGAGGCAGGCGCATCTTGAGCCTTCGCCTGCGAGGCTGCGATCAGACAGCCGCCTGCAAGGCATGCCGTGAGCGCAAAGCCGCGCCCCGCTTCCCAGTTGAACTCAGTCCTCGCCTTGTTCATCGCCCATAGTCCTTGGCAATTGCCCGGAGATAGTTTCCCCTTCTCTTAGGATCTATCTAGGACTGGGAGTAGCAATGGAACTTGCTCTGAGCGGCATTGGCCAAATGGCCAGTCGCCCGATGGGCTTCAAAGTCCGCTGGGGTCTTAGGACTGCAATCGCCGGGAGGGCCAGGGTCTCCGGGAGTTCTCTTAGTTCACTGTTACTTGGACCGTCGTAGCATGACTGAGGTTGCCTGAAGTTCCGGTGATTGTGAGGGTGTACGTGCCCGCGGGTGTTCCCGATGGGGGCTTTACCGTTAGCATGGCCGTCTTGCTCACGCCAGCATAGGAGCCGGTGATCGTGACCGGTGTGCTAACGGTTACCGTGCCGGTGTTCACCGTGAAATTCGCGCTGCTGGCCCCGGCGGCCACGGTCACGCTTGCTGGAACAGTCGCCGCAGATGCACTGCTGGAGAGGTCCACAATGGCGCCGTAGGTAGCAGCTGGCCCACTAAGAGTGACTGTGCCGGTCGATGGCGACCCGCCAGTAACGCTAGAAGGGTTAACTCCGACGGACGAAAGTGTTGCCGACCCGGGCGGCGGGTTGCCGTAGCCACCGCAGGAGTATGTGCAAAGTGAAACGGCGAGAACCCCCGCCGCCGCAGCAAGGCCCGGGCGCTGCCAGGAAGCGCGGCCCAAGCTGCAAACTATCAGCAAGACAGCGAGCCCAGCAAAGAGCACGCTTAACGTCACCCACAGATGCAGCGGCGCGCTCCGCGGCAAGGACACAGGCGTCGCAGTCGCGCCACGCGCGGTAGTCGTCAATGTAACCGTGGTGGTCGCGTGGTTCGACCCGTCAAGTTTCACCGACGGTTGTGAAAACAAGCAACTCGCTCCCGCTGGTGCACCCGTGCAACTCCACGTTACCGTCTGATCGAATCCGTGCGCGGGCGCAGCGGAAACTGTGACGTTTGCCTGCTGTCCAGCAGTAATCGTCTGGCTAGGCGGCGATGCAGAAACGCTGTAATCCGGCGTGCCACCAAGAGAACCGAGCGTCATCATCAGGTCCAACCGCCCGTGGTTCAGCCCCCAGCTGGGATTAAGTGGAACCGCGTTCGCCACCGCCGTTGCGGCACCGGACTCGCTAATGGCCCCTTGTAAGTTGTGCAACAACGCCGCCCCTCCCGAAACAAATGGGGCACTGAATGAGGTTCCCCATCCCGCCGCGTACGTGTTGAACGGGTAGGTGCTCACAATGGATTCTCCCGGAGCGGCAACCCAAACTGTTAGGTTCCCATAGTTGGTAAACGACGAAGGAGTGTCCTGGTTGGTCGTCGACGCCACGCCCATTACGTCATTTTGGAACGCCGCCGGATACACGATTTCCTGCTTTCCGTCGTTTCCGGCCGACGCCGCGCCAATAACGCCCTGCTGGTTGGCATAGTCGAGGGCCTTCTTTAGCTCCACGGAGTTCGCCGTGGTGTCGAAGCTCATGTTGATCACGTTGGCGCTGTGCTGCACACCATAGTAGATCGCGCTCAAAATGTCGGAGAGTGAGGCGGTCCCGTCCGAATGGAATGCCTTCAGCGGCATGAGCATGGCCGTGGGAGCCACGAGATGGATGATGCCCATTACCATCGTCCCGTGGCCAAAAGCCTTATATTGTGAGTTTCCATCCAGTATGGCCGCCGAGGACTGATCCAGTATTGCCGCAGACGATTGATTCACCTGCACTGGCGAGGGGCAAGTAGTGGGACTGCAGGGCGGCGGCGCGCAGGAAGAAGTAGACGAAAACGGACACGGGGACAGATCGTTCAGTTCCGAACCACCAGATTGATTCCTTGTAAAGTCATACCCTAGTAGGAGCACCCCTTGCAGCGCCGGGTGGTTGGGGTCTACTCCCGTGTCAATGTCCGCGACAATCCCCGTTCCCGTCACGTTGAACGTTTTCTGCGCGTTCTGAACGCCGACAATCGACGACGCCTGTTGATTGACATAGCTGTTCCACGCCGTCTGCGTTGTGGAATTGGTGGGGTAGGGTACCGAACTTCTGTCCTGCATGAGTGTGGGGGAAATTGGCGTGGGAACAACGTTCAGTCCGCCAATTAAACTGAGCAACTGATTCACTTCGGCATCCACAATGCCTGGTAGAGCGCTCAAGGTACTCGCCAATGTCGCCGGATCGAGCTGCGTTGTCACGAGGAAGAGCTGCCCCAATGACCCGTCCAGAGCAG